>OGKA01000017.1_pt1 | contig 190202 bp, 160 predicted proteins | sample 1572211 | NCBI WGS metagenome assembly OGKA01 (sample SAMEA2582125, study PRJEB24529) | metagenome | biome: Human gut stool | place: China | collected 2011 | reverse complement strand
CTTGTGTATGACCGATTCCACTTGATGATACCATTTGCACCTTCAGATTGAATGCTTCTGTTCATTCTGAGAAGCGCTCCATGAATACAATTAAGATTGTCCAAAACTTCTTTGTGAAATGCAGTCAATTCTTCATTTATGCGAACTATGCGATTTCCCTTGCATTTGCAGCACTTTTCTTTATGAGAACAGTTTGCACATTCTTCACACTGATAGAATTCTTCTGTTCTCCCATATTTGTTTCCCTTTATGGGTCTGCTGTAAACGTAATGGAATTTTTTGTTGTTAGGACACACCAGATCACCGTTTTCATCTATGCGGAAATTCACTGCTCTGTATGGATCATTATGGTATTTAATATTCTTGCTTTCTTTTTCATACATGGTAAATTTCATGTATTTTCCCATTCCGTGTTCTTCACAGTACAGATAGTTGTTGAAGCTTCCATAGCCTGCGTCGGTAACTGGATATTCAGGATACTTTCCATATATTCTGTGGAATTTTTCCATAAGCGGCTTGAAGCAATCCATATCCGAGGCATACTGCTTTACGTCATATACGGCGATATACTCATCGCAAACGCCAAATTGTATATTGTAACCTGGGAGCAGTTGATCGTTTCCCATATAGTCTTTTTTCATACGCATAAATGTTGCATCATGGTCTGTTTTGGAATAACTGTTTCGTTCATTGCCGCATATTTTTATGTGCTCTGCATACTTTTTTAGTCTCGCAATGTAACTTGTAAGCTTATCATAATATCGCTGTTCTGGAGTTTTATGATGTCCACGTCCCCTGACAGCAGAAGCAGGATCAAAACCGCAAAGCTGTATATATTGCTTCAATATCTGTTCGAGATATTCGATGGCATATTCTTTGCGAACTCCAAATTTCACACCAAATGCGGCTATTCTTTTATTTATCTCACTTAACAGTTCTGTTATCTTTGCAAATACTTTCACGCGATTTTTCTCACAGCTCTTTTTCCATACCCAGCTGTATTTGTTGGCGTTGGCTGTGATCTTTGTTCCGTCTATGTACACATGATCCATATCTACGTTTTCTTGTTCAAATATGTAAGCATTGATGTCAGCGAATATCTCTTCTATTTTTCCGTTAAGCACATTGTTCATAAAATTGTCTATCGTCATATGGCTTGGCGGCGGTTCGTCCTGTAATAACCACATAAAGCGGATATCTGTTTTGCACAGCTTTTCTATTTTTCTTAATGATTCATAGCCATTTTCCATGAATGCGAACAGTATTACTTTTAGCAAAGTTTTTTCATCATATCTTGGTCTGCCTGTCCTGCGTTCCTCAGTCGTCAGGTATTTATTTAGGTCAATATGATCAATAACTTCACAAAATGTATATACCGGATCTGTTGTTTCAATAATTTTTTCAATTTCTATAGGAAATTTTAATTGATATGGTGTATTATATTCTTGTTGGTATTTTTTCATCAAATTTATTATACCACAAAAAAGACTGCTTTCCTACCCTTTTAAGGGTGGTTGCAGTCTTTTTTTATTGCGCGTTTTTTTACAGCGCCTTTTTGTGGTATTTGTGGGTGATCTGGGCATGAAAAAAGGACTATCAAACGATAGTCCTGAAATTGTATAATTGCTATCAAATTTGCATATTAGTTTATCACCGATATAGACCTGATTGCTTTCACAGAACTAGGTCCCAGTTTCTCAGCGGCATCGTACAGAAAAATGTACAGCATCAATAAATATAATGGAATAAACCTCGTTAAGAGGACGTTTCTGCCAGTCCTCTATCTGCGGAAGGAGGCGGTCTGTGATATCGGATACCATACTCCTCGAGCAGCATTCCGATGATGTTCTTTTTTCCTTCGCTCATTGGTTCTCTTTTTCTTCTTCCCATAAAAAATCAGCCTCCTGTGTTATTTTTATTATATCACAGTTGACTGACTTTTTACAGACTTTTCTTCAGAGGGTCTGTTTAAGTGGGAAATGAGATCACTTTATGAGTAAAAATATGTTCATTTGTAATAATACTTTATATTTGATTGTTTTTGCTTACTATTTTTTTATAAATATACACCTGTTTCTTCATCCCAATATCCAGTTACAGTATATGTTTTAGAAGACATAAAATTATTATTTTCAGCAGTAAGATAAACATTTATATGATCGCCATTATCATTTGCTCTCTTATATCGTGCAGAATCTCCTTGTTTTATAGAATATTCTGAACTTGCACTTCTACCATTTTTGTTTACTATCCAAAAATTTGTAATAGTATGTTGACCTTCACCAGATTTACTCATTTGTACTTTCCAACTATTAGAGTTATCACTTGTATTCCTGAATTCTGACTTAGGAGCTTGTGCATTATCTACACTACCCTGAATTCTAAAAGAAAAACCTATATTATTATCTTTATATGCTGCAAATACACTTGGAATCATTAAAGTTGATACTGCAACAACACACATACTAATGCTTATAACTTTCTTCTTTAAACTATTTTTCATTTTAAAAGTCTCCCAATTTATTACAAAAACATATTATTACTTACGCTGAAATCTACCATTGGAAACTGATATAACTGTATCGGACAAAAGCGAAATATCCTCTTTATTATGACTTGCAATGATTATAAGCTTGTTTTTTTTCTTTTGTTCTAACAGGATTCTTCTGACATCATTGACACCATCTTCATCCAGAGCGTTTGTAGGCTCATCCAAAAGGAGAATGTCAGGATCTTCAAATAATGCCTGAGCAATACTTAATCGTTGTTTCATTCCCAGTGAAAAAGTTTTTACTTTTTTCTTGCTGTCGGGGTCGAGTCCTACTGATTTTATTGCAGATTTTATCATATTATCATTAGCTGTATTTTTTATTTCTGAAAGCATTTTCAGGTTATCAAAAGCTGAAAAATTAGGCAAAAGGTCTGTATTTTCTATAATTATGCCACAGCTTTCAGGGAAAGAAATATCCTTATGCAACTGCTTGCCATCAATTATTACTTTGCCGCTGTCAGGAAAAATCAAGCCGCAAATGGCACGCAAAAGCATAGTTTTTCCACTGCCGTTTCTGCCAACAAGTCCGTAAACATGACCACTTTCAAAAGTCAGATTTACATTATCAAGAATCTTATTATTCTTTATTGTTTTGGATAAATTCTCTATAATTATTTCAGACATTGCATATCCTCCTAAAAGATATCTTTTTGTTTTATGATTTTCCTGCATAAAAAAATACATACAATAATTGCAAAAGCCAAAATTAAATATAAAATGTATAAATCTACAAAATCAGCTGATATTAAATCTGTCCGGTTTTTCATTGAAAAGTTTGTAGTTAAAAACAGTAACGGAAAATATTGCTCCTTTTCAATAAAGTATCCACCCAGAATTGTGGAAACTATGTAGTATAAAAAAGCTGTAATTACGCCTGCAAATGATGAAAACTTCAGTTCAACCAATATTTGCAGTATACTGATAAAGAACAATGATAAAATGCTTGTGAAAATATAATTTGAAATATCTGCAACTGTAAAATCAATAATTTTTTCGTTGCGGATAAATAATAAAAAAGCATAGATAATTATCCGGGTCAGGCAAAATACACATACTGACAAGAATGATTTCAGAATTATTTTCCCAAGGATTAAAGTTCTTTTTTTATATCGCAAAAGCTCATACTTTCCATAACCATAAAGGTATTTTTCACAATTGCCAAATAAATTGAAAACAACCAGTGAAATAAACAGAAAATCCGATGCAACAAGCATATTGCTGTTTCTGATATTTACCCCTTCAATTAAACCTAAAAGACCTCTGCTGGGAAGAGAGTTTTGCATAAAAAGTGCCGAAAGAAAAATTATCGGAATATATAATAACATTTTTTTTAACATAGTGTGAGTCCCCTGCTTCATTGAAACGTCAGAAGTGGGCATATATCTCTCACTGACAAGAAGCAATCCATAAGTATTGAAATTTCAAATAGTGATGAGATTTACTTATCATTAGATCAGATACTTCTGTTCTTATTTAAATAATTACAAAACATCTCTATTCTTTATTTTGATTTTATTCAGAATTACAAACACAATTATTATTGGAACAAACATCAGAACATCTGAAACTATATTCAAATTTTTCATATCTGTATTATAATATTTGGTGCAGACAAGTGTAAAAAATATAGGTGTATTAAGATGCAGTAGTTTATAAATAAACATCATAACAGAATTAACTATAAATACAAGAATACCGCTTAAAATAGAATTTAATGTAATGTAGTACAGAAATATCATAATTTGACTTGTCAACAGATAATAAAGAACATATGCTGAAAATTGCAGAGCAAAAATATCAAAAAAGTTTATTTGAAATAGTATATTTTTACTAAAATTCACACACATAAAAATCAAATGTGGCAGGCAAAAGGCAACTGAAAACATAACAGAGCAAAAAATTGAATTTATCAGATTTTTATTTCCAATCTTTTCTCTTGAAATTCGAATAACATTCTGACAATTAAGCTTCAAGAGAGTACTACCAAACAGAAATGCAAACAATAATGTATAAATTGTTGCTGTGTTGTTATACCACAAATATCCGGCAGTGTTCACTGTATTATCAATTGCATCTTTAATTAAATTATCTCCATTTGCCATGGATATATATTTGTTTTTCCTTTCAACAGTAAAGTGATAGAACAAAAAGAAAATAAATGTCAGTAAAAAATATATGTAATGTTTTTTCTTATATTTCATCTTTGTTTCTTAACCCCATAAAATAAGTAACTATAAAAACCATCAATACAGTAGCTGAAAATATAATTAAGCCTGAAAGATAATGATTAAATCCGTACTCAGTAAAAGGTTGTATGGAATTTCCGACACCGTAGGGAAAAATTGCCTGAATTATCCAAACAAAAAATGAAACAGGGTAAGCTATATAATGATTTCTGAAAATAATTGAAAAGCATAATCCTAAAACACTACAAAGACCACAGACGAAGCAGTAGGTTATTATATAAATAAAATAGTAAATATATGGGTGGTTATAGCCAAATATAAACCATTTATTCATATCATGATAGTATTCCTCCATGCCTCCGAACGAACTTCCGCTATGAAAAAAAATTATGCACAATAAGAAATTCAAAAGCAGAGAGAAAAACATTATTACAGACGGAACAATTGCTGCAATTTTAAATTTTGTTTTGTAATACTCTTTTTTTCCTACTCTCATTATCAGACATTTTAAATAGCCACTGTTTCTATCGGTTGTATAACTATCCGCATATAAAAGCAAGAAATATAATGGCAATATAAAAGAAAGCAGTATTTGTGTAAAATGCCCCATTGTTGAACCTGACAAAAAGCTTGTAAAAGCAGGGTGATTTTCAGGGTCAAAAGAACCAAATAAAATAATGTCATTATAAATATGTTGAATAAAATCTATTAATGGCAGCAAAAACATCAATAAAATAATTAATCTGCCCTTTGTACTTTTGAAAATTCGCATTAATTCACATTTTATCATTTTATCACCTTTAAAACAGAATAAGCATTAAATGAGACACTATATTGTCTAACTCATTAAGTATATTCCAAAAGTCGGCAATTGTCAATGGTGTTTTTTACAAATAAGCAAACAAATTATTTGTATTTTTGGGACATTATGTGTTGATTTTATGTAAGCGTAAAATAAATCCACGACTTCCAAACAATTGAACTTTGGTGTATAATAAAGTCCAAGCAACTCTATAGAGCGGATGAGAAAATCTAAGTTAGTCTATAGAGTGCATTGTGTACTGTAAAAAAATTAGAGTGGCAAATTTTATGCCATTCCCAACTAACGTTTTTATCACAGTTGATTAATTTACAGAGATTTTTTCGCAGAGCCATCTCGCACTGTCGTTACCCTACCCTCAGATCATCAAATACCGCAATGCCTTTTGCATTGGTTTTATCAGTTTCGGCAAGAGATTTACCGTTATAGGTATAGGATATCTTGAACTCCCTGCCGCTGATTATGCCATCCTCGGCAGTTTTGTTAATTTTGATTGTTCCTGTTTCATAGTCCTCTTTCACCTTGTTTTTTCCTGCTTTGATTGTATATACGGTCGGATCAACTGAATAACCTGTTGGAGCCTTCAATTCCTTTGCGTAATAAGTCTTGTTTGGCAGCTTTACAGAGCCTTTTCCATTGCTGCCGATTTTGATTTCGGCAACCTTGTTTTTGCAGGACTTATCATGATAGATTCCATATACCGCTGTAGAATTATCAACGCTTGATTTTCCCACAAGATCACCATTTGTATTATACTTATCTATCTCAAAAGTCACGTCGGTCTTTGTGATCCTGAACGCCGACATATTCATGACAGTCGCAGTTTTACCGTCGGTCTTGTTATTGATAACAACTCCCTCAGAGCCGTTAGCCTCGATTCTCCAATGCCTGCCGCCTGCACCTTTTCCGTCACCGACTGTTTTGGAATTGATAAGACTTTCTGAAACGCCGATAGACTTAAGATAGCTTACTACCTCGTTTCTTGAATTGAATTCACCCATGTAAATCCACGCATGATCTTCGCCATATGGATTCTGAGCCACCACTACCGAACCGGGAGTAATCGTCGAACCGTCGGCACACTCCCAATACGGACGGTCCGTGGTCTTAATATTCTGCTTTTCAACATCGACTTTTGAAGTCACACCGTCATAAGTGATTGTGCAGTTATCGCTGACTGTCAGCCAGTGATCGGTATCCACAGGAACGGGGTTGTTCCATGAAAATCCCGATGTTTTGTATCCAAGCTGCGTCAGCGTATAGTACACAAGTCCCGAACAGTCGATGCCGAGATTATTTATCGTCTGCACCGACAGAGGAGTATACTGTCCCTGATTGTATGCGTACCAGTACCCCTTATTCCCAAATGTATACGGTGTTCCGAGCAAAGTTGCCGCCTTTGCGATCACCGTATCGGAAGACGGAAACGCAGAGTTTTCGGTCGAAGTACTTGCGGCATTTGCTGTTATCGCTCCGCTCACAGATGAACCGAGCATAGAAAAAGCGCAGAGGCCTGCCATAAACCCTGCGCCAAGCTTCTTTAATATTTTGGATTTTTTAAACATAAAATGCATTTCTCCTTTGATTTTAAATTACAACACTTTACTTTTTATTACATCGTTATTTCCGGCTCAGGTTCATCCGCCATTTCCTCATCGGGAGTATTTTCTACCTCAATTTCCGTAGCCTGCATTTGCTCCAATACGATAATGGGAGTTTCAAACATTTCGGAATATTTCTTGATCTGATCATCGGTAAGTGAACAGCTGTCCCATTCGCCGTATTCGTTCATATAATTTCCTGAAACAAAGAAAGTTCCATGTACAAGAACATTTCCCACAATACGATTAGGCTGTGAACCATTAAGCAGGAATTCATCGTTGCACCAAGCAATCGCAGTTTCTTTCGGCTCAAAATATATAGGTTCGATACACCCTCCGACTATTGCCTGCATATCGTGAATATCATCGCCGATTTCCTTTTCATACGGCGCTTTTTCAGGCTCAATAACAAGTATTTTCATTTACAAAACCTCCTCATCTTCATTGCAATAATCCCACAGTGGACACTCGTTACAGTCATCATACATTGAACATGTTCGCTCTATTTCTTCCTCCGAGATACCGCAGTCACGGCGTTCTGTTTCAGGAGCATTGCGCCATATCGTAAGCGTCACTCCGCTATCATCGCACTCCGTTTCCACGCTTACGGGATTTTCGTTTTCATCAAAAAGCCCCGAAAATACGGTAGTTCCGTTGGTTGTGAGTACCTGTGCAAAAATAATCTTTCTCATAAAATTATACCTCCAAATTGTCTGTTTCATCGTCAAACAGCGAAAGCTGGCGAACCGCCTGTAATCTCTCGCTTGTATCGTAATTGGATATGAGCAGCTCCGCATACTGACAGCCGCCGTCGTATCTCTGCGCCAGATTATTCAGTCTGCTGATCTCCTCAATGTGAATATTAGGCTTATCCCATATCTCACGGATTTCTGGACAGTCATTGTAGGAAACAAGAAACTTGCCCTTGATATCCATTAGCGAATCCCTGAGCCTAATATGATCCTTGGTTTTAAAACCAACGTCTTTGTAGTAGTTTTCGGTTGCAAAGTACGGTGGATCGCAATAAAAAAAGCTGACAGGGCGGTCGTACTGCCGTATCAGTTTTTCAAAGTCTTTATTCTCAACTACTACCTTCTGCAATCTCCTTGCTGCCAAGTCTATCATCGGGAAATCCGACCATATTGAATGCGGCTGACTGCCGAAGCTGTCAAGTCCACTTGCGTAGCTGTAACGGATAAGCTGATAAAACTTCGCCGCCCTGTCAACATCACGAAATCTGCTGAACAGACCTCGCTTATGAAGACTAGCAATCCAGTCGAAATCTTCACGAGAATCGAGGACATAACGAAGCTTGTACTTCAGCTTATTCGGGTTATCCCTGACACAGCGATAAAGATTTGCAAGATTTCCGTTAAAATCGTTGTATACCTCAAAATCCATACCGGGCGGTTTGCGAAAAAGCACCCAGCCTGCACCGCCGAAAACCTCGATATATCGCTCATAATACGGCGGAAATCTTGCCAGTACTGCGTCACGCAATGCCTTTTTACCGCCTAACCATGACATAAAACTATTCATGTTTTTCCTTTCTGCCGTTTATACCAACAGCAGAAAAGTCGCTTTGCAAGCACCAGATTTTTATCTGCTGTTGGCAAAACGACCTTGTCCTAGCGCGGACGGCGCAATTTACGCTCAAATTTGATATGAACTATACTGCCTGCCCGCTGATTTTCATTTGTTGTATTTTCAGCCCTTGATTATTGGATCGACGTAGCTGAATATGATGCGTTTCTGTTCAAGATATCCGTCAGCTTTATTGACCTCGTTACACAGCTCCTTGTACAGCCTTTCCGAAAGTACGGGCTTTGTGGCTCTCAGCATTGCTGGAATACTGCCGAGGCAGAACTTTAAGTCAACTTTAGCTTTAATTCTGTTTGTGTGCATCACTTACCTCCTTGTCCAGACGTGCGATCTCTTTTTCCGCTGCCTTAAAAGCCGCAGCAAGACTGCCGACCGTCAATCCGATAACCCCTCCGATTATCATTCCTATGAATAAATACGTCATTACATCATCTCCATTCCTAAATCTTCGGTTTCTTCCTTAGGACTGCAATCTTCATTCTGTTTTTGTTCATTTTCTGAAACAAAACCGCCAAGTCTGTTTGGAACATAATCGGAAAGCCATGTACCGCCGAACTGCTCGTGAGTCTGCAATCTCCACATCGCAAGTTTACCGACATCAAGCTGAACGTCATCAAACGGAAACAGCAGACAAGTCAGATTTTCATTTTTAAAAGTATATGCTTTTTCAAATCGACTTTCGTTCTGCAATATTCCGCTTTCCGTCAGCATATCGTTTATGCCGTCAACCCATTCTTTAAGGTCGCCGCCGCAGCCTTGCAGGATAAGAGCCTCGCTGTTATTCATTTTTCTCAGATCGTGTAAAGTAACGCTTATTATCTCCATTATTGCAAAACCTCCTTCCCATAATATTTCTTCAGCAAATTTATGACGAACTGCTGCCCCCTGCCCGTAACAAACGTCTGCTGATAAGTCTTTGTCATAGTCGCAGTTTCAAACACCGACTCCTTTACGGAAAAATATCCGCGGTCGATAAAAGCCTGATACGGCAGTTATCATTATTTTTCAACTGTGTAATAAATTTATTTATACAATAAAAGCCCATAAATAAAGCTTTTTTCGACATAAAATTGCAAAAAACTGTTGTTCATGAAAATTTTACAAAACAAGTGAACTTCAAGGGACCTAAAACGCTTCAAATAGTATATAATAAGATTGTTTTATAAATTATAGTGTGTAATTATAATCATAAAAACTAACTGGGGTGAATACGGTGCCAACTGTTTATACAGAAGAAAAAATTGGTCGCAAGTCTAACTTTATTAAAATTATTATTGATTCAAATGGTGAAGTTGTGTCAGAACGAAAAGTGACAATGCCTCTTTTCCAAAAAGAAAATTTAGGCTTTACATATTTTATCCTCTATAATGATAAAATGGAGCCTAACCGTAATTTTTTTGAATACATAAACTACGTTCTACAAGATAACCCTCTCACAACAAGGCGTGCTTCGGCATTTGCTCTCAGATTGCTTTACTGTTTCCTGTCACTTTCGAATTATGACATCTATCATTTGGGTGAAAAAGAAATCAACGAACTCATCAGATTTCTTCGTGGAATAAACAGCAATCCAGATGTATACGCCACACAAACAATCCGTAGTGAATCAACGGTCAACGGATATTTATCATGTTATAGGTCATTCTTTGCAAACCGCCATATTCAGTGCAATGCTCTTTTTCGTTCACATGAGGTATCTGTAAGCGATATAGATTCATTGGGATTTGATACAAAAACGCTTCGGAAGCGTTACAACAATAATGTTAAACGTGTTAACGTAGACCAAAAAGTCGTACCTAGATATATTAGCCCTGAAATTTTTAAAAAGTTGTACGTACTTGCGATGCAAAAAAATGATTACGTTACTGCAGTTCTTATGCATCTTATGTATGGATATGGACTACGACCTGGAGAGGCTCTTGGACTTACCCTTGAGGATATTCAGGAGATTGAACGTGAACAAGGCTTGATTCCAGTTTTGATTCTTCGCAATCGAATGACAGATGCTATTTACCAGTTTGCAAAAGGGCTTCCGCATGTAAGAATACAAGAACAATATTCTAATTTGGAATTTAAAAAAGCAAAATGGCGTGTTCAAATAACATATGATATGTATGAACAGATAGTTGAATATATCCAAGAAGTACACACTGATATGATGGAACGATATCCTACGTCTTATAGCGCTGGTGTTGCTGATCGTATTGATACATATAATCCAGAGCTTGAACAGAATCACTACGTGTTTCTTAATAGATATGGCCGTCCACTCAGCCTTCAAACTCTCAATAATCATTTGAAAGAATATTTCAAAGAACTTGATATTCCACTTGACTCGGAAGTAAGAGAAAACAACCTTGCTCATCGGTTTCGGCATGGTTTTGCTATGTTCCAAGCACGATTCAGGGATCATCCTGTTAACGCTTTAGAACTGCAGAAAATGATGCGTCATAGTCGTCTAAAGTCTACAACGATTTATTATAACCCAACACCAGAAGATGAACTTCAAACTCGCACAGAGGCACAAAATGAGCTTTATAAAATGATGCCGGAGTTAAAGAAAGGAACAACATATCTTGATTGAAGTAACTAGATTATCTTTTAAAGACAATAAGATAAAGGATTGCTTCGATGCGATCGGTTATGAGTCTACGCAATTTTATCGCAACGAAAAATTCCGCACATATTTTGCTGAAATTCATTGTTCTGAACTCACATGGGATTACCTGTGCGATGTGGTCGCTGCAACAAACTGCCAGAACTATGGTATGCGTTTTCTCATCGAACTAATGCAGCGACGCCTTCTTATTGCTTCACCCGATATTTTAAGCGAAATCGAAGGCATTCTTCACCTTTTTGATAGTAAGTCATTATCCAATGCGCATCCGGGTGCTGTCTTTTGTAAAGAAAGAATCGTTGATGAGTTGTTCTATCATTATAACAATAAGGGTAATAAGCATAGACTGGTGTATGCCTTTATGCCTTGCACTAATCACTATTTCAAAGAACTTATGCGTTCTTTTATGGAAGCTCAAAGGTTTTACGTTTGTTGGCATTCAGATGTAATTCTCAGACCTTTTGCTGATAGCCTTGATGAAATGCTGGACTCCGTTAAAGCATACACAGACTTAAACGAAAGAACCTTCTGGCAGCAAATCAACTACTATAAAGGCGTTTTTGAAGAAGGAACTTCTGATCTAAACTTTGCTATCAGAGCAGTATGCAATTTCTACCGTTGGCTGGTGAATACCTACCCAGACCATAATTTCTTCGTAGACTCATTCCACATGAATCGTCAGTTGTTGTTCAGTTACCGTCTCCCGGAGATTATTGAAAAAGATTACCATGTTACAACTTTGGATCCGAAGAATCCTCCTTTAGGAAAAGCAAATGTCTGTTTTATTATCCGAAACATGGGACATCTTTCCACAAATATAACAGATGATGATTTTTTCACCGTTACTCTGGAGCCATTGCAGTCACAGTTTTATAAAGACCTTATCATTCGATATTTGGTATCCGCACCTTCTGTCACTCTTATTACATGGGCAGGACAATTAGGATACATAAGAGACGGATTATGTTTCCTTGAAAAGCTGAAAAAGGAAAAAGGCTACCCAAATCCTGACTTAAAATACCTGAATACAAAAGAAGCAATTTTTATCCGTAATTTCTATTATGACGAGAAAATCCAGCTATCTACCATGAATAACAAAATCGGTGCAATCCGAAGGTTCTTCGATTGGTGTAAGGTTAATAATCTTCTGACCTTTGAAGATATGTTTCCAGACTATCTGCGACAGTACGAGGAACCACCAAAGACTACTGGACACGCTGTGCCTGACGCCGAACTTGTTAAGCTTCATGATTGCATTGTTGAACATGCGGAAAATGATTATCTCTGGCAGTTGATATTGTACATATTCCATCTGCTTCTTGATACCGACTTTCGAATCAGTCAGCTTTTGCATTTAGATGTAAATTGTATCGAGCCATCCGTGAAAGCTGGTGAATATGTACTACGCAGTAATACCAAGGTAACACATGACGTTCGTCCTCACACCTTTGTAATCACGGAAGCAACATATAGATTGCTGTTGGAGACTATCAATTTCACAGAAGATGTACGTGAGCGATGCTCTGACCCTAACTTACAGGATTACATTTTTCTTTACGAAGGAACAGTAAAATCCATCTGTTTGATGCCAATCAAAAAGGTAAGTAATTCGCTGAAATCTGCATGTTGCGAAGCCGGAATACCTCAATATACTCCATCAAATTTACGTGATACATATATGACAAAGTCATTTGAGTATATACAGAGACATGGCAAAAGCGATATTGAGATGGGCCTGCTCTCCAAGCACAAGAGTATCGATACCACAAAGAGCCATTACATCCAGCAGAACTTGGAAAAGATGCTAGAAGCAACTTATGGCGTTGATCTTGCCGGGATTGATGATATAGGAGCTGACAGCAAGGTCGTTGATACCATACCGGACAATTTACGTTCTACAGAACATGATGTTCAAGATGGCTGCGGTAAATGTAAGTCCGATGATTGTTTTGCTAAAGGCTCTGTTCCTTGCCTGATTTGTAAGGATTTTCTCACAACTGCAGAGCATGAGAAGTTCTTTATTGCTGCCATAGAAAAAATTGATCAGGCAATCAATAGAACCTCATGCAGACATGACGTTGAGGATCTTGTAATAACCAAAACTCTGTACGTCAAGTTTCTGGAAGCAATATATAAGAGAAAGGAAATGAGCAATGATAACTAACCTTGCATTTGCTTATGACTATGTAAGTGATATTCCATGGGACAAGAATCCGGCATTTGCATTTTCAGACGATACAGACAAGTACCTGTCTGCATTCAAGCATGTTGTTGAATTTATTCCAACGCCGGATTTGAAAATCCGTTATACCGATATGGTGTGGGATTTCAACCCATATTTTAAACATATGAATGATGATAGTGTCCGTATCATCTTCAACGGCCTTCCTGGTGATCTTGTGGATTACTGCAAATTTTTTGTTCTCCACAAGATCATGATGAACAAGAAGATTTCCACGGTAAATGTTCGATTCTCTGACTTCAAAAGCATCATAAATCAAATCAACGAAGAATCGAATGGGAAATCATTTGTATTAATTACTACCGATGACCTGATTGATGCAGTCAAGAGTAGAAATGTATCGTCCTCTACAGCTCATAATCTTTATGAAGCTCTGTATCAAGTTTATTATTTTATCATAAATAACTACAAGATTGAATTACCTGTGGATCTTGGAATAATCAAAGAACTTGGCGTTAAAGCAATGAAGCTGACAAAAACAACTGTAGATGAAGACAAGATTCCTAATATTCCAGAAGAGTTCTTTAAGAAAATTGTCTCAATGGCTACATCAGTTATGCGAGATGAAAAAGAAGAATATAACATTCGAGCATTTTGTTGCGAACTTATTATGCTGACACAGCTTGGTTTAAGGCTTGGAGACCTCACAGCTTTAACGCTTGATAGATTACATTCAATGGAGCTCAAGAAGATTCATAAAACCGCCAATTATATCCACTACAGTAGTCTTAAACCAAGCAAGCCACACAGTCCGATGCTTGAGTTTGATATTTACTGTTCACCATTGTGTGCTGAAGCATATAATACGTTGAAAAAAATTCGTAATCAATGTCAATTTTATAAGGATAATGACTTTCTGTTTATTCTTGATCCAGTCAAAAACAGCAGAAATGATTTTCCTGTTTCAAAGAATCGTTTTAATTTAATGTATAGGCAGTTTCTTTTTAACTACTTGCCAGAAGATGCTCAGAGACCATGGGGTGGTATTAAACCTGTAAAATATATTACTTGGAGTAAAGAGAAAAAACAAATCATACCATACATGCTGTATGTTCCTGATACTCGTCAGTACCGAGTACATCTATGCACTGAGCTTTATAACCATGGCGTGTCACTTGTTTTTATTCAGAAGTATATGGGGCATCTTACAGCATATATGCTCGGCTACTACGTTCGTCCAAAGACTGACTTTCAGGAAGATCTGGATTTCTCTGGTAAGTTTATCAAAGAAGTAGCTGGTGATGGTATTACACCTCTTGGTGGCGACAACAATGGTGAAGAACTACAAACTCAGATCAAAGCTTTCATTAATGCTGGTAATTACAACGTATATGATGATATTGATGAAATAATGAAGGCCTTTGGGGACAAAATCGTTATTCGTGCTAAAACTGGTGGCGTTTGTGTAAAAACATCACTGATTCCATGCAGCAAAGATAAACGCTCTGATCGAATAATGTGTGCATATGGACTTTGCCCAAATCTTTTTCATATGTTTTACATGGCAGACGTTTCTTATTTTAATTTTAAACAAATGCAAAAAACATATAACGCAAATCTGAAGTCTGGTCACAAAATTTCCGCAGAACGTGAACTGGAAAAGATGAAGGATGTTCTACATAGACGACTTATTCCTGAATTAGATCAACTTGATGAAACCATGAGTAAAAAAGGAATGGACTATGTTTTAGAACATTATCCGATGCTCTATGACATTATCACAAATGAAGCAAATATCAGAAAGGAAATTGCTACATGGATGAAAAAGAAATAAAAGAGGTACAAATAGGCCGCATAAACGCATTCCTAGCACATCATAACGCCAATTTAGACACTTTATCAAAAGGTCGTCAAAAACAGTTCCTACAGATCGATACAGCCATTCAGGGGCGGTTACATAGGATTGCCAGTGCAAAGGAGGCCCTGAAAACATATGTAATCAATATCTCAACCATTGCAATGGACGCAGGAATTTCTAGAAAAACTTTTTACAACAACGAGTTGCTCAGAATGTTTGTAGAATCATATTCAACTGATGATGGAAAGGTAGCACCTGCTTCAGCGTTGTCATCTGCCAGGAATAAGATTGCTGATCTTGATCACCAGCTACAAGATATGCTAGATAGAGATATTGAAACTGGAAAGCTGTGGCATGAAAATGAATCTCTTCATAACGAAATAAAAAACATGCGTGTTCAGATAAGTAACCTACAACAAAAATATGAAGAGGTCCGAATTGAGAATGACCAGTTGCGCATGCGTGTCAGAAGCAATGTCATTGACATTGGAACATTAAGAAATACTGATTCAACAACAATTCCCATGAAAAAACGTGTCGGTACAAATCCTGATACCTTTAACCTCGGTATATCATATGGGACAACATTGGATTTCCAGGGTTCGCTTGATGTAGCAGCCAAATGTGGAACCCACACTATTATGCTCTATTGCGATAATGAGTATTTTGAAGTACCAACAGAAGCCACGCTTAAGTTGTATAATATTGTTATTCATGGCCCTGTTAATATCAACTTGGCTAATCCTGATCCTCGTATCCGAAAGACAAGTGTGCGTAGAATACTCGCAATCATCAAAAAATGCAATACGTTTCACCAATATATCACATCTTTTGTACTGCATCCAGGAAGTGCTGATGATATTTCTTGCTTAATTGAGAGTCTCAAGGAAATTCTTGCAGAATCTAAATTTAAAATTGCTATTGAAACAATGGCAGGTAGGGGAAAAGAACTGTGCTCAAATCTCAACCAGATATCTACCCTCTGTAATTCTTTGTGCGGCTATTCCAACTTTTCAATTTGTTTAGACACTTGTCATATGAGTGATGCTGGATATGATCTAACTGATGTTAATGGTTTTATTAAACAACTTCTTCTGGCTATTCCCATAGAAAAGATTTCTTGCATTCACATAAATGACAGCATGAATGAAGTCGGTTTACACAAAGATAGACATACTAAAATAGGAACAGGTAAGATACCTCTTAAGAGTCTTGCTCAGATAGTCACATGCGAGGAATTTTTTAAAGTTCCAAAGATTATTGAAACACCACAGAATTGCGAAGAAGGCAAATTGACGTTCGCAGAAGAAATGAAGTCTCTTCTTAACAAGCCCAAATAATTGTAGTCATCAAAATCTTCCAAAGATATAAGCACGTGGTGCCTTATATTCAATAGATCTGGGGCATGCATAATATGCAGAGGATTTGACGGGTACATGCGATGTGTGATGGTCTTGATGCATTCTGGATTAGTGCAATCCGCATTTGCAAAAGATGCGTCATACATAGTGTGATAGCAATTTTGACGGTTTTGTAGGTAGTAATGCTTGCCTTATTGCTTTCCGTATTTTTTTCTATGATTTCTCAAAAGAACTATCCTATCATCTATAATGTACGCTGCTATAGTTGATAAGGTTTATAAGGTCAGCAGGCGTAAAAATTTACATTATCATAAAATGGCATTCATTTGTGTTAGATTGAAACATTGCGACTTTTGAGTTATAATATGTTTTAATGGGTTTGGTGGAAATTGAATGTAATACACTGCATTCTCGAATACTATTTTCCTCAGCTTTGCGGTTATAAAAGCAGCGATCTGCGCACCAAGACCTAATTATGGGACAAAGTACCGATATTACAAAATCGAAAAGAGAGGTAAACAGAAATGGCTGATAAACAAATGATAGACGCAATGTGGGATGATTCCCCTATTGATGTTTCTACAGAAGTAAACTTTATCTGGTCTATCGCAAACAAACTGCGCGGACCATATAGAAGCGATAAATATAAGGATGTCATCATTCCGATGACGATCATCCGCCGCTTTGAGTGTGCACTTGCACCTACAAAACAGAAGGTCGTAGACCAGTTCAAAGCAAATCCGAATTATCCGGCAAAGGCGATGTACCGCATTTCCGGCTTTCAGTTCTATAACACCAGCGAATTTGACCTGGCAGAACTGGTAAATGATGCAGACCATATTGCCGCCAATTTCAAAAGTTACCTGCAGGGATTCTCAGCTAATGTACTGGAAATTCTGATGTCAAAGGAGCGAGGTCTTAACTTTGGCGAAGAAATCGACAAGATGGACAAGAACAACCGTCTGCTTTCAGTAATTAAGGCGTTCTCCGAGCTTGACCTTGATCCACGTACTATCGACAATGTGAAGATGGGATATATTTTCGAAGAACTGATTCGTAAGTTTTCTGAAAATGCTGAGGCTGGTGATCACTACACAGGGCGTGACATTATCAAGCTGATGGTCAACATTCTGCTGGCCGAAGGCTGTGATGACATTTTCGATGACGGCAAGGTCATCACCATATTGGATCAGGCCTGCGGTACGGGCGGTATGCTCTCCACCAGCTACAATTTTATCAAGCGTTATAATCCTTCTGCCGATGTGCGCCTGTTCGGTCAGGAGATCAACCCGGAATCTTACGCTATGTGCCTTGCTGAAATGCTCATCAAAAGTCAGAATGCTGAAAATATCTGCTATCAGGACACTATGAAAGCCGACCGATTTAAGGACACTAAGATGCGTTTTGTGCTGGAAAATCCGCCGTTCGGCACCGCCTGGGGCGGCAAGGACGCCGCCGAAGGCGTTGAGGATGCCGTAAACGCAGAATATCAGAAAGGCTTTGACGGTCGTTGGGGTGCAGGACTGCCCAGCTCTGGCGATATGCAGATGCTGTTTTTGCAGTCTGCCATCGATAAAATGGACGATAACTTTGGCCGTGCCGCTATCATCGAAAACGGCAGTCCTATGTTCAATGGACAAACCGCTTCAGGTGAAAGCCAGATTCGCCGCTGGATGTTAGAAAGTGATCTGATTGAAGCAATCATTGCACTGCCCACCGACCTGTTCTACAACACCGGCATTGCTACATATATCTGGGTGCTTTCCAAGAATAAGCGGCCTGAGCGCAAAGGAAAGATTCAGCTGATCGATGCTTCTACTTTCTTCAAAAAGCTGCGTAAAGCCCTGGGCGATAAGAAAAACGAGATTTCCCCCGAAGATCGCAGTGCCGTTACCAAGCTGTATGCGGACTTCGCAGAAAACGAATATTGCAAAATCTATCGGAACGAGGAGTTCATTTATCGCGAGTACACGGTGATGCAGCCTCTTCAGCGCAGCTATGCCATTACGGCGGAGCGAATTGAAACCATGCTCTCCAAGGGGTCGCTTTCTTCTCTCTATGACCAGGCCAAGGTGGACGAGCTGGAAAATGCCGAAGAGTTGACAGGTAAGGAACAGAAAAAACTGGAAACCTACCAAAACAACAAGCCCGTCTATGATGCGATCATTGATACACTGAAAGCTGCAATTTCAGAGCAGGTATACAATTCACCGACAGAATTTATGCCTGTGCTGACTAAGGCACTCGCTTCGACAACAGCGGATAAAAAACTGCTTGATAAGATCGCTGACGGACTTTCTGTTATGGACAAGAATGCCGAGATTCAGCGTGACCGCAAGGGTAACATCATCTATGATAAGGAAACCAAGGATACCGAACTGGTGAAATGGCAAGAAAGCATCGAGGACTATATGGCTCGCGAGGTTCTGCCGCATATCCCGGATGCCGCTGCATTTTTTGAAGAAGATCTCGGAAAGAAAAAGCCCGTCATCAAGACAGGCGCAGAGATTCCGTTCACACGGTATTTTTATAAGTATCAGCAGCCTACAGCCAGCGAGGAACTGGAAGCAAAATTCATGGATTTAGAACTGTCAGTTTCCGACCGTGTGTCAAAGTTGTTTGAGTAAGGCGGTGATGATATGCGAAAGATGAAAGATAGTGGGATATCGTGGATTAATGAAATTCCTGAGAAATGGAATATGGAACCAATTAAATACAATTATAGTCTTATTGCTGGGGCTACGCCTGAGAGTACAAATGTTGATTTTTGGGATGGGGATATAAAATGGATAACGCCAGCAGATTTTAAGACAAAAGATATTTTTGTAACAGGAGGGAGCAGAAATCTTACTATTGAAGGATATAAATCCTGCAGTACAAGTATGCTTCCAATTGGAAGTATTGTGTTTTCTAAGCGAGCACCAATCGGAACTGTAGCAATAACGGCGGATAAGCTTTGTATAAATCAGGGTTGTTTAGGTCTTGTAGAAAAGAGCGGCAGAGTTCTGAATAAGTTTTATTTCTATGTGATTAGTATCTATAGTGAGGTATTTAACCTTTATGGATCAGGAACAACCTTTAAGGAAATATCTGCAAATGTGTTTGCAAACATCAAATTACCGACGCCTCCAATACAAGAGCAAAAGCGCATTGCCGATTTCCTTGATTCTAAATGTGCCAAAATTGATTCGCTGACCGCCGATATACAGACCCAGATCGACACGCTGGAGCAGTACAAGCGGTCTGTTATCACCGAGACTGTCACCAAAGGACTGAACTCGAATGCGGAGATGAAGGATAGCGGAATTCAGTGGATTGGCATGATGCCTTCACATTGGGATTGTATTCGTGGCAAGTACATTCTTCGCTATATGCAGAAGCCCGTGCGTGAGGATGACAGTGTAATCACTTGTTTCCGTGATGGTGAGGTTACTCTTAGAAGCAATCGCCGTGAGGATGGATTCACGATGTCTGACAAAGAAATCGGTTATCAAGGCATTGATGTCGGTGACCTGGTCGTTCACGGCATGGACGGTTTCGCAGGTTCTATCGGCATCTCCGATTCGAGAGGTAAGGCCTCTCCGGTTCTCAATGTGCTGGATACCGACCAGTGCAAGCGGTACATCATGTATTATCTTCGCAGCATGGCTTACAGTGATGTATTTCTTGCTTTGGCTACCGGTATTCGTGTGCGTTCCTGTGACCTACGGTGGAACAAGCTGGCGGAGCTTTCCTATCCGGTACCGCCACTGGATGAGCAAAATGCCATCGTAGAACACATTGATTCTGCACTTTCAAAAGCGGATGCTGTTATCGCTGATAAAAAAGCTCAGATTGCAACACTCGATGAATACAAAAAATCTCTAATTTTTGAGTATGTAACCGGCAAGAAGGAGGTGCCTTGCAATGATTAATATGGGCGGTTGGTATTGGTATCTTTCCGGTGAGGAAGAAAAGCTGGATCGTCACAAATGCGGAAAATGGATGTATTTCTTTGATGATCAGTCTTTTGCACAGAAGATTTGCGAAAAGGCCATTCGAGAAGGCGCCTGCTATGAGTGCAAGTGTACCGATATGGCAGAGCAGATGGTTCCAACTGGTGTTATCTGCTTTTACCTTAATGGTGATGATATTGCAAATCATAAGCGTGTACTTCAATTTATGATAGATAACGATCTGATTCGTAAGACCAAAGCGGGTAAATACTACAACATCAGTTTCAAATTTGACGACCAGACTCGTGCTGGTGAGTATGGATCAAATTTTGAAGGAAAGATTAAGCTGGAGACATTTATAGACTTAACAACCGGAAAGTGGGTCAAGAAGGAGGATGAAAATGAATAATATTCTCTCCGAAAAAGAATACCAGCATTTCATCATGGACAGGCTCTCGCAGGACAACGGTTATATTGTCCGCAAGGCAACGAGCTATGACCGTCTCTTTGCCATGGATAGGGAGCTGTTGTTTCAGTTTCTGAATGATACCCAGCCAGATGAGATGGCGGCACTCCGCAAAATCTATAAATCCGACCTTGAGGATACCCTCGTCAGCTTTATCAATGCCGAGGTCACAAAAGCACGTGGCTGCCTGCTGGACGTGCTGAAACACGGCATTGAAATCTCCAACATGAAGCTGGAGCTTATGTACACCAAACCTGCAACCACATTCAACCGTGAGCTGCTGACAAAATATGAAAAGAATATTTTCTCTGTCATGGAGGAAGTCTGGGCAAGCGATGAAGAGCGCATTGACCTGGTGATTTTTCTGAACGGTCTTGCCATCATGTCTTTTGAGCTGAAATGCAATGCCGCAGGTCAGTCCTACCAGGACGCTATCTATCAGTACCGTGTTGACCGAGATCCGAAAACCCGCCTGTTCTGGTTTAAGGCTGGTTGCCTTGTGAACTTTGCAATGGATCTGGAGCAGGTCTATATGACTACCAAACTTGCAGGCAACGCCACTTTCTTCCTGCCGTTCAACATGGGCAACGGCGAAGGTGTTAATGCCGGTGCGGGCAATCCTACATTTAAAAACAAGTATAGCGTGTCGTATATGTGGGAGGATATTTTGACAAAGGATACCGTCCTTGACCTTATCAGTAAATTCATCTTCATCGAAACCAAGGAAAGCAAGGACGAGCTGACAGGAAAAACGAAAAAATCTGAAAATGTCATATTTCCTCGATATCACCAGCTCGATGTAATCCGCAAGCTGCTGAGTGATGTCCGTGACAACGGCACATCGCAGAATTATCTGATTCAGCATAGTGCAGGCTCCGGCAAAACAAACTCTATCGCATGGCTGCCACACCGCTTGACTTCTCTGCATGATGCGGACAATAAAATTATCTTTGACAATGTCGTGATTATCACCGACCGAGTCGTAGTTGACCGTCAGCTTCAGAAAGCCATCATGGGCATGGAGCATAAAGCCGGGCTTATCCGTGTCATGGATGATAAATGCAACTCTGCCGATCTTGCCATTGCGCTGAACGGCAATACGAAAATCATCGCTACCACGATTCAGAAATTCCCGTATATCGTGGACAGCGTTGCAGGACTGAAAAACAAGCGTTTTGCGGTCATTATCGATGAGGCACATTCCTCCACAGCGGGCAAGGACATGGCGGCTGTCACAAAGTCCCTTGGTGCAGGAGAACAAGAAGGTGCCGATGTTGAAGATATGATCACGGACGAAATCCGCAGAAACGGCAAACAGACAAATGTATCTATGTTTGCTTTTACAGCAACACCAAAACCGACAACCATTCAGCTGTTCGGTCGCTTGAATACAAAAGGTCAGCGTGAGGCATTCCATATCTACTCCATGAAGCAGGCAATTGAGGAAGGTTTTATTCTCGATGTCCTCCAAAACTACACGACTTATGACACATTTTATCAGATTAACAAGGAAATCAAAGAAGATCCTCGTTGCAAAACTGTCGATGCTAAGCGGCAGATTGCCCGTTTTGTAGAGCTGCATGAAACGAACATCGCCCAACGGGTAGAGGTTATCGTGGAGCATTTTCGCACAACCGTTATGCCGGAACTTGGCGGCATGGCAAAGGCAATGGTCATTACAGCATCCAGACAGGGTGCAGTGAAGTACCGTCAGGCTTTTGAGGACTACACCAAGAAGAAGGGTTACTCGGACATTAAAGCTCTGGTAGCGTTTTCCGGCAAGGTGAAACTCCCGGACGATGATACCGAATATTCCGAAACATCTATGAACGGCTTCCCAGAGGATCGTCTGACAAAGGAATTTGACAAGGACGAATACCAGGTACTTTTGGTCGCAAACAAATATCAAACTGGGTTTGACCAGCCGAAGCTCTGCACAATGTATGTACTGAAGAAGCTGAAGGGCGTGTCTGCCGTTCAGACGCTTTCTCGCTTGAACCGTATCTGTCCACCATTTGAAAAGAAAACCTTTGTATTGGATTTTGCAAATACATACGAAGATATTAAATCAGCATTCGCACCGTTTTACACGACCACATTGCTTTCCACATCCGTAACGCCTACAGCTATTTATGATATGGAAGCACAGATCGATGCATATACCATTCTTGACCCTGATGACATTGAAAAGGCAAATGACTTGCTCTATAAGGAAAACATTTCATCGAAGGATAAACAGAAGCTGACCTTTTATTTTAAACGTGCAAAAAATATGATTGAGCAGTATGAGGTTGCCACACAGCAGGATATCGTATCAAAGATGCGGCACTTTGTTCGATTTTATGAGTTCTTGTTGCAGGTATCGTGTTTTGAGGATACAGACCTGCATAAGAAGTACAACTTCATCACTTACCTGTTGGCGTACATCAATATTAAGCATCCGGGTGGCGGCTATAATTTGGACGGAAAAATTAAGGCTACAAATTTCGTTCAGAAAAAAGCTGAAGAACATACCAAGCCAAATCTGATGGCACAGCCGATTGTGAAATTACCTACGGCAGAGAACTTTGGTCTGACAGAGGCAAAGGAAGAAAGGCTTTCACAGATTATCGCAGAAATAAACAGTCGCACGGGAAAAGCCTATGATAATGATGTTGCGGTAAAGGCAATGCTTCAGATTAGGGATATTCTGTTGAAATCCGATAAGCTGAAAACCAGTGCAAAGAATAATACTGTCAAGGACTTTGAATTCTCGTATTTTGATGATATAGATGACGCACTGATTGAAGGATTGGAGCAAAACCAAGATTTCTTCTCGCTGCTGCTCAGTAATGATGAGATCAAAAAGCAGGTGCTTGGTATCTTTACAGAAGAGATATACAAGAGCCTAAGAAAAGCATAAGGGGGCAATTTTATTGCCTTGGACTGAAGAAAGCTGAGGTCGAATACGATATGATCGTATGTAGACAAAAATCTCAAATTCAAAGATGAATGAATCAGACCCTGCAGGGACGGTTATTCCTTGCAGGGTCTGATTTTTTTTGGAAGGAATGCGGAGAATTTGACGGTTACGTTATTTCCTACTGTGAAAAAAACTATGCTGCTATGTTCTTATTTTTACTCACAGTCTTACTCAATGATAAAAATAAAGATAACGGCAGATTGTTTGCCATAAGCACACCTTTTCCTTTCAGCCAGCCGTAAAGCTTGTTTCTGCCGACGGGGATATTTTCCGCTCTCGCAAGCTTTGCCATTGCGTTCATGTCGATAAGATTATCGGTATTTGACACCTGATTCGCAAACTCCACCAGCGGCTGATCGTGGCGGATACGTTCATTCAGCTTGTTGATAATGGTCATTTGAAGTCGGAACAGGTCACGGTATGGCTCGTCGAGAAACGGGAGGTAGTTTTCGATGAACATTTCTTCGTTGCCGACGTAACCGCCGGTTCTCCTCAAAGTTGGTAAAATCGTGGCTGTCACCCAACGCCTGAACTCTTTGGCTCTCGGCATTTTGCTTGAGAGAACTAAGCTGTAAAAGCCGCTTTCATTGATGATAGTGGTCTTGCTCTTGTAATTTGAACCACTGTCGGAAATCACGACGGTGGTTTTATCCTCGGTATCCACATGACGTGAAAGAGCGTCCCTTGTGTTGGAATACCCTAAAATTTCCGCAACATCTTTTCCTACAAGCCACGGTTCGCCGTCCTTAATGACTGTTCTCACTTTTCCGAATTCGTCATTTTCAAATATTTTTATCATATTCTTCATTTGCGTTTTCCTCCTCGTCAAATTTCAGTAAATTTCTTGCAATAGCTTCAACCACATTTACCGTAATTGAATTTCCTGCCTGCTTGTAAAGCTGTGCGTCGGACATACCTGCTTCAGCGACTTTTTCAAACTGCTCTTTTGTAAATCCCTGCAATTTCCAGCACTCCACAGGCATAAGCCTGCGGATTCTGCCTTTGTGTACTATTCCGTGTCTGTCCGTAACCGTGAGCGTAAACATCGGTTCATTAGGTTCTTTTATTCTGCGACCGTTCTGTCGGGTAGTTTCCTTAAATGGGTTGATTATCGCCCTAGGAGCTTCTTCAAGCACTCCCGAACGTTCGCCTTTGTGAGTTTCGTTTGTTACTCCCAAATCCATTCTTGTATGCAGACATCGGGCATTTTCTGTAATCTGCGGATTTTCGTTCAAATCACAAAAAACAGCGGAATGTTCTCCTCTATGATGAGATACTCCGCTGTTCTGACGTGCGGTAACACATCTTGCAATGTCTGTCATCTGAGGATCGGGATTGCAGTCTATGAAATAAAGTCCCGTTTTACCGCCCATGCCGCCCGAACCGCTGCATTGCGTAACAGCCGTGCCGTCTGTGGAATAAACTCTCGAACCCTGACTGCCGCCTATCAGCTGTTCAGGTTTTCTTTTTTCGCAATTTTCCTCATCATTTCCTCCGAAAGCCAGTATTTCTGAGGGACATTTGTCTCCAAGATATCCGATAAGGAACAGCCTTCTTCTTGACTGCGGTATCCCGAAATCGGCAGAGTTAAGCACACGCCAGCACATACTATACCCCAGTTCAGAAATCTTTTCAAGGATGATTCTGAAACATTCCCCCTGCGATATACCAAGCAGGTTGGGTACGTTTTCAGCGATAAAGTAACGGGGGCGCTTGGCTTCAAGGATTTGGATATAGTTAAAAAACAGGTTTCCTCTATCGTCCTCAAAAGCGAGTCTGCGCCCCGCGACACTGAACGATTGGCAGCACGGGCCTCCAACGAGCAGATCAAAATCCGGCATATTTCCGTAATCGATTTTTGTGATGTCCTCATAAAAAATTTCCCCCTTTGTGTCATACAGCGTTCTGTAGGCTTTCTGTGCGAATCTGTCAATTTCACACCATCCGACGCACTCAAACCCGCCTACTTTTTCAAAAGCCGAACGGAACGCTCCTATTCCTGCAAACGCTTCGAAATATTTTATCATTTATCACCGTTCCTTTCCTTTTTGTAATAAAAAAACGGCTAAGTCTTTTTCAAAACTTAACCGTTACATTGACATATTCATTTCTTCGTTTTCTTCAAGATCTTCCGTTTCTGTAATTTCCTCGCACTCAATATTTTCCTCTGTTTGCTTATCAATCTGACTCTGTTCCTGAGCGATTTTATGGAACTTATCCACATCGGGGATAACCCCAAGCGTTCTTCCGTTATCAAATTTACAGTGCAGAGTACCCGCATCGTCCACAAATTGAACTATGCCTTTAGTACCTGGTGGAATCGGACGGGGATCGTTATCCATACTGTCAAGGCATATCCGAGTTCCTTCGGGATATCTCTGCCTGAGCATTTCTACCTTCTTTTCGTTGTAAATCATATAACACCTCACATCGTCATTCCCATATCGGGTTCTTCGGTCATGTCCTCGGTCTGACTGCTGTTCATTTTTTACTTGATCACCTCCAGTCGTTTTAGATTCCCTTTTTATAGTATATTTGTTATCAAGCCTCCTTTGAAATAAAAAAAGACCGCTTTGTCGTTTATCACATTTCGTGATATTTGACAAAACAGCCTTCTAAACTTTGTGAATGTTTTTTCATAAAAAATCGGCAGGCTTAGAGCAAAATATACTCAAAGTCTGCCGTTATGTTCGATATTTTTTGTTGTGTAGGGTTCGACTCCCTTTTTTTCGTGAAAACTGGTGAAAAGCATCCACGGTTTTACATTAAAATTTTTTGTTTTCTAAATATCAAAAAAGCCCGTAAACACGGGCTTTTTAAGGTGAGTATCCATTTGGTATCACCAATATGGTTGCGGGAGCTGGATTTGAACCAACGACCTTCGGGTTATGAGCCCGACGAGCTACCGAACTGCTCCATCCCGCGATATTTTTTGTGCTCTCTCTTGAGTGCTTATTTATTATATCACAAATGAATGTGAATGTCAATACCTTTTTTGCAATTTTTTTATTTTGACTGAAAACTCTTGACTATTGTATCCAAATCGGGTATAATATATACGATATCGGGGTGTGGCGCAGATTGGTAGCGCGCTACCTTGGGGTGGTAGAGGTCGTCGGTTCAAATCCGGTCACTCCGACCAATATGTAAAAACGGCTTTCCGCTATTGTGGAGAGCCGTTTTTTAGTTGTCAAAATATTCTAATACAAAAAAGCTCCGACAGCAAATCGGAGCTTTTGGTTTTATATTACATCTTTGCAAGCTTTGCAAATTCTGCTTTCAGTGCAGGATAGATCTCTGTGTAAAGCTTGTAGTATTTCTCATACTCAGGTACTCGCTCTGCTTCAGGCTGCTGTACCTTGTCGGTCTTTACTACTGCCTTACAAGCTTCCGGTACTGATGAGTAAATGCCTGCGCCTGTTGCTGCAAGAAGTGCTACGCCAAGGGCTGGACCTTCTTTCGATGAAGCTGTTTTTACAGGGCAGTTGTAAAGATCTGCGAGCATTGATCTCCACAGCGGTGAGCTTCCGCCGCCTCCGCATGCCATCATATCAGACACGTTGATATCCATTTCTCTGAATACCTCAACGCAATCTCTCAGGGAGTATGATACGCCCTCCATTACTGCTCTCAGCATATCACGCTTTGTGTGCATTGCGGAAAGTCCGAAGAATACTCCTCTTGCGTCAGGGTCAAGATGCGGTGTTCTTTCGCCCATGAGATATGGCAGATAGAGAAGTCTGTTTGCACCAACAGGCACTTTCTCTGCTTCCTTATCCATGAGATAATATTCGTCAACGCCCATGCACTTTGCTGTTTCTTTCTCTGCATTGCAGAAATTATCCCTAAACCATTTCAGTGAAAGTCCTGCGCCTTGTGTAACACCCATAACGTGCCATGCGTTCGGTACTGCTGCACAGCAGGTGTGAACTCTGCCCTTTGGGTCGATAGAGATAGAAGAAGTGTGTGCGAATACAACGCCTGATGTTCCGATAGTTGTGAACGCCTTACCGTCCTCTGCAACGCCTGTTCCGATAGCCGCAGCCGCATTGTCGCCTGCTCCGCCTACTACTATAGTACCCTCTTTAAGTCCTGTAAGCTCAGCCATTTTCTTTGTGACCTTGCCTGTGACTTCGCATGACTCATATACCTTGCCCAGCATTGACATATCAATGCCAAGTGTGTCGCAGACTTCCTTTGACCAGCAGCGGTTTGGAACGTCAAGAAGCTGCATACCGCTGGCGTCGGAAACCTCTGTTGCATATTCGCCTGTGAGGATAAATCTCAGATAGTCCTTTGGCAGAAGAATGTGTCTGCACTTTTCATATATATCAGGCTCGTTGTTCTTTACCCAAAGGATTTTCGCAGCCGTCCAGCCTGTGAGGGCAGGGTTTGCTGTTATCTTGATGAGCTTTTCTCTGCCTAGCTTTTCGTTCATTTCTTCAACTTCTGCAGCAGTTCTCTGATCGCACCATATTATGGACTTTCTAAGTACGTTGTTGTCCTTATCCAGCATAACAAGTCCGTGCATCTGCCCAGAGATACCAACACCTGCAACGTCCTCTTTATTTACGCCGCTTTTGGTCATAACAGCCTTGATAGTGTTTATCATTGCGTTTGCCCAATCAGCAGGGTCTTGCTCTGCATAGCCGTTTTTAGGCTGATACATTGGATATTCGATAGTTACAGAAGAGATAACAGTGCCCTTTTCGTCAAAAAGCACCGTCTTAGTGCCGCTTGTGCCGCAGTCTACGCCGATTACATAAGCCATATTTTTTACTCCTTTATAATATGTATAGTATCATTTGTTTTTGCTAAAACGATTACATTAATTATACAATATTTCTCTCTGAAATGCAATACCCATAAAACGTTTTCGCAAAATTTATCTGCACATAAAAACAGGACGGTGGGGCTACCGTCCTATAAGTTTGTTGAAAGACCTGGCGAACTTGCTGGCGGGACGTCGTGTCTGCGTTATTGGCAGGGTACTGTCTTATACCGCCATTTTAAGTCTAGTCTGCTTTCTCAAGCACAAAGAATGTGCTGTTGTTTTCGCTTTTCATTTCCTTTATAGCCCAGCCTGCCGCGATCAGACTGTTGAGCTTTTCAACTCGCTGAAATCTGTCCATATCCGGGGCTTTTCCATCATGGGCTTTGTCCTCATTTCTTGAAACATAAAATATCTTTTGCATATATATCCTCTTTCCCTGAGAGTGACAATTGTTCCCCGATTTTTTTACAACTGTCGCATTCTATTGATTACATTATACTACACAAATATGGAGATTTCAAGGAATACCAAAAATTTTAACCTCTTTTTAACGTTTTAGTATTATTCTGATTTTTCATGCTTTTCAGTGCTTATTATATATAACGGCATAGGTAAGGTGTAAAAATGCACGTTTTCAGGGCTGTTTTATGTGCTGATATGTACAAAAACTTATGACGAGTGAGTATTTTTATATGACAGCCCTTGACTTTTTTTTATAAAAGGCATATAATAATATTATTAATTTATATATTTATAGTCTTTATAAATAATGAAACTAATTTATATGGAGGGTTTAACAATGGGTAGAGTATATAACTTCAGCGCAGGTCCTGCTGTACTCCCTGAGGAAGTGCTTAAGGAAGCTGCCGATGAAATGCTCGATTATAAGGGCACAGGTATGAGCGTAATGGAGATGAGCCACCGTTCCAAGGCGTTCGATGACATCATCAAGGAAGCTGAAAAGGACATCAGAGATCTTATGGGTATCCCTGATAACTACAAGGTGCTGTTCCTTCAGGGCGGTGCTTCTCAGCAGTTTTCAGCCGTTCCTATGAACCTTATGAAGAACAAGAAAGCGGCTTACATAATCACAGGTCAGTGGGCTAAGAAGGCTTATCAGGAGGCTCAGAAATACGGCGAGGCTGTTGCTGTGGCTTCTTCTGCTGACAAGACTTTCTCTTATATCCCTGATTGCTCAGACCTGGATATTCCAGAGGACGCTGACTATGTTTATATCTGCGAAAACAATACTATCTATGGTACAAAGTACAAGACTCTGCCTAACACAAAGGGTCACACACTTGTTGCAGACGTTTCTTCCTGCTTCCTGTCTGAGCCTGTTGACGTAACAAAGTACGGCGTTATTTACGGCGGCGTTCAGAAGAACGTTGGTCCTGCCGGCGTTGTTATTGCTATCATCAGAGAAGATCTTATCACTGACGATGTTCTCGAGGGAACACCTACAATGCTCAAGTGGAAAACTCAGGCTGACGCTGACTCTCTTTACAATACACCTCCTTGCTATGGCATCTACATCTGCGGCAAGGTATTCAAGTGGATAAAGAAAATGGGCGGTCTTGAGGCTATGAAGGCTCACAACGAGAAAAAGGCTAAGATACTCTATGATTATCTTGACCAGAGCAAGCTTTTCAAGGGCACTGTTGTTCCTGAGGACAGATCTCTTATGAACGTTCCATTCGTAACAGGCGACGCTGAGCTTGACAAGAAGTTCGTTGCTGAGGCTACAGCAGCAGGCTTTGTAAACCTCAAGGGTCACAGAACTGTTGGCGGTATGAGAGCTTCTATCTACAACGCAATGCCTATCGAGGGCGTTGAAAAGCTTGTTGAGTTCATGAAGAAGTTCGAGGCTGAGAACGCATAATCAGATTTGATCGAGGTGAAATTTCAATGCTTCATCGATTGCTTCATATGATAAGCACTGCTGATTTGATCAAAAACAATCCGGACGATTGGCGTGATAAGCTTAATGAAAGAAGTAAGTCAAAAGGCAAAGTTGTTCTCGTTCTTTTCGCTGTAATACTTGTTCTTTGCCTGTTTGTAAGAATTATCACTTAAATAGATGAAAGAGGTTAGTTTAATGTACAACATATTGACTTTGAATAAGATCGCCGCTTGCGGTACAGATATTTTCGACAAGGCTAAGTACACAGTAAGCGACAATGCTGAAAATCCTACCGCTATAATGGTACGTTCAGCAAAGATGCACGATATGGAAATGCCTGAGAGCCTGCTTGCTATTGCAAGAGCAGGTGCTGGCGTAAACAATATTCCAGTTGAGAAGTGCGCAGAGCAGGGAATCGTTGTATTCAACACACCTGGCGCAAACTCAAACGCTGTTAAGGAGCTTGCTATTTGTGCGCTTCTTCTTTCTTCAAGAAAGATAACTGAGGCTGCTGCATGGGCTGCATCACTCAAGGGCACTCCTGACGCTCCAAAGACAGTTGAGGGCGGCAAGTCTAAGTTCGCAGGTCCTGAGATATTGGGCAAGACTCTTGGCGTAATCGGTCTTGGTGCTATCGGCGGAAAGATCGCAAACGCAGCCGTTGCACTTGGCATGGACGTTATCGGCTATGACCCATTCCTTTCTGTAAACGCAGCTATCCAGCTTGATCCTGCTGTAAAGGTAACTGCTGATATCAATGATATTTACAAGAACAGTGACTATATCACTATCCACGTTCCTTATACACCTGACACAAAGAACACTATCGACGAAGCTCAGATAGCAATGATGAAGGACGGCGTTCGTCTTATCAACCTTGCAAGAGGCGAGCTTATCAACAGTGAGGCTGTTGTAAAGGCTATCAAGGACGGCAAGGTAGCAAAGTATGTAACAGACTTTGCAGATGATGTTGTTCTGGGCGAGGAGAATGTTATCGTTCTTCCACACCTTGGCGCTTCCACACCTGAGTCTGAGGACAACTGCGCAACAATGGCGGCTCACGAGCTTATTGACTATATCGAGAAGGGAACTATCAAGAATTCTGTAAACTTCCCTAATGCAGAGCTTGCTAAAACAGGCGACCACCTTGTTTGCGTACTTCACAAGAACGTTCCTGCACTTATTGCACAGATCACATCTGTTGTATCTGACAAGGGCGCAAATATCGAGAACCTTGTAAACAAGTCTAAGAAAGACTGGGCTTACACAATGCTCGATGTTACAGGCGACGTTGACGCTGACGCTTTCAAGTCTATCGAGGGCGTTGTTGGCGTAAGAGTTCTTTAATTGTTGATAAAAGAAATTTTATATGCAGCAATGAGGCTGCCCACGGACGAACTGCGTCTTGGGCAGCCTTTTTTGATACAAAAAGCTATAATTTAAGTGAAAAATGGAGGAATTTAAAATGGACAAACTTGTAACAGCAATTTTATTTATCGGAATACCAATGGCACTGACTCAGCTTATTTACAGGATAATTGACCGCAAGGGTAACAAGACCGCAAAGCTTGCTGAGCGTTTTCCTGTGCTTGTGAAAAGAAAGTTTCTTGTGCAGATAGGCGGAGCAATGGCGTTCGTTATCGTGTTCGGGCTTATCTCGCTTCTGCTTGACCTGCCTATCAAGGTGTTTTTCATTGTGTGCGGAGTTGTAGTGGGCGTGATAAACGGCATGGCGGTCACGCTTATGTACAGAGATTAGTCGGTTGCAACGTGGCAACTGATGAAAAAGAAAAGCTGTCAGCATTTTTTGCCGACAGCTTTTTATGTATGTGTTATTTTGGGGTAGGTGCGAACAGTGTTCGCACGCATTTGTTTGTTCACACAAATTCATTAAAAATCAAAACGAAGTCGCTTCGATATCGGGACGCCGAGGGCGTCGTCCCCTACATTTAATGTTTTTATCAACATAAAGCATAACCCAACGGGCTACCTCAGGTCGACCCTACATGATGTTGTGATTTTGTATGCTTATTTCTTTCTGAAGACCACAAGCTTGCTGATGACATAGTTAAGTATCAGCACAACAACATTTGCCACTATCTTTGTTACCCAATAGTTGAAGCTGAGAAGTGAGTAGCCGAGCCACATCATGAACATTTCTACGAGAAGAGTGAATATCCTGCCGCCGTAAAATGAAGCCGCTTCGGAGATTATCGCCTTTTTGCCCTCTGCTTCAGACTCGAAAACCCATATCCTGTTGGTTATGTATGCGAATGTTACTGCACATATCCATGATATTACGGTGCTTGTGGTGGAAACACCGCCCTTGCCTATGCCTGCTTGCTCCAAAAGTACTTTTGAGATGCCTGCGGTCACAAAGCTGACTGCGGTGGTGAGTACGCCGAAAAACAGATACAAAAGCATTTCCTTGTTTTTGACGTAAAAGGGTCTGAACCAGCCGAATATCTTCCAGTCCATTATTTTGTCGAAAATGTCTTTATCTTTCTTTGCCATTTCTATTATCTCCTTTTGTGCATATGAATATTATGAACACAAAGAATATTATAACTCTTTTACATCGTTTTTTCAACAATACTGTTGCAATTGGTTAAAAAATATGTTATGATAACTATATGTAGTCAGTTTTCATGACTGCCTTTAGTGCTATTTTTATAACTAGGGCAGCAAATTTATATTCTGACCTGAAAGGATAATTTTATTTTATGAAAGTTGTTATCATCGCTGTGCTTCTTATGCTGTCTGCTATTTGTTCTGCAACGGAGACAGCGTTTTCTTCGTGCAACAGGATAAGGCTTAAAAAACTTGCAGACGACGGAAACAAGTCTGCAAAGAAGGCAATGAACATATGCGATAATTTTGACAAGGCACTCACTGCTATACTTGTTGGAAACAACGTGGTGAACATTTCTTCATCTTCACTTGCAACGGTGCTTTTTACGGAAAAGTTCGGAAAGGGAAGCGTGGGTCTGGCTACTGTAGTCATGACGGTGCTTGTGCTTATTTTTGGTGAGATCTTGCCTAAGAGCCTTGCAAAGGAAAATTCTGAGCGGTTTTCTATTCTTATGGCGGCTCCGCTTTCCGCATTCATGTTCATCATCACGCCTATAACGGCTATCTTTATGGGCATAAAAAGCGGTGTTTCAAAGCTTGTGGGCAACAAGAACAGCGAGCCGTCTGTTACTGAGGAAGAGCTTAAATATATCATAGACGAGATTCAGGACGAGGGCGTACTTGAAGAGCAGGAGTCGGAGCTTGTGCGTTCGGCACTTGATTTTGACGAGATAACCATAAGCGAGATACTTGTGCCGAGAGTAAATATCGAGGGTGTTGAGCTTCATGAGGATATGGAGAGCATAAAAAAACGCTTTGTGCAGACAAAGTTTTCAAGGCTCCCAGTGTATGACAAGGACTTAGACCACATTGTGGGACTTATCCATCAGTCTGACTTTTTTGAAATGTATCTCAAGGGCAAAACGGACATAAGCCTTATAATGAACAAGCCACTTTACATAACCGAAAACCGCAAGATCTCTGAGATCCTGAAGCAGATGCAGCGCAAAAAGGTGCATATGGCGGTGGTGCTAGACCAATACGGCGGTACGGAGGGCATTTGTACCCTTGAGGATATCATAGAGGAGCTTGTGGGCGAGATCTATGATGAAAGCGACGAGGAGGATACCTCACTTGTGAAAATAAGCGACGGTGTTTACGAAGCGTCGGCGGAGCTTTCGGTATCGGATTTTCTTGAGAGGACAGGACTGCCGGAGGACACTATCGAAACCGAAAGAACATCTCTCGGTGGCTGGATAATGGATATGCTTGACAGACTTCCTGAGCAGAATGAAGTTATAAGCTGTCCGCCTTTTGAGATGACAGTGAAAATGGAGGACGAGCAGAAAATAGACAGGATACGCTTCAAGATATCCGAAGAGGAGCTTGAAAGCAAGAAGGCGGAGGAAGAAAATGCCTAAGCAGATAAAGAAAGAGCAGATAAAAAAATCAGAGCTTTTATACAGAAAATGGTCTGTTGCAGGGCTTGCGGCAGCGGCTGTGTTCATGGGGTGTATGGCTGGGCTTATGAGCATGATAGTGAAAACCGAGGGGGCAAAAGTGCCAACGATAGTGCTTTTTGCGGCGTTCATTATCTACACGGCAGTGTCGGTGGTATGTGCGGTGCTTGGAGTGAAAAGCTATGTAAAGGACGACTGCGGAGTCTGTCTTTTTCAGGGTATAGTGCATATTTACAGCGTTATAGCCTGCGTAATGAATGTGAGAATGGCATTTATAATACTGTTCTCAGCGTTAGGCTCGCAATCGGGGGTAGATACCCTTATAGGAAGCCAATCGCAGAACGAATTTATACAAAGTCAGTATGCAAGCTGGATATGTCTAGCCATTGCTACTCTGTTCTCAGTGATACTTGGTATTCTTGCGGTCGTTAGGCTTGTGAAAAATAAAAAGGGCTGATAGAATTATCATTTAATGTAGGGGCGAACAGTGTTCGCCCGTAATTTCGTGCTTTTGGGAAAAAATATGTCTTAGAAAATCATAGAGTAAGGAAGAAGAAAAATAATGTTTTTGCTTATACTTGTAGTTGTATGCTACACGATATGTTCCCTTAGTGACAAGTACGCTGTTTCAACGGCAAAATTCAACGGCGATGAGCTTGGATTCTTAATGGCGGCGGCAACGGCTGTTTTCATGGCTTGCTGTCTGCCTTTCCTCGACAGGACTATTACGCTTAGCTGGCAATCCTTTGCGGCGATAGGTCTGCTGTGCTTGTCGAAGATCCTTGAATTTAAGCTTTCGGCTATTATCCTTGATGAAATATCAGCTTTTGAGCTTAAGGCTTGGCTTGGTATCACCCTTTTCATGTCCTATGCAACGGATATTTTCCTTGGTGAAAAGCCGAGCATTTTCAAGTTTCTTTTTATCGTGCTTACTGTTGCAGGACTTGTTTTTATCGCAAAATCAGGCAGAACGGACAGCGGAAATATAAATTACCGCAGGATAGTTGTTCCTCTGGTGTTCTATCTTTTGGCAAGATACGGCTACGGCATAGTTGTAAGAGCGTCGGAGAATTACATATCCTCGACCATGGCGCTGTTCTTTGCGCTTATACTTATGGCTATCATACTTCTGCCAAGGGCGAAGCCTTTGGAGATATTCAAGAAAAATCAAAAGGGCGCATGGGTGGTTGTGCTTACAAAGATTCCGAATGTGGCAGGTCTGCTTGCGGAGAACGCTGTTATTGCTGTGAGCCTTGCGAGTGCGTCATTTATCCAGCCTATGATACTGTGTTCGCTGTTTGTTATAGCGCTCATAAGAAAAGAACCTATCACAAAGCTGAGATTTATCGGCAGTGTTATTTGTATGGTGGGCATAATAGGATTTCAAATATGTTAAAAAACAAAACGTCGGACGTTTTCAAATTCGTCCGACGTTTTGTTGTCTGAAAGTTTACAGAAAGAAAGTGAGCGACCAGAGGTCGCCCCTATATTTTGATGTTATGTTTATCTTTCGGTATTGTACATTGCGGCAAACCAGTAATCTTCTTCAAGATAGCTTGTGTCTTTCTTGCCCCATGTAATTTTTATTTTCACAAGACAGCCGTCAATATCCTCTTTTGGAAGCTCCAGCTTTTTGGACTCCTTGGCAAGCACCTTTCCGTCATAGCTGTAGACAGTGTAAAGCACATCACCGAGCCTGTCCCCTGTGACTTCTACGGACATAGGGGTTTTAAGGGTAACATTGCCGTCCTTATCTACATCTGCCTTTACATTAAATGACGGTACAGAGGAGAGCAGATCTTCAAAGCTCTCTTCAGCGGAAAGGCTCTCGCTCTTGCCGTTGCAGTATCGTGTCTTTTCAGTGCCGGGAAGCTCATATTTGCTTCCGTCACAGGTCAGCACAACTGAACCTTTCTCCACCTTTGGGGTTATATTTATCACAAGGGCGCAAGCCAAAAAGATAACGGCGGTAAGCAGGCCTACAAGTATTTTCCTTTTCATTATTATCACCAATGCTATTATAGCACCTTTTGGAATAATAATCAAGGGCAGTGTTTGAAAATGAGATCAAGCAAATGAGTTGCAAATTTACAATAAAAAATATAAAAAACTATTGACAAAATCAAAAATATAGGTTATAATAACCTCATAGTAAAAGAGAGTAGCTGGCGGAGAGATCCGTTTATGTTTGCGTCAATACGTTCCGATGAGGGACCGCTGCATATCTAAACGGCGAGACTTTTATTGATTAAATTGCCACAGGCGCAGTTTACCCAATAAACGTCTTGCCGATTTTTTTATGCGTTTATTTTACTGAGCCTATGAGAAAAGGAGGCTTTGAAGGGTATATCGGCAATGCTTACAGGAAAAAATAAAAAAGGTGGTATTTTATGAAGCAGTATCAAAAAAAACTTGACCAGCTTTACACTGAGTTTTCATCAGGTGAAAATGGTCTTTCAACTGAGCAGGCAGTGAAAAACTGCGAAAAGTTCGGACGAAATGTTATCACGGAGGGCAAGAAAAAGTCCATTCCCATGATTTTTTTAGAGCAGTATAAGGACTTCCTTGTGCTTATACTCATTATTGCGGCGATAGTTTCAGCTTTCATGAAAGACGTTGAGAGTTGTGCGGTAATTCTCGTTGTTATCACAATGAACGCTATTTTGGGTACAGTTCAGACCGTCAAGGCTGAAAAGTCACTGACGAACCTTAAAAAGCTTTCTGCACCGACGGCTAAGGCGCTTCGTAACGGCGAAAAGGTCATTATCCCATCTGAGGAGATCGCAGTGGGCGACATTCTTCTTATCGAGGCAGGCGACCAGATATGTGCAGACGGCAGGCTGATAGAATGTGCTTCTGTTCAGGTGAACGAGTCTGCGCTTACAGGCGAGAGCGTTAATATCGACAAGGATATGAGCGATATAGAGGGCGAAAAACCTCTTGCTGAGCGTGCTAACATGGTTTATTCAGGCTCTTTTGTCACATACGGAAGAGGAAAAATGCTTGTCACTGAGGTGGGTATGGACACTGAGGTGGGCAAGATAGCCTCGCTTATCCAAAACGCATCAGAGAGAAAAACGCCTCTTCAGAACACGCTTGACGAGTTCGGCAAGAAGCTTTCCATTGCTATACTTATTGTCTGTGCAGTAGTGTTCGGACTTAGTATGCTTCGTGGCGGCGAGCTTATGGATTCGTTCATGTTCGCTATCGCACTTGCTGTTGCGGCTATTCCTGAGGCTCTCAGCTCTATCGTTACTATCGTGCTTTCTTTCGGCACACAGAAAATGTCAAAGGAAAACGCTATCATAAGAAAGCTTCAAGCTGTTGAGGGCTTGGGCAGTGTTTCTGTAATATGCTCTGACAAGACTGGTACTCTTACTCAGAACAAGATGACGGTCAGAAAAATAATGGTAGACGGCAGGATAATCGACACTGACGCTGTTGATCTTGACGATGAAAAGGTCAAGATTATGACAAGAGCCATGATCCTTTGCAACGATTCAAGCTGTAAGGACGGCGTTGAGATAGGCGACCCTACTGAAACGGCGCTTATCAACTTCGGCACAAAGCTTGGTATAGACACTGACAAGGTGAGGGAAGATCTCCCTAGAATTTCTGAGATACCATTTGATTCAGACAGAAAGCTTATGTCAACTCTGCACGTTATCGACGGCGAAAAGGTGCTATATGTAAAGGGTGCGGCTGACGTTCTTATAAACAGGATAACTTCAAGCGACGAGGAAAAGGCTGTTATAACCCAGCGTGTGGCAGAGCTTTCGGAAAAAGGTCTGCGTATACTTGCATTTGCAGAGAAAAAATTCGACAAGGATTCCGTATGTCCAGAGGACGAGGACGGATTGGAGTTTGTCGGTCTTATTGCTATGATGGATCCTCCGAGAGAGGAATCAAAGGCGGCTGTTGCGGAATGCCGCAAGGCAGGCATAAAGCCAGTCATGATAACAGGCGACCATATCGTTACGGCTTCGGCTATTGCCCGTGAGATAGGTATTCTTGACGACAACTCAAAGGCTGTTGAGGGTCACGAGCTTGACGCTTATTCAGACGAAGAGCTTGTTGACTTTGTAAAGGACAAGGCTGTTTACGCTCGTGTTACACCTGAGCATAAAATAAGGATCGTAAAGGCTTGGCAGGCAAACGGCTGTATAGTTTCCATGACAGGCGACGGAGTGAACGACGCACCTGCGTTAAAGCAGGCTGATGTGGGCGTTGCAATGGGCATCACAGGAACTGAGGTTTCAAAGGACGCTGCCTCAATGGTGCTTGCAGACGATAACTTTGCAACTATAGTCAAGGCCATAAGAAACGGCAGAAACATTTACGAGAACATTAAAAAGGCTATACTCTTCCTGCTTTCGGGCAACTTTGCGGCAATTCTTGTGGTGCTTTTCAACTCACTGCTTGGACTTCCTGTTCCGTTTGCGGCAATACATTTGCTGTTTATTAATCTGCTTACAGACTCGCTTCCTGCTATCGGTTTGGGTCTTGAACCTCACTCCGAAGAGGTCATGAAACGCAAGCCAAGAAACGCAAACGAATCTATCCTCACACGTCCTTTCCTGGGCGAGATAGCATTGTATGGCGTAGTTATAGCGATAGCAGTAGCTTCGGCTTTTCTTATGGGAAACAAGACAAGCGCAGCTCTTGGTATGACGATGGCATTCGCAGTGCTTTGTTCCGCAAGATTGTTCCACGGATTCTCGTGCAAGAAAAAAGGTCCTGTTATCTTCTCAAAGGACTTTTTCAACAACAAGTTCGGCCTTATGGCGTTCGGTCTTGGAATGGTATTTTTAAACTCCGTTCTGCTCGTTCCACAACTCAAGGGACTTTTCAAGATAGCAGACATGACAGGTATGCAGTTTGCATGGATATACATTCTAAGCTTTGGCTCTATGCTCGTTATCCAGCTTATAAAGGCGATATTCTTTACAAAGTCTGAAAAGTAAGGCTGTAGAGTCATCTTATAAAAGTTTCATAGGCGGGCGACCTTAGGTTGCACCTACGCAATAAAAATAACCGCTCTTCGTGATAACACGGGGAGCGGTTTTGTTTTACATATCTTCGCAAGGCAGCCAAATGCCGTCTTTTTTATGAAGTATCCTCTGATTTTCAGAGCCTCTGAATTTCAGTGAGATGTTTTTCTTTTCGAGAACAAATTCGCCGTCAACGAGGTAGTCGATAAGGCTCAACATTTCGTCTGTGTACTGTGTTCTGTATGGGGACTTTGAGCCTGCAAGCAGGTCTGTTTCAAGGGTACAGCCTGTGTAGCACCACACGTCCTTGTCGGGAAGTTCTGTTTTCACACGGCGGAGGAGTTTTGTAAGCTCAGGCTGGTTCTCAGGCTCCATAGGCTCGCCGCCAAGGAGCGTAAGTCCTTTTATATAGCCCTTTGAGAGGGCGTTAATTATCTCGTCTGCGGTGGTATCGGTGAAAGGCTTGCCGTAGTCAAAGTTCCAGGTGTCAGGCTGAAAACAGCCCTTGCAGTGGTGTCTGCAGCCTGATACGAACAGCGTGACCCTCACTCCTGAGCCATTGGCGATATCGGTTTTCTTTATTTCACAATAATTCATTTTCCGCTCCTTTCCTATATACAACGCAGGGCAATACGATTTTGTATTGCCCCGATAGTTATATGCTGTTTGCTGTTTTATGTCAGTAATAATGTTCATTATTTTCGGATTTTGCCGTTTTGAGTTTTTGAGTTTTCCTTGCTATAATGTTCACTTTTTTTGAAAATCGCTCAAAAAAATTTTTGGGTTTTAATTATTTTTTGGGGAAATCACAAATGCAAAACTCTCTCCTTTATCTCTTGAGTCCTGCCCTGATTCCAGAACTGCGTGCCGATGTAGCCGCAGGTGCGCCTTGCAACGTTCAGAGTGTTTTGATCTCTGTTGCCGCAGTTCGGACACTCCCATACAAGCTTGCCGTCATCTTCTACTATCTTTATCTCACCATCAAAACCGCACTTCTGACAGTAGTCGCTCTTTGTGTTAAGCTCTGCATACATGATGTTGTCGTAAATATGCTGCATAACTGCAAGAACAGCCTCTATGTTGTTCTGCATATTCGGCACTTCCACATAGCTGATAGCTCCTCCTGGTGAGAGAGCCTGGAACTGTGACTCAAAGGTGAGCTTGTCAAATGCGTCGATGTTCTCGGTAACATGGATATGATAGCTGTTTGTGATGTAGTTTCTGTCTGTTACACCCTCGATAACACCAAAACGCTTCTGTAAACATCTTGCAAATTTGTATGTTGTGGACTCCAATGGCGTGCCGTAAAGGCTGAAATCTATGTTTGTTTCTGCTCTCCACTTTGCGCAGGCGTCATTAAGGTGCTGCATAACTTCAAGTGCAAAAGGCGTTGCTGAAGGGTCTGTGTGTGACTTGCCCGTCATGTATCTTACGCATTCGCAAAGACCTGCATAGCCAAGTGATATGGTGGAATATCCGCCGAACAGGAGCTTGTCGATTGTTTCGCCCTTTTTAAGTCTTGCCAATGCACCGTTCTGCCAAAGGATAGGCGCAACGTCTGACGGAGTGCCTTTAAGTCTTTCGTGACGGAGCATAAGCGCACGTCTGCAAAGCTCAAGTCTTTCATCAAATATCTTCCAGAACTTATCCATATCCTTATATGACGAGCAGGCAACGTCCACAAGGTTTATTGTAACAACGCCCTGATTGAATCTGCCGTAATATTTAGGCTTGCCGTTTTCGTCAAGATATGTTGTAAGGAAGCTTCTGCAGCCCATGCAAGGGTAACACTGACCATTGCCGTTCTTGTCTACCTTAAGCTCCTTCATTTTCTTTTCGCTTATATAGTCAGGCACCATTCTCTTTGCGGTACACTTTGCAGCAAGCTTTGTAAGCTCCCAATATTTTGAGCCTTCTCTTATGTTGTCCTCTTCAAGGACATATATTAGCTTAGGGAACGCAGGTGTTATATAGACGCCCTTTTCGTTCTTTACGCCTTGGATACGCTGTCTGAGCATTTCCTCTATGATAGCCGCAAGGTCATCTCTTGTCTGCCCCTCCGGCACCTCGTCAAGGTACATGAAAACAGTAACGAAAGGTGCTTGACCATTTGTTGTCATAAGAGTGATGACCTGATACTGTATCATCTGAACGCCCTGAACTATCTCAGCCTTTACTCTCATTTCGGCTACCTTATTTATAGTATCCTCGTCGGCAGGGATATTAAGCTCTGCGAACTCTTTTTTTACCTCACGGCGATATTTATCACGGGATATCTGAACGAACGGAGCAAGGTGGGAAAGTGTGATACTCTGTCCGCCATACTGTGAAGAAGCTATCTGAGCGATAGATTGTGTAGCGATATTGCAGGCTGTAGAGAAGCTGTGTGGCTTTTCTATCATGACCTCGCTTATAACAGTGCCGTTCTGGAGCATATCCTCAAGATTTACAAGACAGCAGTTGTGCATATGCTGAGCGAAATAATCGGCGTCGTGGAAATGTATCAGACCTTTTTCGTGAGCCTCAACTATATCGTCAGGAAGCAAAAATCTTCTTGTGATATCCTTGCTGACCTCACCTGCCATATAATCCCTCTGAACTGAATTGACAGTAGGGTTCTTATTGGAATTTTCCTGCTTGACTTCCTCGTTCTCGAAGTTAAGAAGAGAAAGTATCTGCTTGTCAGTAGTATTAGCCTGTCTGACGATAGAACGCTCATAGCGGTAAGTGATATAATGCTTTGCCACTGTATACTTGCCGTGGCGCATGATATCGGCTTCCACCCAGTCCTGAATAGTTTCAACGTCCATAGCCCTATTCATTTCAGAGCATTTGTCCTCTATATTCTGTGCTATCTCTCCTATCTCTCCCTCAGAGAGCCTATCCTTTTCCTCCACAGTGATATTAGCTTTCGCAACGGCGTTTTCTATTTTCTCCTTATCGAACGTATTCTCAGCGCCGCTTCTTTTTATTATCTTCACCTATACTCTTCCTTTCATTCTATCCTGCTCAACCACTATATATTGTGGTTGTCTGCTTTTATCACAACATAATATTGAACATTTACTATTATACCACAATCAGAATATAAGTCAAGGGCATAGAATGATAAATAATCTACAAAAATTCCGGTTAAAAACAGAGCAGTTTGCTGAAAAAGTATTACAAATGGTTACAAACACTTGATTGACAAAAAGTGTGAAAAACAATGGCATTTAAAGGATGGATAAAGGTGTGACGTGGCAAGGAACGATGTGAATGTTTTGTAAAATAAGTGGTAAAATTTCATTAACTCATTGACAAGGGGGCTTGCATATGATATAATATTAGAGTTGAATGCGCCAGTAGCTCAGCTGGATAGAGTGACTGGCTACGAACCAGTAGGTCGGGGGTTCGAGTCCCTTCTGGCGCACCAGCGTATTTACGCACTTTGCGAGCTTGCAGGGTGCGTTTTTTGTTGCCAACTTTGTAATGTAGGGTGAGTCCCTGTACAAAACACGCTTTACTTAGTGTAAGGCGTTTTTTTATTTCTGTCATTGCCAAAGCACTGTCAATGTGGTATAATATGACCATTAGGAGGCATTAACTATGAACACAGAGAAAAAGAAAACCAAGGTAGACCTTGTGACGGGATTTCTCGGAGCAGGGAAGACCACTTTTATAAAAAAATATGCCCGTTATCTTTTGGATAAAGGCTGTAAAATTGGCGTGCTGGAGAATGATTTCGGTGCAGTGAATGTGGATATGCTTCTTTTGCAGGAGCTTTTGGACGAGAATTGCGACCTTGAAATGGTCTCGGCGGCTGATAAGGATTGCCACAGACGGCGTTTTAAGACTAAGCTTATCGCTATGGGTATGCGTGGCCTTGACAGGGTCATTGTGGAGCCGTCAGGTATTTATGAAGCTGACGAGTTCTTTGACGTGCTTAGAGAAGAACCTCTTGATAATTGGTATGAGATAGGAAGCGTTATAACTATTGCAGATGCCTGCCTTGATACCAACTTGTCGGAAGCTTCTGATTATCTTCTTGCTTCTCAGCTTTCGGAAGCAGGCATAGTTCTCATGAGCAGATGTCAGGAAGCCACAAAGCAGGAGCTTGAGGATACTCTAAAACACCTTGAAGCCGTGCAGAAAAAGTTCCATTGCCACAGAATGACTAAGCCTGAGATAATAATGAAAGACTGGTCGGAGCTTACAGATGAAGATATGGGAAGGATAGCCAACAGCGACTATGAGCCTGATTCCCACGAAAAGCTGTGGTTCGACCAAGATAAAGCTTATACCTCTTTGTATTTTATGAATATGAAGCTTCCCGATAATGCTATGGAAGATGCTGTGAGCAGGCTTATGAGCGACAGCAAGTGCGGAAGGATATTCCGTGTAAAAGGCTTTATGCAAAACCCTGATGGCAAGTGGCTTGAGCTTAATGCCACCCACAAGAACATCACTGTTAAGCCCATAGAGCGAGGTCAGGCGGTGTTTATCGTCATCGGCGAGGGGCTTGACAAAGAGCATATCGACGGCTATTTTGTGCCTGTATAGTGTCAAGATATTGTAAAATAAATGCGGAATGTATTGTATATGAGCTTGGATAGTGATATGATAATTGCAGGTTATAATTACACATTTTAAAGAGCGGTGCAAGTGTATCTCATGCTGCAATGTACGGCGTAAAATGCCCGTCACGTCCCCTTGACATTTCGTCTGCAATCTTATTTATGTTATCCGCACAATGTTGCTCTGCACAAATTCCGGATAATTCAAATCTTGTCGCTTCGAGCGGGCTGTTGAGGGCGCCAGCCCCTACAATAATGTTGTGCGGATATTGAAAATTGTGTAAAAAAGGGACGACCCAAGGTCGCCCCTCATTTTTATTCAGCGGTGCAAATTTGTATCATATCACAATGTATGGCGTAAAATGCCCGTCACGGCGAGTGACTATTTAACCGTCTTTTCAGTATAAGCACCATAATAGTTCACACCATTGTATTTTCTGTATGCCCTTATTTTGAATGTTTTAGTGCCTGACAGATTTTTTGCAGTGTAGCTTTTGCCTGATGTTGTGGTGAGCTTTTTCCAACTGCTTCCTGACTTCACATATATCTCATATCCTGTGGCTTTTGATACCTTGTTCCATGCAAGTGAGATATTGCTTCCAGAACGCTTTGCTGTTGTGACAGTGACGTTTGCAGGGAGCGTGCAGGTGACCACCTGTGCAGGCTTGCTGTATTGCATAACATTGTCGCTTACATAATATGCCTTTACTCTGTATGTGTACATAGTGCCTGATGACTTGCCTGAGTTGGTGTAGTATGGATAAGCGTTGTCGCCAAGTTTCCTGTAGCTGTCGGTAGTGCCTATCCACTGATAAACGCTGTAGCCTGATACCCCATTCATGCTTTTCCATGTGATAGTGTTGGAGCTTGATGTGTTCGCTGATGAGGAAAGCCCTTCAGGTGTGTTTGCAGGACGAATGGTGATGTCCTTTTCAGTGTAGCCACCGTAGTAGTTTATGTAGTTATAATTTCTTATGGCTCTCACTCTGAAACGATAAGCTGTGTTCTGTGAAAGATCGCTTACAGTGTAGCTCGTTCCCGAAAGGGTGGAGAGCGTTTTCCATGTTCCGTTTGTGTACATCTCTACCTGATAGCCTGTAGCCTTTGATACCTTGTTCCAGTTGAGTGTAATGGAATCAACGTCAGTGGAGCAAAGGGAGAATGATACGTTTGCAGGAAGAGTGCAGGTGGTAAACTCAGAGGAATATGCACCCTCGATACGCTGTTCGTCAACATTGTTGAATGCCCTTACCTTGTATCTGTACATCGTGCCTGAGCTTTTCTTTGAGTTTGTGAACTTTGTGGACGTGGTCGTGCCTATTAGCTTGTAGCTGTCGGTAGTACCTATCCACTGATAGATCTCATAGCCTTCCGCTTTTTTGGAAGCGTTCCATGTTATGGTGTTTGATGTAGAAGTGTTTGAAGTGCTTCTTATGCCTGTTACTGTACTTGGTATGTCAGTGACCTCAGCGTTTACATATGTGTAGCCACCGTTGTAGTATACGCCACTGTAATTTCTTCTCGCCTTTACCCTGAACATATTAACGCCGTTCTGTGTGATACCGTTCACCTTGTATGAAAGGCTTGAAGTTGTGCCGACCTGCTTCCATGCACCGTTCACATTATGCTCCACGACGTAGTCGGTCGCCTTTGAAACTTTGTTCCAGCTAATGGTGACAGAAGTTCCCCTTGCAGAAGCGGATATCTTTGAGATGTTCGCAGGAAGCGTGCAGGTGGTAAAAACATCAGAGTAATCCCCGTAAACACGCTTGCCAGAAGCGTCACTGTAGGCTCTCACCATGTATTTGTACATAGTGCCTGTGGACTTGTTGGAGTTTGTAAAATATGTATTCTTTGTATCCCCTATTTTTTTCTTGTTAGGGTCGCTAGGGCTTGTTCCCTGATAGACCTCATAGCCTGTTGCGTCAGGAGCGCCGTTCCAGGCAAATGAGTTGGAGGTGGAGGTGTTTTTCACTGAGATAAGGTCGGACACATAAAGCGGAAGCTTGCCCGAATACCATACATTCACGTCAGTGTAGGCTGAAATGCCTGAAACAGTACCGCTTCCTGAATATTGCCACATATCCATGCGCTGGTCATAATTGGTGTTGCTTGTGTAGTGAGCCAGCCATATAGGATATTTTCTGCCAAGCCCTGCTCCGTCAATGTAGTAGTTTAGCCATGTGTAGTTTGCATAAACACCTGCGCTGTAGCCAGACTTTATGATAGTGTCGCAAAAAGCTGTGCAAAGAGCGGTCTTTTGAGCCTTGGAAAGCCCTGCGCTGTCAAGTCTGCCAGTGTCATAGTCAACAGACTCGATATCGTAATAAACAGGCATTTGCAGAGAATATCCCTTTATCCTGTCAAGAACGAACTTAGCCTCTGCCTTAGCCTCGGCTGTGGTTATCGCCTGCGTGTAGAAGTATACGCCAACTTTAAGCCCTGCCTTGGTAGCTCCGTCAAGATAGGTCTTGAACTTAGGGTCTTCCACAAGCGTTCCTGCACTGCCATAGCCACGGTAGCCTACTCTTATGATAACAAATTCCACACCGCTGTTTTTGACCTTTTTCCAATCTATGTTGCCCTGATAATAGGAAACGTCAATGCCATAGACCTTTGAAATACCGCTGAATCTGTTTTGATGAGTAAGGCTGTCAGCCCCCCACAGAGCAGACATTGTCATAATGCCGTATGGATCGTTGTTTTCAAGATATTTATGATACTCAGGGTCGTCCTCAGTGACAGGCTCTAAAAGACCATCAGTCTCCATATTGCCTGTAGCATATTCAGGCTTTGATATCTGGATATCATTTGAAAGCTCACTTGACGCAACGCTTTTCTCTGCCGCATACACGAATGGAACAGACTGAGCCATTATTGCCGCTGACAAAACCACACCAGTCAGCTTTGGAATAAATTTCATAACTTCCTCCCGTAGAATTGTAGGCAGAGTTAACATTTTTCCTGCCATTTTACACGATAATTTTTACACATCCTTTATTATAGCCCTTTTTCAGCACGTTGTCAAATTCGCATTTATACAAATAAATACAATTCAGTAATTTTAAAGTTAAATTATTACACTTATTTTGAGATTTATGTAATAATAAGTAAATAAAGATGTTCATGATACACAAGATTAGGAAAGAAATTTTGTGTATCATGATATGCCTGAAATGGCACTGCAAGGCACAGTTAATGAGAATAATCAGCATTTTAGCTGGCATAATAATGGAGAAAAAAGAAAAGGAGAGCATAAAAAATGGATATATCAAAGCGAAACGCAGTTAGGATAGTGTCTTTCACAGTGGCTGTCGTGGGTGTGCTTGCGGTGAGAAATATACAACTTATGAGCAGCGAAAAAAGGGCGTTGCGTAGTGTGAGCTACACCTATTCAAGAGCCATGGGCGACCTGTGCGACGCAGTAGAGAACGTGAGCGACACTCTTGAAAAGGAACTTTATGCAGGCTCAGGGAAAATGCACCAGTCACTTGCGGTGAAGCTTTACAGAGAAGCGTCCTCGGCAAAGGCGGCTCTGGCACAGCTTCCCATAGAGGAGCTGCAGCTTGAAAACACCTACAAATTTCTCTCACAGGTAGGAAACTACTCCATGGCAGTGAGCGAGAGGCTCATGAACGGCGAGGAGATAACAGACGAGGAGTATGAGAACATATCCTCGCTCTATGACTTTTCCAAAGAACTTTCCGAGGATATGTGGGAGCTTGAAAGCTCAGTGAACAGCGGTGAGATAGCCCTCACCCAAACAGGTTCACAGCAGAGCGACCCACCCACAGTAACAGAGGGCTTCTCGGACTTTGAAGGAAGCTTTGAAAGCTATCCAAGCCTTATTTATGACGGCCCATTCTCAGACAATATCCTGGAGCGTACCCCACGCATGACGTCTGAGGCGGAAAACGTTTCACAGACCAAAGCCCTTGAACGCTGTTCATTGGGGCTTAACATGAACTCCACAGTGTTCACAGATATCTCAGAGGTAGAGGGCAAAATGCCATGCTGGAGATTTTCAAACGAGGATAAGACGGTGGCTTGCGAGGTGACAAAGCAGGGTGGATATATCTCATATTTCCTCAAAAGCCGTATCAGCGAAAGCACAGAGCTTACAAACGAGCAGGGAGTAAAGGCAGCAGAAGATTTTCTCGATGACCTTGGCATACTGTCCATGAAAACCACCTACTATGAGAATATCGACAACGTTCTCACAGTGAATTTCGCCTACAACGACCTTGACGTGTGCTGTTACACCGACCTTATAAAGGTATCAGTAGCAATGGACGACGGTGAGATATTAGGCTTTGACGCAAAGGGCTTTTTGGTGAACCACTATGACAGAGATATCCCCGAAGCGGATATATCCCAAAGCCGTGCAAAAGAAAGCGTTTCCCCACGCCTTGAAATAGTATCCGGCAGGCTTGCACTTATCCCTACCGACGGTTTGGAGGAGAAGCTGTGTTATGAGTTCAGGTGCAGGGCAGAAAACGGCAGGAACGTGCTTGTGTATATAAATGCACAAACTGCTGAGGAGGAGCAGATACTCATTCTTGTGGAAAGCAAGTCAGGAACACTGACTGTATAAAGTAGGAGGATAAAAAAATGTCAGATTTCAGAAATTCAAAGACAAAGGATAACCTTATGAGAGCCTTTGCAGGGGAAAGTCAGGCAAGAAACCGCTACACAATGGCGGAGGAAAAGGCAAGACAGCAAAAGCTGTATGTGCTTGCCGACCTGTTCAAGTTCACAGCCGATCAGGAGAAAGTTCACGCAAAGATATTCTATGAGCATCTCAAAGAGCTGTCAGGGGAAAGCGTGTTTGTTGACGGCGGTTATCCTGTGGATATTTCGGAGGATATGTGTACCTTGCTTGGTATGGCAGACCACAACGAGCGTCAGGAATCAGACGACGTTTATCCTGCATTTGCGGATGTCGCAAGGCAGGAGGGCTATGGAAAGATAGCGCAGGACTTTACGAATATCGCCAAGATAGAGAATGTTCACGGCAAGCGTTTTGCGGCATTTGGCAAGCTTATGAAAGAGGGCAAGCTGTTCTCTTCCTCCAAGTCTGAAACGTGGGTATGCTTGAACTGCGGTTATATCGTGGAGGGCACGCAAGCCCCTGAGAGGTGTCCTGTTTGCGGAGAAGCGCAGGGATATTATATCAGGCTTTCAATGGCTTCATGGGGAAGTAATTGTAACTGTGATAAATAGTGTTCTGTGCGGTGCGGCTGAAAATGTCGTGCCGCATTGTGCTTTGTAAAAATACATCGCCGCAGGCGATACCATAATTCCTCACTCCTCATTCCTCACTTTCCCGATTTATTTGCATTATTCACAATTATATGTTATAATAAAAATAATTGCGATAAAACATGAAAGGACTTGTGATAATTGATATATCTTGATAATGCCGCCACCACAAAACCCTGTGATGAAGCCAAAGCGGCTGTAATGAAAGGCTTGGAGGTCTTCGGAAACCCCTCTTCTCTGCACAGAGCAGGTCTTGACGCTGAGCTTCTTGTTTCTGAAGCTCGTGAGATCATTGCCGACGCTCTCGGTGTTACCCCCGATGAGGTCTATTTCACTTCAGGCGCTACTGAAAGCAACAATACCGCTATTTTCGGGGCTTACAAGGCTCACGGAAAACGTAAAAAGCGTGTTGTCATATCCTCTGTTGAACACCCTGCTGTGAAAAATCCTGCCCAGGAGCTTGAAGATATGGGCTGTGAGGTCATAAGGATATCACCTGACGAGAACGGCGAGATAAACGCCCGTGATATCTTTGCCGCTGTGAACGAGGACACTTTCCTTGTTAGCTGTATGCTCGTGAACAACGAAAACGGCTACATACTCCCTGTGGAAAAGGCTTTTTCTATGATAAAGAAAAAATATCCCCAGGTGATTACTCATTGCGACTGCGTTCAGGGATTTATGAAAATTCCTGTGAAAGCCAAAAAGCTGAATGCCGATATGATATCCCTCAGCGGTCATAAAATATATGCTCCAAAGGGCATCGGTGCGCTGTATGTGAAAAAAGGCGTTCATATACCGCCTTTTATGCTTGGGGGAGGACAGGAAAAAGGTTTTCGTTCGGGTACTGAGTCAGTGCCGCTCATATGCGGTTTTGGTGCGGCGGTGAAAAAGCTTGCGCCGAATGTTTCTGCGAACTTTGAAAAGGCGGCTGACATCCAAGCCTATCTCATAGAAAAGTGTAACGAAAACGGCGATGTTTTCGTAAATTCACGAAAAGGCGGCTCGCCTTATGTCACAAGCATTGCCGTCAAGGGGTTAAAGTCCGAAGTGCTTCTCCACTATCTTGAAAAGCGTGAGATATATGTTTCAAGCGGCTCAGCCTGCTCAAAGGGCAAGAAAAGCTCTGTGCTAAAAGAGTTCAGATATCCCGAGCAGAGCCTTGACTCCACTATCAGGATAAGCTTTAGTATCGACACCACAAAGGCGGATATCGACGCTCTTATGGAGGGCATAAAGTCTGCGCAGAATGACCTGTGCAAGGTAAGGTAAAACACACAAACAAATGTTTTGTACTATTTATAAAGGGGAACGGCGAAAAAGGTCGCTTTTGACAGGTTTTTGACGAGGACTTTTTTGTGCAGTTTTCGTAAAGAAAGGATAAAATTTATGAAAGAAATCATTCTCTGCAAATATGGTGAGATAGCTCTGAAAGGTCTTAACAAATCAAGCTTCGAGAGCATGATGACAAAGAGCGTAAAAAGAAGACTTAAAAGCTGCGGACAGTTCAGCGTATCAAAGGCGCAGTCCACATTGTATGTTGAGCCACTTAATGATGACAGCGATGTTGACATGGCGGTGGAAAAGCTGTCGAAAATTTTCGGTATCGTTAAGCTCTGTCGCTGTTGTGTTTTGGAAAAGGACATGGACGAGATACTCACAAAGTCACTTGACTATATCGAGGACGAAATGGAAACTGCGAGAACTTTCAAGGTCGATGCAAAGCGTTCAGATAAGAAGTTCCCATTCAAGTCCCCTGAGATATGTATAGAAATGGGCGGAAAGATACTTGAAAGATTTCCACACCTTAAAGTTGACGTTCACGATCCTGACGTTGTAGTAACAGTGGAGATAAGAGAAACCAACGCCTATGTTCACGCAGGCTCTATCGAGGGCGCTGGCGGAATACCTGTCGGCTCAAGCGGAAAGGCAATGCTTCTTCTCTCAGGCGGTATAGATTCGCCTGTTGCAGGCTATATGATGGCAAAGCGTGGTGCGATAATATCCGCTATCCACTTTGAAGCTCCACCGTATACTTCTGACAGAGCGAAGATGAAAGTTGAAAAGCTTGCCAAGATAATCACTGCTTACTGCGGTGATATCAACTTCTTCTGCGTGCCTTTTACGGAGATCCAGGAGCTGCTTAGAGATAACTGCCCTGAGGAGCTTTTCACTATCCTTATGAGAAGACTTATGATGGAGATAGCTCAGAGGATATGCGAGAAAGAGGATATCCAAGCCCTTGTCACAGGCGAGAGCCTTGGTCAGGTAGCGAGCCAGACTATGTATGCAATGGTCTGCACAGATGCCGCTTGTCGTATGCCTGTATTCAGACCATGCGTTGGTATGGACAAATCTGAGATAGTGGAGATAGCAAGAAAGATAGATACTTTTGATACCTCTATCCTCCCTTATGAGGATTGCTGTACAGTTTTCACGCCAAAGCACCCTAAGACAAGACCAAATCTTGCAGACGTTGAAGCGGCTCAAAACGCTTTCGATTGGGAGCCTTATATCCAGAAAGCTATCGAGGGAACAAAGCCTTATCTTATCAAAAACGCATAGCGTATTTTCATGGCGTACACCCGTTGCATGGTGTCTGTGAAAAGGTTACAAACGGGTTAAAACTGTAACAGCTTGTAGCTTAATTGTACGCTTTTTTGTACCCGAATATTGTGTCTTTCCATGGTGAAAAATGCCGAAAAGCCCCGAATTTTCAGGGCTTTTCTTTGCGTCCAAAAGGGTGCCAGATGGGCTTGCTAATAATGAAAAATCAGTAATTTGGTAACAAAAGTGTAACATCTGCTTGCAGAATTTGCTATTAACATTGGTTTTTGAAAAACGTCGAATTAACAAAATGGACAAAAAGAGCCGATTTTTTATGTGCAATATATAACTAAAAGGGGTGATTATTACTATGAAATTTGCTGAAGGTGACAAAGTGGTTACAGATAGTATTGACATAGTTACAAAAAGTGTAGTAAAATATATGATAAAGAGCGGTCGGAAGCTGTGTACTGCGGAAAGCTGTACAGGCGGAATGATAAGCCAGACGATCACTTCCGTTTCGGGAGCGTCGGAAATGTTCCTCGGCGGTGCTTGCACATATACGGAGGAAATAAAGATGAAGCTTCTGAACGTGAAAAAGAAAACGCTGGAGCAGTATACTGTTTATTCTGAGCAGACAGCCAGTGAGATGAGCAAGGGTGCGCTGAAGCTTTTCGGTGCAGATTGTGCAGTGGCTGTTACTGGTATAGCAGGACCAAGCGGCGGTTCTCAGGAAAAGCCTGTGGGAACTGTGTATGTTTCAGTGAGAAGTCGTCAGAAAGAAATAGTCAGACGGCTTGAGCTTTATAAAGAATATGAGAATTTGGACAGAAGAAAGATCCGTATGCTTACAACAGAAACAGCACTGAGAATGGTGCTTGAGCTGTATGAACAAAAGGCGGAGGCTTGAAATAAATGTCAATGGCTAATGAAACAAAGAATCTGTCCGAAAAGGACGATACAAACTTTTTTGTAAGAGTAGTAAGATATTTTATCCCGTGGAAGGGCGACGGAGCAGGAGAAGTGTTCAGAAAGATAGTGTTCATGTTCTCTATCGTGCTTTTCTGTGTTTCTCTTAATGAGCTTTCTGATTTTCTGAAAGCCGACGAGCAGGATCAGAGCTATATGCAGGAGATCGTAAATTACGAGCCTGACTTTAGCGATGACGTTGACTTGAGCAAGAATAACGGCTCAGACGATATTGACGTTTCTGACCCTGAGGCTTCAACGAAGGACAGAGAAGTTCAGGGTTGGGCTAAGAAGCTTCTGAAAAGAAACAAGGACGTCGTAGGCTGGATAAAGATCCCCGGCTTTAAAAATTCCGCAGGTGATGAATATATAAACTTCCCAGTTCTTAAAGGCAAGGATAATGAATATTATCTTTACAAGAATATAGACAAGCAGTATTACGAATCGGGAAGCATTTATGCAGACGCCTGGTCTACCATAAATAAGGACGGGCAGTCTGACAATATCACGATATATGGTCATAACATGAGATATGTGGGAACTTCTTTTACTCACCTTACTGAGTATAAAAAGGGAGTGGATTTTCTTAAGAAATATCCTGTTATCGAGTTCAATACTATCTATGACAACAACTGCAAGTATGTTATCGTGGGTGCTTTTGTAACGGGAATACGTGAAAGTCAGGACGACGGCAAGCTTTTTAAATACTGGACTACCAGATATTTTGACGACGCCGACTATAAGTTCGACGATTGGATCTCAGAAGTGAGAAAGCGTTCGTGGTATTCAAATGATATCGAGTGTACAGCAGACGATAAGTATATATCGCTCTCAACTTGTACAAACGAAACTTCAAATCTCAGGTGGGTCATCGTGGCGAAGAAAATGACGGCTGACGATAACCTGGATCTTATAATAGATTCCTATAAGGACAAGGCAAATAAGGATATTTATTTCCCTAAATGCTGGAGAAACGTATACGGAAACAATAAGAAGTATTTCGGCTGGGATTATTGATGTTTATTACACCAAATCGGTGTAAAATAAATTTTAGCTGACGTCAAGCTCACGGACGGCAGTGAAGACGGTTTGCGTGCAGACGGTCGGAAAGGGTAATGTGATTAAAATGAAGCAGAAAAAAACTGAAGACAGCATAAAGCGAACAGCTAAGCCGTCGGTCAGGAAAGTAGGAACAATGCTGGGCAGCGGTGCGCTGGCAGTGCTGATGATAGGTACAGTAAGTATCTTTGCACTTACAAGCGGCAACAACGAGGCTCAGAAGGACACAAAAGCTGCAATAACCAACACTAAGACCACTTCTGTGACAGAAGCAGAAACTGAGAGAGATGAGACCTATACTTCAATGAACACCGTTACATGGAGAAAAGCGGGTATCAGCGAGTATAAAATGGCACAGGCAGAGTCTGAGACAACAACTTCCGCCAAAGCCACTACAACAAAAAAGACAGAAACTACTAAAAATGCAGCAAAAGAAACAAAGGTCAATAACGTAACAATGGTCGCAACTGAGATCGTGAACGTCAGAGAAAAGGCTGACAAGAACTCAGAGATAGAAGCTATCGTTGCAACAGACGAGGAAGTTATCGTTACGGCTGAAACAAGCGACGGTTGGTATAAGGTTACATACGGCGACTACAGCGGATATGTAATGAAGGACTATCTTAAAAAGGCAGAAGTAACAACAACTTCCGCTGCGAAGTCCAAAACTACAACAGCAGCTAAGAAGTCTGAAACAAAAAAGACTACGACAACAAAGGCTAAGACAACAAAGTCTGAAACAAAAAAGACAGAAACAAAGAAAGCAACAACATCAAGCTCGAACAGTTCTGTTATAAGCTATACAGATGAAGAATTTGATATGCTTTGCTACGTTCTTCAGGGCGAAGTAGGAAACTGCTCAGAGCAGAGCAAGATCGCTGTTGCAAATGTTATTATCAACAGAGTGAAAACAGGCAGATTTGGAAGCTCTATAAGCGACGTTCTTACAGCGCCAAATCAGTTCACTGCAATAAACGGCTATTACAGTGGCAGAAACAAGCCAACTCAGAACACTATTGATTGTGCAAAGAGAGCGCTGAACGGCGAGGATAATTCAAACGGTGCAGTTTATTACTACGCTCCACGGTATTGCGGTGGAAGCACAGCGGCTTGGTTTGAATCACTCACATTCTGCATGGAGCTTGATGGTCAGAGATACTTCAAGTAATGTTTGAAGTTTTTGGCCAAAACGCCGATATTGTAGATATAAAATTGTATATTATGCTGAAAAGTCAGGACGAAACTTAGCTTTGTCTTGACTTTTTTTCAGTATTTGATAAACTATTATTTAGGTATGCAGTGAGTATTTTGCTGCCATTGGGAATGTTTTGCGGTGTGACCGCTTGAAGGTAAGGACAGTGTCTTGACGATGAATTTGATGACAAAAAAGATATGTGCAAACGTCTGCGCAGCGGTAATGAGCATAACTGCCGTTGGTATATGCGGTGAGCTGCTGCTGGATAATAAAAGCGTGGGCGCAGAAAAAGCCCCTGCGGTGCAGGTCAAAAACGTTGAAGCTCAAAGCGTTAAGACCACTGCCGCTACTGAGGTCTATGACTTTGTGAAGTTCAAAAAGTCCTCTGTGGATAAGTATGATATGTCTTATGTTCAGCAGAAAAAGCAGGCAAAGACCACAAAGAAAAAGGCTTCAGCCAGTGAGTTTACTGTGGAAATGCCTGAGGATAAGGGCGAGTATTACGATATAAAGAACGACCCTGCTAACTTTACAGATACAAGAAGCGTCGCTGATGAGTATTATACTGTCAATGATATAATCTCAGGAAATATCGTCACTCTTAATGGTCATGAACTGCTCTGTCAGATAGTCAACAGCGAGATAGGCGGTGAGTGGGGCGAGGAAGCCATAAAGGCGCAGGCCGTGGCGGCTTATACATGGGTCAGATTTAACGATTCTATCGGTGCTATACCTACGGTGGGGCTTAAAAGCGGTTATTCTTCAAAGATAGAAAGATGTATAAATGCCGTTGAGGGTCAGACTGTTATGTATAACGGCAATATCATAAATGCAGTTTATTCTGCTTCAACAGCAGGTTATTCTACCACCAGCGAGGATATATGGGGCGTTTCTTACCCGTATCTCAAGCGTGTAAAGAGCGAGTTTGACGATAAAGATCCTAACTGGGGCATTGAAGCTACATATACAAAAGACGAGGTCAAGGAGCGTATCGAGAGCCAAACTGATATAAAGCTTTCCGACGACGTGAAGAACTGGTTTAAAATAGACTCTGCTTTCAGCGGAAAGTATATAAGCGGAGTGACTATCGACGGTCATACGAGCTGTACCTATGATGGCAGTGAAGCTAGGATAACAGGTATCACACTCTGCAACCTCTTTGATGTGAAATCGAACGCCATGGAGATAAGCTATAAGGACGGTGTGTTCACTTTCAAGTCCTATGGCTGGGGTCACGGCGTTGGAATGTCGCAGTGGGGCGCTTGCTATTATGCCGAGGCTGGCTATACATATGATCAGATACTTACTCACTATTATGTGAATTGCTATCTTGGTCTGTCGGCTGTAAATGACAAAGCTGTAAAGAGAGGTCAGATGTCGCAGGACGAGATAGATAAGGAGATAAAGGATTCAGAGATAGTTGACGAGGGCGGAAACGCTTCAGGCGACAGCAAAGAGAACAGTGAGCCTGCACAAACTCAGCCGACCGAGAACGGCACTGTTACCACCGCTCCTGCTACAGAAGCACCTGATACTACAACAACTTCGTTTGACGTTCAGCCTGAGGATAATACCGCCACAGAGCAAAATACAGACGAAATATTATAACCGAAAGGGAGAATAAAAATGGGATTTTTTTCACCTAAGAATACACCTGAAAATGCAGTAAAGGCACAGATAGACGCAAAGCTTGCCTTTATAAACGATAAGTATACCGAGATAGGCAGATATGTCAAGCTCAGAATGGCTGACAAGATAGAAGAGCCGGAGGTTAAAAACCTTATTGCTCAGATAGACGCAACTCTTGAAGAACTGAAAAATCTTAATGAACAGCTTCTTACTATCAGAGGAATGAAACTTTGTTCCGGCTGTGGCCACGAGATACCAGTGAATATGGCGTTCTGTCCTAACTGCGGAACAAAACAGCCTGAAATGGCTCAGCCTGTTTATCAGCAGCCTGCTCAGGGCGGTGCAGTTCCAATGGGCGCACAGCCTGTTATACAAAACGGTCAGGGCTATCATAATCACCCTGTTTCACCTGCTTATAATCAGCCACAGGCTAATCCCGTTTATGGCAATCCTGCTCAGCAGAATGTCCAGACAGCCGCTCCTATCCCTGAGCCTGCTGTGGCACAGACTGCTGCACCTATCCCACAGCCTGAAACAGCACCTCAGCCTGCACCAATGCCACAGCCTGCTCCGGTGATAGCAGAAGCTCCGGTGCAAGAGCCTGCAAACAGCAGTTTTGTATTCTGCTCTCAGTGCGGCCACAAAGAGCCGGCAGGCGTTAAGTTCTGCTCAGAGTGCGGAATGAAGTTGTAATAAAAAAACTAAGGCAGCGCAGGATAATAAGTGCGTTGCCTTTTTGAGTAAGAAGTAAAAGAAGTAAAGGAAGATCTTTATGTCAGTGAATATTTCAAGCGAGCTTATGGATTATGATGTTATACTTGCTTCAGCGTCGCCAAGAAGAAAAGAACTGCTGTCATTGATGTGTGAGAATTTCAGGGTTATCCCCTCTGATTGTGACGAAAAAATACCGGAGGACGTTACACCGGAGCTTGCCCCTGAGTATCTTTCAGGGATAAAATGCAGATGTATCGCTTCGGTCTATGACCTGAGCGTTGTTATCGGCTGTGACACTGTTGTAATATGCGATGGGGAAGTTCTCGGTAAGCCTGTGGACGAAGCTGATGCCATAAGAATGTTAAAAATGCTGTCAGGCAAGACTCATCATGTTGTAACAGGCGTTACCCTTGGCAGAGGCTGTCGTTACAGTAGCTTTTCCGTTGATACCGCAGTGACTTTCAGAGAGCTTTCCGACCAGGAGATAAAAGCCTATGTGAAAAGCGGCGAGCCTATGGATAAGGCGGGGGCTTACGGCATACAAGGGCTTGGAGCACTTCTTGTGGAAAAGATAGACGGGGACTTTTATAACGTTGTTGGTCTGCCTGTGAGCAGGCTTGCAGAGGAGCTGCACGAGTTTTTGAAGAAGGTTCAGTCGAAGTAGATCTTCTTGTTGCTCTCCTGAGTTTTCGGGAACACTGTCACCTTGTCGTTTCCGTCAACTATGCAGAGAAAGACCTTGTCAGGTGATGAACAGCCTTGCTTTCTTATTTCGTTGGTGAGCCATTTTATCTCCTTGCCTGCGTATTTCAGGTTGTCCTCCATAATAACGCCGTCAAGGATAAGGTCGGTGCAAAGCTTTTCGTCATGCTTCTCATATCCTAAGTCTTTTGGAGTGAGGGGTGCTTCTGTGGCACGTTCCATGAAAGAGATAGTGCCGTTGGTTTCCAGAATAGCGTAGTAAATCTTTGAGATGTCGAAATAGCCTGACGTTCTTGCTCTTGAAAGCAGATCGTTCACATCAAGCTTGGCGGTCTTAAGGTTTTCGGGATATATTTTGCCTTTTTCAATAAGCAGGATAGGCTTGCCCGAAAGAAAATGTCGGCAGTGGATAGATTTCATCGTAAGCACCGACAACAGAAAGCCTGTCAGTCCGTAAAGCACCATTGCGATAACAGGCACGATAAGCTCGTCCATTTCCTGCGAAACAGCCATTTCAGAGGCGATAGAGCCTATAGTGATGCCGTTGATGTAGTCAAAAAGCGTGAGCTGTGATATCTGCTTGTTGCCAAGAAGCTTTGATATGGCGAACATAACTATTATAGAACCCACAGTGGCAAGAATAGTGTGAGCGATGTTCATAGGCGTGACCCCCTTTTGATTCATGCCATTAGTATCTGCATATGGTGGCAGATTATTCTTCCTTTGACAGAGAAACGTCAGATACAATGATATAGGAGCGTAAAATGGGATTTTTTAAGAGAAATAAGGGTACGCCCTTGAAAGAGCTTGAACGCTATCATGGGAAACGAGTTTCCTATGTGGTGGAGCGTGAGGGCGCAGAGGAAAATGTTATCGGAAGAACAGGCGGAATATCTGTTGATAGTGAAAAGCTTGTGGTGGTGTGTGACGGACACGAGGTTTTCAGGTGCAGTACCGACGGCATAGTCTGCGCTGAGCTTATGAGCCATAATGGAGCGGATATAAAGGGCAGGGATATGACCACAGGGAAGCTTCGTCATATCGTTGTGCATTATGCAAACAAAAGGTGATATTTTTGCAAATGCACTCTCTTTGCACATAATTCTATCACATTGCAGTGGTAATATTATTACAGTCGGAAAGGAAAGACCGACAGTTAAAAAGACTTCATGATTGTTTTCTTCATATATTTTTTCTATACTTCCTTAATGAATAAAAACCTGCACGAGCGTGTGGGTTTTTATTTTTTGTATAATGTCTTAGAGAAAAATTCATTTTATTGCTGTTGACAATTCATATTTATGGTGATATAATGATTGTATTGAATATCGTAAAGGCTGTGACGAGAAAGGTGACGGTGCGAATACTTCGCAGAGAGCGGACGTTTGGTGAAAGTCCGCAGGGATAACGCCGTCAGGATCATCTCTGAGCTGATCCGCCTAAGCAGATGTGTTAAGCGGATACGGTTTCTCACCGTTAGAAAGAGATATGAGTGGTAGGCTTATGGTCTGCAATCAGAGTGGTAACACGGAGATATTATGTCTTCGCCTCTAGTCAGGCGAGGGCTTTTTTTATTACATAGAAAAAAGAGGTTGTTTTTTATGCTTACATTGGATAAGGTTTTTGACGCTTCAAACGTGCTTAAAGAGGTCATCAGACCAACAGCGTGTATCCATGCGCCAAAGGTAAACCCTGATTGTGACGTTTATCTGAAAACAGAAAATCTTCAGGTAACAGGTTCTTTCAAGGTAAGAGGAGCTTATTATAAGATATCACAGCTTTCAGACGAGGAAAAGTCACACGGTGTTATCGCCTGCTCAGCAGGAAACCACGCACAGGGCGTTGCTCTCGCCGCAACAAAGAACGGCATAAAGTCTATCATCTGTCTTCCTGACGGCGCACCTATCTCAAAGGTAGAGGCAACCAAGGGCTATGGCGCTGAGGTATGTCTTGTGCCTGGCGTTTATGATGACGCTTATGCAAAGGCTATTGAACTTCGTGACGCTAACGGCTATACATTTATTCACCCGTTCGATGACGAGAATGTTATCGCAGGTCAGGGAACTATCGGTCTGGAGATACTAAGTCAGGTGGCTGACGCAGACGTTATCGTTGTTCCTGTTGGCGGCGGCGGACTTATCTCAGGTGTTGCATTCACTGTAAAACAGCTCAAGCCAAGCGTTAGAGTATACGGCGTTCAGGCTGAAGGCGCACCTTCAATGGTAAATTCACTTAAAGACGGCAAGATAGAGTGCCTTGAAAGCGTTCACACTATCGCAGACGGAATCAAGGTAAAAGAGCCTGGCGAGCATACCTTCGAGTATTGCAGTAAGTATGTTGACGGCGTTGTTACAGTTTCTGACGACGAGATATCATCAGCTATCCTCCACCTTATCGAGAAGCAAAAGCTCGTTTCAGAGGGCGCAGGCGCAACACCTGTTGCCGCAGTAATGTTTAATAAGATACCTGACATCAAGGGCAAAAAGGTTGTATGTCTTGTTTCAGGCGGAAATATAGACGTAACTATACTTTCAAGAGTTATCAAGAGAGGTCTGCTCAAGTCTGGCAGATCTGATACTCTTACTATCCAGCTTGAGGACAGACCTGGTCAGCTTAGAGATGTTTCAGAGATAATTTCAAAGCTTGGCGGAAACGTTGTTTCTGTTCACCACGAGAGAGCAAGCGAGGACAGCGATATCACAGATTGCCTGCTCAGACTTGTTCTTGAAACAAGAAACTTCGATCATATCAGAGAGATAAGACAGGCTCTTACAGCCGCAGGCTTTAAGATAGTCAATAAGTAATTTTAAGACAGGAGTAGATAAAAATGGCAGAAGTTGTTTACACAAAGAACGCACCGGACGCGATTGGTCCATATTCACAGGCAATGAAGGTAGGAAACCTTGTTTTCACATCAGGTCAGATAGCAATCAATCCTGCAACAGGCAACGTTGAGGCAACAACTATCGAGGAGCAGACACATCAGGTTTGCAAGAACCTCACAAACGTTCTTGAAGCCGCAGGAACATCTATCGGCAAGGCTGTAAAGACAGTATGCTTCCTTAAGAATATGTCAGATTTCGGTGCATTTAACGGAGTTTACGGCGAGTATTTCACATCAAAGCCTGCACGTTCATGCGTTGCCGCAAAAGAGCTTCCAAAGGACGTTCTCGTTGAGGTAGAGGTAATCGCTGAGGTATAATTTAGCATATTATCTTGTAGTGGAACGGCTGAATTTCTGTTTCACAGAAATGCGACGTCCCAATATTGTGGGGCTGTATTTCAAGTATTTCGGGCGGCGTATGTCGCCCGTTGTTTTTCTGTAAAAAGGGGTGAGGAAAATAAGCAGTGAGTTTATAAAAAGCAAAATGCGGACGGTGAAAAAATTCTCCATAGCCTTTGCAAAGTGGGTCTTTATCGCCTGCGCAGTGGGCGTAATAGGGGGAATAGTCGGCTCGCTGTTCCATATGGCGGTAAACTTTGCCACAGGCTTCCGTGATGGTCATAGCTGGACATTGTATCTTATGCCGTTGGCAGGTCTGTTTATCATTTTCAGCTATCGTGTCTGCAAGGTGAACGAGGAGACCGGTACAAATCTTATCATAAGTTCTGTTCGTGGAAACATCAAAGTGCCGCTGCTTATGGCGCCTCTCATCTTTCTAGGCACTGTACTCACCCACCTTACGGGCGGTTCGGCAGGACGTGAGGGTGCGGCTTTGCAGCTTGGCGGAAGCATTGGCGCAAAGGCAGGCGAGCTTTTAAAGCTTGACGAAAAAGACTCCAGCCTTGTGATAATGTGCGGAATGAGCGCAGTGTTTGCCGCGCTTTTCGGCACGCCTTTGACTGCGACTTTTTTCGCTATGGAAGTAATAAGCGTGGGCGTTATATACTATGTGGGTCTTGTGCCTTGCATAGCTTCCTCTCTTATCGCATATAAAATATCGCTGTTGGCAGGGCTTGCGCCAACAAAGTTCAACATAACAGGCATACCAAGGCTTTCCCTTGTGTCTGTGACCCAGATAGCGGCGCTTGCGGCTCTTTGTGCGGTGATATCCATACTCCTTTGCATGGTAATGGAGTTTTCACATTCAAGATTTCAGATGTATCTGCCTAACACCTATCTCAGGATAGCTGTAGGTGGCGTTGTGATCATTGCATTGACTTTGCTTGTAGGTACAAGGGATTACAACGGAGCAGGCGTAGACGTTATTGTGGCGGCTTTAGAGAAAGGTAAGGCGCACCCGGAAGCCTTTGCTCTGAAAATGCTTTTTACTGCCATAACTATAAATACAGGCTTCAAGGGTGGTGAGATAGTCCCGACCTTCTTTATCGGAGCAACTTTCGGCTGTACAGCCGCAGGCTTTTTGGGGCTTGACCCATCATTCGGTGCGGCTATAGGTCTTGTGGCACTTTTCTGCGGCGTTGTGAACTGTCCTGTGGCTTCCATACTTCTCAGCTATGAGCTTTTCGGTGGAAGTGGGCTTGTGCTTTTTGCGGTTGCCTGCGGAGTAAGCTATATGCTTTCGGGCTATTACGGACTTTATTCCAGCCAGAAAATAATGTACTCAAAGACAAAGCCCGAATATATCAACATAAATGCAAAATAAAAGAGAGCCAAAGCGGCTCTCTTTTTTTGTCTATTCACTCATTGTTATGCTCTCAAATTTACCCCTTGTGACCTTGATGAGGTCTTTCGGAGAAAGCATTATCTGCGACCCGATACGTCCGCCGCTTATGATTATCTCCTCAAACTGCTCCGCAGAGCTGTCAACTACCGTCATGTACTGTTTTTTCATGCCAAGGGGTGTACAGCCACCACGAATGTAGCCCGTAACAGAGTTTATATCCTTCACATGGAGCATCTCCACCGACTTTTCGCCCACAGACTTTGCCGCCTTTTTCATGTCAAGCTCCTCTGCGATAGGGATAGCGAAAACATAGTAATTTCCGTTTTTTCCCACTGTCACAAGGGTCTTGAACGAGCTTTCATATGGCTGACCGAGCATATCTGCAATGGGTATGCCGTCGATAAACTCGTCGCACTCGTATGTGTTGACCTTGTATTTTACCTTATTTCTGTCAAGAATACGCATGGCATTGGTCTTGACTTCCTTATCCTTTGACATTTTTTATCGCTCCCAATAAAATATTGCCCCTATTTCTCCCTTGAAAGCTTCACAGTGTCAGCAATTATCTCGGCGCACATTTCGTATCCAAGCTTGCCGCTGTCAAGGCACATATCATAGCTTGAAATATCTCCCCACTTTTTGTTTGTGTTGGAGTTGTAATAGTCGGCACGTTTTTTGTCATACTTTTTGAGCCTTGCTTCCACCTCGTCCTCGGAGATGTTGTGCTTCTCAATTGCGCACTCCTGACGCTTCTCAAAGCTTGCATTAATGAAGACATTCAGCGTCTTGACTTTGTTTTTCAGTATAAAATCTGCACATCTGCCTACGATAACGCAGTTTCCCTTTGAAACAAGCTCCATTATTACCTCTGTTTCAGCGGCGAATATCTTCTCTGTTATAGGATACTCTTTCTCCTTTGAAAACAGATTTATCGGTGTTTTGAGAATGCTCAGAGCGGCTTCCTCGTATTTTTGTATCTCGCTCATTGCAATGCCGCTTTTTTGTGCCGCCATGTCGATTATCTCTCTGTCATAGCATGGGATACCAAGCTTTTCAGCCACAAGCTTACCGATAGTCGAACCGCCTGCGCAATAATGTCTGCCGATAGTGATAACTTTTATTTCAGCCATTTTCTGTTTCTCCTTTTGCAGTATTTTTTATTTTTTTGACGGACTTCTGCCCTTTTATACAGTATAATATATTTGCTTGTTATTGTCAATAACATATTGGTTACACTTTGTTTAAGCTGGAGTAATAAAACTCCTCATAAAACGGAAAAGGACCGACCCTATGGTCAGCCCTCTTTCGTAGTAAGGAAAGTAAAATGAATTAAAACGAAAAATTCCTATTTATCAGCGTTGGCTTCTTTTATTTCGATATAAGCCTTCATAAGCCTGATAGCACCGTCAACGCCTGTTTTGGACGAGTTGATACAAAGGTCATAGTTCTTTGCTTCGCCCCATTTCATGTCGGTGTAATAATTATAGTATGAAGCTCTCCGCTTATCAGTCTTGCGGATAAAGTCCTCAGCTTTGTTTTTTTCAATATCGTATCTCTCAAGGATACGCTTTTTCTTTTCGGCAGTGTTGCCGGAAATGAAGAAGTCGATAATATTAGGCTCATTTTTCAGAACATAGTCAGCACAACGTCCTACAATAACACAAGGACCCTTCTTTGCAATGTTCTTGATAGTTTCAAACTGAGCCAAGAATATCTTGTGATTCAGCGGCATATCAGGATTGATCCTGCCGTCTGCACTTACAGGGTAATTACCCATGACCAGTGAGAAAAGAAAGCTGTTAGTATAGGACTCGTCGTTCTTAACAAAAAGCTCCTGACATATACCGCTCTCTTTTGAAGCCATTTCCAAAAGCTCTTTATCATAGAAAGGTATGCCCAGATCATCAGCAAGCTTCTTGCCTATTTCACGTCCTCCGCTGCCAAATTCACGGCTGATAGTAATAATCGATCTCATAAAACATATCTCCCTTCTTTGATATATTCTTTTTAACGTACATTTATTATAGCATATTTTTTGTGATTTGTACATAAAAATCCGTAAAATTCTTGCACAAATTTATGTATTTTATATTGTGCATTTTGCGTACAAATATATTTAACAAATTCGTGACAAATACAAAGGCAATAAAAAAGCGGGACGAATGAACGTCCCGCTTGAAAATACTGAATTATTCAGCAACGTTAGCGTTTGCTTCCTTGATGATGTAATCAACAGCCTTCTGGTTCTCAGCAACGCACTCTGTCCATGTAGTAGCTCCGCCGCCTGTTATCATTGTAGCCTGGTTTACTGTCTGCATAAGTGTTGAAAGCTCAGCAGATACGCCGTCCTGGAAGTCAAATACAGGATTCTGTCTAGCCAGATCGTAAATTGTCTTACGCATCTCGATCATATCGTCTGACCAGCCGTAGTCGTTCTTGAGCTGTTCTTCTGTAATGTTCTGTACCTCAGAGTTTGCAACCTTGCAGCAGTTTACGTACGCATTGAAGCCGTCTGGGTTTGGAGCGTTCTTGCAGAGGAGATAGCCGTTTACACCTGTAGATACATAGTACTTGTCAGAATCGTCCATTCTTGGCATTGGAACGAACATAACCTCGCCGTCCTTGACGCTTCCGAATGTCTTAGTCTTTTCAGGAGTATCCTCGAGAGCCCATGTGCCGATAGGAATGAACAGTGTGAGCTGTGAACCAAGACCTTCACCGTTAGCTCCGTCACCTCTTGTATTCCAGTTGTTGCTTGATCTGTCGAATACAACGTTGTTCTTCTCAAGGTTGTACATAAGATCCTGAACTGTGCCAACTTCAGCCTTGCCCATGTTGTTTACAAGCTTGCCGTCCTCAAGACCGATAAGTGGATAACCGCAAGTATCGTTAAGAGCCTTGCCGTACCAGTAACCATCAAGAGCATATCTGTCAGCTTCAGAGTCTGCAAAGTCAAGGCACATCTCTGTGAACTTGCTCCATGTCCACTCGTCATTAGCATAAAGCTCAGCAGGATCGTCATAGCCAAAGTCTGATATTGTCTTTGTGTTGTATGCACAAACATACTGTGGTCTTACGTCGATAGCAGCTACATAGTGCTTGCCGTTGAATACGAATGAATCGTTAAGTGTCTGTGATGATGACCAGATGTCTGAGCTGAAATCAACTACATCGTCGATAGGCTCGAACATGGCCTTGATAGCACCCTTAGGGAATGCGTCCATGTCGTCAGCAGGGAAGAAGTCAGGTGAGTCGTTAGCCATAACTGCCTTAGCAAGATCAGTATATCTGTTATCCCAAGTTGTCTGAACGTACTCGATCTTTCCACCGTACTTAGTCTGGAAAAGTGAGATAGCAGGTGATTCTGACTTACCATCACTAGGGTTGATGTCATAGTGAGCCATCCACTTGATAGTCTTGTTTGAAAGCTCGATGTCAGGGAGCTTATCCTGAAGTGCATTTACCTGCTCCTTCTGATCATCTGTCATAGCCTTAGCTTCCTTCTTGGAAGATGAGCTGTCACTTGATGAGCTGCCGCAAGCAGCCATGCTGCAAGCCAGTGAAAGCGCACAAGCAGCAGCGAAAATTCTCTTTGCCATTTTCATTATAGTAACCTCCTTGATAATAGACGAATGTTCCTTACCCAAAACGTTCATCTGTTACGATCGACAAGCATTGTTACCCGACAACGCTTGCCATAACGCTTATTTTTCGTCCTTACTAATGATAACAAAAAGTTTAAATTTAGTCAATCAGCATTTTGCAATATAAAGCTCAAGCGTTTTTGTTGATTATGACAAAGGTGTGTTGAATTTGTGTGAGTATTCGTTTTCAGAAAACGTTTTCGCAATTTCACTCATACATATTAATAAAAAGTTTACAATTGTTGTATACAGGTTTTACATTACCGTACCACCTGTCTTTTGTCAGCAGGTGAGAGTCTGGATGTCCTCTTGCGACAGGGTAGGGTGAACAGCACGGTTTATGCCCATTGCAATGAGCTTTGCGCAGTTTTCCGAAAGTTTGTCGGCAGTTTTCGGAGCGACCATGATGTTTTCAGAGCTTTCAGGTGCTGTCTGACCAAAAATGTGCTGTGCGGCAGTGCAAAGGTCTATGACAGTTGGCACGCCTATGGCAATGCACTTTACCCCGAGGGTCGAAAGCGAAAGCTCTTTTCGTGCGTTTTCGACTCCGCTTCCCGGAGAAATGCCAGTGTTGCAAAGCTGTATTGTCCTGCCAAGATTTGAAAGCTCGCTGCAAGCCAGTGCGTCAACGGCAATGATAGCCTGCGGTGTTACACGCTCCGCAATTGCTTTTACCTGCTCTGAGGATTCTATTCCCGTGTTTCCAAGCACTCCCGTCTGTATCACTGTGACCTCGCCCAGATCGTCAGTATCAATCTCTTTTGCAAGGCTTTTTATGTGGCGGGTAGCGAAGATCTTTTCAGCGGTAAGAGGACCAACAGCGTCGGAAGTCAGGGCATAATTCCCAAGCCCTACTGCCAAAAAACGTTCACATCCACCGCAAAGCTCCCCTATGGCTTTTGCTATGACTTCTGCACGCTCACGAAAACTGTCGCTGTACATATCGAATGTTGAATCTGTGGCGGTAAGGGTGATGTATCTGCCGACAGGTCTGCCAAGCTTTTCGGCGGCTTCCTGTGTTTCTATGGTGATGTCCGTTACCTCAAGCCTGGCGTTTTCAATAACCTTGTTTTTGACTTTCACTCCCTGAAGCTTTTCCGCACCGCCTGCCTGAGAAAAGCTCTCCGCCGCCATATCCGTTCTAATGCTCATTTTATTCACCTTTCTGTGATATCGTGTAAGTTTTTGTGTGTTCCTACAATTTAGACCGCAAAATTTCTATATTTTTTTCAGTAAACCCCCTTGCAATTTCTTTTGAAATGTGGTAAAATATTTTACAAGGCTTGTTTAAAGGGCTTTCCGCATTTCCTCTCAGTCTGCGGATAGCTTGTGCAAATAAGTGCAAATTTATACAGAATGAGGGAGGTGTCGGTATGCCAAACATTAAATCCGCTAAGAAGAGAGTCAAGGTTATCAACACTAAGACAATGAGAAACAAGGCTGTAAAGTCTGATCTTAAAACTGCACTCAAGAAGGCTGACGCTGCTGTAGCTGAGAACGCAGAAAACAAGGAAGAAGTAGTAAGAGCTGCTATCAAGAAGGTAGATATGGCTTGCACAAAGGGCATTATGCATAAGAATGCTGCTGCAAGAAAGGTATCACAGCTTGCTAAGAAGCTTGGCTAATTTTTCAAAGTAGCTTACAAGACCGTTCCGAATGGGGCGGTCTTTTTTTGTGTATTGGTCTGTACTATATAAATAGTATACTTTGTTGGTCGTAGTTGACTTTTTGGAGCTGTTATAGTATAATTGAGTTGATAATAATGCAGGGGAGGGATTTTATGACGTATCGTGTTGGGAAATATATGCTGCCTGAATACAGTGTGCTTATGTCGGTGTATGACCGTGAGCTTCCTGAGAACCTTAACGAGAGTCTTGAGTCTATGCTCATGCAGTCATATCCTCCCTCTGACTTCGTGCTTGTGTGCGACGGCAAGCTCACCTGCGAGCTTAATATTATCGTGAAGTCTTTTCAGGACGAGTTCAAGCATATTTTCCATATCGTTCAGATAGACGAGAACGTGGGCGTTGGAAAGGCTTACAACGAGGGCATAAAGGCGTGTAAATGCGATTATATCGTGAAAATGGACAGCGACGATATATCTCTCCCTAACCGCTGCTTGAAGCAGATGACCCTTTTTGCGGTGAAGCCAAAGCTTGATATCATCGGCACATATGTGGAGGAGTTCGACACTGACACCGACGAGGTAGTTTCGGTGAAAAAAGTGCCTGTCATGCATAAGGATATCGCTTCATATTCCAAACGACGCAACCCTTTCAACAGGCAGTCTGTGGCTTTTCGCAAGTCCTTTGCGGAAAAGATAGGCGGTTACAGTGACCTTAAAATGTGCGAGGACTATGAGTTTATCGCACGAATGTTACAGCATGGTGCAAAGGGGCAGAATATACCCGAGGTGCTTGTGCGCTACCGCATAGATGAAAATACTGTGGATACACGCAAAAGCTGGGAGCATACAAAGGCTTTCATTCGTGTGAGGTGGATAATACACCGTTCAGGGTATACCGGCTTCCGTGATTTTTTCATGCCATGCGCTCTCCAACTCGGCTTGTTTATATTCCCCAGAAAATTCACCCGTTGGGTATACAGAACGTTTCTCAGAAAATAATATATTTCTATATGAAAATATGAACCCGATGCCATTTGGGTTCATATTTTTTTAGCTCAAATCAAAGTAAACGTTATCAATTTTGAACATGATGTTAAACATTGAAAATGGCTATTGACAATGGTTTTATATATGATATATTTAAAAGTATGGAATATAAGGCCTAAAGGCGAGAGCTTCGCAAAGCTTGGCTTTATGAAAATTTGAATATTTTAATTAGTAATGATAAGGAGAACATTATGCGTGAAATAATGAAAAGAACAGTTGCTGCCGTTATGGCAGTGCTTATCGCTTGTGCGGCAGCAGGCTGCAGCAGCACAGGAAACAGCAGCTCAGGCAGCTCGTCAGCAGGTGAGACTACCACTACAACAGCCCCTGTCGTTGAGGATATGGGCAATATCGACCTTTCAGACGTAACGACAGAGTATGACGTTCCTGAGGATTTTAGCTACGAGTCCGAGGCGGAAAAAGGAACTCTTTCGGGAGGTGCGGCAGTGCTTGATAAGAATTTCCTTGGTAAGTTTTCTGGCGACGGCTTCGTTTCCATAGGCTCATCGGGAGATATGGTGGAGTTCGAGATAGATTTTCCTGCAAAGGGAAGCTATAATATTACTCTCACAATGGCGGCAGACGGCGAGGGTCAGTCAAATCTTATCACTGTTGACGGTGCTGCGCTCACAAACTTCACATCAACCACAACAGAGTTTGGCGACACTATGGCTGAAAATGTGCTTATCGACGAAGGTACTCATAAGGTAGGCATAAAGGGCGACAACGGTCATATCTATATTGACAAGATAAAGATAACCCCAGCTCCTGCTATCGACCTTTCACAGTATGAGGTATCAAATCAGCTTTCAAACCCTAACGCTTCTGACGAGGCAAAAAGACTTTATAACTTCCTTACGGACGTTTATGGCAAGTATACTATCTCAGGTCAGTTTTCAGGAGATAACGAGGGCAAGGACTGCCGTGAGTTCAAGGAGATAAAGAAGCACACAGGAAAGACGCCTGCTATACTTGGTCTTGACGTTTCAAACCTTTCAAACAGCGCACTTTCACATGGCGCAGGCGGCGGAGATATGGTGCCGTTGCAGGCTATGGATTGGTATAATAATGAAAACGGTATAGTTTCACTTTGCTGGCATTGGTATGCCCCTGATAAAAACCTGGAAAAGAACGGCGGAGCATGGTGGCAGGGCTTCTATTCTGAATATACAGACTTCGACCTTGCAAAGGCTCTCAGCGGCGAGGACAAAGAGGGCTACGATTCTATCATAGCAGACCTTGACCATATGGCAGGGGTACTTAAAGAGCTTGCAGACGCAAACGTGCCTATACTTTGGCGACCTCTCCACGAGGCGGCAGGCGACCCTAAGTATCCCGGCAACGCATGGTTCTGGTGGGGTTCAGCAGGAAAGGACGCATACATTCAGCTTTGGCAGCTCATGTATGACAAGTTCACAAACGAGTATGGTCTTAACAACCTCATCTGGGTATGGAACGCACAGAATCCTGACTGGTATCCGGGTGATGAGTATGTTGACATCATGGGCTATGACTGTTATCCTGCAGAGCAGGACAGCTCTTCACAGAAGTGGTATTATGACCTTGTAAAGTCAAGCACATCGACAAAAAAGATAATCGCAATGACAGAGAACGGCTCGATGTTCGACCCTGACGGAGCATTCAACGACGGCACACGCTGGGCGTGGTTCAGTACATGGAACGGCGAGTTCTGTATCAAGGATAAACAGCTTTCAGATCAGTACACCACATTTGACGAGTGGAACAAGATCTACAACAGCGAAAGAGTTCTCACCCTTGACGAGCTTCCAAACCTGAAATGCTATCCAATGGATACTGAAAAGTATCTGGAGGAGCATAAATAATTTCGGATAATAACAGTAGGGGCGAACAGTGTTCGCCCGTTACTTTGCACATTTTCGACCAATTCAAACAGGCTTGAACTCAACTTACAAAAATTGTTGATATCATGGCGGCAATATGCGGGCGACCTAAGATCGCCCCTACATAACAAAACTGCGGACAGTGTTTAAACTATCCGCAGTTTTTATTTTTATCATTACAATGCTTGTGCCAAAGGCGGGCGAACGCTGTTCGCCCCTACAATATAGACCTTGTGGAGTATTATCAGCTATAAATATTCAGTATGCAAGGTGCAACATAAACCACTATCATCACAATGGTTCCCGCACCGATAACAGCCACAAGTGCAGCGGCTTCCAAAGTTTCTCCGAATTTCAGTTTCTTTCTTATGAAGAAATATCCCGCTGTCAGCGCAATGCCTGCGATAGTCAGTGCAAGACCTGCATAAAAGCCATTTGGCACGCTTGTTACAGTTATTGTGTTCTCGCCCTCCTGCAAGTCGAAGCTTACAAGGTCACCGAAAACCTTGTCATATGAAACAGCCTTGCCGTTGACCTTTATTTTCAGACCCTCCTGATATGGTATCTGAAGCACACATTTCTGTCCTGCCTTTGCGTTCACGCTTCCTGAAAGCTTGCCGTCACTGTCTGTAAGACCTGCGGTCTGTGCCTGCTCAAGTGCCTTTTCAAGAACATTGTGGTGAAGCCCGAAAACACCATAGGAACGGCAGCCTGTGATGTCTTTCTTCAAGGTCACACGCACGTTGACGTGTTCATTTTCAAATTCCCCAAGCTTCAAAAGCCCGTTGCTCGATTGTGACGGATAATCCATTTGCATTACCTGACCGTTCACTGTTACCATGAAGCTTCCGTTTATATCCTCGCTGAGGCTGTTTGAAAGCTTGTCGAAGCAGTCAAAATAAAGTGTCTGCTTGTCTGTCACATCTATGCTGTAGTCCATGTAGGCTACATCGCTAGTAGTAGTGAGGGTGTAGTTCGGCTTAAAGTTACTGTCGTCCTGCACACCATAGATCGTGGTGTATTCGTAGTCTGTGATAAGCTCGTCACCGTTGCCGCCGAAAAGCTGTTCAAAAAGCTTCTTCTGAACGTTGCTTCTTGTGCCTGTGGAAAGCTCCCCGCTGCCGCTCAGGTCAGCGTCGGTCACAATGCCAAGGGGGAGATAGTATTCTGTCGGCACTATCTCGTAGGTATCATTTGAATATACAGCGTCAGCCGAGCCTGTATTTTTCTCGATGAGATATTTTACTGACAGCAAAGCGTCAGTAAGCTCTGTTCCGCCATATGAGCCTACCTCCATCCAGTAGGAGGAGTAACCAAGCTGCTTCATCATGTACATATAATCACGGCTTGTGAGGGAGGTGTAGTGGCTCAGGGAATTGTAGCCCATTGAACCGACCAGATTGACCTCGAAAAGCTTGCTTGCGGTCTTTACTCTGTAAAAGCCCTCTGTTTCGTCAAGCCTGTCTGAAAGATCCATTATCTTCTGATGATTAGCCGCACGGAGAGTATTGTTCATGCTTGGGGATACCATATAAATGTTCACGTTTGCGTATGACTCAGCCGCAACAAACATTGCAAGGAAGACAGCAAATATCTTCTTTGATATCCAGCCCTTTTTGTGCAGCAGAACGATAACAGTATAGAAAGCCGCCGACACAATGAAAAATTCAAGGCAAAGCTCAAAGGCGGTGCTGTCCTGCCAAAGACTTTTGGTGTATTTTGACATCCCGTCACGATTGTTCTCAACAAAGCCCTCAGAGAAGTTGTAAAAGCCGTAGATAAGTGCCGCAAGTATCAGGAAAATAACAAAGTGGTCGCAGTTTTTCTTTCCTTTTGCCACTGCGTTTTCCGATGACAGAAAATATCCTGCGCAGATAAGTGCAAAGAATATGGTAATGAAAGCGTATCTGCATGGGAACGACATATAGCTTCCCGTGTGCCACATAAGGTTCGCAGGCTCTATTAAAATAGGTACGAGCATCAAAAAGAGCATTATAAGGTCGGTGTTAAGACGCTTGCTCCTCTTTTTGCCGTCAAGAAGAAATACCGCAACTATCACTATGACCGAAGCCGTTGACAACAGCAGGCAGAATGTGGTGTTGTAGTTTGTAATGAATGAGGCGGTTTCGATCTGTTGGATAACTGATTTAGAACGTCCGCTTGACAAAAACTGCAGGAAGCATGGCATCCATACCACCGCTGAAAGCAATGCGCCAAGAAGCGAGCCTATAACAAATCTGCATGGAACGTCCTTGTATTTTTCCTCCTTGCGGTAACGCCAGCAGCAAAGAGCCATGAAAAGCAGTATGAATACAACTATCATGTAGCTGATGTAGTAGTTCACTATCATCATAAGTGTGAGCATGACAGTGTATGGGATAATGCGCTTTTTCTCGAAAAGCTCCCTGAATGCCACCATAAGAAGAGGAAAAAGATACATCATGTCAAGCCATATGTTGTTCTGATAATAGAGCATTCCATAGCCGCAGAATGCGTATATGACGCTGAGTACAGCGCCAATGTAAGGGTCGAGCTTTTTTTGACAGGAGCGGAAATATATCTGCGCCGTTACAGCCGCTGTCATCATTTTAAGCACTGTGAGAATGTTCACAAGGTAGATTATGTCAGCCTTGTCAACAAAAAGCACAAGCAAGGTGTAGGGGCTTGCGATAAAGAAGAAGAAAACGCCCCACAGGTCCATTCCTCCTGCATTGTGGAAGTTAAGGAACATTCCGTCCTTGCCTGTGAAAATATCCTTAAAGTCGGTGAGCAGAGGTATCACCTGCTGTGACATATCACACCATGATACAGTGCCGTCACCAAAAGGGTAAAGCCCATGCCGATAAAAAGCAAATCCCATTATGAGCAATACAGCCAGAGGTGGGAAGATAAAGGGCAGGGCTTTTTTCAGCTTATCCATTTTGTTCAGTCCTCCATACATAACATAGTTTTTATATTTTTCTTTAAAAAAACATTATAATTATACTCCATTAAGAGCCAAAAATCAATATTAAATAAGCCAACTTTAGGCTTCATATGATGAAAATTATGTGAAAAACATGGTCTGATGTTGATTTTTTTGCAGGGAGGTGCTATAATAGGCTAGTGAAAAGGCAGAAGTGCCATTAATAATGATCGAAAGGACGATAAAAATGAAACTTAAAAAGCTATTCAGAGCATTGGCTCTTTGCACAGCAGGCGTGCTTGCCTGCGCAGTTCTTACAGCCTGCGGAGATAAGGGTGACAGCTCATCACAGACCTCTGCGGCTGACACTGACAAGAAGTTCGTTATCACGCTTTATGCCAATGACGCACCTATAACCTGCGAGAACTTCGAGAAGCTGGTGAAGGAAAAGTTCTATGACGGACTTACTTTCCATAGAGTCGTAGACGGCTTTATGGCACAGGGCGGTGACCCTAACGGTGACGGCACAGGCGGAAGCAAGGAAACTATCAAGGGCGAGTTCTCAGCAAATGGCGTTGAAAACGGCCTGAGCCATACAAGAGGCGTTGTTTCAATGGCAAGAGCAAGCGATATGGACAGTGCTTCAAGCCAGTTCTTTATCTGCTACAGCGATAAGGATACTTTCCTTGACGGACAGTATGCGGCTTTCGGCATGGTAACAGAGGGCATGGACGTTGTTGATGACTTTCTTAAAGTTGAGAGAACAACAGGTTCAGACAACGCACAGTCAAAGCCTGTTACGCCTATCACTATCGTAAAGGCTGAAATGATAGATGATGATGCAGACGGCAACCACAGAGTTCAGTTCACAATGAATTTCTAAGCTGATTTTCACAAAGAGGTGTCCCCATTGGGTGGATACCTTTTTTGTTTACTAAAATGGTTTGGCAAAACAAAAAATTCATAATTTATATATCAAATCACTGATAAAAGCTATTGCAAAAAGCCGTGTGTTCAGTTATAATATATGATATAGGTTTATGCACAGTCGGTATCGTAGGGCTGTCGCTATCAATTTTTGAAAGGAATGTATGTTATGAAGAAATTTGCAGCAGGACTTATTGCAGTGGCAATGAGCGTTACAATGCTTGCAGGCTGCGGAGTGCCTGCTAATACAGTTCACAGCGTTGACGATCTGGAGGGCAAGACTATCGGTGTTCAGCTTGGAACAACAGGCGATATTTATGCCGAGGACGTTAAGGACGCTAAGGTAGAAAAATACAACAAGGGCGCTGACGCTGTTCAGGCTCTGAAGCAGGGCAAGATAGACGCCGTTATAATCGACGCTGAACCTGCTAAGGTTTTCGTTGAGAAGAATGACGATCTTGAAATACTTGACGAGCCTTTTGCTGAGGAAGAATACGCTATCGCGATGAAGCTTGACAACACTGAGCTTCAGCAGGCGATAAACGGTGCGCTCAAGGAGCTTAAGGCTGACGGAACACTTGACGCTATCAAGGCAAACTACGTTGGCGAGAACGCTGGCAAGAACCCATACAAGTCCCCTGATAATGTTAGCAGAGATAAGGGTACGCTTGTAATGGCAACAAACGCTGAGTTCCCTCCATACGAGAGCAAAGAGAACGATAAGGTCGTTGGTATCGACGCTGATATGATGCAGGCAGTTTGCGACAAGCTTGGTTATGAGCTTAAGATAGACGATATGGCATTTGATTCTATCATCTCAGCCGTTCAGTCAGGCAAGGCAGACGTTGGCGTTGCAGGTATGACAGTTACACCTGACAGAGAGAAAAACGTTCTTTTTTCTGACACTTACACATCATCAAGTCAGGTAATAATCGTAAGAAAGAAATAATTTTTCACACTTCGGCTGTCGTAGAGCGGCAGCCGAAATTATTTTGATAAAGAACAGGAAGTGCTGAATTGAACAAATTGATCGACGATTTCCAGCAAAATTTTTTGGACGAGAGCCGTTGGCATTATCTTACCAATGGTCTTAAAACAACACTTATCATAACCTTCTTTGCGGTCATACTTGGCTTTGTGTTGGGATTTCTTGTGGCTATAGTCCGCTCTACTCATGATAAGACAGGCAAAATGAAGATACTAAACGCCCTTTGCAGAGTGTATCTTACAGTGATAAGAGGAACTCCTATGGTAGTTCAGCTCCTTATAACATATTTTGTTATTTTTGGAAGCGTGAACATAGACAAGACTCTTGTGGCTGTGCTTGCATTCGGCGTGAACTCAGGCGCATATGTGGCTGAGATAGTCCGTTCAGGTATCATGTCAGTTGACAACGGTCAGTTTGAAGCAGGAAGAAGCCTTGGCCTTAGCTATCGTCAGACAATGATATCAATAGTTCTTCCGCAGGCTTTTAAAACTGTTCTGCCTGCCCTTGCAAACGAGTGCATAGTTTTGCTTAAAGAAACCTCTGTTGCAGGATATATCGCAATTCAGGACCTTACAAAGGGCGGAGATATAATCCGTTCTCAGACGTTCTCGGCATTCATGCCGCTTATAACAGTTGCACTTATTTACCTTATAATGGTAGTTGTGCTTACTCATCTGGTAGGAAAGCTTGAAAGGAGGCTGTCGCAAAGTGATAGACGTTAAACATCTCAGCAAGTCTTTCGGCGAGGTCGAAGTGCTGAAAGATATAAACGAAACTATCGACAAGGGCGAAAAGGTCGTTATCGTTGGTCCGTCAGGCTCAGGAAAATCCACCTTTCTCCGCTGTCTTAACCTTATGGAAAAGCCGACCTCAGGTGATATATTCTTTGAGGGCGAGAACATCACTCAGGCGAACGAGCATGAAATGAACAAGCTCAGACAGAGAATGGGCATGGTTTTCCAGCATTTCAACCTCTTCCCACATCTTACAATAAAAAAGAATATCACTCTTGCCCCTGTGAAGCTTGGACTTATGACAGCCGATGAAGCCGACAAAAAGGCGGAAGAGCTTTTGGAAAGAGTTGGTCTGCCTGATAAGGCTGACGAGTATCCTTCAAGGCTCTCAGGCGGTCAGAAGCAGAGAATAGCCATCGCACGTTCACTGGCGATGAACCCTGAAGTAATGCTTTTTGACGAGCCTACTTCTGCACTTGACCCTGAAATGGTGGGCGAGGTGCTGGAGCTTATGAAACAGCTTGCAAACGACGGAATGACAATGGTTGTCGTTACCCACGAAATGGGTTTTGCAAGGGAAGTTGCTTCGAGAGTTCTGTTTATGGCAGACGGAAAAATACTCGAGCAGAACAAGCCGTCAGAGTTCTTTGCACACCCTGAAAATCAGCGTTTGAAAGATTTTCTCTCAAAAATCATATAGAAGTCAACACCGCACAAGGAACGTCTATCGTCTTTGTGCGGTGTTTTTTTGTTTGCAAAGTGCGAAAATGCTTGACATTATGGGCGTTATGGTCTATTATTATTTTATACGACTTTATTTTAATAGGAGATATATAAATGAGTTTAAAAAACGCTTTCACCATTATTTTCGGCAAGCTTATGGTAAAAACTCTGCACCTGCTTGGCAGGGACGCAGGCAACTTTCCCGGGCTTGTGCTGTGGACTATAAATAAAGACTGCCTGAAGGCTTTCAAGGTGGATTGCCCTATCGTTGCTGTCACAGGCACCAACGGCAAGACCTCTGTTACAAACTATCTCAGCCACATTTTTGCAAGCGGTGGAAAGAAGATAATCACAAATCCTGAGGGTAACAACCTTGATACGGGAATATGCTCACTTTTGCTCAATCACTGCGATATGAGGGGCAGAGTCCATGCCGATTATCTCGTGCTTGAAACTGACGAGTCCCACGTTCCTGTGGTTTATTCAAAGCTCAATTTGCAGACCCTTGTTCTGCTGAATTTCTTCCGTGACCAGCTTGACCGAAACGGCGAGGTGGAAACACTCATTCTCAAGGTGAAAAAGTTCCTTGAAACATTTGAGGGCAATGTTGTTCTCAATGCCGATGACCCAAACGTGGCAAGACTTGGGCTTGCTAACCCTAATAACAAGAATATCCACTATTTCAGCGTTGACAGATATCAGGGCGCAACGGATAAGCCTTATGAGGTGGGCGAGGGCAAATTTTGTCCTTTCTGCGATACTGAGCTTGTCTATGACTATTATCAGTATTCACATATCGGCAAGTTCCATTGTCCAAAGTGTGGTTTTGGCAATATCGAGCCTGAGGTGGAGATAAAGAACGTTGACCTGACTGTTCCGTCCTTTGAAGCAGACGGGGAAACATATAAGACCGCTCATAACAGTATCTACTATATGTATAACATGGCGGCTGTCTATACTGCCGCAAAGCTCTATAATTTTGATAAGGCTATATTGCATGACACTTTCGAGCATTTCGAGGTGAATAACGGCAGACTTGAACGCTTTGAGGTTGACGGCTCAAGCCTTCTTGTGAACCTTGCTAAAAACCCTGTTGGCGCAAACATGACCCTGCGTGTGATGAACGAACAGGCAGGCTCAAAGGAACTGCTTTTTGTCCTTAACGATAACCTTGCAGACGGCCATGACGTTTCTTGGATATGGGATATAAACTTCTCCGTGTTCAATAACGTTGACAGAGTTGTGACTTCCGGTACGAGAGCATATGATATCGCAATAAGAATAAAATGCTCAGGCTATGACCCTGACAAGATATTCGTTTATCCTGATCTTGACGAAGCAACAGCGTCACTCTTCTCCACAAAGGGTGATAAGTTTGCCATAGCCAATTATACTGCTATCCAGCCGACAAGAGCCGCAATAAAAAGATATAAGAGCCTGAAAGAAAACGGGGAGGAAAAGTAAAATGGAAAAGCTGAAAATTCTTCATATGTATCCTAATATGCTTGACCTCTACGGTGACAGCGGCAACGTTGAAGTGCTTTCTTACCGCTGTAAAATGCGTGGCATAGAACTTGAAGTTTCAAAGCATCTTATTGGTGACAAGGAAACTGATTTCACCAAGTATGATATCATCTATCTTGGCGGCGGTGCTGACTTTGAACAGCAGATACTTGCCGATGACCTTGTTTCCTGTAAGGACAGTATCATGGAAGCTTATAAGGCAGGAACGTTTTTCCTGATGATATGCGGCGGCTATCAGCTCATGGGTCAGTATTATAAGGACTCAAACGGTGAGAAAGTGCCTGGACTGGGGCTTTTTGATTACTATACCGTCGCCTCTACTGATAAAAGATGCAGATGTATCGGTAATATCGTTATAGAAGCTCAGCTTGACGGCGAGAAGTATAAGGTCATAGGCTTTGAAAACCATGGCGGACAGACCACCAACGTAAAGTCGCCATTCGGAAAAGTCCTCTCAGGCAACGGCAATGAGTTTGAAAGCAGTACCGAGGGCTATATGGAAAAAAGCGTTATCGCAACCTATCTCCATGGACCGCTCCTGTCTAAAAATCCAAAGGTCAGCGACTATGTTATTTCATACTGCATGAGCCGCAAGCTTGGCGAAAAGTATATCCCCGCACCTATAAACGATAAGCTTGAAGAGGATTGCCGCAAACAGCTTTTTGAGAGGCTTGGTGTGTAAAAATGTTTTCACTGTTCAAAAAGAAGCAGGCTCAGAGCGAGCCGCCTCTGAAAAAGAAAATAAAGGATATGAAGTGCAGAAAAATAAACTACGTTGACGAGGACTTTGATACCCTCGCTTCGGAAATGTCTGCCGACCCGAAAGCTATTCTCAGGCTCAAGCCTGTGAACTATTATGCCATAAAAAATAAATATATTATGGGAAAAGTTTATACGTCTGAGGACTATCAGGAGAACTATGTGCAGTTTTTCAGATACGAGTATGACCACGAGTGTGGAAAAACTGATATCTACCCCCTAAGTGCAGAGCTTATGTCAAAGGCTCTTGCAAAGGTGGGCATAATAATAGACCTGAAAGCCCTTGCCAAAGACCAGTGAGGAAACGAAAATGGCTTCAAAACTTGACGAATTTGATATGAAAGCCCCTGTGGCTGACCTGCTTTATCCCTCTGTGGAAAAGCACAACGCAATGAAAAAAAGAGCTGCCGCCCTTGAAAAGCTCCCCAGAGCGTTTGTTGACAATCTGGAGCTTGAAAAGGTGGCTGATTTTATCACACCCCATTACCAGTATCGTGTAATGAGGCTTTTTTGTGAGGTTTGCGACGATGAGGAGGTAATAAACTACCGCCTTGATATCCTTGATGATTTCATAAGGCTTCCGTCATTGTCTGCCACCATACGCAAGGTGATAAACGTCATGGTGGAAAATGACAGAAAGAACATCTATAATCTTACTACTCCCGACAGCTTTTCACAGCTTGATGATGCCATAAGCGGCTTTGACGCTTACATACAGTGCATGGAGATAATGCACGATTTTTATGGAAAAATGAAAGACAAGATATGCTCAGAGGGCGTAAAAAAGCTTTTTGCGTTCTTTGAGGAGCATTACGGCGACAAGCATTATATATCCCTGAAGGGTGAGATTGAGAAGCTTAAAAAGGCACTCTATGACCGTATACGAAGCGTTACAGTCGCTATAAACCTCGATGAAAGGCTAGTTCCTGTTTCAGCAGGCATTATAGAGCTTTCAAAAGAGCGTTACGATATAAAGCCGTCCCTTGTTGACAGGATACTTTACCATGGGGCAAAGTTCAACGATAAGGCTGTTGTGAAAAATCTCAGAAAAAAGTATAATGACAGCGAGGTGTCTGACGATAAGCTTATCAACACTGTGGATAAGACCCTTTTTGACGAGCTTAGCGATCTTACTGATACTTTTGTGAAAATGATAGACAAGGTGCTTGCTGAGTATCAGAAAGCAGGCATTGCCGATATGCGCTATATAGATTATCAGCTTGAATACTACATGGGCGCAGTGGCTGTGATAGAAGCCTGTGAAGATCAGGGGCTTAAAATGTGCCGTCCGAAAATTCTTCCTGCAGGTGAGAGAAAAGCCGTCATAAAGGATATCTTTGACCCTGTTTATTTCCGTGAAGCCAGAATATATAATCTTGACCACAAGGAGAAAAAATCCGTTGTCACAAACGATATCTCCATGGGAGGTGACAGCGAGGGATTTTATGTGCTTACGGGCGCAAACAATGGCGGAAAGACCACATTTCTCCGTGCGGTCGGTCTGTGTCAGATAATGGCGCAGACAGGACTTTATGTGCCTGCCTCATACTGTGAAATATCCCTTGTGGACTATATCTACACTCAGTTTCCACAAGAGGAAAAAACAGGTATCGACACCAGCCGTTTCACCACAGAGATAAAAGAGTTCCGTGAAATAAGCGACACTATCACAGCAAACAGCCTGCTTCTTATGAACGAGTCTATCCAAAGCACGACCCCCAGGGAGTGCGTTGAGGTCGCCTGCGAGCTTTTGAGGATATTCTGCAAAATGGGCGTAAGAGGAGTTTTTGCAACACATCTTGTGGATATCGCATACAAGACCGTGGAGCTTAATAAAGACAGTACCCTCAGAACAAAGCTTGCAAGCATTGTCGCCGACGCAGATGATGAAACAGGAGAGCGAAAGTATAAGATAGTCCGTGGAATGCCCCGTGACAACAGCTTCGCTCAGACTATCCTTAAACAATACGGCATAGATATGGAAACGATAGAAAAACGTATAATAGAGAATAAAGCCTGACTATTACAAAATTGTAACCATACTTGAAAATTTCTTTGATGTGTGATATACTGAAACATACAACTATGAAGACAGGAGATAAAACCATGAAAAAGATACATAGAACATTGAGCCTTTTTACAGTCACTGCAATGTGCGCCGCACTTCTCTGCTCATGCGGAGAGGTGCCTGACAGTTCACAGACCGACAGCAGCTCAAAGGCAGCCACAACTACAACAGCCGACACAACGGCTGATACAACCACCACAGGGGAGGCGAGCAGTACAGCTTCTGCCACTTCTGCACCTGACAGCAGTGTTTCAGACAGTTCATCAGCGGTAACGGACGATACAAAGACGAACGGCATAACACCTGCTATGTGGAAAGTGACTTCACCTGAGGGCAACACAATGGTAATGCTCGGCTCTTTCCATGCACTGAAAGATGAGTGCTATCCGCTTCCTGAGGCAGTAACGAATGCGTATAATAATGCTGATATACTTGCGGTGGAGTGCGATATAACCTCCACAAGCGAGGACGGCGAGTATATGAAAAATCTTATGAAGCAAATGCTTTATAATGATAACACAAAGCTCAGCCAGCATATTTCCGAGGAAGCATATTCAGCACTGCAAACATATCTCGGCTATTGGGGCATGGATATTTCCGCCCTGGAGGTCTACAGACCATGGGCTGTTTCAAGCACTCTTGATACCCTGCTTATTCAGGATTCCGGCTTTGACTCGGAAAAGGGTCTTGACAACTACCTTCTTACCACCGCCCATGCAGACGGTAAGGAGATATATGAAGTTGAGTCGGTGGATTTCCAGATGAATCTGCTCATAAACTTCTCTGACGATATCTATGACCTTATGTTCAGAAGCTACAAGGGTGAAACCAAGGAGAGCCAGAAGCAGGCTCTTGAAGACCTCTATACCGCATGGAAGTCGGGAGATATCGAAACGTTCCTCGAGGAAGATAACGAGGAGGAGCTTGCAGGCTATACCGAGGAGGACAAAAAGATCGCCGAGGATTATAATAACCAAATGCTCTATGACAGAAACAAGAACATGGCAAAAGCTGCCGAGGATCTTATGTCTCAGGGCAAGAACGTGTTCTATGTTGTTGGTGCGGCACACTATGCAGGCGAGGGAGGAATAATCGACCTGCTTGAAAAAGACGGCTACACAGCCGAGCGTGTGCAGTATTGATAGACTTATAGATTTGTATAGGGAAAAGGGGTAAAAAATAAATGCCACATTCATCGGGAGGCGGCTCTCACGGAGGAGGGTCACACGGAGGCTCGCATCACAGCAGCCATTCGCACGGAGGCTCAGGAAGAAGCTCACGCCACGTAAGAAGCACCTATTTCCCGGACGCAAGAAGATATGTATATTATGATCATCACAGACCTGTCTATGTCTATGCAGACTATGACATAACCGAAAAAAGAAGTCCTTTGAGATTTCTTATGCTGCTTTTCTATCTGCCGTTTATTTTATTCACATTTTCTATGTTTGCCGAGGCTTATCATCACCCTCATAAGCTTCCCCAGAACTATGATTATAAAATAGTTGTGGAGGATAAAGCAAATGTCCTTGGCAACACCGCAGAGCTTAGGAACTCGCTGGTGGCATTTTATAACCGCACCGGTATCTCACCTGCGGTCATAACAGTGGAAAATTCAGATTGGCAGGGGAATTATTCAGACCTTGAAAATTATGCCTATGATCTGTATGTGAACCACTTTGCGGACGAGAGCCATTGGCTCATAGTTTACTCTACTCCTGACGGCTATTCTTCCTCTGACGGCTTTGAGGATTGGTATTGGGAGGGTATGCAGGGCAATGATACAGATGATGTTCTGACAGAATCAGTAACGAACAGCTTCAATGACGAGCTGCAGAAAAATCTCACAGCGAGAACACGCTATACAGTGTCCTCGGCTATCAGCACATCATTTGACGACCTGACGCCTACCGTAATGAAGAGTAAAGTAAATTGGACTATGCTATTTACTTCAATCGCCATTCTGGCATTTGTGTGTCTGCACGCCTGTCTTATGATAGGCATAAATCCAAAGGCGAGAAAATATGCCAAAGCAAAGCCATGTTCTGACGCAGCTCAGGAAAAAGCCTGCGAATATTGCGGCTATACTTATGTTGTAGACACCTGTACAGAATGTCCTCATTGCGGAGCGCCTATCCCACCAGAGGATCAGCCTGGGGCACGATTTACTTGATAAAAAAATCACCGCCTGAGAAGCTATTTCTCTCAGGCGGTTTTGTTTGTCATTTTTAGCCGTACATTTCAGTCTGCTCAGCGTAGCTGTAGATTATCTCGGAGTCAGGGTCAATGGCAACTCCCTTTGCGTGGAAAAGCTCTGTTATGGTAACGAACTCGTAGCCCTGTTCTTTGAGGGCAGGGATTATCTTATCAAGGGCTGCAACTGTCTGAACATTTCCGTTCATATCATGAAGCAGGATAATTCCCCCGTCCCTAGCCTGTGCAAGCACCTTTTCAACACGCTCCTCAACGCCTATGGCATTGTTATAGTCCTCTGCACCGTATCCGCATATAAACGGCATATCCACAGCGTCAAACATTGTCTGATTTACCGCAATATATGGCGGACGGAAAAACTGCGGACGTTCGCCAACAGCCTCTTCCACCTTGTCGGAAGTAAAGTCTATCTCAGCCTTTATTTCCTCTGCGGTCATTTTTGTCATGTCAGGGTGGCTCTGAGAGTGGTTTTCAATGTCACAGCCCATGCTGTAAGCACGCTTCATGACCTCTGCACTCTCGTCTGTGATGTTGTTTCCGATAACGAAAAACGAAGCCACAATGCCATGTTCTTCTAACTTGTCAAGCACAAGGGGAGTTGTGTCAGTGTTAGGGCCGTCATCAAATGTCAGAGCAATGACCTTGCCGTAATCCGACTTGTCACGAAGCTGTCTGCGCTTATTCTGTGAACTGCTGTCCTCAGCCTTTGAGCTTTCTTTTTCCAGACTGCTGTTTTCACCAGTCCCACAGCCCACTCCCATAGCAAGGCTGAAAGCCACCGCACCCATAAGAATAGTTTTAAGCACCTTTTTCATAAGATTTTCTCCTTTGTTTTTATTATCTCTATGATAGCATATTTACTCTTGATTTTCAATAGAATTTGATGATAAAGCAACAAAAAACGAGCGGTCAAAAACCGCCCGTTAAATGTCTTTTATTTTTCAGAATGTTTCTTGTCCTTGAAGAATTTTCTGTATATTGCCACTGTTATAACAGCATATATCGTTCCCGTTAGAATGCCTGCGATAACGTCGAATGGATAGTGTACACCAACATACAGCCGTGAAAACGAAATGAGTGTTGCCACTATAAGTGCAGGCACGCCATATTTTTTCGGCATCTCCATGAACATTACCACCGCCACTGCAAAGGAAGCTCCCGAATGTCCCGAGGGAAAGGAGAAGTCCGATTGTGCACCTATTATCCTGTTAAGCCCCTCGACCACCTCGTAAGGTCTTGTTCTGGCAATAATGTTTTTGAGAATGATGTTGTTTATAAGAAAAGTCACCGCAAGGGAGCATGAACACACGATGCCTGTTGTTCTAGTCTTTTTCAGTATGAGAAGTAAAACGCATATGCCTATCCATAACGCACCTCCGTTTGCAAGATATGTTATGAACTTCATTATGGGGTCGAGCCACCCTGCACGCAGGTTGTCCTGTATCCATAACAGTATGTCGCCGTCTAGTTTAAGTAAGGTGTCTAACATTTATCCTCCTGCCATTTATGTAAATCTATCCCTTGAATATATTTACATCAAAACTGACAAGCCCGTCAAAAAACGAGCTTGTCCTTTGTGTATTAATGCTTTAGTTCATATTTTCGCAAATTAATATTATGATAAGTTCATTTTCGTGTATAAAAAGTTTAAAATCATGTGCGATACCCTTAACAAATTCAATTTGCATAGAAATTTTATTTCCAATTACAGCTTAACAGGCTCTATCTTCCAGATGTTTTCTGCATAGTCCTTGATAGTTCTGTCAGAAGAGAACTTGCCTGCATTTGCAATGTTCAGCCAGCACTTCTTAGCGAAAGCAAGCTTGTCCTTGTAGTCAGCGTTGACCTTGAGCTTTGCCTGAACATAGCTTTCAAGGTCGCCAAGAACATAGTAGTGGTCAGGAACGTGCCAGCTTGCACCGTCAGTGAGCGCCTTGTAAAGCTCCTTGAAGCTGCCCTCCTCGTTGGACGGAACGCCGCCGTCTGAAAGACTGCCGTCAATAAGCTTGTCAAGAACACGCTTTATCTTGTCGTTTGAGAAAAGTATCTCCCTAGGGTCATACTTTGGCATTATCTCAGCCAGCTCCTCTACTCTTGCTCCGAAGATGTAGTTGTTCTCCTCGCCTGCCTCCTGAACTATCTCAACGTTAGCTCCGTCATAAGTTCCCAGTGTAACAGCACCGTTGAGCATAAGCTTCATGTTGCCTGTACCGCTTGCTTCAGTGCCTGCCGTAGATATCTGCTCAGAAACATCAGCCGCAGTAACAAGCTTTTCCGCATAGGAAACGTTGTAGTTCTGTACGAAAACCACCTTGATAAGGTCTTTTGTGTCAGGGTCAGCGTTCACAAGCTTGCTTATCTCGCCAATAAGCTTGATGATAGCCTTAGCCCTTCTGTATCCCGGAGCAGATTTTGCACCGAAAATAAATGTCGTCGGCGTGAAGTCCTTTATAGAACCGTCCTTTATGCCGTAGTAAATATACAGTATAGACAAAGCGTTCAGGAACTGCCTCTTGTATTCGTGCAGACGCTTGATCTGAATGTCAAAAATAGTGTTCGGGTCGATATCAACACCGTCATGCTCCTTTACAAAAGCGGCAAGGCGGTTTTTCTGCGCCTCCTTAACAGCCATGAACTCGTTAAGAACAGCTTCATCATCAGCATATTTTTCAAGCTTTTTAAGCTCGTCCAGGTTCTTCACCCAATCTGCATTGCCAAGAAGCTTTGTGATAAGAGCGGAAAGCTCAGGGTTGCAAAGTGCGAGCCAACGTCTTTGTGTGATACCATTGGTCTTGTTCTGAAATCTCTCAGGATAAAGCTCATACCAATCTTTAAGAGCGTCCTTTTTCAGTATCTCAGTGTGGATAGCCGCAACGCCGTTTATATAGCTTGAAACATAGATAGCCATAAATGCCATTTTTACCATGCCGTCGCCAACAGGAGAAAGCTTAGAGATATACTCTCTGTCCTTTTTGAGAGCGTACATATCCTTTATAAAACGCTCGTTTATCATAAGGATATATGTATAGACCTCAGGCACTACCTTTTCCACAAGTCTGCAATCCCACTTTTCAAGAGCCTCAGCCATGATAGTGTGGTTTGTGTAGTTAAAGACCTTGTGGGCGATCTCAAAAGCCTTGTCAAAGTCATAGCTATGCTCAGCACAAAGCTGTCTTATAAGCTCAGGCACAGCGATAACAGGGTGAGTATCGTTAAGCTGGATAGTAATATAGTCGCCAAGGTTGTCAAGAGTGCCGAACTTAGCCAAATGCTTTTTGAGAATATCCGTCACAGAAGCGGAGGAGAAGAAATATTCCTGCTTAAGTCTGAGTATCTTGCCCTCTTCACAGTTATCGTTAGGGTAAAGCACCTTTGAGATGTTCTCAGCGTCATTTTTAGCCTTTACAGCACCGTCATAGTTACCGCAGTCAAACTGAGCGAAGTCGAAATCCTCCACGCTCTCAGCCTGCCAAAGTCTGAGTGTGCCAACATTCTTAGTGCCAAAGCCGATAACAGGCATATCATAAGGCACAGCGTAAACAGTCTGGTCGCCGTATTTTACTATTACCTTATCATTTTCGCATCTTTTAGACCAAGGGTCGCCGTACTTAGTCCAGTTGTCAGCTTCTTCCTTTTGGAAGCCGTCAACTATCTTCTGCTTGAAAAGTCCATACTTGTATCTGATTCCGTAGCCGTCCAAAGGCAGGTCATGAGCGGCGGCGGAATCGAGGAAGCAAGCGGCAAGTCTGCCAAGACCACCGTTGCCGAGGGCGGCGTCCTCTATTTCTTCAAGGTCATTAAGACTTCTGCCGTGAGTTTTGAGAAGCTCGTCCACCTCGTCAGTGATACCAAGGCAAAGGAGATTGTTATAAACGGCTCTACCCATAAGGAACTCCATAGAGAGATAGCAGGCTCTGCGGCTGTCAAGGTGAACCTTTCTGCTGTTCTCCCAATCGCTGTCAATAAGCTCCATAACAGTAGCCGACAGGCTTTCGTGGAGCTGCCAAGGCAGAGCCTTTTCAACGCTCGTGCCAAACTTCTTTTTCAGGTCTTTACTAAGTTCGCTGTAAAACAGTTCTTTGTTCATTGGTTTTTATCCTTTCTGGTGTTTTATGTATTCTATTGCATTTTGTACTTTGTGATTATCCGCACAACGTATGGTATTGGCGAACATTGTTTGCCCGTCGAAGAAACAAACCCACGGCAACAACATTATGGGATAGAACTAAAACCTACCCTATCACACCCGTAGGGGACGACGCCCTCGGCGTCCCACTCGAAGTGACAAGGTTTAAATTATCCAGAATTTGTGCAGAGCAACATTGCGCGGATAACACAAATGAGATTGCAATCGAAACGTCGAGGGGTGCGGGACGCCGAGGGCGTCGTCCCCTACATTTTGGTGCGCAAGTTCTTCTGCCGCAAAATCGCTGTCGCTCTTTGCGGATCTACGTTGCGCTAAGGGATAGAAAAGCGGTGCAGATTTAATTCTCCGATATTACTTTTATCTGGTATCAAACTTTCATGTGCTTTTTAGTTTTACCCTGCACCGCTTAGTAGGCTTACGCCTATTGAGGCTCTGCCTCAAACTCCGCAGGGGCTTTGCCCCTTGACCCCACAAGCCCTCTAGCGTCGGGCTTGAGCCTGCGCTTTATTGCTCGCTACGCTCGGTGCTTGTGCACAACTCTGATAAGCTATGCACATTCCTCATTCCTCATTTATCCTTGCTTTATCTGCCATACACCGCTGTTATCTTCGCCAATCTCTCCGCCAAAGTATCATCAAGCTTATCAAAGCTTTCCAATCTCCACTTCCAATTTGTTCCCACTGTTGACGGTGTATTCATTCTGGCTTTATCGTCAAGGCTAAGTATATCCTGCATTTGTGCGATAGCCGTATCACACACGCTGGACCAACAAAGTCTTACCATTGCCCAAGGCACAAACTCGTCTTTTGTAACTCCCAGATAGTCCTTGCAGTAGCTTCTGGTCTTTTCGTCACAGCTTTTTATCCAGCCAAGTATGGTTTCGTTATCGTGCGTACCTGTATAGCAAATGCTGTTTGTGGTCTTAAAATTGTGGGGCAGATAGCCGTTTGTGTTGTCAGAATCAAAGCCGAACTCCAGCACCTTCATGCCGGGATATCCGCTTGCGTTGAGCATTTTTACAACGTGCTTTGTAAGGAAACCCAAGTCCTCTGCGATTATCTTCACGTCCCCAAGCTGTTTTCTCACTTCTTTGAAAAGCCTCATGTCAGGACCTTTTCTCCACTTGCCCTTTTTGGCGTTCTTTGCACCGTATGGTACGCAGTAATAGCTTTCAAAGCCCCTGAAATGGTCTATTCTCACCACGTCATAGGTGTCAGAAGCCGCCTTTATACGCTCTACCCACCAGCGGAATTTATCTCTTGCTATGTATTCCCAGTTGTAAAGAGGATTGCCCCAAAGCTGACCGTCTGCCGTGAATGCGTCAGGTGGACATCCTGCCACCTCAACAGGCTTTTTCTCTTTGTCAAGGCTGAAATACTGCGGTGTGCTCCACACCTCAACACTGTCATATGCCACATATATGGGGATATCGCCTATTATCTCGATACCCTTTTCGTTGGCATAAGCCTTTAGCTTTTTCCACTGCTGGAAGTATTTATACTGCACAAAGCACCAGAAGTCTATATCATTTGCATATTCTTTTCTTGCACTTTTTATCGCCTTAGGCTTGTACATTTTCAGCGGTTCGTCCCATTCATACCAAGCCTTGCCCTTGTTGGCAAATTTCAGTGACATAAACAAAGCGTAATCGTATATCCAGTCTTTGTTTTCCACCACGAATTTTGAGTATGCCTTTTCAGGCTTCTTGCGAAAACGCTTGTGTGCCGTCCTAAGCACCTTAAAAATGACCTCGTATATCTTGCCGTAGTCAACAGACCCTTTGTCATCGCCCCACTCAATATCCTTATATTCCGCAGGTTTCAGATAACCCTCTTTTTCCAGAGCTTCAAGGTCTATAAAGTATGGATTTCCGGCGTGAACAGAAAAGCTCTGATATGGCGAATCACCATAGCTTGTAGGAGATATAGGAAGTATCTGCCAACATTTTTGGTGAGCCTTTTCAAGAAAATCCACAAAAGCATAAGCCTCTTTGCCAAGCTTTCCGATGCCGTAATCGTTAGGCAGAGAGGATATGTGCATTAAAATACCTGACTTACGCATAAAAATGCTCCTTTCATGTAAAAACCGCACCTATGTGAAAATTTCAGTGCAGTCACATATAATACATCATTATGATTATACTACTTTTCAGCCATTTTTGCAATAGAAAAACCGCCATATATTTCAGTTAAGAACTATTTTAATTTTGCCGCCCTGACTTGTCATATAAAAATGATCATGACATAATGAAAAAAATATCGAGAAAAATGCAAAATATACTTGACATTTTAGAAAATATGATGTATACTATGATCAACGAGAAAGAAAGGAGCGGCTGCAAAACTTGAAAAATAAAAAAATGAAAATAGCAAGGCTTGAAAAGGATATGAACCAAGAGGATCTTGCAAAAGCCGTTGGCGTAACAAGACAAACTATCGGAATGATAGAATCAGGCAATTATAACCCGACCTTAAAGCTTTGTGTCGCTATCTGCGACGCTTTGGATAAGACTCTCAACGACCTGTTTTGGACAGAAAAGGAAGAAAGGAAAGATGACAAATGAAACTTAACAAAGAAAAGCTTGAAACTCAGATAACAGATGGTGTTGACGAGCGTGTCAAACAGGCGAACGATTCAGCCCTTGCGGCAGTGGGCATAGTGTCGATATTCTGCGTGTTGATCTCGCTTTTGTATCGGTTGTATACCGACCAGAACCCGTTGCCTGATCTTATAAGCGTTGTGGTGATGATGATAACCTATACGGTGGTGAACAGTAAAAATCATATTTATGATATACCGAGATCATTCACAGGCAAGACTCTTGACACAGGTACGGACAAAAAGAGCAGAAAGAGCAGAATTAAGTTTTATGCTCTTGATTCATTGGTCTTTGCAGCCATGTTTACCGTTATAGATCTGGTTGTCGATACGAAATTCAGCGTTTCCTCTGCTGTATTAGATGTAGTTATAGGCTTTGCAGTATCTATGGTGATCGACTATCTCCTGCATGAGCACACCATAAAGAAATACAATAAGTATATCGATACATTGGAAAATGATGACGACGAAGAAAATGAGTAAAAAAATCCCGAGAGCATTCAAAACGCCCTCGGGATTTTTTTATCTTATTCGTGAGTTATCATCATAAGCACCGCAAAGTAGTGGAAAACACTTCCCGCAATGGTGAACAAATGCCATATTGAGTGGAAATATTTCTTGCTCTTTTTAACATAGAAAATAACGCCCACAGTGTAGAAAAGTCCGCCAATAAGGATAAACCACAAGGACAGAGGATAAACCTTTTCTATCATAGGCTTGACAGCGATTATAACTACCCAGCCCATTGCGATATAGCATACAACAGAAGGCTTGCGGAACTTTTCAAGGTCAATGGAGTTCAGCACAATGCCAAGAATAGCCGCACCCCAGACGATTCCGAAAAGAACCCAGCCAAACGCACCTCTCAAAGGCACAAGGGTGATAGGGGTGTAGGTGCCTGCGATGAGGAAGAAAATGGTGTTGTGATCCATTATTCTGAAAAACTTTTTGGCTTTTGGATTGGTGATAGCGTGATAAAGAGTTGACATGGTGTAAAGTATGATAAGAGAAGCTCCGAAAATAGCGGAGCTTACAACGCCCCAAGCGTTGGAGTAAATGGCAGCGAGAACGATAAGAACGGCAGTGCCGGCAATGGATAGCAGACCGCCTGCACCGTGTGAAACGGAGTTGAAGATCTCCTCGCCGAGGGTGTATCTTTTGGTTAGATCCTGAGATTGGATCTCAACAGATTTTGACATAATATCATTTCCTTTCCGATAGGACCGAGAATTTGCATATAAGTTTTATTACTATAGTATAGTAACATTTTTTTAGACACTTGTCAAGTTAAAATACAGGTGTAAAAAGTGAGGAATTAGGAATGAGGAATGAGGAGTGAGGAATGAGGAGTGAGGAATGGGCAAAGCTGACCAGAGTTGTGCCCCAACACCGAGCGAAGCGAGCAAAAGGTCCAGGGGCACGCCCCTGGTCAGGGTCAAGGGGTGAAACCCATTGTGGGGGTCTGGGGGCAAAGCCCCTAGCGGAGCTTGAGGCAGAGCCTCAATAGGCGTAAGCCTACTAAGCGGTGCAGAACAAATCCAAAAAGCACATAGAGCCCAAACATCAAATAAAACCAACATCGAAGCATAAACCTGCACCGCTTTTCTATCCCTTAGCACAACGTAAATCCGCAAAGAGCGAAGCGATTTTGCGGCACAGCAAACTCGCCCGAATAATCCGTAGGGGCGAATATCGTTCGCCCGCATGGTATGCAACCAGTACCATGTAAACAAAATACCCCCAATAACTTAAATCAAAAAATTTTCAAAACCCCCCTTGACAAAACATGAATATATGATATAATAAACATATGAACAGTTATTCATATGAGGAATTGAAATGACCCATATCGAATATACTAAAACAATAATAAGGAAAAGGAGAGCGAAAATAAATGAGCGAGAATACAGTAAAGCATGAGCATAAACAGTGCGGAGGAAAGAATATAGAGAAAATGGAGGAAATAGGGAAAACAATGCCCGTCGAGGAGGAGATATATGACGTGGCAGAGCTTTTCAAAGTCCTTGGCGACCAAACAAGAGTGAAAATACTCTTTACCCTTATAAAGGACGAAATGTGCGTGTGCGATATCGCAGAGCTGTTGGAAATGTCACAGTCCGCTATCTCGCATCAGCTCAGAGTGCTTAAGCAGGCCAGACTTGTGAAGTATAGACGTGAGGGAAAAACCGTCTATTATTCCGTTTCTGATGAACACGTCGCTGTCATACTCAATATGGGTATCGAGCATATCAGCGAGTAAAGAAAGTGATCTGATCTTTGTAGTATAGGAGAATGTGAAATGAGTAAAATGACTTTGCTTCTTAAGGAACTCGATTGTCCTCATTGTGCGGAAAAGATCGAGAAACGTGTTGGCGAGCTTTCAGGCGTTAAAAGCTCTAATCTTGACTTTATCAATAAAAAGCTCACAGTTGATTTTGACGGCGATAAAAACGCCCTCTTTACCGAGATAGAAAATGTCGTCCATAAGCTTGAACCTGACGTTAGCGTGAAAGAGCTTGGCGATTGTGCTGAGAAAACTCTCTATCTGAAGCTGGAGGATCTCGATTGCCCTAACTGCGGTGAAAAGATAGCAAACCGTGTGGGTGACCTTGCAGGCGTTATTTCATCAAACGTTGATTTTATCAGCAAAAGGCTTACTGTCAAAACAGACGGTTCTAATCCTGACCTGCGTATCATGATAGAGGATACCGTCCATCAGCTTGAGCCTGACGTTACTGTTAAGGTTTATGGTGCTCAGACAGCAGAGGAAGAGCCTGTGAATGACCATAAGGGCGAGATAGTCAAGCTTTCTGTGGCTATCGTGTTCTTTATCGCATCAATGCTTTTGGATAAGCTTGGAAGCAGCACTGTATGTGAGTATCTCAGTGCAGGCCTTGCAATAGTTGCTTACCTTATCGCAGGTCTTGACGTTGTCATCGCCGCCGTAAGAAACCTTGTTAAAGGCGAGGCTTTTGACGAATCTCTGCTCATGACTATCGCAACAGTTGGCGCATTTGCACTTAAAGACTTCCGTGAGGGTGCAGCCGTTATGCTGTTCTTCCAGGTGGGTGAGCTTTTCCAGAATATCGCAGTAGAGAAGTCAAGAAAATCTATCACAAAGCTTATGGAGCTTAAGCCTGAGTCTGTAACAGTAATGAGAAACGGCAAAACATACGAGCTTCCTCCTGAGGATATCCTCAAGGACGAGATAATTGCCGTAAAAACAGGCGAGAGAATACCTCTTGACGGTATCGTAACAGAAGGCGAATCAGAGCTTGATACATCAGCACTTACCGGTGAGTTCCTTCCGGTCGAGGTCAAAGCAGGTGACAGCGTCCTCAGTGGCTCAACAAACCTGAGAGGACTTCTCAAAGTTCGGGTCACAAATACCTTCCACGAGTCTGCAGTGTCGAAAATTCTCGATATGGTGCAAAACTCCAGCGAAAGAAAAGCCAAGACCGAAAAGTTCATCACACGTTTTGCAAGAGTTTATACCCCTGCGGTAGTAATTGCTGCACTTGCACTCGTGTTTATACCAAGCTTCATTCTAGGCTTTGACCAGTTCTCAAAATGGCTATATAGAGGACTTCTGTTCCTTGTAATATCCTGCCCATGCGCACTTGTTATCTCAGTGCCTCTCTCGTTCTTCGCAGGAATAGGCGGAGCTTCTAAAAAGGGTATACTTATAAAGGGTGCAAAGAACCTCGAAACAATGGCGAAGTGCAAAACTCTCGCAGTTGATAAAACAGGTACGCTCACAAAGGGCAAGTTCACTGTCCTCAGCGTAAACCCACAGGGCGTTTCACAGGATATCCTCCTTGAAGCCGCCGCATATGCAGAAAGTATGTCAACTCACCCTATCGGTATCTCCATAGTGCAGAGATACGGCAAGGAAATAGACGGTGCAAGACTTTCTGATGTTGAAGAGATAGCAGGAAACGGTGTAAGAGCAAAGCTTGACGGCAAGGAGATACTTTGCGGAAAGAAAGCACTTCTTGAAACAAACGGCATTGCAGCACAAAGCTCAGAAGACTCCGCAACGGCAGTTTATGTTGCCCTTGACGGCAAGTTCATAGGCGAGATACTCTTAGGCGACGAGATAAAAGAAACTTCTGCCACAGCCGTTTCAAGACTTAGAGAGCTTGGGGTCGAAACTGTCCTCCTCACAGGTGATAAGAAAGATACTGCCGAAAAGGTGGCAAAGAAAGTGGGCATAAAAACATTCTTCAGCGAGCTTCTCCCTGAAAACAAGGTTGAAAAGGTCGAACAGCTTATAAAAGACCCCGACCGCAGACTTGTTGCATTTGCAGGGGACGGAATAAATGACGCACCTGTTATCGCAAGAGCCGATATCGGTATCGCAATGGGTGGCTTAGGCTCAGATATCGCCATTGAAGCCGCAGACGTTGTGCTTATGAATGACGATCCGTCAAGCATAGCAGACGCAGTAAAGATATCCCGAAAGACTATGACAATAGTAAGAGAGAATATAATTTTTGCCCTTGGAGTAAAAGCTCTTGTGCTTATATTCGGTGCATTGGGACTTGCAGGAATGTGGCTTGCGGTATTCGCAGACGTTGGCGTAGCCGTAATAGCTATCCTCAACGCCCTAAGAAGCAGCAGAATAAAATAAAACTATGTTTAGACCTGCAAATGCGCATAAATACGGCATTTGCTTGTAGGGGCGAACAGTGTTCGCCCGCTTATCCACAACAACGTAAAAATAACAAGGCGGACGCTGGAAAAAGCTCCGCCTTTTTTTTCTGTCATTGACAATAAGCCTGATATGTACTATAATATTGGTATTGTAAAAATGAACGGAGGTGCAGTCAGGTGGCTAATAAAGACAGACAACAAAACTACACAAACGATAATAAGCCTCAGGACTACTATGAACAGGAATATCAGCGACAGCTTGACGAGTTCAACCGCATAAGCGGTGCGGGCGGACAGCGTGTTCAGCAAATAGACGAGGGCGTGAACGACTTTGACGATTACTATGACGCTGGCTACCCTGATGATAATACACAGGGTACAGCTCAGCCATACGGGCAGGGAAGCCGTTCATCATCAGACTACGCAGGCTCATACAGAGAAAGCACTCTAAGACGGCAGACACAGAGCAGACAAACGTCACGTCCACAGAACAGACAGAGCAAGCAGAGAGGTTCAGGCAAGTCAGCAAAAAGCAACAAGACCTCAGCCCAAAGACGAAATAATGACCTGCAATTTGGCAAAAACAATAAAAGCCGTAACGGTCAGACGAACAAAAAAGGTAAAAACAAAGTGGAAAATAAAAAAAGACACCCTATAAAAACCTTTTTCAAGGTGCTTATCATCATACTTTTGGTGGTTTTCATATTGGCGAACGTGCTTATATGGCGATACATAGGCATGGTGAACAAGGTGGAAAGAGGTCAGCGAACGAACACAGATGCTTCCATGAACAGCTCTGATGTACGAAATATCCTGCTTATAGGCTCTGATACAAGAAATGCTGACGAGCGTGGAAGAACAGACTCTATGATACTTCTCTCCATTAACAGCACCACAAAAGAGATAACAATGACCTCTTTCATGCGTGATATGTATGTGAATATCAAGGGCATTGACGCTGATGGAAATGATATAGACACATGGTCAAAGCTCAATGCGGCATATGTTTACGGCGGTGCAGAGCTTCTTATGGATACCATAGAGTATAATTTTGATATTGCCGTTGACGATTATGTTTATATCGACTTTCTGTCATTCGTTGATATCGTTGACGCAGTCGGCGGTATCGAGCTTGACATTTCCGACGAAGAGGCCGAGGGCATGAAGCCTCCAATGGCAGAGCAAAACAAGCTTCTTGGCAATAAAAAGGGTACAGACTATCTTGATAAGGGCGGAAAGAAGCTCCATGTAAACGGCAATCAGGCGCTTGCCTATGCAAGACTTAGATATGTCGGCAACGCAGATTTCCAGCGAACAGAACGCCAGAGAACAGTTATCACAAAGATAATCGAAAAGGCGAAAGGCTCAGATCCGCTGACTATAGACAAATTTGCAAAAGCGTCAATGTCACATCTTACAACCAATATGTCCCAGACACAGCTTTTTGCTCTTACCTATAAGGCGATATTCTCCATGAATTACGAGATAAAGTCCATGAGAATACCTGATGATGATTCCTATTCATATGGCACATCATCTGACGGTCAATCAATTCTCGAAGTGGATTTTGAAGCCTGCAAAGCACTTCTCAGAAAAGAGATATATAACCAGTAATAAAGAAAAGCTCTGCTTCGGCAGGGCTTTTTATGTGCAAAAATATAGGGGCTCGTCCCCTGCATGGTTTGTGCGTTTTTAATATAATTTTTTTTATACAAAAAAGGGGCTGTAAAAAAAGTCCCCAAGAAAAAAGGCTGCGATCTTGCCAAAAAGCAAGACAGCAGTCTTTTTTTGTGGTATAATTAAAGTATCATGAATAACCAACCACAAGAATATTATACACCATATCAATTAAAATTTCAATAGAAATTGAAAAAATAATTGAAACAACTGACCCAGTATATACATTTTGTGAAGTGATGAATCATATTGACCTGAGTAAATACCTGACGACTGAGGGCTTTCTATATTTGTATTATTGTTCAGGTGTCGGTTCAGGCTCAGGCTCAGGAGCAGGCGGATCGGTTTCCGTAACAGGCTCCGTTACTGTTTCTGTAACAGTTTCCGTGTTCGTTGACACCTCAGTAGTTTCACTTGGCTGTGTCAAAGATGGAGTAGTTTCAGTTGCTTTTTTCGTTTCTGTTGAAACCGAAGTTGTTTTGGTGGTCGTTGAAGTTGTGGTCGTGGTGATGTAGCTTGTGGTGGTCGTAGTTGTGGTAGTCTCTTCCTCTGATGAGTCCTCCTCCACAGGTGCGTCACCGAATGCTATAACGCCCCATTTTCCAGACTTCATTACCCACGCCTTGCCGTTGTGAGCAGGTCTTGCCTGATCGAACTCGCCTGGCTTTACGATACAGTTGCCGTCTATGTCATAATAACCATATGATGAATCTATGGATACCGGCAGATAATCGTCAGTGAAAAGATAAGGATGAACAGCCATCTCGTCATCTATCACCTTTCCGCAATAGGCACTCATGTCACCGTCGCACTTAAAGTCGATTATAGTCTTGCCGTCAGAACCAACATATCCCCATTTGCCTTCGTCGTTCTCAAAGGCGATGCAGGTAAGTCCTGCGCCTTTGTATGCAGGGGCATAGAAATCAGTGTACTGCATATCAAGTATAAGCTTGTCCTTTTTAGCAAGCCCGTAAAGCGGTTCGCCCACAGGAGAAATGTCATAAAAACCATTGTCAGACTTTTTCACGTCAGCTTCACATACCACAACAGCCTTTTTGCCAGTGTATTCTTCGCCTTGTTCTTCGTCAGCGTCCTTTACATAGATCTTTTCCTCATTGCTGTTCCAGTAATATTTCGGTGAGCTGTCATGATGTTCCGCCGCATAGTATACTACCTGATTTGAGCTGTCGATACTGCAATACTCATACTCATCATTCTTTTCATTTATAATATTGAAAAGCGTGACCTCTCCGCACCAGCAGGTGTAGTAATCGTCATATTCCGCAGGCACTACCATGTTTCCGCTGTAGTCTATAATGCCATATTTGCCATTCTGTCTGATAACAGAATAGTTGGCATAAGCTGTGTTCTTTTCGTTGTTAGGGTCGACCTGACTTCCGTCAAAAGAAATGATATTATCGGCGTTTATAGTTGGCTCTATGAGCCAGCGATAAGCTTGTTTCTGTTCTGAATTTGAGTCAGCCGTATAGGAATAACCACCAGGGGCAACGTCGTCATCAGCACCCTTTTCCCAAGGCATGGCACAGCCTGTGAGCATAGCACCTGCAACAACGGCTGTCAGAGCAGAACAAAAAATCTTGTTCATAAGTTTCCTCCTATCATTTTCTGCTTCTTCCTTATCACCCATTATCTGTATTTTTTTATCTTTTCAGGGCAATATCTACACATACGATTATTATATACTATAACCCCTTTTATGTCAATAGCACAACTTACAAACAGCACCGCAAAGCTGCAAGGATTTTCAGCGATTTTAACACGAAAATCCCCGAAAAATCGTCGTTTAAAGCTTAAAAGGGACTGTCGCCCTGCAAGCGTCAGTCCCCCATATCTGCATGATTATTTTATGAGCTTCTCCGTCCAATTATGCGCACCATTTTCCAATGTTTTGAAATCAAAACAACGCTTTGATATTACGTGTTCAGGCTTGTCATATTTGAGAGCATACAATGAGCGTGCATTGTTTTCAAGAGGAAGTTCTTTGATATATTTCATTTCTCTTTTCAGAAGGTCAATGTATTTGCTTTTGGCAGTATCATTTTTGAAATCAACATACTCCTCGATTTTTTCGTATTCAAGGTCTGTCATTTCAGACACAGGCACAGGGAACATATAATTAAGATTTACAACAGCTATAAGCACGTCATTATGTATTATTTTCTGAAAATCTATATTTGCCTTTATTTTATTGTGTCTTGGCTTTGCAGAAGATACCTGCGTCACATATGCAAGGTCACCCACACGCATAAGCTCTCCAAAGAACGGCTTCAGCTTATCATTTCCGTAGTCTGTTCTTGGTATCCTCGACTCATAATTTTCTCTCAGATAGTCAAGGTAATCCTTGTTTATTATTTTCCACTTCTGCACGTTCATACATCTCCATACAAAAAATAAAGGGTCAAAACAAATTGACCCTTTAAATACCTATTAAAGCGATTTTAGACGGATTCGCAACCCCTATTAAAACAGTATTTTTAAAGGCTCTGTGACCTCTATTAAAGCGATTTTAGACGGATTCGCAACCCCTATTAAAAGAATAAATCTTTCTAATTCTATTATACCACATTATATGTAAATGTCAATAGTAAAGTGTCAGAAATTTTCCTGATTATTCTTCCTCTTCAACCGGCATATTCTCCCAGTTGTGGTAAACGTTCTGAACGTCGTCATCGTCCTCAAGATGCTCAAGAAGCAGACCCATCTTTTTGATAGCGTCCTCGTCTTCGATAGTTGTGTAGTTTGAAGGAACTTTCTCAGCCTCGGCAGAAAGTACCTTGTAACCCATTCCCTCAAGAGCTTCTCTTACAGAAGAAACCTGATTAGGGTCGCATGATATCTCGATAACATCGTCATCAACGTTGAAATCGTCAGCGCCTGCCTCAAAGCAGTCCTCCATTATCTTGTCCTCGTCAGCACCGTTGTTCTCCATAACAACAGTACCAACATCAGAGAACATGAAAGATACGCAGCCTGATGTACCCATGTTTCCGCCGAACTTGTCGAAGAAGTGACGGATATCGCCTGCTGTTCTGTTCTTGTTGTCTGTAAGGCACTCAACGATAACAGCAACACCGCTTGGACCGTAGCCCTCGTATACCATTGACTCGTAGCTGTTCTTGTCGCCGTCGCCTGCTGCCTTTTTGATAATTCTATCAATATTATCGTTAGGCACGTTGTTTGACTTAGCCTTTGCAATAAGATCTCTCAGCTTTGCGTTACCTGCAGGATCAGCACCACCCTGCTTAACTACAACAGCGATCTCTCTGCCTATCTTTGTAAATATCTTAGCTCTTGCAGCGTCTGTTGCACCCTTTTTTCTTTTAATGTTTTCCCATTTTGAATGACCTGACATTTGATTCACTCCTTGATGTAATATTATTCATTGATGCTGCCCACAGACCATGCTGCCTCGAACAGTTCACCTATACGTTCCTCACGCCCCGTGAGATATAAAAAACCGAAAAGACATTCCAAACCTGTCGCCATGCGGTATTCCCCCACAGTGGAATGTTTCGGAGCATTTATGCCCTTTGCATTTCTGCCCCTTTTGAAAATATCCATTTCCTGTTCGTTAAGCAGCCCCTCGTCAAGCCACTTGCGAACAGCCTTTGCCTGATACTCCGCACACACCCTCTCAACAGTGAGCTTGTGCAGCTTGTCCGCAGGCATATTAGCTTCAAGGATAAGCTTTTCTCTTACCCTTATCTCGTAAACGCCGTCCCCGATAAAAGCCAGTGCCAGAGGGGAGTATTGCATAGCGTCCATATCAGAAAGCTTTCCCGTGACGCTCCCTCCTATCTGAGATATTCAAACTCAAAGTCGAATATAGAAACAGTGTCGCCCTCTTCGATACCCATTTCTTCCAGCTTGTCGATTATGCCGCTGGTCCTAAGTACGTTCTGGAAATACTGGAGGGAAGAGTAGTCGTCCATATTAGCCGTCCTGAGTATGTCAAGAAGCCAATCTGCTTCCACGAAATAAACGCCGTCCTCCACAGTAACACGGAAGTCTTTCTTTGAGATGAGCTTATCGTCAAGCTCCTCCTGCGTGAGCGGCTGAGCTTCAAACTGTTTAACAGGCGGCAGGACAGAAAGTCTTTCCCAAACGCCGTACATAAGCTCTTTTGTACCCTTTGTGGTAGCGGCAGAGATCTCATAGAAGAGAAGTCCCTGATCCTCAACATAGTTTCTCAGCCTTTCCACCTGCTCAGGGGTAGCCATATCGCTCTTGTTTGCGGCAACTATCTGCGGAGCTTCCGCAAGCTCCATTGAGAAGTTTTCAAGCTCGTGATTTATCGCCTTGAAATCCTCGATAGGATCTCTGCCCTCGCTGCCTGAAACGTCGATAACGTGAACGATAAGTCTGCACCTCTCAACGTGTCTGAGAAATTCGTGACCAAGACCGACGCCCTCGCTCGCACCCTCGATAAGACCTGGGATATCTGCCATAACAAAAGATTTTCCCTCTTCTATCTTAACAACGCCAAGCACAGGCGTCAGGGTAGTGAAGTGATAGTTGGCTATCTTTGGCTTTGCCGCTGATACAACAGAGATAAGTGTGGATTTACCCACGTTTGGAAAGCCCACAAGTCCTACATCTGCAATAAGCTTGAGTTCAAGCATTACCTCATATTCGTCACCACGAAAACCCGGCTTTGCAAACTTTGGTATCTGTCTTGTGGAAGTGGCAAAATGAGCGTTTCCACGTCCGCCCTTGCCTCCGTGAGCGATAACAGCAGGCTCGTCGGTAGAAAGGTCGGCAAGTATCCTGCCGCTCTTTAACTCTCTAACCACAGTGCCTCTAGGAACTTTCACCACAAGGTCGGGAGCATTCTTGCCTGAGCAGTTTTTGCCGCCGCCGTTCTGTCCCTTTTCGGCAACATATTTTCTCTTATATCTGAAATCTATAAGGTTTGAGATATTGTCGTCAACAACGAAAACAATATCTCCGCCCTTACCGCCGTCACCGCCGTCCGGACCGCCTGCCGCAACGTATTTCTCACGGTGGAATGAAACTGCACCGTCACCGCCGTCACCGGCTTTTATATAGATCTTCGCCTGATCGACAAACATGATCAAACCTCCTTATAAATGATATTATGCGTAAATTTAGTTGTCATTAACCAACAAAAGACCCCAAGCCTAAGGCTCAGGGTCATATGTTACAAAATTAAGCCTTGGGATAAACCGAAACCTTCTTGCGGTCTCTACCGAGTCTTTCAAATCTTACAACACCATCGCTTGTTGCGAACAGAGTATCGTCAGAACCCTTCTTAACGTTCTCGCCTGGGTGAATGTGAGTACCTCTCTGACGAACGAGGATGTTACCAGCCAGTACGAACTGACCGTCAGCTCTCTTTACGCCAAGTCTCTTTGACTCAGAATCACGTCCGTTCTTTGTAGAACCCATTCCCTTTTTATGAGCGAAAAACTGCATTGAAATCTTAATCATCTAAATTACACCTCCATAAAATGTAATCCGTCCGATCAGTTATCTCTGACCGTGACTTTGATCCTGCCTGAAAATTCCTCAGCTAGGAAATATAAATGAGTGAGAAGCCCTAAAAGTAGCTTGTCCCCCTCCTCTGAGCTGTCATTTTCAAGCCTTAATATTATTTCGTTTTCTTCCACTGCGACATCAGCCTTTATCTTAAAAGCCTCAGTGACAGTGTTAGCCGTCAACATTACAGCAGACGATACGCTTGCACAGCATACGTCCTCGCCATAATCTGCATAACCTGCGTGACCAGTTATACGAAATCCCACAAGTCTGTCATGCTCATTTCTGAAAAAATCAGCACAGATCATTATGCGTTGATAGCTTCGATCATAACCTTAGTGTAAGGCTGTCTGTGACCGATCTTGGTCTTTTCGCCCTTCTTTGGCTTGTAAGTGAATACAGTCACCTTCTTGGACTTGCCGTTCTTGATGACCTTAGCTGTTACGGAAGCGCCGTCAACATATGGAGCGCCAACCTTGATACCGTCGTCAGCGCCAACTACCATTACCTTATCGAAAGTAACAGCGTCCTCAGCGTTTACGTCCAGCTTTTCTACGAAAACCTCATCACCAGGCTTAACCTGATACTGCTTTCCGCCTGTTTCAATTACTGCGTACATTACGAATGCACCTACCTTTAAATAAACTCGCTACGCACGGTGGTCTGCAAATACAAACACTTATGACCGTGAATATGCGGCTTTAATATCATAACATATCCGCCCCAAAAAGTCAAGCACAGCTCTATTTCTGCTTGAAAATTTACAGAAATTTAACTTTTAAAAGCTCCTTTCCTATCCATTGTTGTCCTGCTGTAAACATTTCTCCTTAAACCTATTGTAAACCCGCAAAAAATATGCTATAATAAGTGTGTATACATTATATAATATTACGAAAGAGGTCGAAGAACAATGACAAATTCTTATGAAAGCCCGTTTTGTACCAGATATGCAAGCAAGGAAATGCAGTTTATTTTCTCTGCTGACAAGAAGTTTACTACTTGGAGAAAGCTGTGGGTAGCCCTTGCCCGTGCTGAAATGAAGCTCGGTCTTAATGTTACTCAGGAGCAGGTAGACGAGCTTGAAGCTAACATTGATAATATAGATTATGCCGCTGCCGCTGAGCGTGAAAAGCTTGTTCGTCATGACGTTATGTCACACGTTTATGCTTATGGCCTTGTTTGTCCAAAGGCAGCAGGTATCATTCACCTTGGCGCAACTTCATGCTATGTAGGCGATAACACAGACGTTATCATCATGAGAGATGCACTTAAAGTCGTAAAGAGAAAGCTTGTCAAGGTTATCGACCAGCTTGCAAAGTTTGCCGATAAGTATAAGGCTATGCCTTGCCTTGCTTATACTCACCTCCAGCCTGCACAGCTCACAACAGTGGGCAAAAGAGCTACTCTTTGGTGCAACGAGCTTCTTATGGATCTTGAAGATCTGGATTTCAGACTTGCTAACCTCAAGCTCCTCGGCTCAAAGGGTACTACCGGCACTCAGGCATCATTTATGGAGCTTTTCCACGGTGATACTGATAAGGTAAAAGAGCTTGAAAAGATGATAGCCGAGGAAATGGGCTTTGACGCTGTTGTTCCTGTTTCAGGTCAGACCTATTCAAGAAAAATGGACTATCAGGTATGCTCGGTTCTCGCCGGTATCGCTCAGTCTGCTATGAAGTTCTCTAATGACATAAGAATTTTGCAGTCATTCAAGGAGATCGAAGAGCCGTTCGAGAAAAATCAGATAGGCTCTTCCGCTATGGCATATAAGAGAAATCCAATGAGAGACGAGAGAATAACATCACTTGCCAGATACGTTATCTGCGACGTTCTCAACCCTGCATTCACAGCAGGTACACAGTGGTTTGAGAGAACTCTCGACGACTCTGCAAACAAGAGAATTTCCGTTGCCGAAGCTTTCCTGGGTGTTGACGCTATACTCAATATCATGCTCAATGTTACAGATCCTGACAACGGCTTGGTAGTATATGACAAGATCATCAGAAGAAGAGTTATGGCAGAGCTTCCTTTCATGGCTACCGAGAACATTATGATGGATGCTGTAGAAAAGGGCGGAAACAGACAGGAACTTCACGAAAGAATAAGAGAATATTCAATGGTAGCAGGTGCAAGAGTTAAGAAGGAGGGACTTGACAATAACCTCTGCGAGCTTATCCTTAACGACCCTATGTTCATGATAACAAAGGAAGAAATGGATAAGATAATGAAGCCTGAGAACTTTATCGGCAGATGCCCACAGCAGGTGGACGAGTTTATCGAAAATTGCGTAAAGCCTGTTGTCGAAGCAAACGGCGTGTCTGACGATGTTGCAGAAATAAACGTATAATATCAAAGGATAAAAATATTTCAGCGGGCTGATAGGTCTTTTCAGATCGTCAAGCCCCTGAATTTTATCTGATAAACACCACACAAAAGAAAGGCGGAAAACACCATGGCAGATTTTTGTACAGGCAAACGCTGTCCAAAATGTGGCGGCAGGAACTGTCAGCTTATAAGCGAAACAGACTACAGAAGCGGCAAATACGGCTTTGGAAAAGGCTGCTGCGGCTATATACTGTTCGGACTGCCAGGGCTTATCTGCGGACTTTGCGGAATGGAAAGCAAGTCAAAAACACGCTCCTATTGGGTCTGTCCTGATTGCGATTATAAGTTCAGAGCATAGCATGAGAATGAGAAAAGACCCATATGCACTGTGGCTTTATCTTATGAAGCTTGGTGCATCGGCAGGCTGTCACCAACGCCCCGACAGAAGCTTCTTTTTTCATGGCTGGCAGTTTCCGGTGTGCGCAAGATGTACAGGCGTGCTTGCAGGACAGCTTGTAGGCATTCCGATAGCCATAAAGAAAAACATATCCACCCTCACGGCCGTACTCTGCTGTGAAACTACCATGCTGGATTGGTCATTGCAGTATTCAGGGGTGAAAAAGTCCACCAATAAACGTCGGCTGGTAACAGGTCTGCTTGGTGGCTTTGGGCTTGCGGTGATTTATGTTAATATCATCAGATTTGTGATAAAAAAGATAAAAAGGGGAGAAAACGTTAGAAACGGTGATAAAAATGGAACTTGAACAATATAAAAGCAGTGCCTTTGAAATATTCGACAGACTTCTCAGAGCCATGAGAAGCCCCGAGGGCTATGTCCACCCGCAATCCCTTTTGTGCTGTATAGGTTCTCTTGCAGGCTATTCCTGTCAGCATGACGTGAGAAAGCTTTTAATGACAGAGGGTGTTAAAGAAGAGGACGTTTTCACAGTGTTCACTGATAAGTCGGGCAGAAAGTATTTCTACGGCGATATCATTGACGAAAAGCTTGTGGGCAATAACTACTCAGTGTGGTCTTTTACCGCAGGAGTGCTAAAAAAATATAACGAGCCTTTTACAGACGTTGGGGAAATGCTGCGCTACACTGCGGCAAACGCAGGGGGCGCAAGCTTTGGCAAAATAAGAAATTGTACCACAGGCGAAACTGTCCAAAGCTATATAAAGCTTCTTTGGCAACCGCTTCTGCCTATAGCGCAGAAATCAGCAGGCAGGGGAGAGCTTCACATAGTTTTCGGACTTTGCATACAAAAAGCCATGATGACCTGCAAAAGCGCAGTTTCGCTTTCAGAGTGCGCAAGAATAATAATGGAAAGCGCTCTTACGGGGGCAAGGGTGGACTTCAAGGACTTGTAAGGTAAACAAAATAAAAAAAATAGGGAGAAACTTAATATGAAAAATAGCAGAAAAACAGCCGTATTGCTGGCGGCATTGCTGTCAGTGTCACTTTGCGCCTGCGGACCTGTTGAGGAAGCCGCAGACAGCGTTTCAGAAACGAAAGATACTACTACTGCGGAAACGGTGTCAGATACGCCCGACAGTGTGGAGGAAAGTTCGCAGACGGATGACAGTTCGCAGGTGGAAATAATTCGTGACCCTGAGCTTGTTTGTGACCTTAGCGAAATACCATATACAGCCAAATGCACCGTAGAGGGCAATTTTGGTGCAGAGGCAATGCTTTCTGATTATTATGGTATAAACGCAATGATAAATTCTGACGAGCCGCTCCTTAGTATACCTGTCAAGTATACTGACGCTGATTTCGGGGGTGGGGTCATTCGTTTTGAGTTTAGCGACAAAATAAGCGACGAGCAGAAAGCCAGTGCAGTTATAATGCAGTTTGACGAGGATAGCACGTTCACGAAACTTGAAAGTTTCGTTGACGAAAATGGCATTTCTGCGAATATCACCACGGGTGGCGTTTACATGGTCATAGACAGCTATGTTTATGATATGTTTAACGGAGGGTCGGTGGATACAGACCGTTATGATATTGAAAACGGTTTGACCATAGAACTTTCGGATTTTTCTGCCGCTTTAGAGTTGCCTGAGATAGGTGGATTTTCTGCCGCAAAGTTGGAAAAGCATGAGATAACTACAGATGATTTTGACGGCACGAGAGATGTGAAGATTGTCTATGCAAATCTTATTGACGGCAAAGTGGACGAAAAATATGACGGGTTAAATCTGTCATTGTCTTATTATCAGCGGCTTGACAAGATCACGGTCGATGATATGCTAGATATGTATGCAAAGTCGGCTGATATCAGCTCTGATGATAATGTTTGGCTTGATTATCGGGGACTTGACCTTGGCAATGGCAAGCGTGGCTGTGTTATTGCGGCTCTGGGTGAGGATCAAAGTGTGAACGTTCAGGGCATATACGAGTTTTCTGACAGCGAATATATACAATATAATGTGGTGATACCACTAAAGTATGTTTCAATGGGAGAAGATATTTTCGATTCAGCTATGAGTTTTCGCTATGCAGAATAAACGCATTTATAATGTTTGGGCGGTCTGAGGGGACTGCTGTTTTAAACGCTTTTTGAAAAGCTTTTTATATTGGTAAAAATTTTGCGGTAGTTACCGCATTGAAAGGATTTGATTTGATTGAAGATCGAAACACAATGTTTACACGAGGGTTATACGCCTAAAAACGGAGAGCCGAGAGTAGTGCCTATCGTACAAAGCACAACTTATGTCTATGACTCCTCAAGAGAGATAGCCGAGGTCTTTGACGACCCTACCAAGAGCCTTATCTACTCACGCTTTGAAAACCCTACCACAGACGCAGTTGAGAAGAAGATAGCCGCTCTCGAGGGCGGTGCAGCCGCAATGTGTACATCAAGCGGACAGGCTGCCACACTTTGCTCTATCCTGAACATCTGTCAGGCAGGGGACAGCTTTATAGCTTCCACTTCTATCTATGGCGGCACCATAAACCTTTTCAGCATAACAATGAAAAGACTTGGCATAGAGTGTATCTATGTTGACCCCGACGCTACAGATGATGAGATACAGGCGGCATTCAAGGATAATACAAAGCTTGTTTTCGGTGAAACTATCGCAAACCCTGCGCTGACAGTTTTCGATATCGAGCGTTTTGCAAATATCGCCCATAAGAATGGTGTTCCTCTTATCGTTGATAATACTTTCGCTACTCCATACCTTTGCAGACCTATCGAGTGGGGCGCAGATATCGTTATCCATTCTACATCAAAGTATATGGACGGCCACGCAGTTCAGGTTGGCGGCGTTATCGTTGACAGCGGCAAGTTCGATTGGACGGGCGGAAAGTTCCCTTGCATGACCGAGCCTGACGAAAGCTATCACGGCACTATCTACACTGAGAAATATTCTTTTGCACCTTACATAGTAAAGGCAAGAATGCAGCTCATGAGAGATTTCGGCTGCTATCCTGCCGCAAATTCCTCGTTCCTGCTCAATCTGGGTCTTGAAACTCTCCCTGTAAGAATGAAGCAGTATTGCGAGAATGCGCTCACAGTGGCAAAATTCCTCGAAAGCAATGACAAGGTAGAGTCCGTTGCATATCCTGGACTTGAAAGCGATAAGTACCATAAGCTTGCTGAAAAATATCTCCCTCTTGGCACAGCAGGCGTTATCTCGTTCGTTATCAAGGGCGGAAGAGATACAGCGGCAAAGTTCATGGACAGCCTTAAGCTTGCTTCCAACGAAGTTCACGTTGCCGATATCCGTACTTGTATCCTCCACCCAGCCTCCGCAACACACAGACAGCTTTCAGACGAACAGCTCGTTGCCGCAGGCATAAACGGCGGAATGATAAGACTTTCCGTAGGTCTTGAAAATGTCGAGGATATCATAGACGATCTGAAGCAGGGCTTTGCGGCTATCTGATAAAATAGAAAAAGGCGGACATTTCTTTGGAAGTGTCCGTCTTTTTTTATGATACTAATGTCATTTGTCGTTTTGCGGGAGCGTAACAATAAAATTTGTACCCTTTCCGTATTGTGATTCTACACGGATATTGCCGTTGCACAGCTCCACGATACGCTTAACAAGGGGCAAACCAAGTCCGTTTCCCTCTGAAGCGTGCGCCCTGTCCCCTTGATAAAAACGCTCGAAAATGTGTGATATGGTCTGCTGATCCATGCCAATGCCACGGTCAGTTATCTCAGCCGTTATCACATCACCCTCTTTGAAAAGCTTTACTCTGATAGAGCTTCCCTCCGGGGAGAATTTTATGGCGTTGCCTATTATGTTCACCCACACCTGCGAAAGCATTTCCGCATTGGTGGTGTATTGTATCTCCTGCATATCAATGTCAAAGCTTATGTCCTTAGCCGTCCATTGCTTTTCCAGAAGAAGTATGCAGTTTCTTATCTGCTCGTCAAGGGAAAAGCTTGTCTTGTCAGTGATGATCTGCTGATTTTCAAGCTTTGAAAGCATAAGAATGTTCGATGAAAGATTGGTCAAACGCTTTGATTCGCTGATGATAATGTCAATGTATTCCTGCTTTTTCTCTTCTGACAGATTTTCTTTTTTTAGCTGTTTCGCAAAGCCCTGGATAGAAACGATAGGCGTTTTGAACTCGTGAGAGAAGCTGTTGATAAAATTCTCCCTGAACATCTCGATGCCCCCAAGCTCCTGCGCCATTTTGTTGTAGCTTTCTATAAGCTCGTCTATCTCGCCGTTAAAGCCTGTTACCTCTAACCTTTGAGAAAAATCTCCCTTTTCTACCCTGTGCATTGCCTTTTTTACCTCACGCACAGGTCTTACTATCTTGCTTGCTACAGCGGCAGAAATGCAAGTGCCGATTATTACAGATACCACAAGTCCCACAATAAGGAAAACAAAAGGCATTTGCAAAGGGGATAGAAAATGCAGGCATCTTTTTATGCCTATCATTATAAACCCCGTAAGAAGCCCTGCCCATATCATTATCATAAATACCGCCGAAACTATGCTGGCGTTCATGGTGTAATTTCGCCTGCGCTCTGAGCGAAGAGCAGAGATAAGATGTTTTTTCATGAGCCTATCCTTTCAGCTTGACCGCCTTGTAGCCAAGCCCTCTCACTGTCATTATCTCAAAATCGTGGTTATTCTTCAAATGCTCTCTTATGCGGTTTATGTGTACGTCCACAGTGCGCTCGTCAGTGTCTGAGGTCATATCCCAAAGCTCGTCCATAAGCTGACGGCGGGTGAATATCTTGTCGGGATAGGAAAGAAGCTTGTAAAGAAGCATGAACTCTTTCGGCGGAAGCTCCCTTATGCCCTCAGGGGTCTTGATAGTCAGTGCGTCATAGTCGAGAGTGGTGTCGCCCACAGTTATCTTGTGGTCGCTCACTATCTGTGAACGTCGCAAAAGTGCCTGAATACGCAGAAGCATTTCCTCCTCGTCCACAGGCTTCACCATGTAATCGTCCGTACCTTTTATAAAGCCCTGCTTTTTGTCAAAAGCCGTTTCCTTAGCCGTCACCATTAATATAGGCGTCTGAAACCCAGCCTTGCGGATAGTTTCGCAGAGCTCCAAGCCGTCCATACGAGGCATCATAACGTCCATTATAATAAGGTCAACGTGTTTTTCGTCCATTATTTCGAGAGCCTCTATACCGTCACGAGCCTCGATAGGTGTGTAGCCGTTGTCGCTAAGCACATCACAGGTCAGTTTGCGAGTGTTAGTATCGTCCTCCACCACAAGTATGTGAAACATTTTTACTCCTCCGTTCACTTTGCATTTTTTTATTATATCACCGTTTTATTAACGTGATATTAACAATGTCAAGACACATTTAGTTCAAAATTTCATGTTGATCCTGCACAATTTCAGGGGTATTGCCCTGTGCAAACAAATGATTTATATTTTAATTTGGCAACATTTCTGCAATTGTTGCATTTTTTATGCAACAAAAGTGGTGCTTTTCGGGATAAGTATAGGGGTATTATCCCAAATTGAATATCCTGCAAGGTAGCAGTGTATGAGGAAACATTTTGTCAACGTGAGTTAGGTGAACACGATGAGAGGTTCTGATCGCACAGAAAAGCACTTCCTGCACCTTGTTTGAAGCTTGAAAACTGAATAAAAATCGTACAAAGCCACAAAATTACGGCAACAAATCTGTAGGGGCGAACAGCGTTCGCCCGTCGAAGAAACAAGTCCACGATTACAACCATTGTAGGACAGAACAAAAAACTATCCTATCACGCTTGTAGGGGACGGCGCCCCCGACGTCCCGCCCCTCCGACATTTCGTCTGCAATCTCATTTGTGTTATCCACATAATGTTTTCTACATGAGCTCTTGATAATTCAAACCTCACTCCTTCGAGCGGGCTGTCGAGGGCGCCAGCCCCTACAATTCTGAAATTATAACAAATTCTGAACACGGGCGAACGCTGTTCGCCCCTACAGATATTCGGGATAGTTTATTCCTCCGCAAAATCGCTCCGCTCTTTGCGGACTTTACGTTGTGCAGGAGGATAGTAAAGCGGTGCAGATTTAATTCTCCGATATCACTTTCATCTAAAATCTGACTTCTTTATGCTATTTTTCATTAAATCTGCACCTAGTCGGCTGTCGCCGATTGAGGCTCTGCCTCATACTCCGCTAGGGGCTTTGCCCCTAGACCCCACAAGCCCTCTAGCGCCGGGCTTGAGCGTGCGCTTTATCTCTCGCTTCGCTCGGTGCTTTATTTTTACTTTATGCTTGTAATTTACTTTGGTCTGCTTTGCCCATTCCTCATTCCTCACTCCTCACTTAAATCTCCCCTCCGACAATTTTTTTACCCAAAACTGTGTTATGTTTAAACTGAGTTTATAAAACCCTATTATAATATCTTTACAATAACAAAAATAGGAGAAAATATATGCTTAGTTTAAAGGACATAAAAAAAGATTATGTCGTTGGTGATTCCACCGTTTCTGCCCTTAAAGGCGTTAGCATTGATTTTCGTGAGAATGAGTTCGTTTCTATCCTTGGCCCGTCAGGCTGCGGTAAAACCACTCTTTTGAACATTATCGGCGGCCTTGACAGATATACCAGCGGTGACCTTAACATTAACGGCAAATCTACCAAGGATTTCAAGGATTGCGACTGGGATTCCTACAGAAACCATTCCATAGGCTTCGTGTTCCAGAGCTATAACCTTATACCCCACCAGACAGTGCTTTCAAACGTTGAGCTTGCTTTGACCCTCTCAGGTGTTTCAAAGTCAGAAAGACGTGAAAGAGCCGTCAAGGCTCTCGAGCAGGTGGGTCTTGGCGACCAGCTCCACAAAAAGCCTAATCAGATGTCAGGCGGTCAGATGCAGAGAGTTGCCATTGCAAGAGCCTTGGTGAATGAGCCTGACATTCTGCTTGCAGACGAGCCTACAGGTGCGCTTGATACTGAAACAAGCGTGCAGATAATGGAACTTTTGAAGAGCATTTCAAAGGACAAGCTTATTATAATGGTAACGCACAATCCTGAGCTTGCAATGAAATATTCTTCAAGAATAATAAAACTTCTTGACGGAAAGGTCATAGATGATTCCGATCCGCTTGACAAGAATGTTGTGGAGCCTATCAAAAAGCCTGAAAAAGAGCCTACTAAGGCTGACAAAAAGGCAGCGAAGAAAGAGCGCAAAAAGCTTAAAACTTCCATGAGCTTCCTCACTGCGCTGTCTTTGAGCCGAAACAATCTTATGACAAAAAAAGCAAGAACGCTTCTTACCTCTTTTGCAGGCTCTATTGGTATAATCGGTATCGCACTTATTCTTTCTATCTCAAACGGCGTTCAGCTTTATATAGATCAGGTACAGTCTGATACCCTTTCAAGCTATCCGCTTCAGATAACAAAGACCACCGCAAGTATAGGCGAGATAATGAACACCATGGCGAAAAACCATGAGGATTCAGCAAACCACGATAAAGACAAGGTCTATTCTCAGAATGCCATGGGCGAGATGATAAACACTCTCATGGAAGAAACAAAGGTCAACAATCTGGAGAAGTTCAAGAAATATCTTGACGATAACAGCGACCTGAAAGACCTTACAAGCGACGTTCAGTACACATACGCCACTACACTTAACGTTTTCACGGAGAGCGACAGCGGTGTAATGCAGGTCAATCCGTCAACGCTTCTTGAAGATATGGGATATATGTCCTCAATTCAGATGGAAGCAATGTCCATGAGTGGCTCAATGGGTGGCATGATGGGCATGGGTACTGACGTATGGAGCGAAATGATAGATAATGAGGAGCTTATCGACAAGCAGTATGACGTTATCGCAGGACGTTTGCCTGAAAAGTATAACGAAGTTGTGCTTGTAGTTGATAAGAACAACGAGATAAACGACTATGTGCTTTATTCTCTCGGACTTCTCGACCCAAGCTCACTTAACGGCATAGTAAGACGTGCCATGGCAGGAGAGGATATATCCGTTGACAGCGAACAGCACGTTTACACCTATGATGAGCTTCTTGACCTGAAATTCAAGGTCGTTCCTACACCTGATTTCTATAAGAAAAAAGACGGTGTGTGGGAAGATATGACAGGCGATGAGAGCTACATGAAAAAGGCTGTTGCAAACGGCACAGAAATAAGTGTAGTCGGTATCCTGCGACCTGACGAGGACGCTTCTTCTGCTTCCATAAGCGGTGCGATAGGCTATCGTCATGACCTTATGACATATCTTATCGACGAAGTAGATAAAAGCGAGATAGTAAAAGAGCAGATAGCAAATCCTGACATAGATGTTTTCACAGGACTTAAGTTCAAAACGGACGAGACTGTGGCAGATACAGACAGCAGTTCAGAAACCGTTTCCGACAGCACAGCCGATACAGAAAGCAAGGCTGACAAAACAGCAGACAGCTCCGACACAGATAAGAAGGCTAGTTTGGTGGCAGGCGGCGACAGCTCTATGGAGATACCTGAGGGAATGACCGAGGAGCAGTATAAGGCTCTTATGGAGCAGAGCGGTGCTTCCGATACAGGCGAGCTTGCAGATATGGGCATGAATGCCATGGGTTCAATGGATATGTCAGCAATTCAGGGCGGTGATATGTCATCGCTTACCGAAACTCAGAAGAAGTATATAGCTTCACTTTCTGACGAGCAACTGGAGCTTATGAAGCAAATGCTCAAAGAACAGTCCGACACAAATGCGGATCAGCTTGCAAACAGCGGAAAATATTCCACTTCAAACTATGACAACAACATGAAAACTCTTGGTTATTCAGTTGTTGAAGACCCTGACAGCATAAATATCTATCCTGTGGACTTTGCTTCAAAGGAAAAGATAATAGATATTATCGACGATTACAACGACAGTGTCGGCGAAGAGGACAAGATAGAATACACCGATTATGTTGGTCTTATGATGAGTTCTATCACCTCTATCATAAACGCTATCGGCTACGTTCTTATTGCATTTGTTGCAATTTCACTTGTGGTATCATCTATCATGATAGGCATTATAACCTACATCTCAGTTTTGGAAAGAACAAAGGAGATAGGTATTCTGAGAAGTATAGGTGCTTCAAAGAGGGATATATCAAGAGTGTTCAATGCCGAAACAGTTATCGTGGGATTTGTGGCAGGTGCATTGGGAATAATTATCTCATATCTGCTCACAATACCGATAAACATGATAATCGCACATCTTACGGACGTGCCGATAAGAGCTTCAATACCTGTCAGTGCGGCAGTTGTACTCATTGCAATAAGCGTTTGCCTGACGCTTATCGCAGGTCTGTTCCCGTCAAGAGTGGCGGCAAAGAAAGACCCTGTTATCGCACTGAGAACAGAATAGTTTATTTTAGACCCCAAGGAGGTAATCACTATGAAAAAGCTTACAGCAGAAAAAATAGACAACATCATGGGCGCAATGAGTTGTATCGTAACAGGTTTTTGTCTTATGGCTCTCATTATGATGGGACATTGCTGATTTTCTGACATTCCCATAACAAATTCCTATATAAACTACTGCCCGTCATACCATTTTGGTTGGCGGGCAGTAGTTTTCTGGTGAATTGGTGCGGTATGGCTTAGAATATTCTATAAACCGTCACAAATTTTACACAATAATAGGTTATTATATAAGCAAAGAATATGAATTAAGGTAGCAACACACAAGCATTGTATGCAAAGCAAATAGGTGTTCTTTGTGCGGTGTTGCCTGAATAGGAGGGAATGACTATGGCAAAAATTCTTGTAGTCGATGACGAAATTAAAATAAGAGAGATAATCAAAGAGTATGCCGAGTTTGAGGGATATGAAGTAGCTCAGGCTGAGGACGGTATGCAGGCTGTGGAAATGGTGAAAAATCAGGATTTCGACATCATCATAATGGACGTTATGATGCCGAAGCTTGACGGCTATTCAGCTTGCAAGGAGATAAGAAAAATAAAGCAGATACCTGTTATAATGCTTTCCGCAAGGGGCGAGGAGTATGACAAGCTTTTCGGCTTTGAGATAGGCGTTGACGATTATGTAGTAAAACCGTTCTCGCCAAAGGAGCTTATGGCAAGGATAAGGGCGGTGCTTAACCGTGCGTCAGCTTCTCAGCGTACTGAGGACGTTATAAGATACGAGGGATTAGAGATAAACTTTACAGCCCGTGAGGTAAAGATAGACGGGGAGAAGGTTTCCATGACTCCGAAAGAGTATGACCTGCTTTTCTATCTGGTGAAGAACATGAACATTGCGCTTTCAAGAGAGAAGCTTCTTGAAGAGGTATGGGGCTTTGATTTTTACGGTGACGACAGAACTGTGGACACTCACATAAAAATGCTGAGAAACAGCCTTGGAAAATACCGCAATCTTATTGTTACTCTGAGAGGAATGGGATATAAGTTTGAAAAGATCCAGTAAGCTTGCAGAAGTCAAGGAAAAAGTCAGCAATAAGACGGCGGAGATAAAGGCGAAAAGAAGTCTGCGGTCATATGTGTGGATGTATTTTATCTTCTTCACGGCTTTTATTCTTATTCTTATTTGGCTTTTTCAGTATTTTTTCTTGGAAAGATATTATCAGTCGGCGAAGATAAGAGATATTACAGACGCTGCAAATCAGATAATCCAAGCATATGGCACTGACGAGCAGGAGGTAACGAACCGCTCGCTGGCTTTTGACAACAGCCTTTGCATTGTTATAACGGACGAAATGGGCAATCCTATTGTGATGGAAAACAACATGGGAGCATATTCGCATCTTAACAAGATCATAAACAAGGGCTATGGCATCGGACTTTTCAAGATGATATCTAAGCTAAAGCAGTCGGACGATAACTACATCACAAAAATTGCTCAGAATGAGAATTTCAAGAGCAAGGAGATATTTTACTGCACGTCTATCTACACTGATGATTCGGATAAGCAGGCGTATCTTTTCATTGAAAGCTCAATAGAGCCTATAGATTCCACTGTAAGCATTATAAGAGAACAGCTCATTTATATCACTATCATACTTTTTGAGCTTGCTTTTATTGTAACTATGTATATCTCAAAGCGACTTTCAAAGCCTATCGTTGACATTACGAACACGGCGAAGAAATTCGGTGAAGGGGATTATACGGTGGAGTTCAATGGTCATGGCTATTGTGAGATAGAGGAGCTTTCCACGGTGCTTAACAATGCTAAGGACGAGATACAAAAGGTATCGGAGCTTAGGAAAGACCTTATTGCGAACATATCTCACGACCTGAGAACACCGCTCACTATGGTAAAGGCTTATGCGGAAATGATAAGGGACTTGTCGGGGGATAATCCTGTGAAGAGGCAGGAGCATATCCAAGTCATTATCGACGAGGCTGACAGGCTTTCAAGTCTGGTAAATAATCTGCTGGAGCTTTCAAAGCTGGAGTCGGGCAATGCGGAGCTTAAACTCACGGACTTCTCTATAGTTGACAAGCTCAATGACTGCATGACTCGATATCAGATACTCATAGAGCAAAATGGTTATGATATCAAGTATATCCCAGACGAGGACAGAGTGATAACGGCGGATATCGCAAAGCTTGATCAGGTCATTTACAACTTTATAAACAACGCTATAAACTACACAGGGGACAATAAGGTCATTCGTATCAAGCAGATAAACAAGGCTGATGTGGTTCGTATTGAAGTAACAGACAACGGAAAGGGCATTTCTAAGGAGCTTCTGCCGAAGATATTTGACAGATACTACCGTGACGCAAAGGTAAAGCGTGACGTGGTAGGCACAGGACTTGGACTTTCCATTTGTCAGGAGATACTGAAAGCCCACGGCTTTGCATACGGCGTTCAATCGGAGGAGGGCAAAGGCTCGACCTTCTGGTTTGAAGCGAAGATCGCAAAGCAGGAGAGCAAGACTGTTCAGAAAATGGAGAGCAGGCTTTCGCTCAGCGGACTGGAGGAAAAATAGGGTAAAATATAAGAGTGCATTATCTGAGGTGGTAATGCACTCTTTTTCTATTATATCAGCGTCTGCCATGGTGAAATAACAAAGTTGGGTTTATAAATAATGATCCATGAGCGGAAATAAAAAAACCGCCTTACATAAAGTAAAGCGGATCGGGTGCAGGGGTACGCCCCTGAATTTGTAAAAGTGACACACAAATTATCACAGCGGTGGCTTTGTGCGTTTACAAAAAGCCTTGACGGGAAATGCCCGCCACGGAGAAACAATGGTTGGGTTTTAGATAAAATTGATGAGCGGCAATAAAAAAACCGCCCTACATAAAGTAAAGCGGATTGGGTGCAGGGGCACGCCCCTGAATTTGTAAAAGTGACACACAAATTATTACAGCGGTGACTTTGTGTGCTTACAAAAAAGCCTTGACGGGAAATGCCCGCCACGGCGAGTGGCTGGTGGAGGTGAGGAGAATCGAACTCCTGTCCGAAAGCCTATCCCCACGAACTTCTACGAGTGTATTCTGTTATTGCGGAAAACTCCCGTTCCCTTGCACAAAGGCAAACAGACACGCCTGTGTGTTTGGTAGACTGTGATACATCACAAGGCTACAGCCATCGCTTTGTAACGTTCACCACTGATCGACGCCTTTACCAAAGCCGTGGTACTCTAAGGCAAGACGAGCGCTGACTTAAGCAGCAGCTAATTCAAAATTATCGTTGTCGTCTAATTTTAAAACGTACGCCGTTTAAAGAGTGTGCGCTCCTCTACTCGCTTATCGTGCTTCAAAACCCCCGTCGAAACCTTTACACCCCCAGGTTAGTTTCGCTCTTTCATGGCACGCTCTATGTCACGCTGTGCGGCTTTCTTTGCCATGTCGTCACGCTTGTCATAAAGCTTTTTACCTTTGCAAAGCCCAAGTGCAAGCTTGACTCTGCTGCCTTTGAAATATAGCGACATCGGGATAAGCGTAAGACCCTCCTGCTGTACCTTTCCGAACAGCCTCAGTATCTCACGTTTGTGGAGCAGCAGCTTTCTCTCACGGCGTGGATCACGGTTGAATATATTGCCGTGTTCATAAGGGGATATGTGCATACCCTTGACCCACATCTCTCCGTCCTCGATAGAACACCAACTGTCTTTCAGATTGACGCCGCCATTCCTTATAGACTTGACCTCTGTTCCCACAAGCTCGATACCACACTCTATCTGCTCAAGCACGAAATAATCGTGACGTGCCTTTCGGTTGTCGGCAATCTGCTTTGTGCCTTTTTTGTCTATCGCCATACTGCTCACCTCCCGTGGAATATTATTATAACACCATTTCATGCCTTTGTCAACAGGCAAAGAGTTCAAAAAATTGTACAAATGGTCGTAATGTTTAGATTTTTACACATCTCTGTGTGTGCTTATGTGCAAATTCGAGTATTGAAATAGCTTTGATGGTGTGATATAATATTAGGTATGAGAAATAGTTAGTTGAAAGATGAGAGAAGATCTGGTATGAAAAATAAGAAAATAGATATGTTAAACGGTCCGCTTGTGGGCAAGATCGTTATTTTTGCACTGCCCCTTGCATTGTCAAGTATTTTGCAGCAGCTTTTTAACTCCGCTGACCTTGCGGTGGTGGGCAGATTTGACAGCGACAAAGCCATGGCGGCGGTTGGAAGCAATTCTTCATTGGTGAACCTTATTGTAAGCCTTTTTCTGGGGCTTTCTGTCGGTGCAAACGTTGTGGTGGCCAGGCTTATAGGTCAGGGGAGAAAAGATAAGGCAAACGAGGCTGTACATACGGTGGTGCTTTTGGCGGTCATAAGCGGATTTATCATACTGGGTGTAGGCGAGATACTTGCACCGATACTCCTTGGCATGATGAATGTGCCTGACGATGTTTTAAAGCTTGCAACGCTGTATCTCAGGATATTCTTCTTTGCAATGCCTTTTATCGAGATATATGACTTTGGTTCGGCAGTGCTTAGGAGCAAGGGCGACAGCACCAGACCTCTTTACGCTCTTATCACCGCAGGCGTTATAAATGTTATTCTGAACCTTGTATTCGTGATCGTGTTCAAAATGGGTGTGGCAGGCGTTGCAACGGCAACTGTTATATCAAACTTTTTCAGTGCCTGCATGATACTTTACTTTCTTACCCACGAGGAGGAGATGCTAAGACTTGATTTCAGAAAGCTCAGGATACGCTGGAAATATCTCCTCGGTATCATAAAGATAGGCTTGCCGGCTGGTTTGCAGAGCATGGTTTTCTCGCTGTCAAACGTTGTGATACAGGCGGCGATAAACAGTTTCGGTTCAGACGGTATCGCTGGAAGCACAGCCGAACAGAATTTTGAGTTCATGGCATATTTTGTGATAAACGCTTTCGCTCAGACTGCGACCACCTTTACAAGTCAGAATTTTGCGGCTCAGGATAAGGAACGCTGTAAAAAGATATACAGGCTTTGCACCTTTATCGGGCTTGCAAGCTGTCTTGGGCTGAGTCTGATATTCCTTATTGGCAGACACCTTTTTATACAGATCTTCTCAACGGACGAGAACGTTATACACTACGCAATGATAAGAATGTGGTCAGTTTGCCTGCTGGAACTTCTTACGGGCGTTTACGAAATATCGGGCGGCTGTCTTAGGGGAATGGGTCACTCTATGACACCTGCGGTCATAACTGTGCTTGGCACCTGCGTGTTCAGGCTTGTGTGGGTGAACACGATTTATGCGGCTCACAGAAGCTATCTTATGCTCATGATAGTTTACCCTGTTTCCTGGGTGATAACAGGCACTGCGGTAACAGTGGCTTACTTTATCATACGGCGCAAAGAGTTTGCACAGATAGGTAAACGCAGGGCGGATATTATTTGATAGACAGGCGACAATTCAGATAGACGTGGAAAGGGGCAAACGCTTTTCGCCTCTACAGAAAAAGATAAATCTGCACTCTGAAAGCTTTGGGATTTTCGGAGTGCAGATTTTTTTGAAAAAATCGCAACTGTCCAAAAAAAGTTACCACAAATGGTTTTTAGTGTGATATAATACATACATCAGGAACGAATCAAGGCAATACCGCACAAGGATTGCGTACAAAGCCGACAGGCGTGCCTTGTGCGGTATTGCCTTATGACTTCTGCACACTCCTTCTAAGTTGTTTAAATTGTGTTTTATTTGTTATCTTATGTTTACTATTGACTCCTTTGTTTTATTTGTTTTTTTCATAATACCCCCCTTTACTGTGTTCCTGAGAGCAGAAGTCATTTTTTTACCGCAGTTCTTTTTGAACTGCGGTATCTTTTTTTATATGTTATATAAGCCTATAAAAACAGGCGTCATGCTTTTGATACAAAGCCTTTTCGCAGAATGGGGATAAGTATTCCGCCAATGGAGTTGCCAAGGGACATTATAATAAGGTAGCCAAAGGCTTTAATGCTCCATAAGTCTGCTATGGTAAAGAAATACATATTAGCGACGCAGTGTTCAAAGCCGCTGAGGATAAAGACCACAACGGGGAGAAATATTGCAAGTATCTGTCCCACAGGGTTTTGGATAGTTTTATAGCCGTCTGCGGCAACAAACATAAGTATTCCGCAGAAAAATGATAGGATAAAAACGCTTGTGATATTATCCCCAAGCTTTATATTGCAAAGCTCTGTGGCTTTGTCGCTTATGGTGGATATGCGTGTTTGGGTAATAAGCAGGGCGGAGAGGACGGCTCCTGCAAAATTGCCGAGCCATATTATGCCAAGCTCGCCGAGATAAGAGGGCTTGTTTTCAACTGCATATCCGACTTTTCCTGTGAAGAGATTAAAGCCGAAAGACAGTATAACAAACAGTCCAATGCCGAAAAGAAACGCTCCCAGATATTTGTTAGGGCAGGACAGATAGACCGTTCCGCCTATGGCTATCGCCACGCCTGTGAGCAAAGAACGCAGAAATATGTCGATAATTTTCTTCATGTAAATTCTCCTATAACTTTTTTGTGACAAAGCACTGTGTTATTATACTATATTATAATGGCTGTTTCAACAAAAAAGTGGCATTGTTTACACTTATTTTGATTTTTGTTTCCAAGTAAGCCATGGGTAACATGAGCTTTGTGACATATTTCTTGTGATATGTGAGATATGCAATATGAAGAATAGTCAGAACAGATCCAGCATACTGTCGAGATAAATTTGCTCTCTGACCTTTAGCTGATGTTCGGGTTTTGTCATATAGTAGAGCAGAAATTCAAGTATCAAGGCGCTTCCAAGGCTTCTGCCCTCTATCTTGAAGTTTGAAAATCCCATGGGAAGATAGGTGTTTTGGATATCCTCTATGCCGATAAAGGCGGGGCTTTCCATGGCTTTTGAAAAGCGGTAGCCCTCTGAGGCATTGGGTGCATTGCAAACATGGTCGGGGCAGTTTTCACCGAGATTTTTGTGGCTGACGTTTTCATAGCAGTTTTTTCGGTCTGCACAGCCTATATAACAGCACTCGTTGCAAAGAAACTCCACTTTGTTTTTCTGCTCAGCTGTGAGATCGGAGAGTTTATCCAGGGCTTTGTTTAGGCGAAAGTCGGGGACTACATAGGAAAAATCGTCATTATCAAGCTCGTTTACAAGCTGAGAAAACTCGGTGAGGACTTTTGTGGTAGAGGACACAAAATAGAGGTGGGGATAATTCTCTTTCAGATATGAAAGAAGCAGGTCGGAATATATTATCACGCCGTTTTTTGGGTCTGCATTTTGGGAGAAAAGCTTGCAGAGGTCATTGCACTTTTTGTCTGAAAGGTGTTCTTCTCTTAGCAGGGAATTGCTGAAGGTCAGCCGTGAGGAGATGTTATATTCTTTCATAAGGTCGAGGACTTCTCGTGGAGAATGTTCGCCGAAGCCTGCTCGTCCGCCACCCCATATACAGTCGGCAGGTGCGCCATAGACAGAGCCTATTTCGCACCAGTCATAGAAATAATCTCTATGCTTACGGAATATGGGCAGGAAAGCGGCGTAAAGGTCATAAAACTCGAAAAGCCCCGGCAGGTGGTAGTATGCTTTATTGGTCATGTGGAGTCACCTCTTTTTTTTATCATTATAGCATGGTGGGGGTGGGAAGTCAAAGTTGTTTTTCCATTACTACTATCTTGTTTGAGATATTGCTCACAGGCTTTATCTTTTTAAGAAGCTTTGGTTTTTCATTCATATCCATTTTTCTTCCTCCTGTGGTGTTATTGAGATAGTTGTAACTAACCTGCTTTTTTATGATAGCACATTGAGGGGGAAATGTCAATAGAGGTGGGGCGGATAGGGGCATTGGGGCAGAAAAATACCGATACAGAGGGGCTGTATCGGTGGATATATCTGAAGTTAGTTATTGTTATATCAATAATCTCCCAATATCATTAGAATGTCTTTACCGTATTTTAGGCATTTGGCATCACCAAAGCCTTTTATTGATTTTAGTTCTTCTAAAGTTTGAGGATTAGTTTTTATTATCTCTTCAAGCTGAGCATTATTAAAAATGAAATATGGCTTGATTTTTTCCTTAACACTTTGTTTGTAGCGATAGTCTTTTAATGCTTTATATACAGGTGAATTTTCAATGCTGTCAAAATATGTGTTTTGAATTGGCTCTTCCTTTACAGTAACTGTTTTTTCCTCATTGACTTCAAGCTGATATTTGGCAGTATAGTCAGTAGTATTTGGAATGCTGCTTTGCAGAAAGAAATCAGCCAATTCTTTCATTTGCTTATCTGACATATTTTCGTTTCGGCTTTCGTCATTCAGTTTTTTTATATAGCTGTTAAGTCCGTCAACTTTAACTATCTTGGATTTTATATCCTTAGGTGCATACTTCATGTTTATTATGGTTTTTGGATTAGCTAAAACAACTACTGACTTATATGTATCATCAAAATAATGTTCAAAAATAGCCTTGGTGAGTAAGCCTTTAGTGTTTCGACGCTTTTCTTTTATCATATCCAAATGACGCTGATTTTGAGTTATAGGGCTATATATACCTTCTTTATGATAGCGTTTTCCAAATTGAATGGTTCTAGTGAAATCTCCCTGATTATTAACAGTAATATTTCCATAGAGGTTTTTGCACTCAATTATCAGTATCACTTTTCGTGTGATTACTATATAGTCTATCTGCGTTGTAAGTCCATTTTCTTCAAAGAAAATATCGTGAAGAATATACATAGGCATATGACTGTTTTTCAGCTCAAACATCAATGCCTCTTCGCCTTTTATGCCATAGTAAACAAGTTTTTTGTCCTGTTCTATTTGTTCCTTGACACTTTCAGGTGCAAGCTTTGAATAAAAGTCCAGCTGCTCAAGTTGTTTTTTCGCACTGCTGTCCTCTTTTAGTACCACAGGTTCACGAAGTTTATCAAATAATCCCATATAATTTTCCTCCGATAGTTTTTTACATAGTGTTATTATACCATATTCCGTATGTCATTTCAAGTATTTTACTTTGCAATGTGGTACAATTATTGTAGTACTACACAGATTAAAAGGGCTTGACTTTGAGGGCTGTTGAAATATTGCGGATAATGTGATATACTGTCAATAAACGAAATACCCGCAGCAACGATAGGACGGACAATGTGCTTGTCAGGTTTTCTTCTTTTGCAAGGCTAAGTGAGGCTTATCCTAATTATTTTGCGGATATAGGGGAATTTGTTGGCGTTGTAGAGGGGTACTTGAAGTGAGATACATTACAGAGGTGACGGCAAAATGACATACCATTATTATGGCGACAAAAATGCTGATATTGTTCTTATCCAGCCTGTGGGCGACCATGATCTGCCTGAGATAGAAAACGAGGTGGCAGAGATAAAAAAGCTCACGAGTGTGGATTTTCAGCTTATTGCGGTGAAGGTCGATGATTGGAACAGGGAGCTTTCACCATGGGAAGCCCCTGCGGTATTTGGCAATGAGGACTTCGGCAATGGAGCGGAAGACACTCTGGCGGAGATATTAACGCTTTGCTCGGACAAGAGCAAGGATTATTACATTGGCGGATATTCTCTGGCAGGGCTTTTTGCCTTGTGGGCGGCGTTTCAAACGGAAAAATTTTCAGGCGTTGCGGCGGCTTCTCCGTCGGTGTGGTTTCCTGATTTTGTGGGGTATATGAAAGAGAATAAGATAAAATGCGACGCTGTTTATCTCAGCCTTGGTGACAAGGAAGAAAGGACGAAAAATGCGGTCATGTCAAAGGTGGGCGACTGTATCCGTGAGAGTTATGATTTGCTGACGGGGCAGGGTATCGAATGCGCCCTTGAATGGAACAAGGGCGGGCATTTTAAAGGGCCTGCTTTGCGGACAGCTAAGGGGTTTGCTTGGGTGATGAACGGAAGATAGGGGAATGGCAATGGACAGGGAAAAATGTAAAACAGGCTTATGATATCGCAAAACTAAGAGACAGGTCGATCAAGGGAATAAAAGAGACAATATATTTTGACAACGCATCTATTGGCGTACTTTCAGAGATCATTACAGAAAACAACATTGTTGTTGCAAGCTCCAATAATGGTGCAGTGCAGAATATCGTAAATGAGCTTCCACTTACCAAGGAACAAATCGACCAAAAGTTTGTTGAGAAGCTTAAAGGTGCTGACTATTTTTGCAGTATCGCTCTCAAATAAAGCCTGTACTCACAATGGATTCAAACATTCTGAATATGCTTAGAGAATATTTTGGAGTGACTGAAAAATATTTATCAAATTCCGCATCAACGCAGACATTGACTGAATGTTGCCGCTACCCGTGCAAAAAAAGAATTTTATATTGTTGGAGATAAAAAATTATATCTGAATTGCGGCGGTGATGTGATCACTGAAACCTATGAGGTCATTTCAAAATACAAAAAGCAATATCCAGAACTTATAGATGACGATGTAAATTCCGTAATGGAATATAATAATGACATTACGAGAATAGAAGGAGTCATAGCTGATGTAAAACGCGGTAAAAGAGCAAAATGCGCAGAGGTTACGGGATATGATAATAAAACATATACCATTGATGAAAACATTTTTTCTCAGACCATTAATGCTGAAAACATAATAAGTAAGGGAAATCATATTTCTTTTGTTATTAAGTCTCAAGGCCCAAAGCGTACATATATAAAGGATATAATGCTTATTGCTCCATAATTTTAGAGGTATATTCACCTTTTTTTACTTGTATAAAATATATGCCCGTCAAACAACGCTGATACGCTGTTTGATGGGCTTTTTGCGTGGCGGAACTTCTAAATTTGGGATTATAGCATGGCGGGGGTGGGAAGTCAAAGTTATTTTTCCATTACTACTATCTTGTTTGAGATATTGCTCACAGGCTTTATCTTTTTGAGAAGCTTGAATATTGGGATAAACTCCGCCATTCCCTCGACGAGGCTGTGGTCTTCAATGTGGCGGAAGTTCGGGATAAGCTTTGCAAGCTCTTTGCCGTCCTTGACGCCCCATGTGAATTTGGCTTTGCTGCCCTCGATCGACTTTTCTTTCATATGCTTTACCATAGTGGGGCTCATCGTCTCGACCAATACTGTGACGTGTTCAAAGCGTTTGTTTATGACATCAAATATCTCCTTTACGTCCTTTTCTGAGAGGTACATAGTCAGACCCTCGATAATGACGATAGCAGGGGCATCGTGCTCGGTTATTTCTCCGCTCCAATCGTCCATGGCGGACATTGCTATCTGGGATATCTCGCCTGATTCAGGGAGAAGCTTTTCTCTCACGGCGATGGTTTCAGGCAGGTCAAGGTTATACCAATGGGAATAGCCGTTCATTCTGTAACAGCGTGTATCAAGTCCGCAGGCGATATTCACCACCACTGCGCCTTTATTTTTTGCAAGATACTTGTTCGCAAGCTTATCGAGGACTATTGTCCTTGCCACAACGCCACTGTGCATTGCTGAGTCCTTATCGGCAAGTGAGAAATCATAGTTTATCTTATCTATTATCTCCACGGCTTTTGTATCTTTTATTGCGCCCCTTGTTTTGGTTTCCTTTGCACGGGCGTACACGGTTTGAAGCATAGTTTCAGGCACGCCTGAGAGCTTTGGTTTTTCATTCATATCCATTTTTCTTCCTCCTGTGGTGTTATTGAGATAGTTGTAACTAACCTGCTTTTTTATGATAGCACATTGAGGGGGAAATGTCAATAGAGGTGGGGCGGATAGGGGAGTTGGGGCAGAAAAATACCGATACAGAGGGGCTGTATCGGTGGATAATTATTTAAGAAAAGAATGACTAAATGGAAGTATTCTATATCTTCTTTATTGGATGCCTAATGACAGTTTTCCATTTTTCAGGGACAACTCTCCTTGCATCTGAGAGATAAATTTCATGGTGTAACCTTGTCTTAGTTATGTCATTGACATATCCGTTTTTTTCTAGATATTCATCAATTAAAGCAATAGTAGCTGGTTCATCATCAAACGAACCCAAGTGCATTATTTGAACACATAATCCCTCGTCAATTGTCATTAGCTCTGCTGACGAACAATCTAACTTTTTCTTTTTAGTTGCTGTTTCAACTGCCCATTCAAAGTCTTTTTGAGTTATAAATTCAGGTAAACGGATAACAGATATCCAATTGAATGATGCCTTATCAGTATAGTCTATACCGTCTATGCCGTCCTGCCACCAAAAACCCTCAAGTGGTGGAACTACATATTCAAAAAATCCTTCAATTTTATGATCTGTTTTATAACTCATTTTCAGTGTATAAGCAACAGCATATAGCACGCTAATTGCTTGTTGATATGCTCCACATACTTCATTTGGGTCGCCTTTTCCTCTGATTGCAATATAATTTGCTTTAGGAACAGTTACAATTTCTGGCTTGTTTTTAGGCATATAAAATTCTTTGTACTCTTTCTTAAAATCAAAAGCCATGATTACCTCCATAAAATATAATCTATAAATACGCTTTAATACGGCATAATCCCCGTTTTGTCCTCGTCGGTTATGTTATTAGGACAAGTATATCACATTTTGAAGTGATTTTCAAGAGGCTAGTTTATTTTGTCAACATAAAACTCCCTGTCTGTTTCAAAACAGTATGCGCACAGACGTCCGCCTGAGGCACAGCCGCAATCTATGGCTATGTGTCCGTTGGCTTTGTAGGCTTCGGGTCTGCCGTGGTTTGGGATATTGGCGGTAGGGGTGTGACCTGTCACAAGAAAAGTATTCGGGTCGCTGAAATAGCGTTTTGAATAGTCGGCACGCTCCCAGATAAGCTGGTGGAGGGTATATTCATCAAGGGGCTTATCCTCGCTAAAGCCCCCAAGACCTGCATGGGTGAGGACAAAACGTTTGCCGTTTATGGTGATATCCTCATACATGGAGAAGCTTTTGAGAAACTCCATAAAGTACACACGGTCGGCTTTGGAGAGGGAGATAAATTCGCTGAAAGTGGGTTGTCCTCCGCTGGTGAGCCAATCAATCAGGTCTAGCCGTTCGTCTTTTGTAAGCTTGCTCACGTCATTTTTTATGAGGTGGCGGAGATTGATATAGGCAAGGTGTTCGTGGTTGCCGAACAGCGGGATAACATTATCACGAGCCATGATGTCGTTATAGATCTCCATAGGCTTTTCGCCCCTGTCGCAGATGTCGCCTAGGATATAGAGTGTATCGTCCTCAGAAAAGTTGATTTTTTCGAGAAGCTTAATATACTCCTCATAACAGCCGTGGATATCAGATATTGCATATGTCATAAAAGCACCTCGCTGGGTTTTGGGTCGGGTTTCTTGTCTATTCTATTATAGCATACTTAGGGGTAAAATTGGGGAGGTTTGAAAAAAATTTACCGTTTGGCATAGAGTTCGCTTCAAGTTGCATAATGGGGATAAAATTAAGGGGAGTTGAGTAAAAGTAACCGTTAAATATTCCGTACACTACCCGACTTTGCCACTAAAAAAATGATAAAATGGACAGAATATTCAACTGTCCCAAAATTGTTACCACAAATCTTTAGAAATATGGTATAATATCAGAAATACAGTTTGGAGGTGTGATTATGGAATCCGGAAAATACAACAGAAACAAGGAAATGCTTGACGATTATATAGGCTACAAGCTGACAACAGAAAACAGCTCTCAGCATAGTTCGTTCAATCTCAAAGGAATCGTTGTCGCTGTGTTGATCATCATAGGGATAGCCATGATCTATGATGCCCTGCGCCCCAAATGCGCACACTCAGGTTGTGACAATTCTCCTGAAGAAGGCAGTTGCTACTGTTTGATACATGACCATAAGTATTACAATAATAAGAACAGCTATACTTCAGTATTCACAACTGCTACAACATCACGTCCGAAAACCACCACAGCAGGTAGTTCAGCTACCAGAGCCACCCGTAAGAATACCAATAAAACCTCAACCAGTAAATCTGCTGAGTATGATGCTCATGATTATGACGACCCAGAGGATCTCTATGAGGATTACTATGATGATTTCTATGACTACGAGGATGCAGAGGATTATTGGGAGGAGAATAATTGACTTTTTTTTCATACAAGAATAAGCACAAATGCAAAAGACGTTCCATTTGGATAAAATGAAACGTCTTTTGTTTGATAATAGTTTTATCGTAGTCCTATAAACAGGAAAATGTAATGTCTACACGACAGACGGATAAATTTGTGAGATATTGTCCCGTATATTCTACTTTTTAAAATCTCTGGGGCTGCACCCGTAGGCTTCTTTAAAGGCTTTTGAAAAATAGCTGTGATCGTCAAAGCCGCAAAGCCCACAGATAGCATTTATCGAGTCAGATGTGTTTTTTATCATATATGCCGCATTGCGCAGACGATAATTTTTTTAGATATTCAAACGGCGACTGTCCTGTTATGTTCTTAAAACACCTCAACACTTCGCTTTTGCTGACAAATGCCGCTGACGCCAGTTATAGGTAATGGAGAATAGTCTTAATAGGAAAGTGTATATCAATATAGTTTTTTTATGTGGGTTCGGTATAGCTTTAGGCTATGGGTAAGATTTTAAGTACAACACCTAAATGACCTGTCCGTAATTATCCTAGCGAAGATAAGCCCCAAAGGCAGAGCTAGTATTATCAGCAGAGCAGACGCAAGCCATGACGCAGATGTTTCAAGGGACATGACGCCCAAATTATAGAAAGCCTTGTAAAGATATAATCCCGGAACCATTATGACTATGGACGGAACGGTGATGGATATTCTCGGATAGCCCACATACTTTTTCAGCAGCGAGGCGAGTATGCCTGCGGTGAATGCCCCCACAAACGCAGCAGCTGCCGGAGGAAATGAAACAAGGTCAACAAGTTCCAATCTCAGAGTGTTTGCAAGTGCACCTATAACTGCCGCAGAGGCTGCAAGCTTGACAGGGCTGTTGAACATAACGGAAAATCCGAAAACCCCGCAGAAACTTGCCGCAAGTCTGAACAGTATGAACTGCCATAAGGTAAGGTGCAGAGGCAAAAAGTCCATTGGCGTAAGGTGCAGGATAAGTGCCATTAACCACGCCGTCATTGTGGCTACAATTATAATGATGAGGGCGTAGGTCAGCCGCTCGATGCCCGAACGCATATCGAGCTTTGAAAGGTCTATGCCGCTTGTGATGAACGGAAAACCAGGTATAATAAAAAGCATTGCACATATGTAGCCTGCCTCATGCTGCATTTTTATATTGAAAAGTATTTTCGCAAGTTCAAACAGCCCTGCATATGAAAGGCACGCCGCCGATACTGAGGCAACTATTCCAAGCACAAGGGTAAGGTGGTGTTTTGTGAATTTGCTCCGCACATAATTGCCAATGCCTGCACCGAAAAATGCACATATCATCTCGGTCAGTCCACCGCCAAGCAGGAATGTGAACGCTCCGCAGGCAAGTGCCGCCGCAAGGCCCAAAACAGGCGGCGAGTAAAGTCCGTGTATCTTTTCGATATCGTCAAGTTCATTGTGGACCTGTTCGCAAGTCAAACTATCGCAGCGGCTGACAAAATCGTTGATGAAACTTTCAAGACGTGTTAGCTTTGAATTGTTTACTCCCGTGTTAGTTAGGCAAAGAGACTGCGAAAAGCAAGCCTCGCCGTCAAAGCAGGTGTAGTTTATGGACATAAGCCCGATATCTGCTGTGCAGGTCAGTCCCATACATTCCGACATGGTATTCATGGAACTTCTCACACGCCACGCTCCCGTTCCGCAGGAGAGAAACATCATTCCCACCCTGCCTATAACAGAGGCTTTTTCTTTTAGGCTCGCCTTTGATACTGGCTCGTCCTTTTCGGCGTCTGTGAAATCATGCCATGGGATATCCATGTGATTTTTCTTAACTATAGTTTGTGACATTCAGTATCACTTCCGTTTTTAAAGATCAAGGCTGTCTGAGCCTGCTTTTTTCATCATTTCCTCACGGCAGGCAAGCACAATGCCGTCTATCTCGCTGAGGTGCATGAGCATTTTCTTTTCAAACTGATGAACAGGCAGTAAAACGCCGATCTCATCAAATGATTTTCCTGCCTTTTCGCCTGTTTCTTGTCCGTAATAGACCATTGCAGTTGGGGCAGTCTGCTGTATCTTGTGGAAAGTATTCCATATAACATTATAGGTCTGAGCCTCGGAAAGTCCAAGCTTTACAGTGTCAGGCAGGGCGTAAAGTATAAGCACGCCACGTCTTTTGTCAACACGCTTTTCCTTAATGTTCATTCCGTCGGTATAGACTCTCATAAGGTCATATCCGTCTGCAAGATAAAGCTTTGAACGTGGTGCACAGCTGTGGTTTTTGTACACATCACGAAATTTCTCGAACTCATGCTTTGTGACAAGCTTTTTCTTTTCTTCAATGACATCGCCTTCAGGGGTCGTAAGGAGTTCAGGATTTTTTCCGGCTTTTCCGTGAAAACGCTTTGGTATAAGGTATGCCTCTCTCAGCAGATCGAAAAGACTTCTTCCACAAAGCTCCAGCAGAAGCGCACTTATATCACCGTTCGTATATGCGGTCAAAAGCACCTGCACAAGATGTTTTGGGTCAGGATCGGTCTGCATATCATCGTCACTAAGGTGATCGTAAAGCACGTTGCTGAGCCTTTCGCAAGCTCCTTCCGATGCCATTATCCTTGAAAAAAACTGTTCGACTTCATTTTCTTTTGGCAAAACTGTAGGCATATTATTATCTCCTTTCATGTATGTCATATCTCAGCATTTGCAAACATATTACACTTTTTCAGTATCATTTTTTGTATCTCTGTAGCGGCGGCATTGAGTTTTTTGTCTGCATTTTCTGCAAGAACGATGCTCCTCTTTGGAAACTCTTCATCAGTTTTCAGAATATAAACATCGCCGCTTTGTGCCATTGGTTCAGGTATAAGACCTATGCCAAGGTTGCTTTTCACAAGCGGCATTATCTGATCGGCAGTTGCGACCTCTATATCCGGCTGAAAATCTATTCCATGCTGGAAAAAGAAATCGGAATAGAAATCATATGTCCTTGTGTTTCGGTTAAGTGATATTATAGGGTGGCTGCAAAGTTCCTCAAGAGTGAGCGTTCGCTTTGCAAGATCCTTTAGCTTTGTGCTGCATATGATAAGTTCACGGAACTCTCTGAGCTTATGAAAATTCAGCGAGCCCTCTGTGCTTATCGGCGTTGTTACCACAGCGAGGTTTGCAATGCCGCTTTTGAGAGCAGTCAGTGCCTGAGGGGTTGAATGGTTCAGCAGCTTTATTTTTATTCCCGGATATCTTTCATGGAACTCATTGAGAAGTGGCAGCATAACGCCGTGAAGTGCGGTCTCCGTCACACTTATGGTGACAGTTCCGCTTTGCAGGTCGTTGGCTTTTGAGATCTCATCTTCGCCCTCTGTAATAAGTTCCACCGCCTTTGAGATGTGCTCGTAAAGTATCTCTCCCTCAGGGGTAAGCGTGACGCCGTTTTTCATTCGATTGAAAAGCGTGCAGCCAAGTTCTCCTTCGAGTATTTTTATCACTCTTGTGATATTAGGCTGATTTGTGAGCAGCACTTTTGCCGTTCTTGAAAAGCTGCGGTTCTTTGCGGCATAATAAAATATCTTATAATATTCGTAATTTATATTCACTTTATCACTTTCTTGCTATATCAATATTTTATATCTTCCATATCAATTATATATTTGACTTATATATCTGAGATAATTATAATGGAAAAAGGAGAAAATTAAAGTGCATAAAAATATTTTTCTTGTTAATTTTTTATGAAGGAATATGATAAAATGATGTTACGATCAAGAAAACAAATGTCTGAAACCAATATGCTCATGATACTTCTGACCATATCAGGGGGCTTGCAGGACGCATATTCGTATTTTGTGCGAGGTGAAGTTTTTTCAAATGCACAGACGGGAAACATTGTGCTTATGAGCACATATGTCGCAAAAGGCAACTGGCACAGGGCGTTGCACTATCTTATACCTGTGCTGGCGTTTGCAATGGGGATTTTCATAGCCGAGCGTCTGCACGCACGTTTCAAGGACGTGGGATTTATACATTGGCGGCAGATAATAGTTTTCACGGAAATGGTGCTGCTTTGCATTGTGGGGTTTATACCGCTTGGCGGTTCATACGATTTTGTTGCGAATGCGCTTTCATCATGTGCCTGTGCAATGCAGGTGCAATCGTTCAGGAAAGTAAATAGTTATCCATACGCAAGCACGATGTGCATAGGAAATATGAGAAGTGCAATGGAATCCATAAGTGCATACATGAGGATAGGGGACAAGTCGCTGCTTAGGAAATCGCTGCAATATTTTCTTACGATATTCGTATTTGCCTGCGGCGCAGGAATAGGCGGAGCATATTCATTATACATAGGCAATGAGTTTATATGGATATCTTGTGCATTGCTGCTTATATGCTTTGTGCTTATGTTTATAAAGAGTGAGAATGATATGATGAGGGAGGATATGTAGGGCACATTTCGGTTAGTATTGTATTATAAAGGACAAAAGCCGCAAGGTACGTTGGGACGAGGCTTTGACAGATGTGATTTTTATTTTTATAGGGAGAAATGATTTTGTGAGGGAAATTGAAAAATTTTTTCGCTGCCCCCTTGGACAAACCTGATTTTATGTAGTATAATTATATAAAAAACAGGAGGAAAAGCTATGTCAAACTTAACGATCAGATTTTATTCAAATTGCCTGCGGAGATATACCACGTTTAAAATGTACCTGCCATGTGACATAAGGCAGGACTGGGGGCAGTCAGATACGAAATACTCGGAAAACAGCACCAAAACGCTTTTCTTGCTGCACGGTTTTACAGGCGACGCAGAAAACTGGGTGCCTGAATATCTTTCAGACAAGTATAATTTTGCGGTAGTTATCCCCTCAGGCGAAAATTCTTTTTGGCTGGACGGACGCTCGACTGGTCATCAGTTCTGCAAATTTGTCGGCGAGGAGCTTGTGGACTATGTAAGACGAGTTTTCAGACTTGCGAAAGATGGCAGCGAAACATACATTATGGGTCTTTCAATGGGCGGATTTGGTGCGCTTCATACAGCATTTGCATATCCAGAAACCTTTGGCAAGGTTGCGGCATTATCTTCGGCTCTTATCGTACACGAAGTCGCAGGAATGTCAGAGGGGCAAGGCAATGCCACAGCGAATTATGAATATTACAGAGAATGTTTCGGCGAAACGTCGGAGGTGCTGAACAGCAGGAACAATCCCGAATTTCTTATAGACGAACTTCAGCGAGAGGGCAAAAATATCCCAGATATATTTATGTGCTGCGGTACAGAAGATTTCCTGCTTGAAAACAACCGTGATCTTCACAAATTTCTTGAAAGCAGAAACGTTTCTCACGAGTATTTTGAAAGCAAAGGCAACCACGATATGATGTTTTGGAGTGAGTATGCTGAAAAGGCGGTCAAGTGGATGTTTGAGGAGAAGTAAGAGCGGTGATGTCTTTGCGGTTTTTATGTGATAATATGAAACACAAGAAACCTCATACAAACTGCACAATATAAAAATACCCTTTGAGAAAGGGATTTCTCCTCTCTCAAAGGGTAAGTTTTCAACGAAAATGTAAGCCACTATTGTGAAACAACTCGTAAGAACGTCACTTGTTTACCGCTCTTTTTTCGATTTCTGCTTCAATGATTGCCCCCATTTTTTTCAGTACAGGTCTTGAAGACCCTAATATAGTCATGTTTCTTAACAAAACTGGGATGTTCTCCAGCCCAATATCGTATTTAAAGAATTGGTCAATGGTCGTCCATAGCTGTTTTTCACAATCTTCTTTTCTATAATCGGACAATGAAATAAGAGCAAGGCAATAATAATATCCGGCAATATCAAAACCCGTCCAATACTTGTCATCAAAAGGTGGGATATACGTTTCCAAAAGTTTTAATACAGCGTCGACCGTTTTTTCTTTCTGTGCAAAAGGAAGCATGCGCTGATATTCTTTAAGCGTAACAGGAGCGTGTGTCGTTTGAGTTCTTTTTTTGCACAGTTCCCATATTTCCTCGTTTGATGTGCCGACCTCTTCGGCAGCTTCCAGCAAAGGCAATGTGATCTTAGATCTCCAAATTGTTTCGCCCGGAAACTTTGGACCTGTTATTACAAATGTTTTATTGTTTTTGACACAATCAACTAGATATGCTCTTTCTTTTGCGAGGTACTCACGCAATTCAGATGCGGTTGGAACTTGTTTCTTTCCCATGTGCTTCTCCTTTAAATTTTAGTTTATTTTTTCTATGAATCCTAATTATATTTCTGCTTAGAAAATGGGCGACCCATATTCTGAATTGCCCATTAATTCTACAAATTATCTTACTATGTTTATTCCAACGTCTTCATCGTAGGGAAATACCCACACCGCCTTTTTATATCTTTTCAAAAGCTCGCAAACCCTTGATTTTACTGGATTTGCGACATTTTTGCTTTTTACGAAAGTTTATATATTCTTACAAAACCTACGCCATTTTGGCGTAAAATTGGCGTATGGGGATTTGGTGGGATTCTACTATAAAACAGTTTAGATTTTATTGGGCTGAAAAAATTAAACAGCTTTTTTAGAATCTATCTTCCAACTCATCGTTTAAAAGCTTTTCTTTAATGATAATAGTGTTCTGCCATTGATATTCTCGCTTGACAATTCGTAGATCTCATCTAACTCAAGCATTAAGCCGGTGGGGTTTCGCCCTATTATTACATATTGGTTTTGCGCATCAAAAGCAATATACTGCCTCATTTTATCGTCCAACAGAATATCTGCATTGTCTATTACAAAAAGCTTATCCTTCGAATTTTTTATCGAAGCTTTGTAATTCTTTTTTTGGTCAAGGTAATTAAAGCACCTTATTCTTTTATCATTTGCAGACAGTTCTTCAATAAATGAATACAGAGCGGATTTGCCAACGCCAGAGTCGCCTGTGATAAAAGTAACGTTGTAATCGAGATGCAGATCAACGATGAACGAGGTGTGGGTAGTATGGATCTCTTGCATCACGATCGGTTTAATCTTCACCGCTCCACCACTCCTTCAATTCTTCATAATCATCTATTTCTCTGCATTTCTTCTTACTCTTATCATACACGTTCACTCGTGTCATATCAAATGATATAAGCGGATAATCACAACAGATCTTTCCTTCGTCAAGAGAATAGATCATATCAAGAGCATTATCTCCACATTCTCTGATGTCAAAAACCTTGTCAGGATTGTACATTATATTCAATACCGTCTTGCAGCCACTGGAAAGCTTATCGGTGTTCAGTGTTGTCCCGTCAAAACGTGATTTAATTGTATATGGCCCGGTCAATTCAGCGTGGTCAATTTTTTCAATTATCGCATTTGCCCTATTATCCAGCATTTGAGCAGTATATTTGTTAAAATAAACATCGTTCAATTTAACAATTTCTATTGATTTTGGAATCTGACCGTGTTTATATATTGTAATCATTTATTACCTCTCTAACTGCAACATATCTTTTAAAATGGAACACTGATAAATTTGTCTTGCCTTATCTTCTGAAGAAAGCCTGTCTGTATCTAAACCGCAAATGTCATCTGCTTGTCTGTTTTCCATTTCACAACAGTTATTAACAAAGCACTCTCCAAGATGTCCCTTGTCAGTTTCAAATCCTGTATTACGTGTAATGTCGAACAACAGTTTTGCTGACAACTGCTCTGTATTGTAGTTGTTTGAATAGTTAAGACTATTCTTAAGTTCTATAAGGCCTTCTTGGCTTCTAGAATTTAATTGTATATCAACAAAAATATCTTTTGCTCTAAGAAACTTTATTCTCTTATCTTTCAATTCATCATCTTTAGCAAATACCCAATCCTCTAATTTTTGAAAAGATAAAAGCGCAAATTCAAATGAATGGATTTCTTTTATTTGAACGTTTTCTTTTTGTTCTACGCATTCTTTTAACTTTTTCACTTCACGTACAACATCATGATTATCAACAGAACTATCTATTAGAATATAGTATTCGTTGCCATCAGCTTCAATTCTTGATGCTGCCTTTCGTAATTCTGTATTATTTCTTTTAGTTTGTACAGTAAACTCAGGATTTATCACTTTGAAAATGTTTTTCCAAAATTCAAATCCTGAAGCACTGTCCTCGCACCAAACATATTTACTCATAATAAACCCCTAACTTTTTGCAATAAACAATCTGCTTTAATTATATCATTTTTTTATGCGTAAATCAAGATTAGAGACCTGTTCAAAAATAATCTCGTAAAGTTTTTTCGTCATATTCAAGCTCTGTGAAAATAAGCTAAGTACTGTTGGGAAGTTCCTTCTTTTATATCCAATGATCTTTCACTGATTTTCGGAATTTCAGATCTTCTCCTTATTATGTGGTTTAGATATTTGCTCTTTAAATCTCAATGATAGATTACTTTCACTATCTTTGTTTATATAAAAAGTTTCTTCTTGATGGTAATGTATGTCACATTCTATATCATAAAAACAGAATTCGATATTAAAAGTATACTCTTTATTATGTTTAGCGTTTTGAAAATCAAATAAAAATATTAGTTCTTTTGATTGATTTTGAGATAAACAAAACAATGGTGTTATTTTATTTTTATTAAGTGTAATATCAATATTAATAGCATTTCCATGACCAGCATTTGTAACGTCATATATAACAAGCAAAAATCTTTTATTGAGACAGTTTAAAATGTTTGTTTGTTCTTCAAGTAATCTTATTTGTTTACTGTAATCTTGTTTGTCTTTTGGTAATTTTAAAAAATCACTATATTCTTTCTCTTTGCGTTCATAATCACTGATTGCAGAATGGGTATTTCTTGATGAATGTTTTACATGAAATTCACCGCCACTATTACTATATTCAATCAAAGTATACTCTTTCTTTTCTTTAGTTAAATATGTAGCATTTTCATATTCAATACTAGTAAAAATGTAGGGCTTTATCATCAATTTTTCTCTTTTTTCATTGCTTTTTTTGAATACATTGTTTTGATATAATGATAAAGCACCCAGTAAAACTGTTCCTATAAACGCCAATACACTTCCGTAATACGCCAACACGTCCTTTGCGCCCCATTTAGTCAAATAACCATTGTTTCCTGTGTACAGTTCATTGATTATTATAGGAATTCCCACAATTGCAAATATTATTACAACAATTAATAGTATTAATAAATATACATTATTTCTTTTTTTCATAGTTGCAATTCTCCAATTTTTTCTTTTAATAATCCTCGTTTTATTGTTAAATTCAGTAACTTTTTCAGTTCCGCATACAATGTTACCAATTTGGCTGTCATTTTCAAGCCATTCGGTACAGATAGATTTATTCAAGGGTGATTTTATAGTCATATCAAGTACATCACAATCTAAAAATAAAGCTCTATAATATCTACGGTCAGAGGCATCTAATCCTCTTACCTGTATTTAAAGTGTTATCATCACGGTTTTTGAAAATATTTGTTATTCCTATTATACCATTTTTCTGTGGGGAAAGCAAGCAGGATCGCACAAAAAACAAGCCACACCCTGTGCAATCAAATCAGCACAGAGTATGGCTTGTCTATTACTATTTTTTCATTGCATTTAAAATAGAATATATATTTTGTTCGGATAAATATCCGGAAGGGATATGGCTCTTGTTCTCGTGATACTCAAGATTTGCTCTGCCATTAGTTTCTGCCACCAGCAATGCAGTAAAAAAACGCTCCCAACTGAAATACTTTTCACAATCTATATGTTCTGCCGGGTCAGCCAAAATCTCTTGAACATTATCGTTACGGTCAAAAATCGCCGAGCGAAGAATAAGCCATTCAAAACTCTCCGGCAAAAAAAGATCGATCTTATTATTTGATACAGACCTTAAATACATAAGCTCTTTGATTTCTGAACCAAGTGCCGCAGCGTCGGCTATTACAAGAATACGCTTACCTTTATGCTGTTCCAGTAATTTTACAATTCCGCTCTTTCCGTTAGAACTGATACATTCGAGATCGTGATCTTCAGTTGCTTTCTTAAAAAACTGAAGACCCGACCTGCTGTCTTCAACGATTACAATATCATACGGAAATGCTGATATATCATTTTTTGAAATGTTCTTATATATCTTCTCGAACTTCGGTTTTGCACCATTTTTATGGATCTTCCTGATAGCATCTATACTGTATGGAATTTGCGCCAACGGCTCTCTTGTTACAAGAACATAATAATTATCAGAACCCTGAATCGCTTTTGCAAACTCATAAGAAGATAGAAATGGTGTACTTTCTTCAACAAAAACAATGCTCTCGTGAGTATTTTCAAGAATGGTTTCCCAACTAGCATTTGACAATACAAGGCAAGGTTTACTGCACTTTAAAGTTACACCGCTTTGTTCACCAAGCTCGGAATAGTTTCTCACCATATTGATGAGTTTCGTTTTTCCGGTGCCGCTGTCCCCTGTCAATATCGTTACATTTCTCTCAAGAGTAAAATTAAACGTTATGTGCCTGTTTTTTATTTGTATTTTTATTTTACCCCTCATTTTCTTCACTCCTCAGATATCTATCTGCAAGCATCAAATATTCAATTGGGTCTGTAATCACTTTTCTTTTCCCTTCATTTATTATTTTCACAGAAAAAGACTTTCCAAAATCCATCAAATGATGCAATGATACCGTAATATCCTTGTTTTCAGCCATTTCAAGCAGATACTTTGAGCAGTTATCTCCGCAATTTGAAATATTGAAGATCTTTTTAGGCTGATTATATATCAGCAGAAGAGTCTTAACGCCCGCTGACAATTCCGTTGAATTAAATTTGCCAAAAATATCGTTTTCTATAAGATCAGGGCCAATTACAGTTGAGTCATCAATATCCTTAATGATCTTTTTTGCAAATGGTTCCATGACCCACATTTTATCATACTGATTTGCATAATAGACCTCAGTATTGTATATTTCTTTAGGGTGTTTTCCAAAAAATATTCTAAGCACAACACCATCTCCTTATAGCTATTATTCACAAGCGAAACGGACGTATACGCCCATACAGTCTGCCTTCTTGAAAAATTTTGTTATTCTCATTATACCATTTTTCTGCGGGGAAAGCAAGCAGGATCGCATAAAAAACAAGCCACACTCTGTGCTGTCAAATCGGCACGAGGTGTGGCTGTTATGTTGATAATAATTTTGTTGTACATCTATAAGTTGGAATTTATCTTTCAGCAGCGATCAGTATAGCTCTGCAAGGCGAACCGTCCGCACCTGATAGATTTAATGGTGCTGCGTTTAAGAAATAAACTCCCTCTGAAACTTCTGCTAAACGTATCCCTTCAAGCAATACAGCGCCAGCTCCTAATAGGATAAGGTGTACTTCCATCGGAGCATTTTCAGGACCGACAGTTTGAGATTCATTACCAAGCAGTAAAATGTTTGATTCAGCAAACACTTTAGCTGCTTCCGCAGAGACCTCTGCATCTCCCTTGATAAGAATTCTCTTTGCCGCTTCTGAATTCTGTTTTTTCGCTTTTTCAAGTATTTCCGTGGCATCATCGGCAGAAACGATTCCATTATATTCTGCAACATAAGCCATTCCTATAAATGTATCTAAACTTACGGAATCTACGGTTTTTCCGTCTTTGATAAAATGAAACGGCGCATCTATATGCGTGCCGTTGTGAGCGCACATACTAAAAGCCGTCAGGTTATACAAATCGCCTTTTTCCATTGAAGAAATCACCCTTTTTTTCGGTGTCGGGTCGCCTGGATATACCTGACAGCCGAAAACCTCTTGAGAAATATCATAGATTTTCATTTCATATTCTCCTCCACAAATTCCGATTTGTATTTCCATTCATAATTATCCACTCTACCTTTCCACTCACCTCGCCAAAAACTTTTGATACTTACTCTTCGGCTTCTCAGGTATCGTCATAATAAGCCTGCCGCTTGCTATCATTGGCTTGACGTACCTTTCCATAACGTAAGCGATCGTCATTCTGCCATTGAAAAACTCCGCTATCTCATTCCTGCTTCTCGGCGTTTTACAGAATTCAAGTATCTCAGTTTCAATGTCATCTATCGGCACGCTTTCGGCGGCGCTGTTGTACAACGTCACCTTGAATACGCCTCTGTCGCTCTCGAATTTCGGTGCAGGCAGACCACTTTCTTCCATTGCATTTATTATCGTGGGTATGCCGCTGTATCTGTTCTCCGTTTCACCGAGTATCTCCATAGCACCCGCTATCTTAGGGTTTCTTGTGTCGGCAGACACTTTTCCCAATCTGTCAAGGGTCATTCTGCCGTAAAGTCCGCCGGGATTTTCTATCTCAAAACGGTCGCTGAACATCTTTATGGTTATAGGCGTCGTGTCCGTGTGGATACTGTAATCTCTGTGGATAAGAGCGTTCAGGATGAGCTCTCTTATAGCAATTACAGGATATTCCGTCTTGTCCGTTCGCTTGCCCGTGTTCGGGTCTATGATAGTCGCAGTTTTCATATTTTTGCGCACGAACACCAAAGCATCATTCAGCATCTGCACAAGTGTTCCGTCTATTCGCTGATTGTCTATAAAACGTTCGCCGACGCTTGCCGTACTGCTTATCTCAGTTCCGGGTACGGACACAGCCGTTATGCAAAGCTGCGGAAAAAACGCCTGCGGGTAGTTTGAAAAAAGCATTATCCCTGCCAAAGTCGGTTTGCCCTCATCAGTAAAACCTTGCAGACGACATATTTCTTCATTTGAAAGCTCGGCAAGATTAGGCTTTTTGCTTTTCAGCAGGTCAAAATAAAGCTTGAATGCGTTGGTCTGAATGTCCTTTTCAAATGTCCTTTCGCAAGTTCTCAGCTCGTCGTGAATGCTTTTTTTGAAAGCCTCATAGCTGTAAACCTCATATTCCGTCATAAGTCTGTCAGCGTCGCCCGACCTGACATATGAGCCTTTCAGCCTGCCTACACCGCTGTAAAAGCAGGGTTTGTCAGCATTATCAATCTCCTGTATCTCGGCAGACACGACAGTTTTCCCGTCGATAGATGCAACGGAAAACAGCGGTCTTATCACAGGCGTCATTTCCTGACACTGCGCCTCGACCTTTTTCATAAGGTCAGCAGCGTCATATACTCCACAGACAGCGTAGCCGTCATGTTCATCTACGCCGAAAATAATAACGCCTCCGCCCGACTGATTTGAAAAAGAGGACAGCGAATCACGCACCTTAGGGCAGCCCTTATTTGCCGCTTTTATCTCTATCTTGTTGCTCTCGCTGCGAACAAGCTGTATTTGTTTCACCATATCTACAAGTTCATTATCCAGCATTTTATCGCCTCCATAATATAATTATACTGATTTTATTAGAATTTGTCAAGATTAAATTCCTATAAAGTTGTGGTTTGTCTTATAAAAGTCTAATAAAAGTCGTATAAAATGAGGCGGTTGCCTATAATTTGATATGGGATTACAAAAAACCACCGATACAGCCGCCAAGCCATATCGGTGGTTTTTCTTTATCCATAGTCATTTGATTGAAAAGCCCGCTTAGCTTACCTCAGCTCAGCGAACTAATATAATACCCTAGTGTACTCTTAGGATTAAGCTCCGAAAGATCAACAGCTACGCCTACCGCCATGCCTAGCCGCTCGCGGTCTGCCTGCGATACGTCGAACTCTATGCCCCACGCGTTGCCGTCTATGTTTATCCACGCCGTCGGGCCGAACGTTCCGCCGTCAAGCGTTGCGCCCTCCAGGCTCGGGCAAATGGCTTTCAGCTCGTTGTACGTCATTCCAACCTGCACGCCCTCGGTGATGTATCCGCCCGGCGTGACGTGTATCGCATATGGAAAATCAAGCGTGCCGATGTTCTGTATGTCCGTGGTGTAAAAGCCTATCTTTGTGTTCGGATACACGTCGTCGTTCTCCACGGCGATGATGTTTTCCTGCCCCACTGATATAAAATCCATGCTGAAATCGTCGCCCAGTTCGGCAAAAATATCGTCCGCCGTTTCGTAGATAAGGTCGTTCGCATACACCGTGTCGTCGTAAATATCATACGGCGCAAGCGTGGTCACGGGCTTAGTCGTGGTCGCCTCGGCGGTCGTTGTGGTGGTAGTTTCCGTCGGCTTAGCGGCGCTGTCAGATTTTTCGTCTGCCGAACTTCCGCCGACTTCGATAAGAAAAGTCGCCGAATGTTCGTCACCGTCTGAATCATAATGGCTCTCAGTGATCCTGAAATCACCCGCATTGTCCACACCAATGCAAGCCTGAGCCTTGCAGGTGCTTCCTATAGGCGCTTCATTTGGGTTTCTCGCAACGTCGCCCGGGTAACTGTAACCCATAACGCCATTGCTGTCTATTATGGTGTCCTCCATGTCAAAGAAAATGCCCTTTGCTATGCCGTCCTCGTCCTCGTAACCGATGTTTGTATATTCGTAGTCCACGATATAGACTGCCGCAGGTTTTTCGTCCGCATACTCGTTGCGCTCAGCCGTTTCCGTGACGCCTGTAACGGTAAGCGACCACTTCCCATCAACCGTCCAAGTTTCGCCAATGGTGTAGTAGCCTTTCTTCTTGCTTTTTTTGCCACTGCCTGAATCGCTGTCTGAGCAAGCGGTGAGCAGCACCACCGCACCCGCGAGGACTGCTGCTGTTAGTTTTTTTATGGTCATTTGGTGATACCCCCTATATCTTGATCTCGATAGCTAGCAGTTTCTCCTCAGTTTTCTCGACCTCTTCAAGAACCGTGCTTCTCGTTCTTACAATGTACTTGTCAACCGTTTCATGAAGGTCATTTTTGATATCTTTTGCTCTCTTTATGTTTATCTTTATCTCTGCAAAAAGTTTTTTCATAAGCTCTTTGGTAACGTCCTGGTTCATGAATTTCAGTATTTTTCCCGTCGATTCGGCGATCCTTTCCACCTGCTGACTTACTTCTTCTTTGAAAGCCTTTGTTGCGTCAAAAAACATTATCGGGTCGTTCAGCAGTTTTAACGTATCCATACCAAAAACGATCGTGTAATACTCTTTTGACAGCTGCTGATAATAATTATACGCATCGTTAAACTCGCTATTTAGTTTCATTACGGACTTTATAACGAACACGCTGAATTCATTATTTATCTTCTCTTCAAATTCATCCAGCTTATGATGCTTTCGCAGAACAAAGCTTGTACTTGCCACCATATCATGAAGCTTATCGTGCTCGCTGCGAAACATTTCGTTGACGTGCTCTTTTATTTTATACGGCACTTTTACCTTGTAATTGTTCCACAAGTTGCGGATAATGCAGTTTACTACCTCTTTGCGTCCAAACTTCTTTACCTCGCCCGAAATAAGCTTTTTCTCATAGTTGTTTACGAATATCACCGAGTCAGCCGAAACGCCGCCGTCTTCAACTATGCGCTTTTTCATACGCTCCGCTCTGTCATCGTTCTCAGACTTGCAGTGAGTTATCACAACGTTTACGTTGTTTTTCTCAGCTATAAGGTCGTTTATTATGCTTATCTCAAAGTCTTCCACTCTGTCAGAGTCGGCGCTAAGGCAGTAGATTATGGTGCTGAACCATTCGTTGATAGAGTGCTTGTCGTACTCCGCTACTTTGTCGATTATCTGCTTGTGCCATTCGTCCGCCTTGTCGGGTTCAAGACCCCAGCTGTCGCATATCGAAAAAGATATGCGGTCGTTATCTTTCAGCTCGAAAGAATATTCGTGCAGACCCTCAGCCGTCACGGGCTTTCCCGCACCCGTCTCCGCGACCTCTTCGCCAAATATGTAATTCAGCAGACTGCTTTTGCCAACGCCCGATTTGCCGGCTATCAGTATATTAGTTTTTATCTTGTCACCTTCCATTATTTTCTTGCTCCTTTTTTCGTATCCTTGAACATATCAACTACAGCTTTTACTATTCTCTCTACAATTTTCTGATCCTTGCCCTTGCTGATCTCTTTCATTACCTTTTTCAGATTTTCAACAGTAAAGTAGTCGGAAATTTTGGTGATCATAAGGTCTTTCGAGCCGCCGTTCTCTATGCAGGCTTTAGTGTATTCCTCGCAGATCTTCGTTATCGCAACGCCGAGGGTAGCCGTAACAGTAGTTGCCACTGAAACATTTACCGTGGCTTTCGCCGCGCCGCCGACAAATGGGATCACCGAAAGCAGCTGAGAAGCCAGCGTTTTTCCTATATAAGAAACGAAGCCCGCTCCGGCTAAATTTTTCACAGCGCCCTTCATATCATTATCTATTCCGTAGCAGCTTAAAATATCCATCGCCATTTTTACCTGTATGCCCATAAGCGGTACCGAATCGGAAAGTGGCACGGGTACAAATGATGTAGCCGTAACAATACCTGCGGCTAAAGCCGCGTATTTCGGTATCTTGTGCTTTATCATCATTTCTGCCATTTGACCCTGCGCTTTTTTGAGCGACGGGATAAAGCTTTCTCTGAGGTAATCGTCAAGATTATGATGTGCCCAGCTGTTTATCTCAGATTTCTGCACATACTCGTCGCCAAGATCGCTGTTAGTAGAATAGGTAAACACCTCAACGCCGTTTATTCTGCTGCGTTTTCCGGCTTCGCCGACAGCGTCCTTTATCTGAGCGACTTCGTTCTCGTCAAGATTATCCACCTTTGTAATAATAACGCACACGGGGATATTTCTCGCCTGTATGTCTTTTATCAGCCTTTCATCAATATCCATAAAGCGGTTATTTATGCAGTACCAAACCTCGTGGATGTGCATACCCAAATCCGCAGGATAATTATTTTTGCGTTCGTCGATAAGATCTATTATATTTTTGTAAAAAGCGCTGTTTTCCGGCGTAGACGAGCTTTCTACCTCGTAGCCTTCAGTGTCGAACAGGGTAATGCTCTTTGAATGATACTCGTGTATGCCCCTTGTCTGCGGCTTTCCGCTGCTTCCGACAGGCGCGGCCCTATCCTTATCAAACTCGAAGAAGTCGTTTATAAGGCTGCTTTTGCCAACGCCGGTAGCTCCGCACACTATGATATTGATATTTTTTGAAGCATTTTCCTTTACTTCTTCATAGCACTTATCATAGTCAAAGTTTTTTACGTCAAATTTCTTGTTGATGTTTTCGTTCATGTCAAAAACTCCTTTTCCTTATTGATTTGTCAATTATCAACTATAACTGACATAATAATACGTTTTTGTATGTTAATTATAACACATTCTTTTTCACTTTTGTTAAGCTGGCTGCTTAGTATAACGTTTTCGTAAGATATTTTTTTATTTTAACAAAAAACATGGCACAATCCGCTTCTTATACAAATATCGCATTATTTCAAATACTTTACATCATTATATCATATTATTTCACATATTTCAACCCCTTTATAGGAAAAATTCCGACATAATGCATAATGATATAGGATAAAATATTATATATGGGGGGTGCAAATAATGTACGAGAACAAATTCATGTATGACAATAATTTTGCTTTGAGGATCTCAAAACTTCGCACACAGAAAGGTGTTTCCGCAAGGGATATGAGCTTATCTATTGGACAGAACGCAGGGTATATAAACAATATCGAAACAGGAAAAGCCCTGCCCTCTATGACCTCTTTCTTTTATATCTGCGAGTATCTGGACATTACGCCGCAGGAGTTTTTCGACGCCGACGCCGAGCAGCCAAAAGAGCTGAGTAAGCTGATCTCTGACCTGAAAAAGCTCAACAAAAGGCAGCTGGAGAACATTGCAGATATTGTTAATGATCTTGCTAATGGGAATAGGCGGTGAGAGGGGAAAAGGTAAATTTGTACGTCTGCCGCATAGACAAGACCGACACTTTGGAAGCATGATTATAAGGTAAATAGGTACAGGAGAGGTGAGTTCAGGGCAAAAAAAATCACAGCCCCCTCTAAAGCTGTGATTCCTTTTCAACTCAATACTCCTCCGCCAACAGCAGCGTAATATGATCCACATCGTCGATCATATACGCCTTGTCGTTTACCTCCACGTCGGTCGGTATGAAATATTCAAGCTTAGCCTCAGGGCATTCCTGCATATGATAAATGTGCAGGAATTTTTTCTGCCCGTTGACTTCTGTAACTATCTCGAAAACTTGCAGATAATCAAGCTGTCCGCTGACCTTTTCTCGCATTTGCTCTACGGCTGAAAATAACGCCACTTGCAATTCAATAGGGAAGTTGTCTGCCACGCCGCTTGTGATGTATCTGCTTCCGCTGAATGTGTATGCCATAAAATACCTCCTAATAATATTCCCCCACCAGCACCCTAGCCTCCTCGATACACTCCCTCAACATACTCCTGTCGCAAAGCATACCCTCTATCTCTTCGTCCGTGTAACCCATATCGTAAAGCAGCATAAGATCTTCCTGCGATACCCCGAACATTCCGCATATATCGAAAAGTTCGTCCTCATCGTAAGCGGACTTTCTGTATCCGTAATAGTTCCAGCCATAGCAGAACTCGTTTGGAATAAAACTGCTTTTCTCAAAACGCCCACGCTTGTCAATGCTTATGATCTCGCCCTCTGTGACCTTTATCACTTCAAAAGGCAGCTTTTCAAGGAAACTGCCTTTCAGCACATTTTTCATAATGTCCTCGGTGGACGTGTAAACATACAGCCCTAATTGCTTGTAATGGATAAAGCATAGCGGATTGTCGCCCTTTGCAATGAAAAGCTTGTTCTTGTCGCTAAGTATCGTGAATACGAAAGAGCCTTCTACTGCCTCTGACATCTTTGCTATGGTCTTGAAGTCAAGTCTGCCGTATTTCTCAATAAGCTGTGCGGCAACGTAACTGTCAGTCTCTATCTTGCTTTTCGGCAGATGTTCAGACTTTGCAAGCTGACTGTCGTTGTAAAGCACGCCGTTGTGACATAAAGCAAAAGACCCGTCCGCAGTTTTGCCTGTGAACGGGTGGTTATTGTAAATGTACCTAGCGTCGCCTTGGGTAGTCATTCTCGTGTGACCTGTGAGGATAACCGTGTCCTCCGGCACATAAAGCTTTACTTTGTGAGCAGGTTTTGCCCTCTTGAACACTTTAAGCTCGCCGTGTTTCACATAAGCTATTCCCGTTGCGTCTTTACCCCTCACCTCTGACTCGACGGATAATCTGTTGATAAGTTCTTTCATCTCGCTCCTGCTGAGCGAACGTCTGTAATTCACAAATCCAAATATCGCACACATAGTTAATCCTCCTCGCTGACAGGCTCGTTAACATAGAGCCTTTTCTCTTTCAGATATCTGATAAGTTCTGTATATTCAGGCTTTATGCCCAGCACAAAATCCGCCCAAGATTGCTTGTTCATCTCATCGTCATTAAGGCAAACTGCATTTTCGCATATGCTGTCAACAAGTTCAAGCGTCGCCATAAAGCTGTTGAATTTTAGAGTGCCCCTGAACAGCCTTATCTCCACAGTATCAGCATTTGTTATGTTCACACAGGCATATCTGCCCTTAGTGCTTTTCTTTGCCTTTTCAAGTATCTCTTTCGGCTTGTCATTGTAACCGTGTCTTGCTGCCCAGCGGTCAACGCTGTATGCAGTACGCCGTGAGAACTTGAAAAGCTCGTTCCAATGGCTCTCGAAAAAGAACATTATTCTGCTTATGACTTCTTCCTGTTCCTCGTAGGAATATCCAAGCTGTTTTCGGCCTATATGGACGTGAAGTCCGCAGGTAGACGTATTATGCGAACGGTAGCCAAGAGAAAGTGCTTTTCTCACAATATCCTCCCACGGAAATTTCTTTCGGTGAAAATCTATTGAGCAAGGGTGGCTTACAAGTTCCATTCCCTCGTCCAGCGAGCCGTCAGACTTTATGTAAAGCATTTCGTTCTGAATATTAGCTGTATCATATATCTTTTCCGCGTTATCATCGTATCTTCCTGCACCGTCTATCTCCAGTTCAACGCCGTAAAAACGCACGTTGTCTTCTTTCGGCAGTTTGTAGAACACGGGCTTAGGCTTGTAGTAATAATCGTTGATGTAGTCGCCGCTGTCACAGCAATCGTCATAACATTCACGGCAATAGGCGTTATCGCCGCGCCAGTAAGTATCGTCCGAATGCACGATAGTTTCGCAGTTTGAACAGCGGTAATAATGATTATCATAGCAATCTGTACAGAGGATAGTATTCTCATCGCTCACGGTATTCTGTTCGATACAGCGGTCGCCGCAATGGTCGCATACCACAGTTTCGTTATCGTAGCAATCCTGACAAAGTATCTCGTTTTCGACTTCATAGCATCCCGCTTCGTCCTCTAAAGCGCAGCCGCAAATGCTGCAATAGGTAAGTTCGCTCATTTTAAAACTCCTTTACAAAATACAAAAATTAAAGGCAGACCCGAAAGCCTGCCTATGGTGTTCACTCGTCCTTATCAGCGATGTAGGTGATGATCTCCTGCGCTATCTCCGCCAGCACGCTGCCCACAAGCACGAGTATGACTTTAGCTTTGTTCATCGTAACGCCCTCCTTTCCGCATTTGCGTTACTTCATAAAGATGATGTATATTTGTAAAGATCAAGTTTCCGAAAAGTGCTTATCAAAACCGCCGAACATTAAGATAAACCGATGTTTTTTGAAAGGAATGATAAATTATGTTTGACGATATACCCGACATCCTTACCGCTAAAGAATGTCAGCAGCTTTTAAAGATAGGCAAAAACTCTATGCTTCGTTATCTTAAAACAGGGGAGATAGAGGGTTTCAAGATAGGCAGCAGGTGGAGGATATACAAGTTTAGTGTTATTGAGTTTTTGAGGAAGAGGTGAAAAAAGAACCGCCCCTGTACTGTGTTTTTCGGTACAGGGGCGTTATTATGATCCCTACAAATCACCTCCATACCAAAACACCTCCTTCCCCCTAGACTTACTGCGTATATATTCATACAACGCCTTTTCCTCCTCACTCGGCGGAGAAAACCCAAAAAGCGTGTTCAGCGACTGTAAAAACGGAGTTTCCTTGTCGCTTGTCGTAACCGATGAAATGCCCATATCCTCAAATTTGCTGAGCAGCTTTGAAACTGACCGCTGACATTTTTCGCTGTTCTCTATCACGCTCTCCATAGTAGGTCGTGAAGCGTGCGCAAGTTGCTTTGAAAAATCATTCATCTTTTCGCCAAGCTTTGTCTTGCCTGAAACGTACTTTTTGATCTGTTTTTTCTGCCAGTAGGGCGATATAAAACAACTGTCTTTGTTAAGCACAAAAACGTCATCGAAAACATCTCTTATGACCTCCATTCTCCTGCGGTAAATTTCCACCAGCTTTTGAGCCGTGTATGCTTTCTCTGAAAGCTTGTCCGCAAACTTTTTCCTGCACCTCACTTCAACACGCATCGTGTCTTTGTAATGTTCTTTCTGTTCATCACTGCTGTTCTTCTTACTGCGAACTTCGTGACCCTTATTATATACAACAAATTCTACCTTTTTAGAGTCATTGACAGCATTGAATGAACTGTCAGGATCAAAATCCTCAGTATTCTCCTCAAGCTTCTTGTTGTGATGAAAACCAAGCGTCAAATAAAGCTGACGCATAATGCGTATGTACTGAGTAATTTTGTCCTCAGGGATACCGTGAATATCCTCCGTTAGATCGACCCTCGTGATCTCAAAGTCATCTATTGTCAAGCCGCTAAAACAATACTGTATCTGCATATCCAACCGCTCGACCATATCGCAAAATTCTATAATATTGCTTATATGCTCAGTCTTCATATAAGGCTTATAAAATTTATTAGGATTTATCCTAAGTACTAATTTGTACTTATTGCTGTTTTTATACAATTCAGCCTTACTGCTTCTTCTTGTTTTTATTATAATGCCCATGCCACTTAATTCAGTGGAAATAAATTCTTTATTACCTGCTCCTTTTTTAGGGTCTACCATTTTAAAATTTTTAGTTAGTTTAATTATGTCATCGAAGTCGGAACTGTAAGTAAGTTCCAGCGTATCTATGAAATAAATATTCAAGATAATACCTCCTAACAATTAATTTTCAACAAATATTTGTCAAATTAATTTCATGTTATCTTGCTATTTGAATTTTATGTCACAGACAAATATATAAAAATATTAAACTTACAACTATTATTTAGTAAGCAGTATTTATATAATACCAGCTATCAAAACTCCCTAAAATTAGAAATAAGAATTATGGGGGTAAGGGGGAGAAGTATCCTAAAAATGACAAAAAAGGTGCAGCGGTTTCCCATTTATATATAGACAGAAAATCTGAAATACTTACGAAAAAAACCACAATGGTAACGGTTGAACCCTTATCATTGTGGTTTTTAAACTTATTTTTTCATGGTAAATTTACAGTATATTTTATAATTTACATATATAGGTACAAGGCGACTATGCATTTCGGACGTTTAGTGTCCTTTATGATAGAGTGTTTTTAATGCTCAAACTTACTTTATCTGCAATATTCTCAGCACGGATCCACTCCAAAATTGAAGGTGTAATGTCGGTAAGAGTAGCCCTCTTATCACGAACTTTAATGAGAAAATTCATTATTTCATTATCAAACTTCATCTCTTCCAGAAGCATATCCGCTTTTTGTCGTGCTACATCGTATGAATTAATACATTCCTGTGTCAATGGCCACTTTTCACATTTATTAATAGCAGCAATACAACTTCTTACGACATTAGGTTCTGGGTGAACAAGGACAATGATGTTAAGATTATTTATTAACTCACTGATATTTGCTTTATAGAAAGTTTCCCATTCCTTTGAAATTGAAGCTATAAATGTTTCTGATTTCTGTTTAAAATTTCCAGGACTTACAGCCTTTAAATTGTCAAATGTTTGTTTTGAATAATTCATGAGATACTGCAAATCAGTAGCAGTATTTGATTGCAAGGAGAAATTAAATTTTTTCCTAGCAAGAACATAGGATGTAAGAGACGGGGTGAGTTTTGTTAAGCTGTCGAAAAAAGTAGAATTTCTTTTGGCAGCATTGGCGTTATCATTCTCTTTCTGCCTATTATCAACAACATCTTCAATTAGAGCGATGGTTGACTGAATTTTTTCATGTAGCACTACTCCACCCCCTCTAATGCCTTTAATAAAATTTCAAAATCTTTTTGCTGTTGTTCAAAACGAGGATCAACATTATCGTTCCAGTTGCCTTTACGTGTCAAATTCTCCTTTTCACTATGCATCTGACCATAAGCGGTATCAATATCATTGTTTACTTTTTGCAGTATTTTAAGAAAAGGTAAAACAACGCCTATTGGGTTTGATGAGAAGGAATATAACACAGAAATATCTTCATCTTCAGAATAATCCTTTTGAAGTATTCTCATGGCCTGTACGATTTTTGGAGCCGATTTTTTTAGCTCTTCTAAATCGACATTATTACTGCTAATATTGACCCCCGCAATAAAACATTGTTGGTAAAAGCTTTGAATATCATTGATGAGATCACGAATATCACTTGCGTCCATCTCATCCTCCATGTCAATGTTTTCAAAAAAGCCAAGTATATTTGCTGCAGTTTCATGTGCAAGATTGGTTTCTTCTTCTACTACTTTTTTTACTTTAGTAATTACTTTTTGTGCCAGCTCAAAAATTTCTTTCTTATCCTTGATATTAACATCATTTTCATCTAGAATATATTTTGATTTGCGAATTTCTTTCAATGCAGCTTGATAAAGCGAATAATTTAGCACATAGCTATCTGTGTTGATCGACATACCCTGAATAAGGTTAAAGTATCTGACAGAAGCTGTATATGCGTCGGGCGTTTTAGGGTCATTATATATAAATTGATGCAAGTCGTACCACGCACGAGAGTGCCCTATTGAAAATTCAGCCGATTTATTTTTTAAACTATCCGCACGAAGAAATGTTTCATCTCCTAGATGATTAAGTTTTGCATCACTTATTTTTCCGTTGATTATTAACTTGTACACTTTTTCAATCATAGCTGCCTTGATATATGCAGGAATGGCAGAACCTTTATTTACATCCTTTATAACATTTACAAACTGATCTTTGTTTCGTTGCAACCATGAGGTAGCAAGGTAGATTGCTGAAGCTGAATCGGGAAAATTCCAAGATTTATTTCCTAGATAGAGCCACTTACCAAAGCAGAGAAGAAGTTGATACGTCTCGTCTGTATCACGAAGTATCACAATACATCTACTAATACCTTGATCTTGCCTTTCAAACCCAATTAGTCTGTTGCCTACAGAATCTTTAAATCTGTTTTTTGAATCAAGCGGAACTCCTTCTTGCTGCCAATTGATCGCATCATAAACAAAATTACTAATTTGCTCACGAACATTAACAAAGCCCATAAGGTTGGCACCATCATAATGCCAAGCAAACACAGATTCTTTGAATGAATTATAATTTTTCTGATTTTTCGGATCAATTTTAAGGATCTCTTTCAATGTGGGATTTGAAGATTGAGCCTGATCTTCCGATTCAACGGCAGCTTCATCATTTATACCATCCGTGTCATTTGTTTTAGTTAGAGAGTCGTTAGCATTAACTGAAGTATCTACGTGGTCTGGTATATTCTTGATATTTGTCGTGCTTGTGAGCTTGCCAACAAAATCACTAAAATCAAGTTCGAAAAATATCTTTGTATTTATTCCAGCAATGCGACCATTACTCGTAACATCAAGTGTTTTATCTGTCCAAAAACTCATAAAAGTAACCAAGCGTTTTCTGTAATCAGATTTCTGTTCCTGAGGTATTTTTATAGATTGAACTATATTTCCTATTCTGTTTTCAATCGATTCAGGAAGTGAAGAACGCCAACCTAAGCAAAATTTAGGAAATGTCGATATACTATATAATACCTCGTTTACAGCAGGCTCTATAATATCTCTCAGAATATATCTCGGCGTTTTATGATTTGACATAGCATCGTATAGATTTATAATCGCATTTTTAGTGAAAGGGAAAAGAGATATTTGCCTTCCCGATGCCAGTTTAAATTTATCCCAATGGTCAAGATCATCGTCTTCATAAACCGGCATTTCTTCTGAATAAGCACCATTTTTCACCCATTCATCAAGAACTTCGCTATCGAGAGATATAGCATTAAGATACTTGGCGACAAATTGAACAAGGTCGTTTTTGTTTTCACCGATAACGCCGTCATGTATTGTTATTTGCTTTGTGATACGGTCACGGTAGTTATCTCTGAATTGATTATAGTACTGGGTTGTGGTACCTACAACAGAAATCAGTCTACATAAGTTGTCTACTTCATTTGAACCTGTATGACCAGTTACAAGAGCGTTAAGTAGAGCCTGATTAACACCTGTAAATGAAGTAATATCTTCTATTAGCAGTATTAAATTTTTTCCCTTTCTCTTTAATTCCTGTCTAATTTCTTTGAATATCTGCTGAAAATCGCCTGGTTCAATGCCGGCACTTGTCTGAATTACAGTTTCAACGAAAGAATTCATATATGCTGTTATTTTCACTATAAAATCATCATCGCCGCCTTCTAAAAGGTTGTCGGCAAAGTCCCGCGCTTTTTTGTCAGCATCATCTAATTGGTTGGTAAAATCAATATCAAGTGTTAAGTCCTCTTTGGTAAACTGAGCGATCAAATCAAGATCAATACTAGATGATGAACTTGTTATCTTGTTGTAGATCCTGTCTATTGGACCTCCTGCAGCCATTAGCCTTTCTTGAAATAAAGAGTTATTAAGTAAAGCAACAAGTTTTTTTCTTTTCATGCTGCTCAACATCTCGCTGGTATCATTCTCAATTTCTACTATGAACTGATGATAGATGGTTGACTTAAACTTATTTTCAGTAATAGCTTTATTTGCTTTTACAAGACGTTCGTAGGCTTCTTTGTTTGATATTTCTTTAACTTCCTTAATATCAAGAAGCTGTCTGATAGTTCCTTTAAGTGTGTTATCACTTCTTCGTATCAAAAGAACTGCATCATCTTTTTCTTCTTTGGCAGAAAGCATAGCATATAACCAACGTATAAAATGTGATTTACCAGCACCACTTGAGCCTTCAACTATAACAAATTGATGTTCATTTTTCGTTAGTTCATTATTAAAGATGTCCCTATATATATATTCTTCAGATCTATAAGTTTCCTCAAACTGATTTCCCGATTTTGTACCAACTACTATTTTGCGAAAAGGCACATGGGTTGCAAGAAAATCACTGTCTGTACTATCAATAGAATCTATTCTTAACACCTGATTGATTCTCTTTTTGGCAATAGCCGTATTCATTACTTCACCACCTTCTTAATAATGATATGTGTAACTTCAGAAGTGAACTCATGTTCGTCATTTGGGAACAGATGCCATGTTTTTTCACTATCAAGATGTCTTTCAAGTTCAATTTCTTTATTATCATGCATTAGTCTAAGAGCATTTGACATGGCAAGATTCAACGTTTGTTTTATTCTGGCACCTTTTAATGCAACAGACGAACTGTGGTGAAGATTGTTGAGGAAATCCTCAACAGAATATTCCTTGTCTTTTTCGATATTACCGAGGAGCATAAAATCTTTCAATGCTGTGTACATATTTGGAAGAAAGATTTTAGCTTGTTCCTGAAAAAATCCAAAGCCAAGAAAGTTGATCCAAAATCTCACACCAAGGATTACATCTTTCTCAAGTTTAAGAGAAGGTATTCCTGTTTCAGCATTTATAAGTCTTATAACTTCAGTAGAAGTAGTAACTGAACCATAACTTAACCATTTGTCATCTGCCTCCAAAAAGCAAGAGATTACTTTATAAAAATCAGAAGAGCTATCGTTAAAAACCATTGAATTACAGAATAGACGAAATGAAGTTAATGATTTTATATTATCTTTATTGCCAGTGAAAATGATTTTATTTTCGCCATTATAATCTATAAGTTTCAGCTCCTTGGCTGTGTCTAACACAGATCCGAAATAGCTGTTTTTAGCAATGTTCAATTCTGGTGGTATAAGAATATTATTGAGATCTTTTTCATCTATTGGTCCTTTATCAGCAACAATTTGACTTATCGAAAGAACACGTTCTGGAATAGTTTCTTTCTTTATAGGACTAAAAAACATTATATCAGCTCCTTCTTAATAATATAATCATACTTACAAGCTCCGTTTACCAGTTCGGATATGTTCTTGTTCCGTTTAGCAATATAAAAATCGGAGTTTACTACGTATACACGGTTGTATTCCTTGTCATGAGATATATTCAGTACTCTCTCAGCAAGTTCTTGATCATCGCCTATATAAAAAACGATGTTTCCTGAAAGATAGTAGTAACTGTTCATTCGACTAAGGTCAAAGAATTCACTGTACCCCATGCAGTATTGTGTGGGTTTTATAATTTTACTGTTTAATAACCTAAATGCTAATTCAGACTCATCAGGTATGATTATGATATCAGCACCGATCAGTAAATTTTGTATTATTTCATAAGAATCTTCTTCACAAATTATAAGCATTTCTTTAGTGCCAGTCATAACATCACATAGTTTTCCTTCTGGAATTGATACAGGATAGAAAATGGGCTTTTTTAATGGAAAATGATTTCCTCGTTCTGATCTTATATCGTTATGATTATTGCATCCAGCACAGTATTCCTCGGTAAGAAGATAGATGTCATTGAACATTGATGACCAGCAGCTTTTTCCTACTCTTCGTAATTTAGATGTCAATTCTTTTATTTCCATATAGATACTTTTACTTTCATCATCACGTATACTATTAAAGATCTCAATGGTTTGCTCACAATCAAACCTAATTCGTTTGTCAATTAGCCTTATATTAAAAATATACCTGTCGTCGCTATATTTCACGTCTGTTATTTCGATCATTCTAGCTCTTCTAAGCAATAGAATAACATAAACATTCCATGTGATATCGGCATTATTTACGTCAACATAGAAAGAATCTGTATCACTGTAATTAGGTTTAACAGATGTATCTATCACAATAGAATCCAATCGAATATTAGTTTTGCGGTTGTTAAGCATACTAAACCAACGTCCACATAATTTCTCAACGGTAAGAACTTTTTGTGTCATTGACATAGTTGCTTTTATATCATCATCGGTATAGAGCATAACGCTTAGACATGGCAGGCCATCACGTCCACCACGTCCGCATTCCTGATAATACTGGTCTGCGCTTGAGGGAATATAAGAATGAATAACTGTTCTTACATCTTTTTTGTCCACACCTACACCAAATGCGCAGGTGGCTATCATCAGGTCAAATTTATCACTTATCCATTCGTTTATAATACGTTCTCGATCAATTGATTTTGTTTTTCCAGTAAAAATCCTAGTATTGTCAAATCCAACTTTGGCTAATTCATGTTGTACTTTTTCAGCATCATCAGGAGAATTAACATATATTATCATAGGACGTGGAAGCTTACAAACAAGCTCTTTGATCCTATCGTGCTTTTCAGTATATGAGTTGCACTTTATAATGTCAAAACGCGGTTCTTTTCTCAGTGCATCAAGTCGTATCTCTATCCAGCGGTCATCATCTCCATAGAACATTTTTAGATTGTCAACAACTTTTTTACTGAAAGTAGCTGAAAGCAGGTAAGTTCTAAGAGAAGGGTTATCTTTTACCAGGAGTCTTTTGAAAGAATCAAGACACTGAAAATCTACGCGGAATGAAGCTCCCCATTCAATGATTATATGCGCTTCGTCTATAACAAGGTTTTTTAAATAGCCTTTTGAATTTGCTTTGAGAATGCTGTCCTGTATCCTAATGTTCTTAATCAAAGCTTCTGGTGAAATAAAGAGCATTCTGACAAGATTTTTATCAAGTGCGGAGATCAATTCATCGACATTACATCCACTGTGATAGTACATTATCTCTTTTTTATTATCAGGTTTAATTATACTTGAAGCGTTTCTTTGCTGGTCAAGCATAAGTGAAATCGTAGGGACAATGATAATTGTCAGACTGTTGTCATACTGATAGGAAACAGTCTGCGTAATAAGGCTTTTTCCTCCGCCAGTGGACATGGCGACCATAGCAGTATAGCCAGCAGGAACGCGAAGTGCTCCCATGACAGCAAGTTGTTGTTCTATGGATTTGAAAGTCCTAAATTTTTGTTTAGTAAGTTTGTAGATATATGGATTAACCGCCTTGATTGCTGTATCATCCGCAACTTTTTGTACTTGCTGATTGTCAAAAGTAGTTCTTACAAAGGTTTCATTAACATAGTTAGGAAGCTCAAAATTAGCATAGATGCTATTGTTTGAGTAATTTACCTTCAAACCAAAACGATTTGGTGTCAACAAATTATAGCCTTTTATTGTTACGCTTGTTTTGAGATAAAGCAGAAAATTTCTTAAAGAACGTTCAAACTCTATCTGCTTTTCAAAAGTTTGGTTAGACATAAAGCGCTGATAAGCGTTTATCATACGATCAGCCACAGCAGTATTGACATTGTCGCCATTTAGCAGGTCTGTGCTATTAACTCTCATATCCGGATTATCAAAAAAATCCTGAACCTTATGAATTATATCATGATCTGTCATCGATTAATCATCCTTATGTAACATGTTGAATCGAGCACGATTCTCGGTTTAGTAAATGATTTAAGTATTAGCTCATTTACTCTCATTTTCTCTGTAAGGTCAATATCTCTATGGAAATATTCTGCTGAGACACATATTGAGCTGTATTCTCTATTAAGCGTATCACTTAGAAGATCTATTCGTCTGAGTTTATGAAACTCTTGAATAGCCTGTTTTTTTGCAACATCATGACAAGCTGTTACTTTGCTTACCCATTCTCCGACAGAATGAGTTCTTTTAAACCACAGTAGATTTGAACTTGCAAATTTTCTACTTATATCAAGAAAATCATTTGAAGGCGTGCGCTTGCCAAAGTTTGCAACATAATTTTTCAGTTGTGATACCGGTACGTTGAAATATTTTTCAAATTCTCTTATAACACTGCGGTCTGTTTCTACACACATTCTATCCATAGATATATATGTGCTGATTATTTTCGAAGAAAGAAAACCACGGTATTGATTGATCTGTTTTAATGAAATACCATTCTGTAGTAAAAGCAGTTCATCAGGAGTAATATACCAATTAAAAGCAAAACCTTCCCAGTTAATTTCGCTGCGAATAGCAACAGCAGCACACCTTCCTTTATATGCAGATACGGCATTGTTCACTATACTGTCAAAAATCCCATCACCAGGTGCAAAGAAATGAAGGTAATCATTCTCTAAAGCCAAATTACGTTCAAACGTTCCCTGAATAGAGTAGCTATCATTCTGTATAGCTTTATCACCATTAAGCACTCTTATGTGGTTTTGCATCTGATTTAGTTTATCATTTATAATTGCATCCATATCAGGAGGAACAAACAGTGTGTTGTATGCTGATTTAGGTGAGAAAGATGATGCATTAAATCTCACTACATCATCCACAACTTTATTTCCGTGAAATCCAGCAAGATGTGACCATGACATCATAGAATTGCGGAACAGCTCTCTCTCATTTTCATTATAGCGCTTTACAGTTTTCTCAATTTCGCTATTTATGTGTTGATATGCGTATGCTGCTATGTCAAAATGCCGTTCTTCTTTTACACGCTTTTCTATCTTTTTGATTTCATCGATCATGTCATCAACAATAGAAGCTAAACCATATTTGAAATCACTCATAACGGCGTTTCTTATCTGTTCATCAATATCATTCATTATGATTTCAAGACCACTTTGTGATTTATTGAACATATTAAGACCCTTGTTCCATATATCAGCAAGATCCTTTTCTACAGAGTCATTTGCATAAACTATTACAGAAACTACATCTTTAGTTTTGTCTCTTCCTATTCTGTCAAGACGTCCTATACGTTGTTCAAGTGTATTAGCGCTCCATGGAAGGTCTATACAAATAAGCTCATCTGCTTTTTGGAAGTTTCTGCCTTCACCGCCGCTTTCATCAGAAAGCATTATACGGTAACCAGGTTCATTTTGGAAACGGTAAGTATTAAGTTCCAGTTCATCAGGTGACATCCCTTCACAGAAAAAAGCACAATGTTCTTCACCAAATACTTTGGTCAACAATCTACGAAACAGCTTATGCGTTCCGGTAAAATGTGTGAATACAAGTACCTTTTTATCGTAAGCTTCCTGTTCTAGATAATCACAGATGGTAACCATTCTTGACATAAAATCCATAGGGTCATCCAGAATACTTCTTATTTTTTCAATTGTTTTTATGTCTTCTGATATCCATTTATCAGTCAATCTTCTGATTTCAACAGGAACAGAAGGGATCCTTTTCAGCTCATCAGAAAATGCCTCTGATGAACTAAAAAATGCACTGATAAGAGGCAGTATCATGGTATCAAACTCTTTTTTGTTGAAGTTATTACTAGATATCCATTCAGAAAGTAATGAATAAACCCTAAATTCTGTATTATTGAAGTCAGAATCCATTTCATAGGATATCTCTTTAAGAACTCTGTTGTTTGTGTCTTCTGGTTTCTTTCTGTTGCGTATTACACATTTTTCAATTTGGTATGCCTCACAGATATACGCAACCATCCTTTCGAGATTTATCAAGGAAAAATTATCTGCTTCATAATTGAGTTTTTCAATATCTTCTTCGATCATTTTATCTTTTGTTTTTCCAGCTATATCCTCAAGTGTATCAACAAGTTCGTCAAATGCTTCGCGAGTATCTTCATTATGTTCATTATCAGAATCCCTTATAACTTCTTTATAATCTTCAAGATACTCTATCGCAGAATGTACTTTGCGGACTATTTTATTTTGTAATTCAAGTAAGCCAGTAAATTCTTCTTCTCCCATATCAGAATATCTTTCAGGCTGGATCAGCGAAAGAAGTTTGTGATATTCTTCGCTACGACTTTGAACAGGTGTAGCACTGAGCATTATTACATTATTGGCAGTACGACTAAGTTTTAGCATCGTTTCATAGCGGCAATCATTGCCCAGAACAGAGTGTACTTCATCAATAATAATAAAATCATATTTGTTATTTGTCATCGTTATCTGACTCATCGGAGTTATTTTTATATTGTTTCCGCTTAGATTGTCACCATTGAACAGACTAAACTTAAAAGCAAGCTCTGTCTTCCACTGTTCAACCAATGCGTCAGGGACACACACAAGTACTTTTTTATTTTTCTTATCTGATAAATACACCTTTAAAACAGAAGCGGCCTCTATCGTCTTCCCAAGACCCACCTCATCAGCTATCATATATCTGCAACTGGGTTCGGAAAGGCAACGCATAACTGTTTTAAGCTGGTATGGCTTTAAAAATATCTTACAACCAGCAAGTTCCTTAAATCCGTAGAAAGCGTTATCGATAGTATGAATAGCGTTATTGACTGCACTTCTGCCAAAATACCACATAGGATTTTGAAACTCAAAGCGCTTTAACTGTGACAGTGGTGACACATCACTTGAATTAAATGTGGTTTTAATATCTTTTTCACAAATCTTCAATACTGTGCTAGTGTCAGAAGTCAGATAATAGTAGATAAAGTTATTACTCTTATCAATATTGTGCTGGATAATATGATACATATTTCCGTTGTATTCAGCAAGAGAACCATTTCTAAGTATGCAATGATTAAGCTTTGATAAAGGAAATTCCAGCGTTTGGGGAACATTATAATATTTTCTAAGATTTAAAAGATCAAAAAATTCCACTTTGGCTACCTCGGAAAAATCGTTGATCTCAACTATTCTACCCGAAATGAAATCTCTTGGTTCATTAGGATTTTCAACATCGATCGAACATCTGACATACATTCCTATTTTCAGCATATCATCACCACCTAAAGCTTAATTTTGTGCTATTCGCAAACAAATGTCCTTACTCGAACAATATTTGCAATGGACACCTCGATTATCTTTGTATCTTTCTTTGTCGTTATTTATAATATTCTCAAGATCAATACCCATTGCATTCCTTATAAAATCGTCTAATTTTACTACCAAAAAATCATCCCTGAATCTATGGATGTCAGATGGTTTGTTAAAACTGTTATGCTTTCTTAGATATCCTACAAGATACTTATACAATTCTGAGATTATTTGAGATTTTTCATATTCATTTGAAATCTTAAACTTATCATCAAGAATTTGGTATTCTTCAATAATGATGTTCTTAAGCTCCTTTTCGTTTAATCTCTTTCCAACGTAGTTAGTAAGAATAGCATTTTGCAATAAGACTCTCATATAGAATATTACAAGAAATCTTTCTCTGAAAATAGTTTTACCTTGCACAACACTTTCAAGAGCAAATCTATATGGACACATACTATATTTGATTTTATCAATGCCTTCATTATCCTTTGGATAATGCTCTCCTGTCGGATCACTATACTTCAAATGCGGCATATAGCTATCAAAAGTATCGCTATGATATTTTCTAACTTTAATTCCTAGCATCTTTATTAGGTGATATAATTCGTTATTTTTACAATCAACAGTCTTGACATAACTAAGTTTACAACCGATGCGGTTAAATTCTAATCCGTAAAGCAAAGCATAACGTTTGAAATTCTTAAATTCCATTTTAGACTTAAGGAATATTTGATAGTTTTGTTCTAATGGCTCATAAGAATATTCAAAAAAGTTAATATCGAGAGGCCAAGGAAGCCGTTCGTCCTTAGCTGCACATATATCGCTGTCACTAAGACAACAAAAATGATAACAAGTTTTCTCTGCTTTTTGTTTGCTACTTCTAAGAATATCACCATCTATCTGCTCAAAATCTCTTACAATCCAGTTTGCCCCGTGCATTAGATTATCATCTTGACTAAGATAAAACGACATTGTTTGTTTCAGACATGTAAATGTGCCTGTATCAGGCAGATCTATTTTATTCATACGATCAAGAAGTTTGCCAATAACCTCTTTCATCTCCTTATCAAGAGACTCCAGATCTTGCGTTCGTTTAACAATAAAATCATGAATACGCCTGTAGAAACGGTTGAAGTTATCACCACCACTACTAAAATCAGAGAAGAAACTAATAGCTATTTCATTTAGTTCTTGAAGTGCTATCCTAAGTATGTCAAGCTTCTCTTTGCTGGTATTAAGATATCCTATACGCTGGAGTTTTTTATCAGACGGATTTACATACTTTCCAAGCCTTTTAAGAGAACTTATAATGCCAACAAGTGTTGTTTCTTTTTCAATATACGGTTCTATAGTATTGAATGTATTGAGAAGTTCCCCAGGAACATTTTCTTTGATTATTCCCGATTCAAAACAATCCTTGATAAGAGACATATCCTCAACTTTGACACACTCATTTTCATTGTCCCACATCTCTACAACTGCAACGAAAAAGTGACCAATAGGATAATCAAGGAAATGGCGTTCGCCAAATTGTTCAGGGAAATATGCTCTAAGTATGTCATTTACCTTGCCAGAAGCCGAATACAATTGTTCTGACATATCATATAGAACTGGATTATGAGAGCCATTATGTTTATTTACTTTACGTGCGCTTTCAAAAAGTTTAGCACAGTAACCAGCAAACTCCGTAGTATTCTCAAATTCGATAACCTCAATATTATTAAGGATTCCTGGCCTAACTTCAAGCTTACCATTTGAAAGTGTTCCAATATTGTCAGCAAGTGTGTTACAAGGATAGCTATCAATCAGTAGAGAAACTGGTTTAAACTCAGGTTCATCACTGTATTTTATTCCTTCTTCAAATAGAGAATAGATGTTAGTCCATGTCTGATAGATTGATTCATACTGTTTCTGATAATTAAAAAGCAATACTACATTTTTGAAGTGTGAAATATCCTCAATGGCACACAGCATTGCAGGTGTAAACTGATGTATGCCGTGGATAACAACAGTATGTCTATCAAGTTTATCATACGGAAAATTCTTATGTTTGGTTTTGAGTGCTTCCAGTATCTTTTCATCTATGATTTCTGATAAGAAAGGTCTTTTAAATTCAAAGGAAGTTTTTTCTCTGCTAGAAATATACTTATATATTTCTATAAGATATTTTTGATCTGCGTTCAGACGTGATGTATCAAAGCTATTTGCATCAAGTCCCAATTCTTTGAAAAGACGTATGCATTTAACTAGCGATTTGGTATTGTATTCAAGAGATCGCCTGGAATTACCGGTCACATCTTCGTCAAGAGGGAGAGCATTAATGGCATTATCAACTTCCATTATCTGTTTCACTCGTATGTTTTCATCTTCCCAGTCGGAGTAAAGCGTGTTGATCAATATACGGATAGTTGTTAGATAACCGCCTTCTTTTAGTGACGGATAAATATCTTCAAAACCATTTACCATTGTCTGTGAAACACAAAAATGAGCGCAATCCTTTATCTCATTCCAGTATGATTCACGTCTGATCTCATAAGGATTAGAGTATGTATATATTTTCAAGCCCATATTCTTACACCTCTCCGCTCATTTCCTCAAGCATTTTGCCCCAATTGTTTCCCTTGGCATCGATATTATTGAACCAAATGAAATTGTCAATAGCTCTTGTCATTGCGACATAGAGTATTCTTGATTCTTCCATCATCATTTCTCTTATTTCAATTTTTGATTCATAAAAACTATTAGAGTATTGCTTACCATTAGCAAAAATGCTGTACCCTATTTCACCATTAATGTACGACACCTCAAGTCCATTTTTATGGGGTCTGTCGATTTCAACATCTGTAGCGGGCATAATAACTGTGCCATATTCAAGACCTTTTGATTTATGGACAGTAAGACAGGTAACTCTTATATCATCGGTAGTAATGTCGATCTCTCTCGATTTTGCTTCTGTTCCTGTCATTATGTTGATGTGAAGAGACTCATTAATTGAATCAAGAGTAAGATAACTCTTCTTATTCATCTTGGACAATTCCTCAAAGATAAGTTCATAGTTTGTACGATAGTATTCCTGCATATACTCATCTGATGGAGCATAAGCTCTCCAAGGTTTCGTAGCTTCATATATCAGCCTGAGTGTTTTCAGTACCGGCTCTTTTTGGATATCACGAACAAGATCTTTCCAGGTCTTGCCCATAGCAGAATAATAAAACTTATCAAGGCAATCTATAAAAACATCTGTTTTCTCATCAGCGGTTTTACCGATTATAGAACGAATATCAAAAATAATATTCACATTCCTTGAGTGAATAAGATCAAAAAGATACGTAGGGTTATATGGATTGCAGAGTGCCGATGTCAGTCGACACAAATCCGTACTCGGTGCAAGTCTATAAAGATCACTATTGTTGTCACTCTCTATAACAACTTCTCTTCTTTTAGCCTCTTTCAAAATTTCATTGATCTGATAGTTGCTTCTTGTTAGAATAGCTATGGTTCGTTTATTTTTCGAAAGTTCTTTTGTTCCCATTTCTATTTCAATTCGCTGTCGTTGTTGTTCAATAATGTTGAACAGCATATCATAGTATTTTGTTGAATTATTTTTGTCAGAATTGTTATATGAAATCGGAACAACAAGTAGATCTTCGCTAATGTTATTAGATTTGATACCTCTTAGAACATCAGTAGTTAGATCATATTTAAGCAGATCCATCTTGCTCATGTAGGAAAAAGTTTTAGCGAACCTGTCTAAGAGCCTTTTGTCACTTCTGTAATTAAGATTTAAAGTGAACGAAAGCCAACTCTCTTTATTGCATCCCATTTTTTTAAAAGCAGTCATAGTCGCACCACGAAAACGGTAAATGCTCTGTTTAAGATCACCTACAATGAAAAAATTGAATCCAAGTTTTTTTTGCATAGCAACAAATGATGCTATCTGTGCATCATCCGTATCCTGAAATTCATCTATAAACACATATTTGAATTCATAAAGATTGGTGTTAAATGCTTTATTATCTATGCACTTGTTGAGATGGATCATATATTCAGACAATGCCACTGCATTGTTGTCTATAAGAAACTTTGAGTACTCTTTTTCAGTCTCTACAACTACTTTTTCAATTATCCTATTTAGGTACGGCATATTATCTGGCGCATCCCCCCATGAAGTCATATCGAGAGTCTTTATGTCACAACCTTTTTCATAAAGCTTATTAGAAATATCAAGCATCAGCTTACGAAAATCCTCGATATTAATCGGAAGAACATTAAAGAATATAGGATTGCGTTTGTTTTCTTCTTCCAAATAAGCAGTAAAAAGACGATCAAATATTTTTTGTTTTTCATACTTTCCGATAACAGTAGCGAACTCTGTGCCAATGCCCAGTGTTATAGCAGTATTCGAAATAATTTCCTTAGCAAAGCTATGAATAGTAGAAATACGCATTTTCTCAATACTTGTTACCATTTCAAGGTACTGCGTATCATTGGTAAGTATAAAATAATTTACAAAAAGTTGTTTAAGCCTTGACTTCATATTGATAGCTGCATCATCAGTAAAAGTAAGCATTGCTATTTCAGCTGCAGGGTCAAATACACCAGAATTAGAAGCATGACTACAAAGAAAAGCTACTCTTGAAACCATAGAATAAGTTTTTCCTGTTCCGGCACCAGCCTTGACCTGAATATCTCGTCCAATTTCTGCATGTTCAATATGAAATTGATCAATGTTAAAGTTTGTAACAGCCGCAATAGTCGAAAGAATTTTTTCTTGCTCTTCTGAAAGTTTGCCATTATATGCTTGAAAAGAACTTATAGCTATATCCTGGCTTATAAAGAAAGCTTCAAAATTAAATAAAGAAAGTCTATTGTTTTCAATTGTGAGAATGGTTTCTGTGTTGCCAGATGTGCTTATAGCAAGATTGCCTTCTTTTAATATTATATGATTTTTGGTCAGAGCTTCTGATAATTGTTTTGCTATAACTTCAAGATCAGAAACACCTTGTGTGAATATTATCTGCTTGGTTCCTTTAAAATATGAAGTTATAATGTCATTTATATTGGTAAGAGTTAGCCCTTCAGAGAATACCGACAGACAAGAGTAAGGAATAATATTTTGAGAAGGAGCAGTCACAACATATGTAGGTTCAAAATGATGCCTTGCAGTATCATAGTTGTCACCAATCATTTTGTCAAAATTCAGCTGTTGCGAATCCTGATAGACACCAAGTATTTTACGCGAAAAGTTGTAGCTGTTTTCAATGTCTTCTTTGAAAAGAGTGTATTCCGGTTCTGAAACGATACTTAACCCAATTTTATTATAGTCTATTTCAGAGAGGAAAGGGTAACAGATCATATTCATGACCAGTGGATTTATACCATACTTTTCATTCATCATGTTTTTGAGTTTAAAAGCATACGATCTTGCCTGTTTCTTTGGAGAATCTTCTATGCTTCCATTAGACATAATTATTTCGTCAGGAGAAACGACTTCACTAATATGGCTTTTGTCCCACCCCTTAACTTCTATTATCATGAATCCAACATCTTTTATAAGTAGGCAGAAATCGAATTCTCTGCCTTTTACTTCTCTGTTATAGTAGCAGAGAATATCTTCTGGTAGATTATCCTTTATGCACTGCCAGACTTGCTTTTCTCCCTCATAGTTGTCCGGCTGCTTGTCTTTCATTAAAGCCATAATAAAACCCCATTACATATAATTCTTATAATGTATAAACTTATTCAAAGTAATCTTCATTAAGCTTGTATACCGTATACGTTTTAATTTTTTCAAGACCTATACCATACGTGATCATAAGATCGGCTAACAGATCACCATTGATAAGTTTTAGACTTTTTTGTTGTTGATTTTCTGCATAATTTATCGCTTCTTTTGTAAATGTTGATGTAGTGATGAATACTCCTTTCTGAACATCCTGCATAGCACCAACAAAAGATTGTAGTATCTGTCTGCCAATCGTATTCTTTTGATCATATCTCTTAGCTTGAATATATATTTTACTCAAGCCTAATCTATCTTCAAATATTACGCCGTCGATACCACCATCGTGTGATTTTCCAATTACTTTTCCCGCTTGATCATTTACGCCATATCCCATTTCAAGCAATAGATGTACAACAAGGCTTTCAAAAAAACTTGGGTGGCATGCAAGAATGCGGTCTTTTATCTGAGCTTTCAAGCCATTCTTATAAAAAAGATATGTTTGATCAATCTTTTCCTCTGGTAAAAGATTTTCTTCGGAATATATAATTTTCTTTGGATTGTTTTCGCTATTCGGTTCGTTAGGATCAATTGCCGCATATAGGTCGTGCTTTCCTTTTTTACCTGTAATTTTGAAATACTTAACAGGAGAGGCGCTTGGAAAATTCAAGCCTTCACAATGACAACGTATTTCCGAATTTACAACATTTACAGGATTTTTAGCTCCAAAATTGTATAATCCTTTTTCAATTATTTTTTCATAGGCTTCTTTGGATGTAAGACTTCCGTTTTCTTTTAGAACAATAACAACTGCATCAATAATCCTCAATACGATCACATCCTATATATTCTTTGTTAAAATTGAAATAAACTGGTCAATATCTTTTTTCATTGTGAACTTATTTAGAGATATTCTAAGTATCTTACTGGTCTGATTTTTAAGTCCTAAAGCGTTTATAACATGAGATGGCTCTCCGAGACTGCAGGCAGACCCAGTTGATATTGCGACTTCATTACTAATACGCTTAACGAACCTTTCGTTATTAAAGTCTTCTTTCATAATTAAAATGCTGATGATTCCTTTTGCCCTGAATTCATCAGGAATAAAAATTTTGATATTATCACAACTCTTTAGTTTAGCGATAAGGTAATTATCCAGATCACATGTATGATTGTAGTTTTTCTCCATATCACGCATAGCTATTTCAGACGCTTTACCAAATCCTACAATATTATGCACTGCAAGTGTGCCAGCACGTATTCCGCTCTCTTGCTCACCACCATGAAGAAGTGCTGTTATTGGAGGAAGTCCGTATTTATCAGATTTGATATATGCACAACCTATTCCTTTAGGACCGTAGAATTTATGTGCAGACACGGACATGAAATCAACATCAAGATCTTTTACATTGACAGGAAATTTCCCCACTGCCTGTGTAACATCAGAATGAAATAACACATTGTGACTATGCGCTACTTTGGCTAAATCAGCTATGTTATTAATAGTACCGGTTTCGTTATTGACATAAATGAATGAAGCAATGGCTGTTCTGTCAGTAATTGCAACTTCAAACTTTTCTGTTGATATAATCCCATATTTATCGACTTCAACAAATGTAGCATTATAGCCCCTGTCAACTTTGTTGTTAGCAGCGAACAACGACATAGTAGCATCGTTGTTGGAATAAATTTCACCATTTAGATATTTACATACGTTTAAGGTAGCTTTATGTTCGGCGTTAGATGTTATAACATGATTTTTGCCTTCGCAATAATATTTGCTGTAGTCAAGGACTCCCTTAATAATCATATTCGTGCTTTCAGTGGATCCAGCAGTAAAGATTATCTCTTCGCTTTTTGCGCCTAATAAAGCTGCAACCTTAGAACGTGCTTCCTCAACTGCCTGCTTAGCGTTATCTGCCTTGCAGTAATACTTACTAGATGGATTTCCATATTCTTCTTTAAGATACGGAAGCATAGCATCCAGCACTTCTTCATCAATTGGAGATGTGGCTGCGCTATCCAGATATATCATACAGTATCACCAACCCCCAGGACATGAAGAATATACTTATCAACACTACCTGCATGATTGTACATATCAAGAAGCAACTTACTTCCGCGATCAATATGAGCTTTCACATATTTAGGAAAGAATTCATCTTCACCAAGAAATCTTCCCTCAATAAGCTCAAACATGGCTTTAAAGTACTCTTCATTATCACCTGTAATGGTCTGTCTGTTTAAATCCAATCCGTTTGAATCGGATTTAAAATCTTTTACGGATGTCTTTTCTGCGACAGACCATGCAATAGCATGTTTTACCAATGTATATGGCTTAAAATTGGTACGTCTTTCAAGTTCCTCAAATATTTCCTGAGTCTGCTTTGACGTTTTCAATCTAAATATCATTTTATACTCACCTTTAAAAGAAATAACCCTCAGTTACCGTTGTTTTGTTTTCGCTCTGATCGTTTTTAAGCAAATATTCTTTAGATATGTAAGGTTTTATTATAGTATAGTAATCCTTAGTAATCTCTTCATCAGTAGAAAGTATAACAACCTGACTACTGATGTTTGGGAAGAACTTTGATGAAATCTCCTCACGGTGATTAGCATCGATACGAGCATAAGGTGTATCGATGATGAACGGAATATGCTTTCCCGAAATCTGAATAATTGCCCAATAAAGAGCAAGAATGAAAATTTGTCTTTCTCCTTTTGAAAGTGTATTTAAGTCGACCCTTCTATAGAGCTCTATCTCTTCATTATTATTATCACAGGAGAGAATAGCATCTTTAAGACCCTCTGCTTCATTAACAGAGAAGTGTCTGCAAAGCTTTCTTACGCTTTCACTACCAATAATAGCCAAGAAGTCCTTAACACCAACATTGACTATAAGTGATCTTAGCTCATCCATAGTAAATTGCTGCGTTTGAAACAAATCAAACTTGAAATTTTCTGAGATCTCAATTATAGAAATAAGATTATCTTTACGATAGATTTGCTGAAGATTCTCTATTATCTTTTTAGACAGTTGTTTACGTATACTGATCATACTGTCGCTAATCAAGCGCTCCATCATCTGTGAAATACTTGTACTAAGATCCAACACATGTCTTTTCTGGGCGTTGTCGCGTATCTTTTCGCGCAACGAGTTAAGTTCAGAATTAAGCACCTGTAACTTTGATTCAAGTTCTATCTTTTCGTTTTTCTTTTGTAAAGATTCAAGCTCCAAACGTTCTATGTCCTGTTTAGAACGTTCTATCTCATCTGTATATTTTTTGGCATCTTCCTCAGACAAGGCATTTTTTAATCTTTTCCTGATAGACCTAACTCTCTTGTCCATTTTATCTTTATCATTTATCTTTTTTGTAAACTCTTTTGAATCAAATGACGTAACTGCATCAGCAAGATTTAATACCTGTCCCATTTCAGCCTTTGAAAAATCAAATATCATCTCATCAAAGGCTCCATTAGCCACCTCGAATTTTTTTACTATCGCTTCATAAAGAGCTTCAGAAATACCGTTGTCTTTTTTTGTTTTATCAGCAACGATATTGCTTATGAATTCTTTGGAAAGCATATTGATGATATACTCGTGAATTGAAGCCTTCTCCTCATACTTGACCTGCTGTTTTAACTGAGGAATCATGTCTTTCATAATGAAAAACGGCATCAAATCTTCAAAAAACGACTTTATTTCCTGCGCAATGACCTCTCGTTCTTTATCATATTTAAGTACATTTTTTTCAAGTATTTTAACTTCTTCCGGTGGTAGTCCTCCAGAACGAACAAACTCCGTTTCACGCTGCTCAATAATGGTCCGAAGAGTACCCATTTTCTGCATATTATCGTTAAGTATGGATTCGCACGCAGTTATCGCTTTTTCAGTTTCAACAATCTTATCAATTAAGTTTTGATACTGATCATTAAGATCCATTTCCTCTTTGCTTTCTATTCTACCATTATAATTTCTGCAGAAATGCTGCAATATTTCAAAATCATCAATGCCGCACATTGTTAGCAAAGCATTTTTTACATACTTGTTATATCCATCAGAAGCAAATATAGTACCGACTTCTTCACCATCAAAAAGGAAAAACTCAAACAAATCAATTGGAATGATATTTAAAATATAGCTTTCGAATAGTATTTTATCAGTATATTCAAGAGGTTTGTTTCCTTCATAAACACTATAAGATTCTTCTATTTTAGAGTCAATAATATGCCAATTGCGATTAATTGTATAATATTTTATTTCTCTCTCTTTTTTTACCTTTACTTCTATAGAAATTCCTGATGTAAATGGTTGCGTTTGAAATGCTTTATCGTTTATAAATCCCCTGATTTTCTTGCTATAAAAGGTATTATTACCAGTATAACCAAAAGCTAAAGGACCATAAAGCGCAATTTTAATAGCTGTGAAGATAGATGTTTTTCCTGCACCGTTAAGACCACCTATCAGTATTATAGGCTGTTCTTTTTTTACGGTGAAGTCAAATACAGTTTTGCCCTCATAGGAGCTAAAATTAACAAGCATCAGTTTCGTTATCTGCATTTTCTATCTCCTTCAGTATATCAAAATGAAGCCACTGCTGATTCAAAAGTTTTTCAAGATCCTTACGCATTATTTTCGGATTTGAATAGTTTTTGTTTTGGTGGACTGATAATAAAAGATTCTTTACAAGTTCACTCGGGACATTATATTCTTCGCACATATTTTCAATACTGTCAACAATATCTGCCTTTATAAGTGCTTCTTTATAACTATCCCAAGGGAGTTTTTCACCTGTAAGATCATAGTATAGATCAACTAATACTCTGCGTGAAAGATCCAGCTCACGATCCCATATTTCATCTATTGCTCTAAGTTCATCGAGAGTAATTAGCTCATAATTGATAGCTTTCTGTGTTTCAATAAGTTTCGTAAGGATAAGTTTTCTTGCTTCCCAGGTAAATGGGCCATACCCTTTATTTCCATGCTTATCCGCATAAACAGTGCCATCCCTATGCTTTTTTTCTCGATATTTATCAACGTCTCTTATACTCATGAGCCATGTTCTAAACTCTGCTAACGGAATCAACTCGCGGTGTCCTGCTTTAATAAACCCATTGAGTGATTTGTCCTCTTTAACAACAGTGCAACACCAACAGCCAAATCTTGACTGACCACAACTCTGTGTTTGTCCTGAATTCGACATTCCTGCAAACGGACATTCGCCGCTATCAGCATCAGAATATAAGGCAACAAGTTCACTATTATCTGATCCCCACGGGGTTTTGCCACTATTGTGTTCAAGAAGAACTGTCCATACATCTTCAGTAGTCAGTTCAACTATCGGATTATAGACATATGCATTTGGGATAGTTTCATGTCTGTTAAGCATACGTGTTGTAAGTTCACGACCCTCAATACGCCGTTTTCTAGCAATACTTTCAGCTTTACGTACACCTAGAAGAACTATGACTTCCTTGTCTTCCTCAGCCATGATTGCTTTTATCTTATCAGCACTTGGTTTAATCTTAAGTCTGTCAGTACACCATCTGAATGTACCATTCATTCTTGGTGTAGGAAAGCCTTTACCAATAATATTCGTCCAGAATGTATTGTTGAATTTTGGAGTTACCATGCACGACTTAATAGGGAGCCTGTCTTTTGCAGCAGCTTCTCCGAGAAGGTTATTCATTTTGTTAAGATATATCTTAATCAAAGGATTTTCAATAAGTGTATCAGAGGATATTATGTAAACATTCTTGTGCCTATGCTGTGGAGCAAGTGACTTAAGCATTTCATAGACCAGTTCTACCACAGTAGTGGAATCTTTTCCTCCACTATATCCAATAATCCACGGTCGGTCATCTGACCGATAAACATATTTAATCTCATTTAATAGTTCCTCATAGGAAACTATATCAAAATAGCTACTCATTATATCTAATCAACCATTTCTACAAAATTGGGTACAAATATACTATTTTATTATACACTATTTCCCGCTTTTTGTCAATGAGCGTTAAAACAATTAAATATTTTACCAAATTTAACGCTGATTATGCTAAACAAGTATTCTTCAGGCTGTCTTCACTAAGCAAAAACCAATTTTCGGTGGAAATACTTACGAAAAAAACCACAATGGTAATGGTTGAACCCTTATCATTGTGGTTTTTAAACTTATTTTTTCATAGTAAATTTACAGTATATTTTATAATTTACATATATAGTATGTTAACTGCTTGCAATAAGATGTCCTTTGCTTATGGTAAAATCAAGAAAAACTCTATTTATTAGAGTCGAGCGATTTAGATTTCTTATTATGATCCCGTTTGTTACCGCAATTTGTTCTCTTAGAATCTCCCAACGATATAAGAAAAAATGTATCACATTTTTCGCATCGTTTATAAGTTTTATCTGCTTTGTAACAAAACGCCAGCGAGTAATATAAAGCTTCAAGAAGAGTGTTGAATTTGATTTTCAAACAATGAGTGTTAAGCGGGTCAAATTGTACAGTCACATTTTGGATATTGTAATTTATCTCTGTCTTGACAACATCTGTCGCTATCTTTATCAAAGCATCTCTCATATCTTCATTAATATTATCATAATTCGTTTTTTCTTCATCTTGGTGCTTTATTCCTTTCACAGAACAGCCTTCTATCAGTCCGACGCCTAGTGAATACGCCTGTATAAAAGAAGCTATTCTGAGATCTTTACGAGTTCTTATGAGATGTTTATTTTTATTTCTGTCATTATTAAAAATCAATGTGTTCTGGCAGAATAGCCAATTTTGGTTTGTCGGATCTTCGATCACGGTCTTTCCTGTAGAATTTCTGAGCATTTCATTAAATTCGTTTACAACTTTATTGCCATCAATTTTTTTATTCTTGAAGCCTGAATCTGTATCATCTTTAGTATCCTCAGAGTTTGAATTATCGTTAACTTTTTTTCCGAATGCCATATTCATATTATCCATCCATTGCTTAAAATCGGCATTTTCAGTATTTAGATCAAAAAACATATCATCGTCGCTATACACTTCTTTTAAACTCCAACTTCCATATTCTTCGGATGGAATATAAGCATTGATCAATAGGCGATAATAGTTATCTTCATAAGATCTATATGTAAAGTTTTTCATTTGTATCTCTATTGTGGGACACGTTAACAGCATTAACGTAAGGCCAAGAACTTTTTCAAATGTACTGCCCTTTGAACCTATGTGTTTTTCCTTTTGACCATCTGTTAACGCTGATTTTTTCAGTATGGATAATTCTGTGATCAGTTCGGCGACAGTCTTAAGTCGTTTTATGATCGAAACAACATCCTCATATTTTACATCTTCACTGTCATATACAGGAAAAAGAAATCCATATTTGTTTATCAATCCGAATAAACTGTTTTTGTCTTCTTCTTTATATTCTAATTCTGCATTCAGAAATTTTTCAAGAATACTATTGCTAGCAGCATACTCTTTGGCACATACCAGACCATAGTCATATGATGTTCCTTTCTTACTAGGATACACAAATTGAAAATGTTTCTCTTTAGGTATCATATTCGATGATCCATCGTTGCCGAATTTTGGGTCTAAAAGCATCATTTGTGTTCTGTTATTTGTTAGCAGACTTGAAAGCTCAATATAGTCGTTTTTAGACGCTCTACATTGCGGATAATCAAACGCTGCCTCTTCCAAAAACTTCAAATCAAAATTAAGTATTTTTTCACATTCTTTTTTTATCATAGCATTTCCCTTCATAATATTGATTTTTATTTTCAGATTATATATATTTCTGATTTTTTACTGTCTTTAAATTTAATATTAGCACGATTTTCTTACGGAATATTATATAAAAAATACGGATAGTGTAAATATTGAAAAAAAGTCAATGGTTGCGCGATCCTTTCTGCTGTGATATAATACAGTAAATTTAAATTTGAAAGGATCTTACTTATGAAAATAAAAAATTACCCCAGGGGCTACTCAGCAGGTCCGGACGGTATCTACTATCACGGCGAGCATTTTTCAAACGCTCTTATAGAAATAACCGATTACTACGAAGTAAAGTCATTGACGGCAGATGACCCAGGTGACTGCTATGTAGAGGTCGCATTTAAGGTCGGCGAAAAAATCTACACGGCGGTAATTCCGTGCAGCGGTCTTGAAAAAGCTATGCGCTTTATCCCACGTAATGATGTCAAGTTTGTAAAAAGCGAAAGCGTATGTAACAGATTTTTGTCGGAAACTATTGGTAAGTCTCTTCTTGATGCGAAACGCCATACCAAATATTCTCTCAGTCCGGGATATAACCACTTTCAAGTAAAGGGCGATTCAAAAGCACACTACGTCTTCTTGCTTGGCAACTGCATTATCGGCGAAACGGAACGTATAGGCGTTGATCTAGCACCGCAGAACGAAGCCATCGCAAAATTTAAACGCCCGCTGTCAACGCAAAATGCTGAATTTATGCCGTGGGTATCGGATTTTCTTGATTCAGATAATATACCCGGCGTATTGCTTATGGCGGCACTTACGCCATTCATAATGCCACTTATAGACGAATCGCAAAGAAGCAGATTTGAGTTCAACACTTACGTTTACGGCGATTCGGGTTCGGGAAAATCTGCGATAACCAAACTGCTTGTAGATTATTTCGAGGGCAGTCCAAATATTATAAATCTGCACAGCAATAAAAGCGAGATCGACAAGATATTCGAGTACAAGCATTGTTGCGTGGCAATTGACGACCTCTGCGGCACTGATTCCAACAGAGAAAGAGAGAATAACGAACAGAAACTTTCGGAAAATCTCAAACGTGTTCAAACTCCGGGGCAGATAGTCCGTGACGGCAAAATGATCAAAAATGAAAGTATGCTTTTTGTGACGGGTGAATATCTGCTTAAAAGTTCAAGCACGCTAAATCGCTGTCTTGTAGTAAATCTTAAAGATCCGATACCGCCGAAGGAGATCAACAAGCTTTGCCGTAATAAAGATCAGTATCTTGAAATGGTGCGGTGCTTTATCGAGTGGGTCTGCAAAAATTATGACAGACTTAGCGAAGATCTTAACAGCAAGCTTAGCGATGTGAAGAATCACAAAAACAAGGCTGAGAGGTACTCGGGCTTTAACCGAAACTATGCTATAAAGTCATTACTGTTTTGCATTTGCGATATTTTTTGTGAGTTTATCAGAAGCGTTTCGCACGATGATATGACAATGATCACAAGGCGCCGTTCTATCGAAAACTCTATCGAAGCACAGATAGATGACACATTGCGTCACCTTGAAAACCGCAGCAGCGAATATGCATCCTCTCGAAACATAGTCGAGAAAGCCGCCGCCGCTATTTTAAATTCGCAAAACGTAACTAACGATATTAATAAATTTCGTAAAGCGATACGCTTAGATGAAGATCCTCGTTATTTAGATGAAGGCCCTCATTATTATGATAACCAGCTTGAGGGAAGCTTTATCATCAGCGGCAAGGAATTGAGAAATATTTTTTCGTCAAGGCTTTCTGCGAAGTCCATAGGTGAAGCCCTTGCTGACGAGAACGTGCTTATGCTGTCAAAAGACGGAAGCAGAACATACCCTATCAGAAAGCAGGGCAAATCGCAAGGCAAATGGACGAAAAAGTTTTATCACATAAACGCCGATGCGCTAAAAGAGTATGCCCCTTGTTCCGATGAAACGGAAGATAAAAAGCCTGAAAAGCGTGAATCGAGCATATTCTGGCAACGTGAGGCTTTTTGGGACAAAAAGAAAAAGCAATGATTTAACTTATACATTATTTTCAAGATACCAACAGGAGGTAAGCAATTATGGATATGGTCAGAGAAAGGGAACTCAACGTCCCTATATTTCAAAAGCAAAACCTCACTATCGAGGAAGCCGCCGTTTATTCAAACATCGGTCAGCACAAGCTGAGAGAACTCACGGCAGACGAACGCTGTCCGTTCGTTTTGTGGGTGGGAAATAAAAGGCTTATAAAGCGCAGGCAGTTTGACGAAAGCACATAAAACCGCCCTTTGAGAAAGGGATTTCTCCTCTCTCAAAGGGCAGGTTGGCAAACTGGAAGCTTACTTTCCATATTTCTATTATTTAGTAAGATCCAATAATTCTTGAACCTTTTCTCGATATTCTTGGTTGTAATCTAACCATATTTCTGTATGTTCACTATCAGTTACCGTCCAAATCATTTTAATTTCTTCATTTTGTATTGAATCATATATTTCTTGTCCCATAAACTGTGGGGTTAATGTATCTGCTTCACTGTTTATTACCAAAACCGGAATTTCAATATCTGCAATTTTGTCATATACATTTGCATCATCATAACTAAATCCCAATTTCATTTTGTTGATAATGTTGCCACAGAATGTCATGTAAGATATAGGCAATCCAATATCCATCTTTCTCATTTCTTCTTCTACCATCCATTTCATATCACTAACCGGACAGTCTAGAATCAGAAAATCCACTTTGTTTTCAACATCCTTATCTCCCATTGCTAATCCTGCAGTTGCTCCACCAAACGATGTACCCCATATTCCTATCACTTGCTCCGGTGCATGGCTATAGACATAATCAATGTAATCAATCAAATCATATTTTTCCCAGTATCCAAATGTAGTATATTGAGCTGTATTTTCGTTGCTACTTCTCTGGTCATAAGTCAATACATTATATCCTTTCTGCAAAAACATTTCTGCTAAAGGATAATTGGTATAACGATTTCCACCAAGACCATGCACTAAAATAACTGTTGGATTATTCTTATCTCCTTCTTCACCAAGAGCATATATGTAATCTGCCGGTATCATATGTTCATCAAAAGTTGAAGTGATTTCAACTTTTTCTATAGTATATGTACTGCAGAAAACATCATAATCCATATTATATCTTTCCCAAAAACTATCTTTCACTTTTGAAGTATCTTCACAAGTAACCAATTGAGTAGACCCCATGAAAACTTGCGTCCCTATAAAATAGGACATTCCCACAAACAAAAGTAAAATAATTATAACTATTATCAACAATATTTTTGTCCATTTCTTCATCGTTTTCTCCTAAAAATTCCGATTTGTATTTCCATTCATTTTAGAAAATGGGCAATCCCGATCAGAATTGCCCATTACTTCAATAAATTATACTATTAGCTTTATTCCAACGTCTTCATTGTAGGGAACAACAGCACATCTCTAATAGCCGGTGAGTTAGTCAGCAGCATAACAAGTCTGTCTATGCCGTAACCAATACCGCCTGTAGGTGGCATACCTATCTCCAAAGCTCTCAGGAAGTCCTCGTCTGTGTGGTTTGCTTCCTCATCACCCTGCTTCAATGCCTCTTCCTGCGCTGCAAATCTCTCACGCTGATCTATCGGATCGTTCAGCTCTGAGTATGCGTTGCACATCTCTCTGCCCGTGATGAAAAGCTCAAATCTCTCTACATAATCAGGATTTTCTGGCTTCTTCTTTGTGAGCGGAGATATCTCGATAGGGTGATCCATTATGAATGTAGGCTGAATAAGATGCTCCTCAACATATTCCTCAAAGAACAGGTTGAGTATGTCGCCCCTCTTGTGCCTTGCCTCGTATTCAATGTGACGCTCGTCTGCAAGTGCCTTTGCCTCTTCTGTTGTGGCTACCTGTGAGAAATCAACACCAGAATACTTCTTTACAGCGTCGATCATTGTCATTCTCTCAAACGGCTTGCCAAGGTCGATCATTACATCACCGTATGGTACACAAGTAGTGCCGCATACCTCCTGTGCAACGTGCCTGAACATATTCTCTGTGAGATCCATCATGCCGTAGTAATCTGTGTATGCCTGATAAAGCTCCATAAGAGTGAACTCAGGATTGTGTCTTGCGTCAACACCCTCGTTTCTGAATACTCTGCCTATCTCGTATACTCTTTCAAGTCCGCCGACAATAAGCCTTTTCAGATAAAGCTCCAAAGAAATTCTAAGCTTAACGTCCTCGTCAAGTGCGTTGTAGTGTGTCTCAAATGGTCTTGCAGCAGCTCCGCCTGCGTTAGATACCAGCATTGGAGTTTCAACTTCCATGAAGCCCTGTCCGTCAAGATATCTTCTGATAGATGAGATTATCTGCGACCTCTTTATAAATGTATCCTTTACCTCAGGATTGCATATAAGGTCTGTGTATCTCTGTCTGTATCTAGTGTCCTGATCCTTCAGACCATGCCACTTCTCAGGCAAAGGCAGAAGCGACTTTGAAAGCAGCACGAACTTCTGAGCGTGAATTGATATCTCGCCCATTTTTGTTCTGAATACAAAGCCTTCAATGCCAACGATATCACCGATATCGCCCTTCTTGTAATCGTCAAATTCTTCCTTGCCGATCTCGTTCATTCTCAGATAGACCTGAACCTTGTCGCTCTTATCTCTCAGATCGAAAAAGCTTGCCTTGCCCATAAGACGTCTTGACATTACTCTGCCTGCAACGCTTACTGTTATGCGGTTTGCCTCGAGAAGCTCCTTGAGCTTTTCCTCGTCCTCGCCTGCCTGCTCCTTAAGCTCAGCCTCAAGCTTTTCATACTGTGCTTTAGCCTCGGCACAGCTTGCCGTAACGTCATACTTTGTTATCTCAAATGGATTCTTGCCCTTGGCTTTCAGTTCCTCCAGCTTGTCCATTCTTATCTTCTTTAAGCTGTTTATGTCCTCCTGAGTAAGCTCTTCCTCAGGAGCGTTTGTGCGGTTTTCCTCGCTCATTTATATTTTCCTTTCCGTGTGTTTTGTAAGTGGTCTGTTACTTTGAAATGTCGATGACCTCGAATTTCAGCAGACCGGCAGGTGTTTCAGCCTCGAAAATGTCGCCTACCTTGTGCTTGAGTGCAGCCTTGCCTATAGGTGACTCGTCAGAGATCTTGCCGTTGTCAGGGTCAGACTCAGTTGAACCCACTATCTGAAGATCCTCGATCTCGTCAAGCTCGATATCCTTTATCTTGATGATAGAGCCTACGCCTATCTCGTTTACAGAAATATCATCGTCCTCAACGACAGTTGCGTTTGAAATGAGAAGCTCTAACTCATTGATCTTTGATTCAAGGATAGCCTGCTCGTTCTTAGCCTCGTCGTACTCAGCATTCTCGGAAAGGTCTCCGAAAGAACGTGCTTCTTTAAGCTTCTGAGCAACTTCACGTCTTTTTACTGTAATAAGGTATTCAAGTTCCTCCTGCAATTTAGCATAACCTGCTTTTGAAACAGTCTTAGAAATAGCTGCCATAATTAAACACTCCTATATCAATATAATTTTATACGGGTACTATCAACTTAATATTATACACGATTTGCCCTCTTTTGTCAAGGTCGGAAGCCGTCGCAAACGGGCTTTTTTGCACCTTTGGACAGTCTGCACGATTTTACATTTTGCACAAATTTTCACCTCTGACAGCGTGTTAGGATATTGAAAATAATAATAGTATGATTTATAATTATCTTATGATAAAACAAGTTATGAAAAAACATAGGAGGAAATTTTCATGCCAAACCCCATTTTGCCTGCATGGGAGTATATCCCTGACGGCGAGCCGAGAGTTTTCGGCGACAGAGTTTATCTTTATGGCTCACATGACAGAGCCGCTCAAAGCGACTTTTGCGACTATAAACTGAAAGTCTGGTCTGCACCACTTGATGACCTTAACAATTGGGTCTGCCACGGACACAGCTTCCATACCCGTGATGACCGTGACCATAAGTCCGATACCGAGGGAATGACCGACCGCAAGCTGTTCGCTCCGGACGTTATAGAAAAAGACGGCAAGTATTATCTCTACGCCTATATAGTCGGCTCAAAGGGCGTTGTTGGCGTGTCCGATAAGCCCGAAGGTCCTTTCAAGCTCCTTTCTCAGTATAAATATGACCCTGAGGACGCAGGCGATGACGGCATTTATAATGATGCAGGCGTGCTTGTTGATGATGACGGCATAGTGTATATTTATTACGGCTTCACAGAATCCAACTTCAATGAGATAGACCCTGCGGATATGTATACCATTAAAAAGGGAAGTTACAAAAGAGCGGTCATTGATGACAGCGACAACGCACCGCAGGAACAGCGCTTCTTCGAGGCAAGCTCCCCGAGGAAAATCGGCGATACATACTATCTTATATATTCCCCATGTGTAGGAAGCAGGCTTGCCTATGCAACCTCAGATAAGCCACAAGGCCCGTTCAAATATCGTGGATATATAATAGACAACGGCGTGGATTTCCCAGGCGGAAATGACCACGGCTCAGTGTGCAACATAAATGGTCAGTGGTATATTTTTTATCACAGAATGACAAACAATACCATAATGTCAAGACGTGCCTGCGTTGAGAAAATAGAGATTCTCCCTGACGGAACGATACCGACAGTGGAAATGACATCGCTTGGCTTTGAAGACAGCCTTGACCCTTTCAAGCCTTATCCTGCGGATATAGCCTGCGTGCTGAAAGGCGGCTGTTTTATCACCGAAAAGGACATCTTCACAAGAAGTATCGTGAACATCACCGAGGGTAATGTTATAGGCTATAAGTATTTTGACTTTGGCGAGGACTTTTCCTCAAAGACCATGAAGATAGCCCTGAAAGTCAGGGGCATGGGAACTGTTGCAAAGGTGGCGGTCTATGCTGATGACTATGAGAACAGCGAGCCTGTAGGCTATGTTGATATTGGCACAGGCGACGGAGTTTACACAGGAGTAGTCAAGTCACTCACAGGCAGACATTCTATCTATTTTGTGCCTACAGCTTTTTCAGATGAACTTGCCGATTGGATAGCAGATTATTTCAAAAACAAGCCGCTTTTTGAACTTGAAGAATTTGTATTTATGAAATAGGAGGGAATGACATGGAAAAGTTTAGGCTTATCCCGCTTCTTACTGCAGCGGTCATGGGCTGTACTGCACTGCTTGCAGGCTGTGGAAAGGGAAGCGACAGCTCTTCATCAAAGGCAGAGGAGGGCGCAAAGACCTCTGATGACGGAAGTATAAACAAAGACCTTACATCAACCGAGCTTGCAAGACTTCTGGGCAACGGCACAAACCTTGGCAACACAATGGAGGCATACGGTCATAAAAGCTATTCCGCAGACACCGACCCTGAAAGCTTTGAAACTTTCTGGGGTCAGCCTGTCACAACGGAAGAAATGATAAAGGGCATGAAAGCAAGCGGCTTTGACTCTCTCCGTGTGCCTGTGGCATGGACAAACGCAATGGAGTATGAAAAAGGCGATTACACCATAAATGAAGCCTATCTCGACAGAGTGGAGGAGATAATAAACTACGCTTTGGATAATGATATGTATGTTATCATAAACGACCACTGGGACGGAAGTTGGTGGGGAATGTTCGGTTCTTCCGAGCAGAGCGACGTTGACAAGGCGTTTGAAATGTATAAGTCCATGTGGACGCAGATAGCGAACAGATATAAAAAATACTCCGACAGACTTATATTTGAGGGTGCAAACGAAGAGCTTGGTGACAGACTCAATGACACAGACGTGTGCAAAAACTCAGGTTCGCTTTCAAAAGCCGAGTGCTATGAAATGGCCAACAAGATAAATCAGACCTTTGTTGACACTGTCCGTGCAACAGGCGGAAACAACGAACAGCGTTTTCTTCTTATCGCAGGCTACAATACCGATATCACAATGACCTGCTCAAACAAGTTCCAAATGCCAACTGATACCGCAAAGGATAAGCTTCTGCTTTCTGTTCATTATTATACCCCATGGGATTATTGCGGAACAAAGGGTCGCTCAGATTGGGGAACAAAGACAGACTATGAGGAGCAGAACAGACTTTTCAGGAACATGACAAAGTATTCCGAGCAGGGCTACGGCATAATAATAGGCGAGTATGCAGTGCTTACAAACGGCGGTGACGTAAAGAAAGGCACTGACAAGTTTATTGACAACCTCCTTGACAACTGTGACGCCTACGGCTTTGCACCATTCCTTTGGGATTGCAGTGATTTTTTCTCCCGTTCAGAGCTTAAAATGCGTGATGAAACTGTGGCAAAGATATTTGATGAAAGGCGCCGTGATAACCAGTCTTCGATGACAGTGGAGGAGGAAAGAGCCGCTGCTGTAAAGAAGCTTGATGAAACTCTTGCGGCTGCACCTGAAAAGCTAACAGATGATACCGCACCGCAGGCTGACGAGAACACAGCGGTGGCATGGATAATGTATCAGAGTGCAGATTTTTCCGTATGCTACAGCGTTGGTGACGAGTATGACCCGGTATCAAAGAGCGACGGAGTGATCGCAGAAAACGCAGTTATAGACGGTGAGGGAACATACACAGTAAGCCTTGATATGACATCAAACAACGCCAACGGCATTGCATTCTCGGCTTTGGGTATCGCAAACGGTGAAAAGCTTTATCCGAACTATATCGCAACTATTGACGAGATAAAGATAAACGGCGAAGCTGTTGAAACCACAGCGGAGGGCTATACGACCTCTGACGACCAGCTTTGCACAAGAGTGAACCTTGTGAACCAGTGGGTATCCGCACCGCCTGAGGACGCAAGGATAGCAGGCGGTGACCTTTCAAAGGCTTCTCCAACAATACTTGACTATGCAGGAAAGATAAACACTCTCGAAATAACATTCACATACGCTCCTGCGGCATAAAATAAGCAATATAAAAACGGCAGTTCAGCATATGCTGTTCTGCCGTTTTGGTTTGTGAAATATCAGAACTGCGAATTAGTCCAGTCCACAATACTTTGGATAGACTTATCACGCTTGTTAATGAACGCCCTTATGCAATCTGATGAAGCATATCCTCCATGAAGCGCTTCTTCAGCCGAGCCTGTTTCTGGGTATCTTGCAAAGAACTGCTCATAAAGAGGGGAATATATGCTCTCAAATTCTGCGAGCCTATCAAGTGCCTTTTCTTTTTCAAACGTACCCTCAGACATCTTTAAAAGCCTGTCATTGAAATCGTTCCTGAAATCTTCATTTGACATAAGATAAGCAAAACTCAGAACCGCAGGATTTTTCGTGTCCGTGTCAAGCAGTCCCTTTGGCTTGTAGTTATCCTCTTTCATGGTGTTCGTCCATGCGTCGCCCTCGCCGCTTACTCCGCCGAACTCAACGTCATAGAACATGAAACGCCATTTGCCGTCTGCATATTCGTTGGAACTGTCTGTGTTCTGCACCTTCCACATTGACCAGTTTTTGCCCGGCCAATCCCACTTGTTGTTTATCCAAACCTCTGCAAGGAAATAATCTCTCACACTGTCGGTGTCAACAAGCTTTGAGAACTCCTCATAATCTGCCTGTGCGGATAAGTCTTTGTGAGAAGCGAAGAAATCTGTAAGCTCCTTGAAGAAATATCCCTCGTCTGTTTCTCCCTCCGGAAGCTTGCCTTCGTCAAGCTTGTAGCCGCTTTGATAGGTTTCTGCGTCGCCTTTGTAGACCACCACATCGTCTTTGTTCACACCGTAGTGGCTTTCAAAATAATTGTCGGAATAGTCCTCCTCCAGCACATAAAGTCCCCAGTATTCGCCATTCAGATAAACAACGCATGGACGTGAAGCTTTTGTTGAGCCGTCAAGCTCTGTCATAAGACTCTGCCAATAGGTGTCATTGAATTTTGCCGTAAAAGCACAATTACCACCTGCACGGAGAGTAAGCGTCTTAAAGCTGTCGATAGTTTCATCAGATGCGTTTTTCAGCCCCTCAAAGACCTCATAGTTAAACTTCTTTTCACCATATTTCTTTCTGGCGTAAAGCCTGAATCCCTTTTGCAGGTCGGAGCGTGAATAGTTTCCCTGTATCCTTATGCCGCAATCCTGTGACAAAGCGTTCGTCACATTTCCCTCGGCTGAAATCTCGTTAAGCTCGATGTGACAATCACGTTCCCATTCCTTGCCACGCTGTTTGTAGTTTGCGTCAAGCTGCCTTGCAGTTTCGTTTTCTATGCTTTCTCCGCTGGATTTATAGTCTTCAAGTGCCTTGTTGAAAATATCTCCCTTGACGTAAATGCCGATCTTGCTGTCGAAAAGGTCAGCGTAGTCCATTGTGATGTTCATTACCGCAAGGTCATGCCCAGCCGCTTCACAGCTTTCTTTAAGCCCTTTTATATGCTCCTCTGCGCTTCCTATGTAAAAGCTGCCTGAGAAGCTTTGTGAAACGCTTCCGTCGCTTTTTTCGCTTGATGCTCTTATAACAGTGCATTTGTCCACCGCATTGTCAGAAGGTGCTTTTTTGTTGCACCAGAAATCCCCCTCGCCAAAGCTGAACTCATTGAAATTTCCCGATATCATTTCTGTCGGCACGGCTGAAACCACATTAGGGTCATTGCTCCTGTCTTTTATCTCGATAGGGGCAGTGTATTCTTCTCTCGTGGCAGAGGTCCTAGGGTCTGTGCCGTCAGTGGTGTAGTATATCTTCTCACCCTCGTTTGCGGTAAGCTCAAGGCTGAAACCGCTGTCATAAAAGCCGCTTTCCTGCGAAAAACCTATCACGCTGTCATTGAGGTCAAACTCAGGCTTGTCTGTTTCAGGTTCGGTGGTGGTATTATCATAGTCTGAAACGCTGCTGTCCGCTTTGCCGGAGCTTTCAGCCGCTTTTGATGAAGCCTGCGAGCCGTCCCCACCTTTTGAACAGCCCGACAGCATAAGCACTGCGGCCATAAGGCATAATATTTTTCTTGCGTTCATATATTTCCTGCTTTCTGTTTTATGTAAACGTTTTACTTTGCACATATGATTGTACCATAACAAAGCCCTGGAAGCAATAGAAACGCTCCATTTTCGGCATTTGCAACTGTTTGAAGCCCGTTTGTTTGTCTATTATGGATATAAAAAGCGACATAAAAAAGCGTCGGATAAAACTACCCGACGCTTTGTGTATTGTATTTTAAATTATTGTTTGTTTTTATTGTAGATTATCATAAGCCCTTTGAGCAGAAGCTCATCGTCAATGACTATGTCACGCTTGCAGTAAGGAACTATTATCTTTGCCACACCGCCTGTGGAAACCACAGTGCATTTTTCACCAAGCTCGTTTTCTATCCTCTCTATAACGCCGTCAATGCTTGCAGCGTTGCTATGGATTATACCGCTCTTCATACAGTCGATAGTATTAGTGCCTATGACCTTTTTAGGCGGTACAAGGCTGATGAAAGGAAGCTGTGAAGCCTTGCCCGAAAGCGAGTCGAGGGAAGTTCTGAGTCCCGGTATTATCATTCCGCCTATGAAATTCTTTTCCTTGTCTATTACTGATATGGTAGTAGCAGTGCCCATATCTATCATTATGATAGGCACAGGGTAGAGGTTTATCGCCGCAACTGCGTCTGCAACTCTGTCGCTTCCAAGCTGTGCGGGATTGTCGAGATTTATCTTAAGTCCCGTCTTTATTCCGGGTCCTACCACCATGATACGCTTTTTGATAAGCCTCTCCATTGCCTCTTTCATCGTGAGGGTAACAGACGGCACGACCGATGAGATTATGCCGCCCCTGAAATCTGACATATCTATAGAATGTATCTCAAGAATGTTCTTGAGCATTATGGCATATTCAAGTGCCGTGGACTGCTGATTTGTAGAAAGTCTTTCAACAAAAAGTATCCTGTCGCTTTCAAAACAGCCCATTACTATGTTAGTGTTTCCTATATCGACCGCTAAAACCATTTGTATGTTATCCTTTCGGTGAATTTATGCCTGCGCTTTGTTTTTGCTGGGAATGAACCTTGCCTTATAAAGTGCAGCACCCACTGTACCTGTAACAAATGTACATACAGCCATTTCGACCAGAGCGTTTATGCCTACAAAGGTGCAGATGAATACTATGATATTCTTTCCGCCCATAAGCTCTTTTACATAATCGGTGTTGCCGAAAAGCAAAACAAGTGCACTCATAAAGAACGCAGTGTTCAAAAAAGCAGTAAAAAAGCCCGTAACAGCATATGAAACATAATTGTTTGTTACCTTGCTCATGCCTTTTGCTATAAATCCTACGATAATGCCGTCAAGAAGTCTTGGTACAAATCGCTGAATGAAAGCCAGAACCGGATCGATCGCAACAAGTGCTGCACCCATTCCGCTTGGCACGCCTATTCCGAAGCACTGCAAAAAGCTGAGCAGTCCGAAAACTCCTCCAATGACTGCACTTCCCACAGGGCCTACCGTTACAGCCGCTATGGCAATAGGAATTACGTTGAGAGTAATTACCAGCGGTCCGATAGGTATAGAACCGATAGGAGTGAACGAGAAGATCATTGTGAGAGCTGTCATCAATCCCAGTATCACCAATGATTTTGTGTTGACCTTTGTTTTCATATTAAATTTCCTCCTTGTTATTATTCCTCCATCATGGGAGGATACAATACAATACCAATATATTATATCACATTTTTTCGCATATTTCCATAGCTTAAGCAAATTTTTTATGAATTTTTTTATCTTCATAAGCAGGAATATCTCTGCACTCACAAATGTATAATTTATTAACAAAAGAAAACGAAATAAGCACTGCAAAATTCCATATAGTGCAAACAAAATCGTGATTTTTCATGTAATTGTGATATTTTTTTCACCTGTTTTACACATTCATATGTACATTTAGCTGTATGCACATACTTATATATGCTATGTAAAAGTTAATAATTAATAGAATATTCATAGATTATGTTAGAATAGTTCATTGACATTTTGTATAATTAAAGTCAAGCAAAGAGAGAATTTGTGTGAGATTTACACAAACCTCTTTGAACACATTATTACATTACATATAGGAGGAATTAGAAATGAGATTTACATTACCAAGAGACCTTTATCACGGCAAGGGAGCATTGGAGAACCTGAAAACACTGAAAGGTAAGAAAGCTATCATCGTAGTCGGCGGCGGCTCAATGAAGAGAAACGGTTTTCTCCAGAAAGCAGAAGCTTATCTGAAAGAGGCTGGAATGGAAGTTAAGCTTCTTGAGGGCGTAGAGCCAGACCCTTCTGTAACAACAGTTATGAACGGTGCAAAGGTCATGCTCGAATTTGAGCCTGATTGGATCGTAGCAATGGGCGGCGGCTCACCTATCGACGCTGCAAAGGCTATGTGGATCAAGTATGAGTATCCTGACTGCACATTTGAAGATATGTGTAAGGTATTCGGTATCCCTGAGCTGAGAAAGAAAGCACACTTCTGCGCAATTTCTTCAACATCAGGCACAGCTACTGAGGTAACAGCATTCTCTATCATCACAGATTATGACAAGGGTATCAAGTATCCTATCGCTGACTTTGAGATCACACCAGATGTAGCTATCGTTGACCCTGATCTTGCTGAAACAATGCCACAGAAACTGACAGCTCATACAGGTATGGACGCTCTGACACACGCTATCGAAGCTTATGTTTCAACAGCAAACTGTGCATATACAGATCCACTTGCTATCCATGCTATCGAAATGATCCAGAAGGATCTCATTGATTCTTACAACGGCAATATGGGCGCAAGAGATAGAATGCACGACGCTCAGTGTCTTGCAGGTATGGCATTCTCAAACGCTCTGCTTGGTATCGTTCACTCAATGGCTCATAAGACAGGCGCAGCTTTCGCTGATTATGGCGCACACATTATCCACGGCGCAGCTAATGCAATGTATCTGCCAAAGGTAATCGCATTCAATGCTAAGGACGAAACAGCTAAGAAGAGATATGGCGTTATCGCTGATTATATGCACCTGGGCGGTTCAAACGATGACGAGAAGGTAAAGCTCCTCATCGAGTATGTAAGAGGCATGAATGATAAGCTCAACATTCCTCACTGCATCAAGAACTATGGTACAGACAGCTATCCATGTGAGCAGGGATTCGTTCCTGAGAACGTATTCCTTGAGAGACTCCCTGAGATCGCTAAGAACGCTATCGCAGACGCTTGCACAGGTTCTAACCCACGTCAGCCTTCACAGGAAGAAATGGAAAAGCTCCTCAAGTGCTGCTACTACGATACAGAAGTTGATTTCTAATTCTCCAGATTATAGAACAGAGAGCGTCCCGAACTTGTTTCGGGGCGTTTTCTGCTTTTTTGTGTATTTCGCTTAAAAACACTTGATTTTTGCTAGATTTTATGTTATAATTTTAGTAGACTTGGGAATTTTTATTATATAAGCAGGGGAGAGTGTTTATTTTGCAGGATATGGACTATTATTTTTCTCATTTTCCTGTGCTGGAAACAGAAAGACTCATACTCAGGGCGAAGACCGCTGCTGACGCAGAGGATATGAAAACATATATGGCTGACGAGAGCCTTTACAAATATTGGGGCAGAAACATGACAAGGCAGGAAAGAGAGCCGTCGCTTTTTTTTGGACGCACTCTTAACAACGGCAAAAAGGATCATATAAGCTGGGGGATAGAGCTAAAGAAAAATCATAGGTTGGCAGGGGAGGTAAACCTGTTCAATATCGAGAATGACAGACAGGCAATGATAGGCTATCGAATCTCGGCGGCGTATCAGAACATGGGCTTTGTCACCGAGGCTCTCAGGCGTGTAATCAGATTTTGCTTTGAGGAAACAGGCGTTCAAAGGCTTGAAGCTGAGGTCATGACGGTGAACGTGGCTTCAAACAGAGTAATGGAAAAATGCGGCTTTACCTGTGAGGGAACAAAGCGTCAGGCAAAGTTTGTGAACATCTATACAGACTTCAATATCTATGGGCTTCTCAGAAGCGATATTATGGGAGAGCGTGCGGCTTCTACATAAGACAGAAAAATAAGGCGCTGTAAAAAAAGCGCAACAAAGCCCGTGGATTTCCTCGATATGGAAGCCCGCGGGCTTTAATATATCACACAGCAAAAAAGAAC
>OGKA01000016.1_pt1 | contig 190444 bp, 162 predicted proteins | sample 1572211 | NCBI WGS metagenome assembly OGKA01 (sample SAMEA2582125, study PRJEB24529) | metagenome | biome: Human gut stool | place: China | collected 2011 | reverse complement strand
TTGCGGGAGCACGCAGTGCAGAGCAATTCGGTATCAGAGGGGTCAAAAGCTTTTGCCCCCAACATCATATGCATATCATTATATCAAAATTACATCAAAAATCAACTATGACTTCTAAATTTTCGCTGCCGGATGTTTGTTTTTTTGATGTAATTTTGATGGTTGAGTGGAATTTTACGAATCAATGGAATGGATCAACAGAATGAATATTTTCCCAATATTGACTCCAAATTTGAAAAATGGTATGATGAAAACGTGGATAATTAAAAGAAAAGGTCATAGCAGAGTCTTCGGCTGTGACCTTTTGTAGTAACCAACCCCAAGGAGAACATCATGATAAGTTTTGATCTAGACATGACCCTCTTAGACCACCGGACGGATCAGATCACACCGAGTGCGCTGGAGGCGATTGAAAAGCTGCGCCCGAAGTACAAGATTGTGCTGGCAACGGGGCGCGATATGGATAATTATTACAGTACATCGTACCGGGACATCGTCCGTCCGGATGCGATTGTACATATGAACGGGACGAAGATCACAGTGGGAGATAAGTTGCTGTTTGAGCACATCTTTGATCCAAAACTCCTGCACCGGGTGCTGAGTTTCTGCGATGAAAAGGGCTTCGGAATCGGCATGACGGTGGGGGATGAAGATTACTATATCCATCCGGAGATCATTGCGGCTAATGATATCCGCTTCTGGGGAAGCTGCGGGCGGCAGTTCCAGGATCCGTGGAAGATGCTCACGATGCCGGTCCGGACACTGGCGTTTGTCGGCAGCCGTGAACAGGTGAAGGAGATGGAACGGGAATTTCCGACCCTGAAATTGCCGATGTTTGCGAGCGGACATGGCGCGGATGTGGTCGAGAAAGGCAATTCCAAGGCGGACGGACTCCGCAGGCTGGCGGTGTATTTTGGAGAAAAAGAAGATCTCTCCGATACAGTGGCATTTGGCGACAGCATGAATGATATTGAGGTTGTGCAGGAAGCCGGCATCGGCGTGGCGATGGGAAATGCAGTGGATGCGCTTAAAAAAGTAGCCGATTACGTGACGGCGCCGATCGGGGAAGGTGGAATTTATAAAGCGTGCGAACACCTTCATTTATTTTAAAGAAGTTATTTTCCTATTTTACCTGTTCCCATTTTCCTATATAAATGATATAATAGCTACCAAACGGTTATTGTCCACAGGTGAGTTTCTTTGAGTAGAAATTCCATGCAGTACAATAACAAGAAATGACTTAAAAGGCGCGTGCCTGCAAGCTTTGACTAAAAGGATGAACTGCGGCTGCAGAAATCGGCAGTGCGGCAGGGAACCGGACACGCACCGGGAAAAAAGAGAGGATGTAACAGATGGAACATTTAATTACTCCGGCTGGTTATAAACCGGTATTGGATTTGAGAGAAACACAGGTTGCTATCAAGGAAATCAAGGACTTTTTTCAGAGAGAACTGGCAAAACAGCTCAATCTGACCCGTGTGTCCGCACCGCTTTTTGTACTGCCGGAATCTGGTCTGAACGATAACTTAAACGGCGTAGAGCGCCCGGTATCCTTTGGAATTCTGGAGCAGAAAGATCGGAAGGCTGAGATTGTACATTCTCTCGCCAAATGGAAACGTCAGGCATTAAAAGAGTACGGATTTCAGGAAGGTGAAGGCCTTTACACCGACATGAGCGCGATCCGTCGTGATGAGGATACAGACAACATCCATTCCATTTATGTGGATCAGTGGGACTGGGAGAAGATCATCAGTAAAAAAGATCGTACCCGTGAGACACTGGAATCCATTGTCCGTTCGGTTTACAAGGCACTGAAAGTGACCGAGGACTATATGGCATATGAGTATGAGTACATTGGACGTTATCTTCCGGAAAATATCACATTTGTGACGACCCAGGAGCTGGAAGATATGTATCCGGATTGCACACCGAAGGAGCGCGAGTACAAGATTGCGAAGCTGCACGGTGCGGTATTTATTGAGCAGATTGGTGACAAGATGAAATCCGGTGAGAAGCACGATGGTCGTGCCCCGGACTATGATGACTGGAAATTAAACGGCGATATTCTGGTATATTATCCAGTTCTGGATATCGGACTGGAGCTTTCTTCCATGGGTATCCGTGTTGATGAGGATTCCCTGAAAGAGCAGCTGGTAAAGGCGGGATGTGAGGAACGCGCGGAGCTGCCATTCCAGAAAGCAGTTCTGGAGGGAGAGCTTCCGTATACAGTCGGCGGCGGTATCGGTCAGTCCCGTATCTGTATGTTCTTCCTGCGGAAAGCACATATCGGAGAGGTGCAGGCGTCGATCTGGCCGGACGGTGTGCGCGCAGAGGCAGAGGCTCACAACATTCATCTGCTGTAAAAATAAAATTGATGAAAAGCTGCCCGGGAAAGTGATTTTCTGCGGCAGTTTTTTGTGTAATGGGAAGCCCATAGAATGAGAGGATAGGATATTTATATGGCGGATCATATCTATGATTTAATTATTATCGGTGCGGGACCGGCGGGATATACGGCAGCGCTGCGTGCGGCGGCGATGGGGATGGATGCAGTCCTGATCGAGAAAAAAGCGCTGGGCGGCTCATGCGTCAATACCGGCTGTATTCCTGCCAAGGCGCTTCTGCAGGCGACGGCGGTCTACCGGGATATGTTGAAAGCATTCCGGTTTGGCATCGTGGCGGAGAAGGTCAGCTTTGACTGGCGGCAGATGCAGATTTATAAAAATGAGTCCGTGGAATCATTCCGCTCAATGATTCAGGGAATGTTAGAAAAAGCGGAGGTGGAGATGATTCACGGCGATGCGCGCCTGCATGCGGATAATGTGGTGCGTGTGACGACCTCCAAAGGCGCATTGACGCTGAAAGGAAAAAATGTGATTCTGGCAACCGGTTCCAGCCCTGTGATTCCGGATATCCCGGGAATTGATCTGCCGCAGGTTATGACAAGCCGTGATATTCTGCGGATGGATGACTGGAATTTTGACTGTCTGACGGTCATCGGCGGCGGTGTCATCGGTGTGGAGATCGCGACGATCTTCGCGGCGCTCGGTTCCCGCGTAACGCTTTTGGAGCAGGCAAACCGTCTGCTGGAGTCGATGGATCCGATGATTTCCGAGCAGATGGAAGCGAATCTGCGTTCTAAGGGTATTGAAGTCCACTGCAATGTACAGGTCATGGAGATCAAGGATCGCGGCAACGACACGGTGTCGGTCAATTACCGTTGTGAGCGTGGCTGGAAGGAAAGCCCGGCGGACCGCGTGCTGGTGGCAGTCGGCAGACGCCCGAATATGTCGAAGGTTCTGGCGGACGATTGTCAGGTACAGCTGGAAAATGGGCGTCCGCTCATCAAGGGAACTTACCGCACGACGCAGGAAAATGTCTATGCGATCGGCGATACCGTGGCGCGGAAACGTCTTGCCCATGTGGCAGCGTCCCATGCGGCTTATCTGGTCGAAAACCTGGCGGGACGCGGACACCGGATGCAGCTTTCGGTCGTGCCGAACGGTATGTATGTCGTGCTTCCGGTTGTGCCGACCTGTATTTATACGGAGCCGGAGATTGCGGCGGTTGGATTTACGGAAAATGACGCCCGCCTTTATAATATGAAGATCAAGTGCGGTGTGGCATATATGACGGAAAATGGAAAAGCGCTTTTAGCGAGAAACAGCCGCGGTTTTGTGCGCCTGATTTTTGAGGCGTATACCAACACGCTGATCGGGGCGCAGATCATGTGTGCGCGTGCGACGGACATGATCGGAGAGATGGCAACGGCGATCGCCAATGGTCTTACGGCATATCAGCTCTCGACGGCGATGCGCGCGCATCCGACGTACAGTGAGGCGATCACGGAGGCGATCAAAGATGCGTTGAAAAATGGATAATAGAGAAACAACAGGAGGCAGAAAAATGGGACGTGAGGTTCAGGCGAGAATTGAACAGCTTCGCGAGAAGATGGCGGAGCGTGGAATGGACGCATATCTGATTCCGACATCGGATTTCCATGGCTCGGAATACGTGAGCGGGTATTTCAAATGCCGGAAATATATGACAGGCTTTACCGGTTCGGCGGGAACGGCGGTCATTACGATGGAGGACGCAGGTCTCTGGACGGATGGCAGATATTTTGTGCAGGCGGCAGCAGAGCTTTCCGGCAGCGGGGTGGAACTTTACCGCTCCGGTCAGGAGGGCGTGCCGACGATGCTGGAATTTTTGAAAAAACATATGCCGGAACAGGGTGTTCTGGGTTTTGACGGCAGAGTGGTCGATACGGCAGAGGGCGAGCGCATCGCGAAAGTACTGTCCGGGAAAAAGGTACGCATTTCGGAGGGTGAGGATCTGGTTGGAAGCATCTGGGACGACCGCCCGGCGCTTCCGATGAACCCGGTCTGGATTCTGGAAGAGAAGTATGCGGGAAAATCGGCGGAGGAGAAGATTGCAGATCTGCGCGGGGAGATGAAAAAGCGTCAGGCGACGGTGCATCTGCTGACGAGTCTTGATGATATCGCGTGGCTTTTAAATATCCGGGGTGATGACATTGTACATACGCCGGTTGTATTGTCCTACTTGATTGTAACAAAACAGGAATTATTCCTCTTTATTCATGAGAAGACGCTGAACGAAGAAGTACGTGCCTATCTGCATGGACTGGGCGTTCGGATCATGCCATATGAGGCGGTATACCAGATTGCATCCGCATTCCGCTATGAGCGAGTTTTATTGGAAAAGTCGAAGATCAATTACCGTCTGTTCCGGTGCCTGGATGCGAGCGTGAAAGTGATCGAGGCGATGAATCCGACGGCAGCGGCAAAAGCAGTCAAAAATTCAGTGGAACAGGAAAATATGCGCCGTGTGCATGTGCAGGACGGTCTGGTATTGACCCGTTTCCTGCGCTGGGTGAAGGAACATGCAGGCGAAAAAGGACTGGACGAGTGGACCGCAGGGGAATATCTGGATAAGCTGCGCCTGGAACAAAAAAACTGCCTGGATATGAGCTTTACGACGATCTCTGCGTGGGGACCGAACGCGGCGATGTGCCATTATACGGCCTCTGAGACAGAGAAGAGCAGTGTGCCGAATAAGGGGCTGTATCTGGTCGATTCCGGCGGACAGTATTATGAGGGAACGACGGATGTGACGCGTACCATCGCGGTCGGACCGATCCCGCAGGAAGAAAAACGCTGCTGTACGCTGGTGGCGTGTTCGATGCTGCGTCTGCTGGATGCGAAGTTTATGTATGGCTGCCGCGGTATCAACCTGGACTATATTGCGCGCGAACTCCTGTGGAGAAACGGTCTGGATTTCAACCATGGAACAGGGCATGGTGTCGGCTATCTGGGATGTGTGCATGAGCGCCCGAATTCCATCCGATGGAGGCTGCTCACATCGCCTGCTGAAAATGCGGTTCTGGAGGAAGGCATGGTTACCTCCGATGAGCCGGGGCTTTATCTGGAAGGAAAATTTGGCATCCGGACGGAGAATCTGATGCTTTGTGTGAAAGATGTGAAGAATGAATTTGGTCAGTTCATGAAATTTGAAAACCTGACCTGGGTTCCGATCGATCTGGACACGATCGATGTATCGCTTATGGAAGCGCGCGACCGCGAGCTTTTGAACGCGTACCATAAGGGCGTGTATGAGAAGCTGTCTCCGTATATGATGGAGGAAGAGAAGATGTGGCTGGCAGAGGCGACGCGAGCAATTTAGAAGAGGAAAACAAGGAAGATACGGCAGTAAAACATTAAAAAAGCGGTTAAAAACCGGCATAGATAAAAGATGCCGGATATAAACTGTAAATGACCATGTAAAATAAATGCGAGGCTGCGTGTATGCGCTATCATTCGTTCGACCGTGTCCGAATCTGTGAGACAACTGGAATGCAGGACGGCTATCTGCGGATCGATGTGGTAAACAGTGAAAACAATTTTCCAATTAAGGGAGCAGAGGCTTCGATCAGCTATGGAGAATCAGGACAGACGCAGGAAGTGCTTAGAACCAATTTATCCGGGCAGACGGAGGAGATTGCGGTAGCGGCGCCTCCTGCGTTGCTTTCACTGGAAGAACAGAACCGGGAAAAGCCGTATGCGGATTATACGGTGGAAGTGCGGGCAGAGGGCTATGGGCCGGTGAAGGTAAAGGGAACGGAGGTGCTGGCGGGCGTGCTGGCAGTCCAGCCGATCCGGATGATTCCGCTTCCGGCTCAGACCGGAGCGGAGGAGAATATCCAGATTCCGGACCATACCTTATATGGTTCCTATCCGCCCAAGATTGCCGAGGATGAGGTAAAACCAGTGCAGGAGAGCGGCGAGATCGTGCTGAGCCGCGTGGTGGTACCGCAGACGATCGTCGTGCATGACGGCGTACCGACCAATGCCTCCGCAAAAGATTACTATGTGGCATACCGGGATTATATCAAGAACGTGGCATCGAGCGAGATTTATGCGACCTGGCCGCGCAGCACAATCGTCGCTAATGTGCTGGCAATCATGTCGTTTACGTTGAACCGGGTGTATACGGAGTGGTATCGGAACCAGGGCTACGATTTTACGATTACATCCTCAACGGCATTCGATCACAAATGGATTTACGGGCGCGATATTTTTGAGCCGATCTCAGAGGTGGTGGATGACATTTTTGACAACTATCTGTCCCGCCCCGGTGTGAGGCAGCCGATTCTGACGCAGTACTGCGACGGGCGGCGGGTGTCCTGCCCGGGCTGGATGACCCAGTGGGGATCCTGCAGTCTGGGAGAACAGGGATACAGCGCGATCGAGATATTGCGGCGCTTCTATGGAAATAGTATTTACATCAACACTGCGGAACAGATATCAGGAATCCCGATCTCCTATCCGGGGGAACCGCTTAAGGTGGGTTCCAGCGGCGATAAGGTGCGGCAGCTGCAGCAGCAGCTTGACGCGGTGGCGACTGTGTATACAGCGATCCCGCGGGTTACGCCGGACGGGATCTACGGATCCGGAACGGAGGCGTCCGTACGGGCGTTCCAGTCGGTGTTTGGACTTCCGCAGACGGGCGTGGTCGATTTTGCTACCTGGTACAAGATTTCTCATATCTATGTGGGGATCTCGCGGATTGCGGAGCTGAATTGAGTTGGAAATGGGATTTGCGGGAGAAGAATAACGAAAAGACATATGAATTCCTATAGGTGAAATATCTGTGAGCAGGATGCATACAGGAAACAGAGACAAAGAACATAAGAGGGGGTGGATTGGATGAAAGATACCAGACGGGAAGAGGGAGTCAGACAAACCGGGGGGACTGGCCGGGCAAATGCGATCACAGAGGGAGTGATCTGGAAACAGCTTCTGCTATTTTTCTTCCCGATTTTATTTGGAACTTTTTTTCAGCAGCTCTATAATACGGCAGATGCGGTGGTAGTAGGCCGTTTTGTCGGAAAGGAAGCGCTGGCGGCGGTCGGCGGAAGCACATCGATGCTTACGAACCTGCTGGTTGGCTTTTTTGTAGGACTTTCTTCGGGTGCGACAGTTATCATCGCCCAGTTTTACGGGGCGGGACGCGGTCAGCGGGTCAGCGAGGCAGTCCACACGGCGATTGCCTTTTCGCTGCTGTGCGGTATCCTTATGACGGTTGGCGGACTCCTTTTTTCCGACACGGCGCTTCGCCTGATGGGGACGCCGGAGGATATCATGGACAATGCAAGCGGGTATCTGCACATTTATTTTGTCGGAATCACGGCGAACCTTTTATATAATATGGGTGCCGGAATCCTGCGGGCAATCGGTGATTCCAAAAGACCGTTCTATTTCCTTGTGATCAGCTGTTTTACAAACATTGCGCTCGATCTGTTGTTTGTAGTAGGACTTCGGATGGGCGTGCGTGGCGCGGCGGTGGCGACGATTCTTTCCCAGGTGGTCAGTGCGTGTCTGGTATTGGGAACGCTGATGCGTGCGGATGGCTCGTACCGGTTTGAGATCCGGAAAACGCGGATCACACCGGTGATTCTGGTGCGGATCATCCGGATTGGGTTTCCGGCTGGACTCCAGTCGGTTATGTATTCCTTTTCCAACCTCGTGATCCAGAGCAGCGTCAATGCACTGGGAACAGACACGGTGGCGGCGTGGGCTGCATATGGAAAGATCGACAGCACTTACTGGATGATCATTAATGCGCTGGGGATCTCCATCACGACCTTTGTCGGACAAAATTACGGCGCGGGGCGGCTGGACCGTGTGAAACGCAGCGTGTACGTCTGCCTGGGAATTTCCTGTATTATCACGGTGGGGCTGAGCACGATCCTGTATCTGACGGGCGGCTATATTTATCTGTTGTTCACAACGGATGCGGCGGTAATTGCGATCGGCATGAAGATTCTTCACTTCCTGGTGCCGGCATTTGTGACATACCTCTGTATTGAGATTTATTCCGGCGCACTGCGCGGTGTGGGAGACTGCTGGATTCCGATGATTATGACGGCGCTGGGCGTGTGCGTCCTGCGGGTTGTCTGGATCCTGATCGCTGTTCCGATCCGCCCGGATATCCTGACAGTGGTATTCAGCTATCCGCTGACCTGGACGATCACAACGGTTCTCTTTAATATTTATTATTATTTTTTCAGTGCGCTGAAAAAATGGAATGTGCCGCTTCCGTGGAAGAAAAAGAGGCGGGAGCTTCATAACCTGTAAACAGTTATGCATGGTTTCGAAAATGATTGACAAAACGGGGTGGTACTGGATTTTTTTCAGAAAGTGTGATATTCTTATGTTACAAAAGATAGGTGACAGTGTTTCTTCCTGGATGGATGCCGCGCAAGCGGCAGATAAAACGGAGATTCGAAACAGAGGGCAGAGGCACTTGCCGCTGGTCAGAAAGAGAGGCAGAATTATGGGCTATGAACCAATGAATGAGTCCTGGCAGATGGCGGGGGAACGCCATGAGACACTGGGACAGTATGTGGCGAAGACATATTTATGGATGTTTGCAGGGCTTCTTGTGACATTTGGCATCGCATTAGCCGGATACGTGACGGGAGCGATTTTGTATGTATTTCAGGTTCCGTATGCGACCCTCGCATTGACGGGACTGGAGCTTTTGACGGTGATCTGGCTGAGTGCCCGGATTCACAAGTTATCGGTGGGAGCGGCGAGAGGGCTGTTTCTATTCTATGCAGCTTTAAACGGCGTTGTTTTCTCGATGTATTTCCTGATCTTCGGTGTTGTGGAGATGGTGTTTGTATTTGCGGCGACCGCGCTGTTCTTCGGAATGATGGCGGGCGTCAGCCTGATCTTCAAGCTGGACTTGAGCGGAATCCGTCCATTGCTCGTTGGCGGACTGCTGTTTCTGATTCTCTTTGGTCTGCTTTCAATGTTTTTAAATCTAGGCAGCTTTGAGACAGTGCTCTGCTATGCCGGTATCGTGGTATTCTTAGGCTTTACCGCTTATGATACAACCAAGATCCGGGATAATTACCAGATTTTCTCCGCGGATCCGGAGCTGCTTCAGAAAGCATCGGTATTCTCAGCGCTGCAGCTGTATCTCGATTTTATCAACCTGTTTCTGTACATTATCCGCCTGATGAACCGGAATCGGAAATAGGAAAAAATCTTTCAGGAGAACAGAAGTTCCTTTGCAGGAATAAAGAAAAGTGGAATTTTGCGGAAAACTGAATATGCAAAAATGAAATGCCGGAACGGGGGAAAGCTTTGTTCCGGCATTATTGTGTTTTTCTGCTTGAAAATCCTGTTTTTGGCATGGACGGCTTCATTCTTTTAGCAGAAAGGGAAGCATTCTGTAATAAATTTGACAGATTTTATTTAAAGTTTCTCTATTGAAGTGGATGGGGAGTATCTGTTAAACTAGGTTATAATAGGAAATGTTCTGCTGTTGGTTACACAGTGTGTGGATGAACCATATTTGTTTCGCATATGCCCCCGCCGGATCAGGCGGGGAAATGTATATAAATGGTGAACAGACAACAGGTATAAAAGGATAATCAAGGAGGTTTTTTGGCATGAATCGGAATAGAATGAACAAAAAAAGGATGGGGCGCGCGCGTGTGCTTTCACGGGCAGCGGCTGGCATGCTGGCAGCAGCGCTGTGTTTTCAGCCGATGACAGCGCTGGCAGGACCGGCGGGAGATTCTTCTCTTACATCGTCATCCTCGAATGCGGGGCCGGGCGGCGGTTCGGGCAGCTCCAATTCGGGAAGTACAGGCAGCTCTGGCGGTTCGACTTCTGTTTCCAATGGGGGTGTGAGCGCGGTCACATCGGGGCTTGGCGTGTACCGGGTGACGGAGAATGAGGGGATCGGTGCGATTGCGCGCGGCGTGGATGTGTCCTACTGGCAGCAGAATGTAAATTGGAGCCAGGTGGCATCGGATAATGTACAGTTTGCGATGCTGGCAACCCGGTTCCGCGGTAATGTGGATCCGTTTTTCGCTATGAACGCGGCAAATGCGAGCCAGGCAGGGCTGCGGCTGGGCGCGTACATTTATTCGTATGCGACTTCGGTCGAAATGGCGCAGCAGGAGGCGGATTTTGTCCTGAATCTTATCAAGGATTATCCTATCTCCTTCCCGGTTGTCTTTGATGCCGAGGATGCTAATACGCTGGGAACCCTGACGCAGTCTCAGGTCAGCGATGTGATCAACGCGTTCTGTAAGCGGATTCAGGATGCAGGATATTATCCGATGGTCTATGCAAATGAATACTGGATTGCCAATAAGATCGATATGTCGAAGATTTCGTATGATATATGGGTGGCAAAATACCAGCAGAAGTATACATATTCAAAGACCTCGATGTGGCAGGCGTCCAACACCGGTTCGGTCAAGGGCGTGAACGGCAATGTGGATATTGATTATCTGTATAAAGATTATACGCAGATCATTCCGGGCAATACCTGGCGGACGATCGCGGGGAACCGTTACTATTATCAGAACCATGTGATGCAGAAAGCGGCGTGGATCAACGATGGTCAGAATTGGTACTATATGAATGCGGCGGGCAATCCGTCTAAAGGATGGCTGGAGCTTTCGGGCAAAAAGTATTATTTGGAGGCGGACGGTCATATGATTACCGGCTGGAAGACGCTGGACGGCGGCTGGCGTTACTTTGACGCATCCGGCGAACAGGCGACGGGCTGGCGTGCGGTCGATGGAAACTGGTATTTCATGGCGGACAATGGTCTGATGCAGACCGGCTGGCTGGAGACGGGCGGCAAGAAATATTATCTGAACGCATCCGGCGCGATGCAGGCGGGCTGGCAGAACCTGGGCGGAAGCTGGTATTACTTTGACGGCTCCGGCGCCATGACGACGGGCTGGCAGGCAGTCGGCGGAAAGTGGTATTACATGAATGAGTCCGGCGTGATGCGGACCGGCTGGCTGGATCTTGGCGGTAAGAAATATTACCTGGATGCCAGCGGCGCGATGTACGCAGGTATTACGTTCGAGATGGATGGAAATACCTGGCAGGCAGCGGCAGACGGAAGCTGCACGGTAGTTCTGCCGGAGGAGAATGCGGCGGGAAATGGCGGTTCGACGGATGGACAGACTCCGATAACCGGAAGCCAGTCACCGGTGCAGCCGTCCGGTCCGGCAGGGGTATAATATAAATATGATTTGAACCAGTACCCAGATATTGGAGCTGATTCAGTTAAAAAAATGAAAAAGTAAACAAATTCGAACGGAAATAACTTGCTTTTTTGCCGACCTCATTATACAATGTTAAACAGGCAAAAAAATGGACTTGCTTATGGGATGGAGGAAACCAGCATAAGTAATCTGGCATAACATGACGTTTCAAACTGCTATATCAACTGTATGTGCAAGATAAGCTGCGGCTGTTCCGGTGCGGATTTGACGAAAGATGCGAGGCTCTTCTGGCTGCAAATTAGGAAGAGCCTCGGTATGCGTTATATCGGCAAAAGCGCAGAATCGGGATGGCGGGCACAGAAGTAGTGCGAAAGCGGGGCGTTTGTCAGCAGGAAACTGTGAAAGCAGTGGTTCGCAGGCAGACAGCTGCGCTAAGACGCAGGCAGGGAAAGGTCGGAGAATGCAGATTCCGGATTTAGTACTGCATGGAAGCAGCGTGTTTTTACATATTGTATAATGATTATATAATCAGAACCGTCGGCGGAGTTGTAGTGCTAAAAAAGGGATGTCAGTGCGGCTGGCTGCCGGAATCATTTCCGGAAACAGGGATGAGGGCAGTGTTTGTCATCAGTCAGGCACCGGACAGCGCTTATGTGAGAATCGAATAACAAGTCAGTGGTACAGATGTTTATGTATGCATGGCTATTAAAGTCGGATTCGCATAGACGGAAGTGCATGCCATTTATGTATGCAGAGGAGAGTGTACAATCCTCTGCTGCCGCAGCGTGTCAGATGGAGAATTCCCGGAGTGGATGACAAGCTCTGGAAATTTTGCAAAAACACCTGCAAACACAGATAGGTGGGAAGTATCACGGATGGCGCCATGAAAGAAACATGGATGCTGTCAGGATATGATTCACGAAGAAAGAGGGACGTCCATCAAAGCATGGAACGATCTAATTACGAGGTGACACATTTATGAAACAGAATATGAAAAGAATGCTGCTTGTACTTTGCATGGCAGTCTGCTTTTTCGCTCTGTCCGCCTGTGGTAGCGCTTCTGAAGAAGCGGTAGAGCCGATTTCTCCGGAGATCGAGCAGACCATGAGCGATGGCGCTAAGAGCTATCTGGAGCAGTTCGCCAGCTACAGTGACGAAGATCTGGCAGCACAGCTGAAACAGGCTGAGAAGCAGAAAAACACAGTCATTGAGTCTGCAATTTCTTCCTGGACCAGTTCTAAGGACGATTTAGGCAAGATGGGTGAGATTCAGAGCGTGACCGTAGAGCGCGCCGATGATGACAGCTACACAGCAGTTGTTCAGGCTTCCTTTGAGAAGAGAAACTTGACTTTCTCCCTGACCGCTGAGGAGAGCGTAAGCAGCTACGGCGGTACTTCTCTGGTACCGACTGAGTTATCCTTTGTTGTAAACTACAGCTTCGGTGAGAAGATGGAGAAGGCAGCATTAAATACCCTGATGGGTATGGGTACCGTATTCCTGGTACTGATCTTCATCAGTTTAATTATCAGCAGCTTCAAGAAGGTTAACGAGATTGAGGCAAATGTAAAGGCTAAAAAAGCAGGAGCAGAGGCACCGGCAGCAGCACCGGCACCTGTACAGACTGCAGCACCGGCAGCAGCGCCGGCACGTACCGCAGCACCAGCAGCAGGCAATGCGGCAAACGATGGAGAACTGGTAGCAGTTATCACTGCAGCGATCGCAGCAGCAACCGGCGTACCGGCAGACAGCGTAAATATCCGCTCCATTACACGTAAATAATCATCGATAAAATCTGGAGGAATTTAAAATGAAGAATTATACTATCACCGTAAATGGTACAGCATATCAGGTAACCGTAGAAGAAGGATTTGCAGGCGCAGCAGCACCGGCTCCAGCAGCAGCTCCAGCACCGGCAGCAGCTCCGGCTCCAGCAGCAGCACCGGCAGCAGGCGGCGTAACCATCACATCCCCGATGCCAGGTAAGATCCTTGGTATTAAGGCAGCAGCTGGCACAGCTGTAAAACGTGGTCAGGTTATCCTGCTTCTGGAAGCTATGAAGATGGAGAACGAGATCGTAGCTCCTCAGGACGGTACCGTTGCCAGTGTTAATGTTGCAGTAGGCGATATGGTAGAACCGGGCGCAGTTCTTGCTACATTAAACTAATCTAATTTTTATAAAACTGGCTGAAAAAATACGGGATATGTTATTCCGTTTGGAGGAATTAATATGGAATATATAACAACTACATTGTCCAATCTTCTTCAGCAGACAGCATTCTTAAACCTGACATTTGGAAACATCGTTATGATTTTCGTAGCGCTGATTTTCCTGTATCTGGCAATCGGAAAAGGATTCGAGCCGTTACTGCTTCTTCCGATTTCCTTTGGTATGCTGCTTGTAAATATCTATCCGGATATTATGAGATCGATTGAAGACTCATCGAACGGAGTTGGTGGACTTTTACATTACTTTTATTTACTGGATGAGTGGAGTATCTTACCATCCCTCATCTTCATGGGTGTCGGTGCGATGACAGACTTCGGTCCGCTGATCGCTAACCCGAAGAGCTTCCTGCTCGGTGCAGCTGCTCAGTTCGGTATCTACGGCGCTTACTTCATGGCTATCTTCATGGGATTCAACGATAAGGCTGCGGCTGCTATCTCCATCATCGGTGGTGCAGACGGCCCGACCTCTATCTTCCTGGCTGGTAAACTTGGTCAGACAGGTCTGATGGGACCGATTGCCGTAGCAGCTTACTCCTACATGGCTCTGGTTCCGATTATCCAGCCGCCGATCATGAAACTCCTTACCACCAAAGAGGAGAGAGAGATCCGTATGGAGCAGCTTCGTCCGGTATCCAAACTGGAGAAGATTCTGTTCCCGGTTGTTGTTACAATCGTTGTCTGCATGATTCTGCCGACAACTGCTCCGCTGGTTGGTATGCTTATGCTTGGTAACCTGTTCCGTGAGTCTGGTGTTGTTAAGCAGCTGACAGAGACTGCTTCCAACGCCCTGATGTACATCGTCGTTATCTTCCTGGGTACTTCCGTAGGTGCTACTACCAGTGCAGAGGCTTTCTTAAACCTGGATACCATCAAGATCGTAGTTCTGGGTCTGATTGCATTCGCTCTGGGTACTGCAGCAGGTGTTATCTTCGGTAAGATTATGTGCAAGGTAACTCATGGTAAGGTAAACCCGCTGATCGGTTCCGCAGGTGTATCTGCAGTTCCGATGGCAGCACGTGTATCCCAGAAGGTTGGTTCTGAGGCAGATCCGAGCAACTTCCTTCTGATGCACGCAATGGGACCGAACGTAGCTGGTGTTATCGGTACTGCCGTAGCAGCAGGTACATTCATGGCTATCTTTGGCGTGAAATAGGATAGAGCAAATTTATTCTGAATAATGTATTTATATAGTAGGGTGGGATTCTTCGGGATCCTGCCCTATTGTTATATGCAAACGCCGGTTGCTGTTCACAGGTAGGAATTTTCTGAACTGAAAATTCCGTACGATACAGTTCCGGCAGCAGATTTTGCCGATTTGGAATGCGTAGCATCGGCAAAATCCCGTTGCTGGGCACACGTGTGTGAACAGTAACAAACGTCGTTTTTTGTCGAATTTAATCGGTCGAAATAGTTTGCTTTTTGCTGGTGGAAGACGTAAAATGACAGTGAAGTAAGGAGGAATGGCACTAGAGAATAGAAAAGGAGAATGCATAGGATGGCGGATATGAGAGAAGAATTAGTTCAAAAGATTGAACGGGCAAGACAGCAGCTGAATCAAAATATTGACACAAAGGCAGCATATGACATAATTTATCACTACAGTGTGGAGCTTGACAAACTCTTAAATCAGTATATCGGGCTGGAGACGGAGACTGAAAGAGGGCTGGAGACGGCGCTATAAAATAAGAGTGGAAATAGAAACAAATATAGATAAGTACAGAAAACTCAGGTACATGTGTTCGGAAAAAGAACCGGTGCCTGAGTTTTCTGATTTTTTTTCGATTTAGACCTTGCCATTTTGATGGGCATGTACTAAAATAAACATAACAAGTGGTAGAAAGTGGTGAAAAGTGGAACGAAATGGATTTTCGGGACACAAAAGTGGTACACATCGGATGACGGGTGATTGATATGTTCATGGGAGAATACAATCATACAATCGATGCGAAGGGACGTTTGATCGTTCCGTCGAAGTTCAGGGAACAGCTTGGAGACGAATTTGTGGTGACAAAGGGGTTGGATGGCTGTCTTTTTGTGTACGATAACACCGAGTGGAAAAAGTTCGAAGAGAAGTTACAGGCACTCCCACTTACCAATCAGAATGCCAGAAAGTTCTCCCGTTTCTTTCTGGCAGGTGCCTCGGCGTGTGAGGTGGATCGTCAGGGACGAATCCTGCTTCCTTCGGTTCTGCGGGATTTTGCAGGACTCGAGAAGGAGGTTGTCCTGGTCGGCGTCGGAAGCCGGATCGAGATCTGGAACAAGGCGACCTGGGCGGAGAAGAATGTCTATGATGACATGGAAGAGATTGCAGAAAATATGGAAGGCCTTGGCATATGATATTTAATCACAAATCAGTATTATTAAATGAGACGGTTGACAGTCTCTGTGTAAAGCCCCAGGGTATCTATGTGGATGGGACACTGGGAGGCGGCGGTCACGCGAGCGAGGTGGCGGCACGGCTGGGAGACGGCGGACGCCTGATCGGGATTGATCAGGATGCGGACGCGATTGCGGCTGCGTCAGAACGTCTGGCTCCCTTTGGAGATAAGATAACCGTTGTGCGGAGCAATTATGAGCGGATTGCACAGGTGTTAGATGAGCTGGAGATTCCGCAGGTGGATGGAATTTATCTGGATCTGGGTGTTTCTTCCTTCCAGCTTGACACAGCGGAACGGGGATTTACCTATCGCGAGGACGATGCGCCGCTGGATATGCGGATGGATCAGAGAAATGAGCAGACCGCGAAGGACATCGTCAATACCTACAGTGAGATGGAACTGTACCGGATCATCCGGGACTACGGTGAGGATCGGTTTGCGAAGAATATTGCAAAACACATCGTACAGGCACGACAGAAAAAAGAGATTGAGACGACAGGCGAGCTGACGGAGATCATCCGGGCATCGATTCCGGCAAAGGTCCGGGCGACCGGCGGTCATCCGGCAAAGCGTACGTTTCAGGCGATCCGGATCGAGTTAAACCGGGAACTGGATGTGCTGGAAGATTCGATCGATACGATGATTGAGCGCCTGGCACCGGGCGGACGGCTTTCGATCATTACGTTCCATTCTCTGGAAGATAGAATCGTAAAGAACCGTTTCCGGACGAATGAAAATCCATGCATCTGCCCGCCGGATTTTCCGGTCTGTGTCTGTGGACGCAAAAGCCGCGGCAGGGTGATTACAAGAAAACCGATTCTTCCGACCGATCAGGAGATGGAAGAAAACCCGCGTTCCAAGAGCGCAAAGCTCCGGGTATTTGAAAAATCATAAACAAAAGCATAACTGCACCGCAGAACAGAGATCGTTTCAGGTGCGGGGGAGATAAAAGAGAGAAAAAGCGAAAGAGCAGGGAGGGAACGTTATGTCTGTCAGAAGGAGACAACATGTATCGGCCTCCACGTATGTGGACGGTAATACCGTGCGAAAAGTTCAGAGAACCGTGGAGATAAGACCAGAAAGAGATGAGAGAGAGGAGTACCGGCATAAACACGCCGTGCGCCGCAACCAGGAAAAGGCGCTTTACATGAACGGACCGTATGTGCTGGCGCTGACCATCGCTGCGCTGATCACGCTGGTTTTATGTATGAATTATCTGCATAAGCAGGCGTCGATCACGACCCGTATCAGCCACATTGAGGATCTGGAGTTGAAACTGGAGAACCTGAAGTCCGAGAATGATGCACTTCAGACCCGGATTGACACGTATGTGGATCTGGATCATGTATATAAAGTGGCGACCGAAGAGCTCGGCATGGTATATGCAAATAAGGATCAGATTCTTTTATATGACAAGACGGAAAGCGAGTATGTAAGACAGTATGAGGACATCCCAAAACACTAACGGCAGACAGACCTTTCGGAAATATATGCAGGAAAAGCTGGCAATTACCGTCCTGGTAATTATGCTGGCTTTGTTTGCATTGGTGCTGGTGCTTTATAATCTGGTAAAAAGTAAGGGCGAGTCGTACAATCAGATAGTCCTGAGCCATCAGGACTATGAGAGCCGCACGATTCCCTACAAGCGCGGCAATATTATCGACCGGAACGGGACGTATCTGGCGATTAGCGAGAAAGTTTACAATCTGGTCATCGATCCGAAGCAGATTCTGGATACGGAGGAGAACTACCAGTATCTCGATGCCACGCTGGACGCGCTGGTGGAGTGCTTCGGTTACAAGCGGGACGAGCTGCAGGCGATGATCGAGGAGAAAAAAGACAGCCAGTATGTGATCTATGCGAAACAGCTTCCAGCGGAAGACAAAGAGAAGTTTGAGACTTATGAGAAGGACAAGAACAAGGAATACCGGGCGCTGCCGACGGAGGAAGGCGGCAACCAGCGTATCACGGGCGTATGGTTCGAGGAAGAATATAAGAGAACGTATCCGTACAATGAGCTGGCATGCAATGTGGTTGGTTTTGCCCTCAAGGATGGCAATGCATCCGGCGGTGTTGAACAGTATTATAATGATATCCTGAACGGTGTGAGCGGTCGTGAGTATGGTTATTTAAACGGCGATTCGAACGTCGAGCGAACGGTAAAACCGGCGCAGAACGGAAGGACGCTGGAGTTGACGATCGACGTCAACATCCAGAAGATTGTCCAGAAATATCTGGATGAGTGGCAGGCGGGCATTGGAAGTAATCTGGCGGCGGCGATCGTCATGGATCCGAACAGCGGTGAGATCCTGGCGATGGATACGACGACCCGTTACAATCTGAATGATCCGTACAATTTAAGCACCTACTATACGGATGAGGAAATCCAGGCGATGGATGAAAAGACGAAGTCCGAGGCGTGGTATAAAATGTGGAGAAACTTCTGCGTGAGCGACTCCTATGAGCCGGGTTCTCCACAGAAAGCATTTACGGTAGCCGGGGCGATCGAGGAAGGCGCGATTTCCGGAAACGAGGTCTTTGAGTGCGGCGGAAAACTGCATTTCGGAGACTGGGATATCCGGTGTGTTGCCCGAGCCGGTCACGGACCGCTGACGATCACACAGGGATTGATGAAATCCTGCAACGTCGTTATGATGCGTATTGTATCACTGGAGGGAAAAGAGAAGTTTGTCCAGTATCAGAAGATTTTCGGATTTGGCGAGAAGACGGGCATCGACCTTCCGGGCGAGGCGTCCGGTCTGATTTATCAGGCATCCAATATGGATCCGGCATCTCTGGCGACCAACGCATTTGGACAGAACTATAACTGTACGATGGTGCAGATGGCAGCTGGATATGCGTCCTTAATCAACGGCGGTTCCTATTATGAGCCGCATGTGGTAAAAGAGATTCTGAACGACGAAGGATCCGTTGTCAAATCCGTTTCCCCAAATCTGGTGCGAGAGACGGTTTCGGAATCGACCTCGAACTTCATTAATAATGCGCTTTACCAGACAGTATCAGGTGATGGCGGTACCGCGGGCGCGGCGGCAGTTGCTGGTTACGAAGTGGCTGGTAAGACAGGTACGGCGCAGAAGCAGCCGCGTGCGGAGAAGAATTATCTGGTTTCCTTTATCGGATATGCACCGGCATACAATCCGCAGGTACTCTGCTATGTGGTAGTAGATACCCCGCATCTGCCGGGCGAGCAGCAGGCACATTCGACTTTTGCCAGCGAGATTTTCAGCAAGATCATGGCGGAAGTCCTTCCATATAAGAATGTATTCCCGGCAGGAGGCGCGGCACAGGATCTCGAGACCAATCTTTCCAGCCAGGAAGAAGGCATTATAAGCGGCACAGCAACCGAGGATCCGAATGCAGCTGAAACACCGGCAGAGACGACTCCGGCTCCGGAGGGCGGCTGGGCGAACTACGATGAGGAATTTATCGATTCCGGAGACGAGTACAGCTATCCGGATACGATGGGAAATGTGCAGGATGAATCGGCGGCGGTTGGAAACGGTGAAACGGCTGGAACGGGCAGAGACACCGGAACAGCGGATAATGCCGGAGAAACGGCAGCTTCCCAGGAAGCGCAGGCAGCGGGAGATTAAGAATTGTGCCTGTCGGGAAGAGTTATCTATCTTGTGTGGAAAATACGTAACTGTTCACAGGTAGGAATTTTCTGAACTGAAAAATCCGTACGATACAGTTCTGGCTGCAGATTTTGCTGATTTGGAATGCGTAGCATCGGCAAAATCCCGTTGCTGGGCACACGTGTGTGAACAGTAACGAAAATACAGAATAAAGAAACGGTTCTTATGATATACTGTAGCAATGAGATCAGACAGGAAGCAGTATGAATCGGAACCGGACGCATCACAGAGGAAGAACTGTCTTTTTGTGCGCCGCCATCTGCCTGTGCATGGCAGGATTGGCGGGGAGACTGTTCTTCCTCATGCTGTATAAAGCGGATTATTACAGCCAGATGGCGGAGGAGCTGCATCGGCGGGAGCGCAGTATCAAAGCGCCGCGCGGGCGGATCCTTGACCGGAACGGAACGGTGATCGCTGATAACCGGACTGTGTGTACTATCTCAGTGATTCATAATCAGGTAAAAGATCCGGAGACAGTTATCCGGGTTTTAAGCGAAGAACTGGGACTTCCGGAGGCGGAGGTGCGGAAAAAGACGGAAAAACGATCTTCCAGAGAGGTGATCAAGTCCAATGTAGAGAAAACGCGGGGCGATGTGATCCGGGCAATGCGCCTGGAGGGGGTCAAGGTGGATGAGGACTATAAACGATATTATCCATATGGACGTCTGGCATCGAAAGTGCTGGGGTTCACCGGGGGAGATAATCAGGGGATCATCGGTCTGGAAGTACAGTATGAGAAGTATTTAAAGGGCACGGATGGCAAGATCCTGACGCTCACGGACGCGGCGGGGATCGAGCTGGAAAATGAGGCGGAGGATCGCATCGAGCCGGAGGCAGGGCGGGATCTGCAGGCGAGTCTGGATGTCAATATCCAGATGTACGCGGAACAGGCGGCGTACCAGACGATGCAGAAAAAGAATGCGAACCGCGTCTCGATCATCGTGATGAACCCGAAGAACGGGGAAATCTATGCAATGGTAAATGCACCGGAGTTTTCATTGAATGAGCCGTTTGAGCTGGTGACAGATGGAAAAAACGAAGATTCAGAAACAGAAGAAGACATATCCTGGAAGAATGAAGTGCAGTCACACGCAGCATCAGCGCAAAATAAACAAGCTCTCCTCAATCAGATGTGGCGCAATCCCTGTTTAAATGATACATACGAACCGGGGTCTACATTCAAAATCGTGACTGCCGCTGCGGGACTGGAGGCGGGCGTGGTCAACCTGACTGATCAGTTTTCCTGCCCAGGATTCCGGATCGTGGAAGATCGGAAGATTCGGTGTCACAAGGTGGGCGGACACGGCGGGGAGACGTTTTTACAGGGAATGATGAATTCCTGCAATCCTGTTCTGATCGATGTCGGACAGCGGCTGGGACCGGAGCGGTACTATCAGTATTTTAAGCAGTTTGGTCTGCTGGGAAAGACTGGGATTGATCTGCCGGGTGAGGCGGGGACGATCATGCACCAGCCGGATCAGATCGGACCGGTGGAGCTGGCGACCGTCTCTTTTGGGCAGTCGTTTCAGATCACGCCGATCCAGCTCATTACAACGGCATCCTCCCTGATCAACGGAGGCACGCGCATCACACCGCACATCGGGATCCGTGCCGTGCGGGCAGATGGTCAGGCAGTCCACGTGTTTACCTATCCAAAAGGGGAGAGAATCTTATCGGAGCAGACGAGTGAGACGCTGCGTTATATTCTGGAACAGGTGGTGGCGGAGGGGAGTGGAAAAAACGCCCGGATCGAGGGCTACCGGATCGGCGGAAAGACGGCAACCTCGGAGAAACTTCCAAGGAGCCGGAAAAAATATATTTCCTCGTTTTTAGGGTTTGCACCGGCGGACGATCCGCAGGTGATCGCGCTTATCACCATCGATGAACCGGAAGGAATCTACTATGGCGGGACGATTGCCGCCCCGGTGATCCGCGATCTGTTTGAGGTCATTTTGCCGTATCTGGGGGTGGAGAAAAGAGGTTGATTATTCCCCTAAAAAGACGTATACTATTGAAGTGTATAATTTGAGGAACTATCTCTGTATACATAGGAAGATAAGTTAGAGGTGTGACATGGTAAATGAAACAATACTGGCGGTTATCATCGCATTTGTGGTCAGCGCAGTGCTGTGCCCGATCGTGATACCGTTTCTCCACAGGTTGAAATTCGGACAGCAGGTGCGCGATGACGGGCCGCAGACGCATCTGAAAAAGCAGGGAACCCCAACGATGGGCGGTCTGGTAATTCTTTCCAGCATCATCATTACGTCTCTGCTCTATATCCGGGATTATCCGAAGATCATTCCGGTGCTGTTTATGACCGTCGGATTCGGCGTGGTTGGATTTCTGGACGATTACATCAAGATCGTGATGAAACGTTCGGAGGGCTTAAATCCGATCCAGAAGCTGATCGGACAGTTTGTGATCACAGGTATTTTTGCCTATTATATTGTAACCTCACCGGACATCGGAACAGGGATGCTGATTCCATTTACCGGCAAGTATTTACAGCTTCCGGTCTGGCTGTTTGTACCGGCACTGTTCTTCATCATTCTGGGAACTGACAATGGCGTGAACTTCACAGATGGTCTGGACGGTCTGTGCACCAGTGTGACGATTCTGGTAGCAACGTTCTTTACGATCGTGGCGATCGGGGAGAACAGCGGCATTAGCCCGATTACCGGCGCAGTAGTTGGAAGTCTTCTGGGCTTTCTTCTGTTCAATGTCTATCCGGCGCGTGTGTTTATGGGCGATACCGGTTCACTGGCACTTGGCGGTTTTGTTGCTTCCAGTGCCTTTATGATGCAGATGCCGATCTTTATCGCGATCGTGGGTCTGATTTATCTGGTGGAAGTATTATCTGTTATTATTCAGGTAACCTATTTTAAGAAGACGGGCGGAAAGCGCTTTTTCAAGATGGCGCCGATCCATCATCATTTCGAGCTCTGCGGATGGTCTGAGACCAGGGTCGTAGGCGTATTTTCGATTATTACGGCAATCCTTTGCCTTATAGCATACTTAGGATTATAGGAGGAAGATTATGAGTCAGAAAGTATTAGTAGCAGGAACAGGTATCAGCGGTATTGCAGCTGCAAAGCTCCTTCTCTCAAAAGGCGGGGAGGTAGTGCTTTACGATGGCAATGAAAAACTGGATCCAGAGGAGCTGAAAAAGAAATTTGACGAAGGCGCGACGATCACGTTCGTCCTCGGAGAGCTGAAAAAGACGGATTTGTTAGGCGTGGAGCTGGCAATTTTAAGCCCAGGCATCCCGACCGATGCACCGTTTGTAGAGATGATCCGTGAAACCGGTATTCCGATCTGGGGCGAGATGCAGCTTGCATATCACTGTGCAAAAGGACGTATGGCAGCCATTACCGGCACGAACGGAAAGACAACGACGACTTCCCTGACCGGCGAGATCATGAAGTCATTCTATGACAGCGTATTTGTAGTTGGAAATATCGGTGAGCCGTTTGCATTCCACGCATTGGAGACAACGGATGAGACCGTAACCGTCGCAGAGGTATCGAGCTTCATGCTGGAGACCATGACTGATTTCCACCCGAATGTAAGCGCTATTTTAAATATTACCCCGGATCATCTGGATCGTCATAAGACGATGGAATGCTACATCGAGACGAAAGAGAGCATTACCAAGAACCAGAAAGAGGGCGATGTCTGTGTCCTGAACTATGAGGATCCGGTACTGCGTGAATTTGGTGAGACTTTAAAAGACATCAAGGTGGTATATTTTTCCAGTCTGCGTACCCTGAAACAAGGTTTCTACCTGAAAGAGGATGAGATTGTATACAACGACGGCGAGAAAGAGACCGTGATTGTCAATATCCACGATCTGAAGCTACTTGGCCGTCATAACCATGAAAATGTTATGGCAGCGGTTGCTATCAGTATGAACATGGGCGTTCCGCTGGAGAAGATCCAGAAGGTGATCAAGGAATTCAAGGCAGTTGAACACCGCATTGAGTTCGTAACCGAGCGTTTCGGCGTCAAATACTACAACGATTCCAAGGGAACCAACCCGGATGCAGCGATGCAGGCGATCAAGGCGATGCCGGGACCGACCTTATTAATTGCAGGCGGATATGATAAGCATTCCGAGTTTGACGAGTGGATCGAGAGCTTTGGCGGAAAGGTACGCTATCTGGTGCTGATCGGCCAGACCCGCGACAAGATTGCCGAGTGTGCAAAACGCCACGGCTTCAATGATATCATGTACGCGGAAGATCTGCAGGAGGCTGTACAGGTATGTGCATCCTACGCAAATCCGGGCGATAACGTCCTGCTTTCACCGGCATGTGCAAGCTGGGGGCAGTTCAAGAACTTTGAAGAGCGCGGACGCAAATTCAAAGAGTTTGTGAGAAATTTGTAATACCAAGGTTCAAAGGTCGGAAATCCGACGCAAGATTGCTTGCAGGAGGAATTGTGACTTTTGAGAATTGCGGAGTGCAAAGCACGCAGCAATTCGGTATTGGAAGAATAAAGGTTACTGGGCACGTATGCGTGAACAGTAACGAATAAAGGCTTAATGTATTTAAGGGGGCTGTCGCAGCCGGCATTTGTCTGCGGCAGCCCTGATTTGAAGGAAAAACTGCCGTTTACAGGCAGAATTTCGAAACTGTAACAACAAAAAGCAGGGGAGTGGAAGTATGCCGGAACCGGGAAAAATTAAAAAGAAAAAACCACATCGGTTTTATGATTACAGTCTGCTGTTTACCATCATTTTCCTGACGGTATTCGGACTGATCATGATTTACAGCGCGAGCTCCTATAAGGCGCAGCTTGATTACGGCAATCCGGGATATTTTATGCTTCGTCAGGCGGGCATCGCGGGTGTCAGCTTTGTTGCGATGTATATCGTCTCCAAGATAGATTATCACTGGTTTGCGCGGTTTGCGATGCTGGGATATATCGTTTCATATGTGACGCTGCTTCTGACGCGTTTTACACCTCTGGGCGTGGCATCGCATGGTAAGAAGCGCTGGCTGCGCCTGGGACCGCTCCAGTTCCAGCCGACCGAGATTGTCAAGATTTCCCTGATTCTGCTTCTGGCGGTTCTGATTGCCAATCTGGGCGTGCGGATCAACCAGCTGCGGGCAGTCGGATTTATCGTGGCGCTGTCGGCGCCGCTGGCACTTTTAGTTACGGCGAACAACTTAAGTTCTGGTATCATCATCTGCGGCATCGTGTTTGTGATGCTGTTTGTGGCGTGCAAGATCAAATGGCCGTTTTTTCTCTGCATCGGAGGCGGCGTTGGACTTCTGGCGGTCGCCCCCTATATAGGGCATTTGCTGGTAAAGCTCCATATCCTGAAGGATTATCAGCTGGGACGAATCAATGTCTGGGTCAACCCGGTGCAGTATGCACGTTCCGGCGGTTATCAGGTGCTCCAGGGTCTGTACGCGATCGGTTCCGGCGGTCTGTTTGGAAAGGGACTGGGCGAGAGTCTCCAGAAGCTCGGTTTCGTGCCGGAGGCGCAGAATGATATGATTTTTTCGATTATCTGTGAGGAATTAGGTCTGTTTGGCGCGATTTCGGTCATTCTGATTTTCATGTTTATGATTTACCGCTTCATGGTAATTGCTGGAAATGCACCGGATCTGATGGGTGCGATGATCGTGATCGGCGTGATGGCACACATCGCGATTCAGGTTATCTTAAATATCGCGGTTGTTACGAATACGATCCCGAACACGGGTGTTACGCTGCCGTTTATCAGTTACGGAGGTACGTCCGTCATGTTCCTGATGCTGGAGATGGGGATGGTGTTAAGCGTCTCGAACCAGATTAAGCTGGAGCAGTAGGAATATTTGGCGGAGTTACATATTTACTTCGGGAAATATAGAAAATGAGAACCATTTTCTCTCGTTGGCATATAATAATACATAGATGCCGGTGGGAGGGGATTGTTTGGCTTTCATCGAGATTCACGGACCGTGCCGGATTCAGGGCGGACTCACGGTGCAGGGGTCGAAAAATGCAGTTTTGCCGATGATGGCGGCGTCAGTGTTAAACCGCGGAATTACCGTGCTTGAAAATGTCCCCAGAATACAGGATGTGTTCTGTATGATGGGGATTCTTGATTCTCTGGGATGCCGGTGTGCGTTGCACGGAAACCGTCTGGAAATCGATACTTCGAAGATGAATGGCTGGCGGATCGAGCAGAAAGCGATGGGGAAAATGCGCTCGTCCATTATGCTTTTGGGAGCGCTCCTGGGACGCTTTTGCGAGGCGGGTGTCTACAGCCCCGGCGGATGTATGATCGGAAAACGTCCAATCGACTGGCATTTGCGGGCACTCCGTGCGCTGGGCGCGGAAATACAGGAACCGGAGTCGGACGGCTTCCTGCATGCACAGACAACGGGACTTCGCGGGGCAGAGATTATTTTTCCGTTTCCGAGTGTCGGCGCGGTGGAAAATGCCCTGTTTGCCGCTGTGGCAGCGGTGGGGCGGACGGTTCTGCGGGGATGCGCGCGGGAACCGGAGATTGGACAGCTGTGCCATTTCCTAAATGGTATGGGGGCATCGATCCGGGGGATCGGGACGGATGCGCTGATCATAGAAGGCGGATTGCCGCTCCATGACAGCCGGTTTGTGATCGGCGGCGACCGGATCGTAGCCGGGACCTATCTTCTTGCCGCTGCGTCCTGCAGCGGTGAGGTGATCGTGGACGGCGTGCAGACACAGGAGCTGCGTGCATTGACCGGGGTGCTGGAGCATATGGGCGTTTCGCTTTATCAGGAACCGGAACTTATATATGTACACAGCGGACAGCGCCTGCGGGCGGTATCGGTGAAAACCGGACCGTATCCGGCGTTTCCGACTGATCTGCAGCCGTTTTTGATGGCGGCGCTGTCACGGGCAGATGGAACCAGTATGCTGCGGGAGACGGTATTTGAAAACCGGTTTGGCACAGCGGCGGAGCTTCAAAAAATGGGGGCGAACATCGAATGCAGCGGGAACATTGCCCGGATTGACGGAGTGGAAACCTTGCGGGGAGCTTTGGTGCGTGCCCGCGATCTGCGGGGCGGCGCAGCCCTGACGGTGGCAGCCCTGGGGGCGGACGGATGGACCAGAGTATCAGAATGTGAACATATTGAGCGGGGATATGAAGATATTTGCCGGGACTTGCGGGCATTAGGAGCAGAGATCCGGCGCCGGGAGGATGATGGAGATAGAGAAGATACAGATTGAAAAAAAGACAGAGGAAAAGGTATGGCGCCGCCGTGGAAAAAAACATATCTGGATCACGGCGGCAGCACTTCTTGTGGCGGCCGCGTTTTTTGTCGGTCTGTCGCTGCTTCGGATCAATACAATCCATGTCAGTGGAAACCGGCAATATACGGCAGAGCAGATAGAGGCGTCTATTTTCGATTCGCGGCTGAGCCGGAATCCGGTGTTCTGCTATCTGCAGTACCGCTTCCGGCCGCACAAGTCAATTCCGTTCGTGCAGGATTACAAGCTGGTGTTCCGCAGCCCGTCGGACGTAGAGGTGATCGTCTACGAGAAGAGTGTGGTTGGTTACGTTTCCTACATGAACAGCCGGATGTATTTTGACAAGGACGGCATCATTGTGGAGAGCACAAGCGAGACATTGCCGGGTGTGCCGAAGATTGCCGGACTTTCCTTTGGACATATCGTGCTGCATCAGCCGCTGCCGGTCGAGGATATCAGCGTTTTCAACGAGATTCTGAACCTGACGCAGGTACTGTCGGTCAACGAGGTTGCGGTGGACGAGATCCGTTTTAATAAGGAAAAGGAAGCGACGCTTCAAATCAGGAGCTTGAAGGTTGAGCTGGGAAGCAACAGTGAGATGAACGGGAAACTTTCGGAGCTGACGGATATTCTGCGGGATTATCCGGATCTGTCCGGAACCCTCTATCTGGACAGCTACGATGAATCGAATGCAAATCCGATGTACCGGTTTGATAAAAACTAGGAAGAATCGGCATAATCCGTTACTGGCACGTATGTGTGAACAGTAACATTGTGACTGGTTTATTGAAAATTTATAAAAGAAACGATTGATTTTTTGCTGAAAATCAAATATAGTATTAGGTAGGCTAGATTTAAAAGACCCTAATTTTAGTATAAAGATGATAAAACCGGAACAGATGGGAAAATGAAGGAGGAAGTATCTTGTTAGAGATAAAGATAAATGAAGCAGAGAACTCTGCCAGAATTATAGTAGTAGGTGTCGGCGGAGCCGGTAACAACGCTGTCAACCGTATGATCGATGAAGATATTGCCGGTGTAGAATTTATCGGTATCAATACAGATAAGCAGGCACTGCAGTTCTGCAAGGCGTCCACAGCTATGCAGATTGGTGAGAAGCTGACCAAGGGACTTGGTGCAGGCGCAAAGCCGGAGATCGGTGAGAAAGCAGCTGAGGAAAGCCAGGAAGAGCTGGCACAGGCTCTCAAGGGTGCAGATATGGTATTCGTTACCGCAGGTATGGGCGGCGGTACCGGTACAGGTGCAGCTCCGGTTATTGCACGTATCGCAAAAGATATGGGCATCCTGACGGTCGGCGTTGTCACAAAGCCGTTCCGTTTCGAGGCAAAGACCCGTATGAGCAACGCGCTCAATGGTATCGAAAAACTGAAAGCAGCTGTCGATACTCTGATCGTTATCCCGAATGATAAACTTCTTGAGATCGTAGACCGCCGTACCACGATGCCGGATGCACTGAAGAAAGCAGATGAGGTTCTTCAGCAGGCGGTACAGGGTATTACCGACCTGATCAATGTTCCGGGTCTTATCAATCTTGACTTTGCAGATGTTCAGACCGTTATGGTGGACAAGGGTATCGCTCATATCGGTATCGGTCATGCGAAGGGTGATGACAAAGCACTTGAGGCTGTTAAGCAGGCTGTATCCAGCCCGCTGCTTGAGACAACCATCGAGGGTGCAAGCCACGTTATCATCAATATTTCCGGCGATATCAGCCTGATCGAGGCAAATGACGCAGCCAGCTATGTACAGGAGCTTGCAGGCGACGATGCCAATATCATCTTCGGTGCGATGTACGATGAGAATGCACAGGATGAGGCGACGATCACTGTTATTGCGACTGGACTGGATTCCCACGGTGTGAACACACCGGTCGCAAAAGCGATGACTGAGTTCAAGACTCCGTTCAAGGCAAAGACGACTGGCAATACATACGCTCAGCCGGCAGCACAGACTGCAGCAGCAGCGCAGCCGACCTACAAGGCACCGACCTTCCGTGCACCATCTGCAGCAGCACCGGCACAGCCAGTCGCTCCGAAGGAAGCACCGCAGTCGGCACCGGCACAGCCGTTCCGCCCGATGCGCCAGGAAACACAGATCAATATTCCGGATTTTCTGAGAAATAAGAAATAATATAAGAGTGAGAGATGAACTGCTCTTGCTTTAGCAAAAATACAAAATATATACAGAAGCAGTTGTTTTTGGAAGAGACACGCATTAGAAGTGAAAATTTCTGATGCGTGTTTTTTTGTGTAATAGGAAATTCCTTGGAATCCCCTATTACACAAAAAGGCACATTCTTTTTTATCGTCGATTCAGACCTTCGACTTATGTCGAATCTATTCAAATTTTACGTTTTTCCCCCGATTTTTGGCGATCAAAACAGGCGTTTTGCGCCCTCGGTTTGACAAATTTTGCGGAACTTTTTTCTTATAATATCCCGTGTCGGACAGAAAGGTGGGAAGAGACAGTGACCTATCGTGTGTATGCGGATGTCATCCTGCTACAAAATCTGGCAGCGGATTTCCTGCTTCTGTCGGTGGTGAAGAATTGCCTGCGTCTGCCGGAACGCCGATATGGGCGGTTGGCAGGGAGTCTTCTGGGAGCCGTGTATGCGTTAGGAATGGTGTTAGCTCCGGTTCCGCTGGGATATGCCGGGCGGATGCTCCTAAGCGCCACGATGAGCGTGCTGATGGCATGGACGGCATTTTCCATCCGTAGGAAGTCGGAGGCGGCAGAAGCCGCGATTGGGCTTTACATAGCATCTATGCTGGCGGCTGGCTGCATGGAACTGGTTCAGCCGCTTGGAATACGGGTGAATCTTCTGTTCTGGCTGTTTACCGCGGGGGGCAGTTTTCTGATTCCATCTGCGGTGTGGCGGTTTGGTATGCAGCGGTGTATGAAGCTGGAACACCAGTACGCGGTAACGCTTTTTAACAAAGGCAGGGAGCGGCATGTGCAGGCGATTCTCGACACAGGCAACCATCTGACGATGCCGCTTTCGGGGCGTCCGGTGCAGGTGCTGGATGCGTGTGTGGCAGAGAGATTTTTTTCCTGGGAGGACGGTGTCCAATACATCCCATTTCGGAGTGTCGGAAAGGGCGGCGGCGTGATTCCGGCATATCAGGCGGAGCGGATGGAAGTGTCCGGTCAGGGCGGTATGCGGGTGATTGAGAAGCCGTGGATTGCCATTTCACAGGAGGCGCTGTCGCAGAAGGGCAAGTATCAGATGCTGCTCAATGAAAAATATTGGTTGTGAAGAAAAACAGCCGTTATGGTCTGAACCATAGCGAACAACATAAGGGGGAAAGCGTATGTTTATAAAAGTTTCAGTTCCAGGTCAGTTTCGTTTAAAAATGATGCCGTCGTTCCGGTCATTTCTGATGCACCGGGACGGGGAAGTTCATTATATCGGGGGAACCGATATCCTTCCGGCACCGTTTGACAGTGTGCGGGAGGCGGAGGTTTTAAGAAAATTTGGAACCAGTGAGGATAAAGAGGCGCGTTCGGCTCTGATCGAACACAACCTGCGCCTGGTGGTCTACATAGCAAGAAAGTTTGACAACACCAGCGTGGGCGTGGAAGATCTGATTTCGATCGGGACGATCGGTCTCATCAAGGCGATCAACACGTTTGATGTGGATAAAAATATTAAGCTGGCGACCTATGCATCCCGTTGTATTGAAAATGAGATTCTGATGTATCTCCGGAGAAATAATAAGACGAAGCTCGAGGTTTCGATCGATGAGCCGTTGAATGTGGACTGGGATGGAAATGAATTGCTTCTGTCGGATATTTTGGGAACGGATGAGGATATTATTTACCGGGATCTGGAGGATGAGACAGAGCGGAAACTGTTGAATGCGGCGATCGACCGCCTGAATCCGCGGGAACAGAAAATCGTGAAGTTGCGCTTTGGTCTGGGGAGAGAGCAGGAAGATGAAATGACCCAGAAGGAGGTTGCCGACCTTCTGGGTATCTCGCAGTCATACATATCGAGGCTGGAAAAGAAGATTATGAAACGCCTCAAGAAAGAAATTTCGCAGCAATGCGGTCTATACACCAGCCGATAAGTGCTGGAAGAAACAGACCGATCAGGATGTAAAACGGACCCATTTCATAGCGGAAGGAGACCGGAAAGTTGGAAAGCGTTTCCGGTATTTCCTTCAAAATGAAGCGGGCATAGGCAAAATCGATCAGCTTGAACAGCGTGAAATGAATCGCCATAATGTCAAAGGAATGGCGTCCTAAAAAGGCAAGGACCTTTGCCAGCGGTCTGATGCGCTCGGACAGGTCGGAGAGCGAAAGGACGAAGTAAATTCCAATGATGGAGATCGGATAAAATAAGACGCCCGGAATGTGCATGCTTGCCAGATCGATGAAAATGTGAAGCTTTGTGTTCGTCAGGTGCAGAAGCAGGGCGCTTATCAGGCAGCCGTACCAGACCGTATAGTGGCGGAAATTGGAGAAAAACTGCTGCATCAGCCAGGCGATGAGATAGACCGGAACAACGAGCAGCGCCGCCTGCAGATTGTAAGGGAGCGGGCAGCTTCTCATATTTAAGAAGACACCGGCAAGGCCAATCAGGATGCATGCAAATGCACATACAGGAAGCTTGACATTATCTTTCCGGGTGAAGCGGGCAGCTGCGCGTCCAAACCAGACGCATCCGGCAAAGAGTCCGGAGGACACCAGCCAGACCGGCAGAAACCAGAGGGCACCCTGAACCTGTTCCGGGGAGTTGAAGGAAAGACTGCTCATCCATGCCGTAAGCATCCTGGTATGGTTGTAAAGTTCCTGTCCCGCATAGAGCCCGTGCGTCACAAAAAAGTTGTGGAGCAGGACAAAAAACAGCGTGTAGAACATATACCTGGGCCATGCACCGGCGAGACGGGAGCCGAAGTAGAGAAACGGCGTATCCCCGTATTTCGTTTCATTATAAAAATAGCCCGTGATAAAGAAGAACAGCGCCAGGTGGAACAGATAGACGAACGCACCGGCGAAATATCCGGTATGCCCCAGCACGATCGCAATAATGCCCCATCCCTTTACGATATCCCAGTAGAGGGAACGGGCTTTTTTTTGTGTGTTCATGAATGGATCTCCTTGTGGTTGAATTCTATTTTCTATAAATAAGATTGATCGTAAAATCCCTGAAAATATATTTTACTATGGAACGGCAGAAAAGGCAAGAAATTGGAATGAGTGAAAACGGTTCACATTTGTCCGGGTATAAATGAGCTTTGAATTGTCCATTCTAATGTATAGGTGACAAAACAAAAATCAAAACGATTCAACCGTTTGCGTTGATCGTCCATCATACGGAGGGAATGGAAATGCCGGTCTATAAAGTGGAAATCTGCGGGGTCAATACATCCAAGCTGCCTCTTTTAAGTAATGAGGAGAAAGAAGAACTGTTTCGCCGGATTCTAAAGGGCGATCGGGAGGCAAGAGAACAGTATATCAAGGGGAATCTGCGGCTGGTACTCAGTGTAATACAGCGCTTTTCGGGCAGCCGGGAAAATGTGGACGATCTGTTCCAGATTGGCTGTATCGGCCTCATCAAGGCGATTGATAATTTTGATATTACCCAGAATGTCCGTTTTTCGACGTATGCGGTTCCGATGATTCTGGGGGAGGTGAAACGGTATTTGAGGGATAACAATTCAATCCGGGTCAGCCGGTCGCTCCGCGATACGGCATACAAAGCGATCTATACCCGTGAAAATCTGCTGAAAAAGCAGTCAAAGGAGCCGACACTCTGCGAGATTGCCAAAGAATTGGGAGTCAGCAAAGAGGAGATTGCATATGCGCTCGATGCTATCCAGAGCCCGGTCAGCCTGTACGAACCGGTCTATACGGACGGCGGCGATCCGCTCTACGTGATGGATCAGCTCAGTGACAAGAAAAATTCAGAGGAACATTGGGTCGAGGATCTGTCGCTGGGGGAGGCGATGCAGCGCCTGCCGGACCGGGAACGCCGTATTATTGATATGCGCTTTTTTGAGGGAAAGACCCAGACAGAGGTTGCCGAAGAAATCCATATTTCGCAGGCGCAGGTGTCACGGCTGGAGAAGAGTGCGTTAAAAAGCATGAAGCATTATTTGAGCTGAATGTTGATAGGGATTGTGTTATAGGGATTGTGTGAGATTCTTCTGATTGATTGTTTGGCGGCTCTGTGTTAAAATATAGGAGATATAGTCTGCAAAAAGAATCTGAAAATCAAGCAGATGACTGTTATCTGAACTGGGGTTGAGCGGAGTATTCCATCTGATATAGTGATAAAGGCAGCTTGGCGATGCGACACTCAGGCAGTCATGGACAGCAGACAGAGTAGAAAAGACAGGCGCAGGCGGATTGAGCCTCGCGCATGATAAAATGTACTCTCGGAGTCTTTTCTGCACTCGCTTTTGTGGCTGATTTTCCGCCAGCCGTACCCGAATTTCATCAACGTACGCACCGCGTACGCCTCAGAAATTTGGGCACAGCTGACAAAAAATCATCTCACAAAATCAAGCACAGAAAGATTCCGAGAGTACATTAAAAAGAGCCGGAGGAATTCAAATGGAGAAATTACGTGAGCTGATGAAAGAACATCAGGATAAAGCAGATAAAAAAGTGATGGGAGAGGTTCTGGAGCTGCTTCAGAGAGAGCCGGGACTGTTTGTTGTGACTGTCCATGCGACGAAAAACTTCTTCCTGGGTGCAGAGAACGGCAAGGCGGCTGCTTTCCTTTACACCAGCCGCGAGTATGCAGATGAGTTCGTGAAAGGGCTGGAGATGGTCGGTGTAGAGACGAAGGTACTGGAGATCCGCCCATTACAGCGTATTTCCTTTTTCAACGACCTCTACCGCAGCGGTTTTGAGGCAGTTGTGATCGACAAGGGACAGGAAAATCATATGTCCATGTCGCTGTTCAGCATCATCGAGAAACCAAAGGATACATCCGAGATCGTGATGAACCCGTCCCTGGTCCGTTCTGCAAATCAGTTCTATCAGGCACTGGTACAGCACCAGGCATTCCCACAGATGCAGGATCTGATGTGCAAAGAGCTTTACGGTGCGCGTCTGCTGGTTCCGGTTGCTGACCCGCAGAAGACGACGGCAGTACCGGTTCTGACCACCGGAAAGGGTGTACGCTATTACCCGGCATTTACGGATTTAGTAGAATTTGGCAAATTTGACCGTAAACATCAGTTTGGAGCAATGGAAGTCCGCTTCCGCGATCTGAAAAAATATCTGGATTACGTGAATGGAATCGTGGTAAATCCGTTTGGATTTGCACTCCGTCTGGACGGCGAGAAGCTGGATCGGATTGAGAAAGAGAATATGAAGCTGAAGGTTGTAAAATAAATGCTGCTGTGACCGTGACCGGTAATGAATAGATGTCAGCATAATAAACTGTGGTGAAAAGGCTGTCTCCCATCAGAATGTATCATATAGATGCATCTGCCGAGAGACAGCCTTTTTGATTATTCGGTTCTCCTGTTTTTTTCATATAAATGTAGTAATCCCTTCATCAACAGCGCCCCATCATACGTGATCGTATGCGAACAGAGCGGCAGGACAATCTTGGAGATGCCGCCGGTGGCGATGATGGAAGTTTTCTCTCCGAGTTCTTCCTCGATGCGATCCAGCATACCGTCGATCATCGCGGCATTGCCAAATATGACGCCGCTTCTCATGCAGTCTATGGTATTTTTGCCAATGACACGGCGCGGCGTATCGAGGCTGATGCGCGGCAGCTGGGCAGTGCTGGCGCTCATGCTGTCGAGGGAAACGCGAAGTCCCGGCAGGATCGCACCGCCGACATAGCGTCCGTTTTTGTCGATGACAGACATGGTCGTAGCGGTTCCCATTTCGATGATGATGATTGGCGGTTCATGCTCTGCAAGGGCACCGACTGCGTTTACGATCATATCACTGCCGACGGATTTCGGGTTGTCCATCAGGATGTTTAAGCCGGTTTTCATGCCGGAACCGACCAGCATTGCGTTTAGTCCCGTTATTTTACGGATGGCGGCAAGAATCGTCCGGTTAAGCGGCGGAACGACCGAGGAGACGATCGCACCATCAAGCTGATCTGGGGCAATATGGTAAATTTCAAGAATACTTTTCAGCGCCACGGCATATTCCAGATTCGGTTTTCCGATGGTGGTCGTGATGCGTTCTACAAAATACGTTTTTTTTGCGTCGATCACGCCGATAATAATGTTGGTGTTTCCAACGTCGATAGCTAGAATCATAAAATAACTCCTTTATATCTCCTGCATCTCTACAATAATCAACATCTCTTATAAAAAGTTGATTGTATAGTTATCGCAACGGTTTCATATGTTCAACTGTTACTATTTATTATATATCCACGTTAATAGTATGATTATATGTTTTTTAAAGAAAAGGATCAAGAAGAAGATGAAAAATGTTTTTAAGATCTGTTACCGATCGCGCGTGAGTGAACCGTAACTTGGACTTGCGTATTCGTTTAAAATAATATAGAATAAATACGTTTAGACAAAGTTAAAGAATGGTAGTAAGTTTGGAGGAAGATTTTTTTGGAAAATATAGCGGAGCAGATCAAAAAACGGCGTACATTCGCCATTATTTCCCACCCGGATGCTGGTAAGACAACCTTGACGGAGAAGTTTCTTCTCTACGGAGGCGCGATCAACCTGGCTGGTACGGTCAAGGGAAGAAAAGCGGCCAAGCACGCGGTTTCTGACTGGATGGAGATAGAGAAGGAGAGAGGTATTTCGGTTACCTCTTCCGTATTACAGTTTAATTATGAGGGATTCTGCATCAATATCCTGGATACACCAGGACATCAGGATTTCTCGGAGGATACCTACCGTACTCTGATGGCAGCCGATTCGGCGGTCATGGTCATCGATGGGTCTAAGGGTGTCGAGGCGCAGACGATCAAGCTTTTCAAGGTTTGCGTTATGCGCCACATCCCGATTTTTACCTTTATCAACAAGATGGACCGCGAGGCGCGCGATCCGTTTGAGTTGATGGATGAGATCGAGAGCGTGCTCGGCATCCGTACCTGCCCGGTCAACTGGCCGATCGGCTGCGGTAAGAATTTTAAGGGCGTGTATGACCGTGCCACAAAGAAGATCACAACTTTCACAGCAGCAATGGGCGGACAGAAGGAGGTCGCATCTCAGGAGTTCTCGTTAGAGGGCGATGAGGTTAACTCCATCATCGGTCCGGACTACCATCGGCAGCTGATGGATGATATCGAGCTTCTGGACGGCGCATGCGATGAGCTGGATATGGAGCGTGTCAGCCGCGGAAATTTATCCCCGGTATTCTTTGGTTCGGCGCTGACAAACTTTGGTGTAGAGACATTCCTGGAGCATTTCCTGAAAATGACAACCTCGCCGCTGCCGAGAAATACGACAACCGGCATGGTGGATCCGTTCTCTCCGAATTTCAGCGCGTTTGTCTTCAAGATTCAGGCAAATATGAACAAGGCGCACCGCGACCGTATCGCATTTATGCGTATCTGTTCCGGAAAATTTGAGGCAGGCATGGAAGTAACACATGTGCAGGGCGGACGCAAGATCCGTCTCTCCCAGCCACAGCAGATGATGGCGCAGGATCGAAAGATCGTCGAGGAGGCATATGCGGGCGATATCATCGGTGTATTCGATCCGGGTATTTTCTCGATCGGTGATACACTCTGTACAGGTGAAAAGGTAGAATTTGAAGGCATTCCTACGTTCGCACCGGAACATTTTGCACGCGTGCGCCAGATGGACACGATGAAGCGCAAGCAGTTCATCAAGGGCATCAGCCAGATCGCCCAGGAAGGTGCGATCCAGATCTTCCAGGAGTTCAACACAGGTATGGAAGAGATCATCGTCGGCGTAGTCGGCGTCCTCCAGTTCGAGGTACTGACCTACCGTCTGGAAAATGAGTACAATGTAGAAGTCAAGCTGGAAAAACTTCCATACGAGTACATCCGCTGGGTAGAAAACGCTGACGAGATCGATGTAGCCAAGATTCAGGGAACTTCGGATATGAAGCGGATCAAAGACCTCAAAGACAATCCACTGCTTCTGTTTGTCAACAGCTGGAGTGTGGGAATGGTGGAAGAGCGGAATCCGAAGCTTAAGTTAAGCGAGTTTGGGCGTAACTAAAGCCATGCAGCGGAAAGCACCGTTTCAGCGAATGGAAAATTTATTTTTCAGGCGCTGAAAGGGGGATTTCTGCTATACGGCGCAGCCGGACAGAGGTGTGAAACCGCAGGTTTTGCACCCCTGGGCATGGTAAAACAAGAGAGAGTCCCTATTGCACCCCTGGGCATGGTGAAACAAGAGAGAGTCCCCATCGTCCCATCTGAGCATGGCGAGACCATAAAAAAAGAAAAGGAGACATTTCATATGAGCAGAGTAGATGTAGTACGTGCAGCCATGGTAGAAGCCATGAAAGCAAAGGACAAAGCAAGAAAAGATTCCTTATCCATGCTGTTATCCGCACTGAAAAATGCGGAGATCGACAAGCGTTCTCCGCTGACTGAGGAAGAGGCGGACGCAGTTGTAAAGAAAGAGATCAAGCAGACGAAGGAGACTCTGGAACTGGCTCCGGCAGATCGTGCGGATATCCGCGAGGAGGCACAGGCACGTCTGGCAGTTTATCAGGAATTTGCACCGGAGGATCTGACCGAAGAGCAGATCGCAGAGGTGATCAAAAGTGTTCTGGCAGAGCTTGGCATTGAAAATCCGGCACCGTCTGACAAGGGCAAAATCATGAAAACCCTGATGCCGAAGGTAAAGGGCAAGGCAGACGGAAAGGTAGTGAACCAGGTACTGGCTGGAATTCTGTCCAAATAATAACCAAAGGAAAAGAACGAGGCGGAAGATTTATGTATAAAAAGAAAATCGAGCAGTATATCGAGGCGCACAAGCAGGAGATGTTAGATGACATATGCGCGCTGTGCAGCATCAACAGCGAGCGTTCGGCATACCAGGAGGGCGATCCGTTCGGCGAAGGTCCGAGCCGCGCACTGGCACAGGCACTCAAAATGGCGGAAGAGTATGGATTTTCCATCAACAATTACGATAATTATGTAGGAACCGCCGATTTAAACGACGGTGAGCACCAGCTAGATATTCTGGCACACTTGGATGTTGTCCCGGCAGGCGAGGGCTGGACTGTGACACAGCCGTTTGAACCGATTGTAAAAGACGGAAAGTTGTACGGACGCGGCACGGCGGATGACAAGGGACCGGCGGTAGCAGCTCTGTATGCGATGCGTGCGGTCAAAGAACTGGGAATCCCGGTGACAAAAAATGTCCGCCTGATTCTGGGAACGGATGAGGAGTGCGGCAGCAGCGATATTGAACATTATTATAAAGTGGAGAAGGAAGCGCCGATGACATTTTCCCCGGATGCTTCGTTCCCGGTTATCAATATCGAAAAAGGACGTTTCCCGGGGCATGTGACAGCTTCTTTTGAGGTATCGACGGAGAATGCGCGGATCCTGTCCATCGAGGCTGGCATCAAGATCAATGTTGTTCCGGGCAAGGCGCATGCGACAATTACAGGACTGACCGAGGAAGAGGTACGTCCGATGGCAGAGGGCGTGACGAAGGAGACTGGCGTACAGTTTGAGCTTCAGGCAGAGGAAGATGTGATCGTGATCACCGCAGTCGGTGAGGGCGCACACGCCTCGACACCAGAGGAAGGCAAAAATGCGCTGGCATCCCTGCTTCTGCTTCTGGATCGCCTGCCATTTGCATCCTGCGGACAGACGAAGCTGATTCACAGCCTGACTGAGTGCTTCCCGTGGAATGATACCGAGGGAAAGGCGCTTGGCGTGGCGATGCAGGCAGAAGGATCCGGAGCGCTGTCTCTGGCATTCACGATGCTTACGATGACGGAGACACGGATGGAAGCGTACTTTGACGGACGTTTCCCGATCGGCGGCAATGATGACAACCTGTTGAAACCGGTGGAGGCAAAACTTGCGTCCCACGGCATGAAGTTGGAGTCCCCGCAGCTGCGAGAGCCGCATTTTGTAGATGGCAATTCCGAGTTTGTCAGAACACTTCTGAATGCTTATGAGCTTTATACCGGCAACAAGGGCGAGTGCAACTACACCGGCGGCGGCACATATGTGCATGACCTGAAAAACGGCGTTGCATTTGGCGCGTCGATGCCGGGCGTGGACAACCGTATGCATGGGGCGGATGAATTTGCCTATGTGAGTGATCTGGTGGCAAGCGCGAAGATTTTTGCACAGGTGATTGCGGATTTGTGTAAGTAACAGAAAATTTCGTTTTTTCCGCCGTAAGAATTAAAGAAACCTTAATTGATTCGCCGCAGGTTCTATGTTAGACTGAAATCCACAACCGAGAGGTACTGTGCATGTTTGAAGACAGCTGCAGGAACTCCGGCGAGAGGGAAAGGAGAGAACGATTATGAAAAAATCATTCCATACAGTTAAAAAGGCAGGGATTCTGACGGCGGCAGCGGTTCTGGGAACAGCGGCACTGGCGGGATGCGGCAGTAAGGCAGATACAACAGAGAGTGCAGCGGCAAGCGAGGAAGCAACCGAAGCGACCGGAGAGGCAGAAGCATCGGATGCACAGCTTGTCATCGCAGGTGGAGACAGCGCCGGACTGATCGCGGCGGTTCAGGCGGCAGCCGAGGGCATGGATCCGTCGAAGATCCTGATTCTGGCACCGGGCGAAGAGCTGGCGGCAGATATGACGGAGATGGCACCGTATGTCAATGCAGCCGATACGGATGAGCAGTTCCAGGCGAATCTTACGGATGATTTTGAGATTTATCTGTCCGATATTATGACGGCAGGAAATAATACGAACAATTCGGATATGGCGGCATATGTATCGGAGAACAGCGAAGAGGCGAAAGACTGGCTTGCCGACACACTGGGAATGGAGTATGGCGATCTGGCACAGGAGGCAGGTTCCTCGGTGGCCCGCAGTTTCCCGGCAAAAGAGGGAAATCTGAACGAGCTTGCACAGGAAGCGCTGCTTAAAAAAGTCGAAGAGCTGAAGATTCCGGTTGAATATAAGGCAGAATTAAAGAGCGTCGCTTACGATGAAGAAGGTGCGCTTGACCGCATCACTGTGACGGTGGACGGCAAGGATCAGGAGATTGACTGCCTGGCACTGGTAGCGACCGATGTCTCCCTGATTCCGGTTTTTGAGGAATCTCAGGTATATGAGGCAGATGGAAAGGCAGCTGCCTTGGTTGTCAGCAACAATGCGGAACAGCTAAACAAAGATAGCGGCGAGCTGATCAATGGTCTTTATGCAGCAGGTCCGATCCTGTCAGCGGCAGTAGACGGTGAAGGTGTGCTCTCCGGCAATGAGCTGACCGAGGCGGTTGTGTTTGGTTCGACTGCAGGAACAGAAGCAGCGGTTTATGTTTCGGATAACCAGTAAAAGCTAAGCTGGTTCATATGTAATGCCATTTCTAAAAAATCAGATGATGCAGACGAAATAAATAGAAATTAAATAGGAACCTTTAAGAAGAAGGTTCAAGCAAGAAGCGGGTAAAAGCAAAAAAACTTTTACCCGCTTTTAGTATTTTACAGAAAACAGCACGGAACTGATTTGCAAAAATAAAATTATTTTTATTGTGGAGACAATATATAAAAAAGTAAGTCAGAACTAACTCTGTATCACTGAATTATTATAACTTATTCGCAATTCGATATATTTGTTTATAATAATCTGGCTTTTTGATACTATGTAGTCAAACCTCATGAGGAACACGAGAAATAAAAAACCATTACATAAGGGGGTATTACATGGTGGAGAAAACTAAAAATGGGGCGGAGAAAAAAGGAACTCCGTTGTACGTGAAAATATTCATTGCATTGTTTGCAGGTATCGCGTTTGGTTACGTCTTAAATTTTATGGGCGGCGTGGAGAATGAGATCATTAACGGATATGTCCTTCCGTTCTTCCAGTTCATTGGAGATTTGTTTATCAAGTTGATCAAGATGATTGTCGTCCCGCTGGTGTTCTTCTGTATCATCGACGCGGCACTTTCGCTGGGCGATATCAAGAAACTTCGAAGCATCGGCGTTAAAACCATCATCTGGTTTTTAGCAACTGGCGGTATTTCAGCAACCATCGGTCTGATACTTGCCAATATCATCAAACCGGGACGTGGCTTGCAGCTGGGAACGGCAGAGACAGCAATGGAGGTGAAAGAACTTCCGGGTATCTACCAGACACTGCTCGACTTAATCCCGTCCAACCCATTCCAGGCACTGACAAGCGGCGAGATGATGCAGATTATCGTCTTCTCCCTGTTTCTTGGATTTGCCATCATCAGCATTGGCAAGGAAGCACAGCAGTTATGTGACATCATCAGCCTTTGTTCACGGACGATGTTTAAGGTTATCGACATGATTCTTGGAATCATCCCTTACGGCGTATTCAGTTTGATGACTGTAGCACTTGCAAAATATGGCGTTGCCATCTTCGGACCGGTTCTGAAATTCATCTTAACCGATTATCTTGCCTGCATTATCATGAGTACTGTTGGATACGGCATTTTCCTTACCGTGATTGGAAAGGTAAATCCGATGAAGTTCTGGCGCAAAGCGTTTGAACCTTGGATGATCGCATTTAGTACCTGTACTTCTTCAGCAGCTCTTCCGGTATCAATGGAAGTAGCACCGAAGAAGATGGGCGTTCCGAGAGATATTGCGAGTTTCGTACTTCCACTTGGATGTACCGCTCAGATGAACGGAACGTGTGCATACTTTGGTATCGTTGTTCTCTTTGCCGCACAGCTGTACGGCGTAGAGTTAAGTATTCAGCAGCAGATTATGCTGGTTGTACAGGCAACCTTCTTAAGCGTTGGCTGTGCAGCAACTCCGCAGATTGGTCTGGTTATCAGCTTAACCTTGATGACGCAGATGGGACTTCCGCTGGATGCATACGCACTGGTAGCTGGAATCTATCGTATCATCGACCAGATTCACACATCTACTAACTCTGTAGGCGACCTGGTAGCCTCTGTCTGCATCTCTGAAATGCAGGGTGAATTGAACCACGATGTTTTCAATCAGGTAGAACAGAAGAAAGCAGCGTAAGGCGGCTGAAAAGTAGTTAACAAATATGTGAATCAGTATATCGTCCGGAAAATGAAAATAGGTAGATTGACCGAACGCTTTGAGCAGAGAATATTCCGGCTTAAGAGGCAGGAAATATTCAGATAAAACGGCACATGGGGCACCCGGCCCTGAGAAAAATCTGTTTTCCGGATTCAAATAAAAAAGAATACAACGCAGAAAATGCGAACCTTTTTGCAACGGCGCAAAATCAGAAAAATCAGATAAGAAAAGGAGAATGAATTATGAGTGATAACAGAATTATTGAATGTATGGAACGTGCACAGTATCTTCTTGGCAACCTGATGGCTGTAAAACCGGGCGAGGAAGTTTTAATCGTAGTAGACCCGCAGACCGATGAGAGAATGACCCAGGCGATGGCAGCAGCCGCTTTAAACTGTGGCGCTGAGTACGGTGTATACATGATGCCGATTCGTGGAAAAGACAAAGCAACCATCTTCCCGAAATCCCTGGAACTTGGCATGGATGCCTGCGATGTATTTGTCGGCATGACTACTGCATCCGGTGCAGCGATTTACAATAACCACTTAAAAGAGCTCATCAACCAGAAGAAGCTCCGTGAGGTTTCCATCTGCTTAAGAAACATCGACAACTTCACACGCGGCGGCGCACTGGCTGATTATGAAGCTGTTTACGCAGACGGCGAGAAGCTGCAGGCAATCTGGAGAGGCCACAAGATGGCTCACATCACCACACCGGCTGGTACAGACCTTTACATGGAAATGAACCAGATGGAGCCGATCATCGAGTGTGGTATCGCAAGAAATCCGGGCGATGCAATGGCGTGGTCTGACGGCGAAGTTTCCTTAGGACCGGTTATCGATACAACCCACGGAAAACTGGTAATTGATGGACCTATCTGCTACTACGGCTGCCCGACCACACCGGTTGAGTTAAAGATTGAGAAAGGCCGTATCGTAGAAGTAGTCGGCGGCGACCCGAAGATCTGCAAAGAGATCCGTCGTCAGATTGCAGAAGTCAAAGATTCCGACAACATCGCAGAGATCGGACTTGGTCTGAACCCGGCTTGTATGTTCAACGGAGACTTCGAGGAAGAGAAGAAGGCAAGAGGAACCTGCCACATCGCGATGGGTAACGGCTTCTACTATGGACAGCCGGCACGTTCGACCGTACATATCGACATGGTACAGTACAATCCGACCGTTATCTTCGACGAGGGAACACCAGAAGAGGTTCTGATTGTAAAAGACGGCAAGGTTGTATGCCTGGGTGATAAATAATATGGCTGCATATTAAGAAATATCAAGAACGAATTGTCAATGAAAGACTGCATGAATTGCGGCTGCGATTTCCCCTTGAGCAGCCGCAATATAAAACATCAGGAATTTGTAAAAGCTTAGGAATTGAATAAACCTCCATATTAAAAATGGAAGCTGTGGACGCAGGTTAGCTGCCTTAGATGTGCAGAGCGCAGGTGTTCGCAGCTTCTTTTGAGTGCTGATTCACGCACCTGGAAGTTTTGTAAAATAAGCTGGATTCTGCCTGAAAACGGACGGAAAATACAGTTTATTTGTTTACAGATATAGAAATCTTATGATAAAATAATAACAATAAAAAATAACTGTTAGATATGGCGGTTATATTCGTTTATAGCAGATTTTAGCATAGAGATATGGGAAAGTGGATCAGCCATATTTAAGTGTAGAGCCATGGCAAAATTCGTTATGGGTCATGTGTGCAAGAACCGTAACATCATTTAAGCAAAGCAGGATGGAAAATGGACAGGGGGAATTGACAAATGCTGAATGAAATGAAGTACGTGTATGAGGTTTACAAAGAAAAGAGTTTTTCCAAAGCGGCGAAGAAGCTTTTTATCAGCCAGCCAGCACTCAGCAACATGGTGCGGAAGGCAGAGAAAGAGATGGGAGCGCCGATTTTTGATCGCAGTACGATTCCGCTGACGGTGACGAAGGAGGGCGCGTATTACATCCGTACCGTTGAAAAGATTCTTTTTCTGGAACGGAATTTGGAACGGTATTTTCAAGATATTGCGGGGCTTCAGGGCGGCACGCTGGCGCTCGGCGGTGCATCTTATTTCTGCTCGTTTGTGTATCCGGATCTGATTGCCCGTTTTCAGACAAAATATCCGCAGGTTACGATTGACCTAACAGAAGGAAATACGCGGGAGCTGAAAGCGGGGTTGGAAAATGAGTCGCTGGATCTGGTGTTGGAGACGGCGATGGAGAAGGACGATACTTCGATCAAACGGTATTTATTCCGGAAGGAAAATCTGATTCTGGCAGTTCCGGAAAGTTTTCCGGTTAACCGGAAGCTGCAGCCATACCGACTGTCCAGGCAGGAGATTCTGTCCAAGTCCTTTTTAAAATCGGAGGTGGAGGCGGTTCCGTTAAAGGAATTTAAGGATGTGCCGTTTATCACGATGAAACCGGGCAATGATATGTATAAACGAGGCGCGAAAATGTGCCGCAACGGCGGTTTTACGATGAAAACTGTGATGATGGTGGATCAGGTGCTGACTTCTTTAAATATCGTCTCCAACGGGGTTGGAGCGATGTTTGTGCGTTCTGATATTGTACAGTGGCGTCCGGAGGACCCGAGGCTGGTCTATTATAAGCTGGACGACCCGCTGTCTGAGCGGGAGATCACATTTTCGGTCAAGCGGGGGCGTTATGTGACGGCAGCGATGCGTGAGTTTATGCGTCTGGCAGGCATCCGGTCGGATGATCCGGACACCGATCCGGCTGCCGGGAGGCAAAAGGAGTAACGGCAATTTCCGAAGACAGGGACTGAATGCGGCGTAAATTCCGAAATGCGGTTGCAAAATCAGTTAATCGTGTAAATTTTATATAATTTTACGTCGATTTAGACTTTACCAACAGTCTAAAGTATGATAAACTATAACAATGAGGGTAAATGAGTTGCCGATTAAAGGCGGAAGAATTTCTATTCTGGAGAATTCGCGGGATGCTATGAGAGACAGGAGCAAAAGTGGATTTTATGAAGGAGACAGAGGGGATTTATTTATCCAAGACGATGAGGAATAGGAGGAATGGCGGGCAGGAACATGGAAATCACAGTTGCGAAGACGGCTGGCTTCTGCTTTGGCGTGAAGCGGGCAGTCGAGAAGGTATATGATCAGATAGCGACGGGGAAGAAGCCGATCTATACCTACGGTCCCATCATCCACAATGAAGAGGTGGTGCAGGATCTGGAAGAGAAGGGCGTACAGGTCATCAATTCGAAGGAGGAACTGGAAGCCCTGAAAGAAGGCGTGGTCGTCATCCGTTCCCACGGCGTAGGCAGGGAGATCTATGAACTCCTGGAACGCCAGGGACTGGAGCTTGTGGACGCGACCTGTCCATTTGTCAAAAAGATCCACAAGATTGTCCGGGAACAGTGCGAAGCCGGACGCCGCGTGATTATCGTGGGAAATGAGCACCACCCGGAGGTCGAGGGTATCAAAGGCTGGGGAAATGAGTATACTCTGGCAGTCGAGTCACTGGAGGAATTTGAAAATCTGGCACTCAGACCGGATGAAAAGCTCTGTATCGTGGCGCAGACGACATTTAACTACAATAAATTTCAAGATTTAGTTGAAAAAATTTCAAAAACGTATTATGATATACTTGTTTTAAATACGATTTGCAATGCAACACAGGAGAGACAGGTTGAGGCGAGGCAGATAGCTTCACAGGTTGATGTTATGATTGTGATTGGAGGCAAGAACAGTTCTAACACACAAAAGTTGTATGAGATTTGCCGCAGGGAATGTAAACACACTTACTACATTCAGACACTGGAAGATTTCAAGCCTGAGATAACAGGTACTGTGCGCAGCGTAGGTATTACAGCCGGGGCATCGACCCCAAATCAAATTATCGAGGAGGTTCATACTAATGTCAGAATTAAGTTTTGAACAAATGTTTGAAGAATCATCATTCAAGAGATTACGTACAGGAGAGGCTGTTACCGGTCAGGTTATCGGTGTCAAGGAAGACGAAATCATTCTCAGCATCGCTGGAAGCAAATCCGAAGGCATCATCACAAGAAGCGAATTCACCAATGAGCCGGGCGTAGATCTTAGAACCAAAGTTCAGGTCGGCGACGAACTGGAAGCAAAAGTTCTGAAAGTAAACGACGGAGAGGGCATGGCTGCTTTATCTTACAAGAGACTGGCTGCTGATAAGGGTCTGAAACGTCTGAAAGAAGCTTTCGAGAACAAGGAAGTTCTGAAAGAGAAAGTTACACAGGTTATGGAGAAAGGCCTCGTAGTAGAGGTTGAGGGAACCCGTGTATTCATTCCGGCAAGCATGGTTTCTGATACTTATGATAAAGACTTATCCAAGTACGCAGGTCAGGAGATTGAGTTCGTAGTTACCGAGTTCAATCCGAGCGGAAGAAGAAGCCGTATCATCGGCGACCGCAAGCAGATCCTGCTTGAGAAGAAAGCTGCTATGCAGAAAGAATTATTCGAGAAGATCGCTGTTGGTCAGACCGTAGAAGGTGTTGTTAAGAATGTAACTGATTTCGGTGCATTTATCGACCTTGGCGGCGCTGACGGTCTGCTTCACATCTCTGAGATGTCCTGGGGCAGAGTTGAGAATCCGAAGAAGGTTTTCAAAGTAGGCGATAAAGTAAAAGCTCTGATCAAAGATATCAACGGCGAGAAGATCGCTCTGAGCTTAAAGTTCCCGGAGAGCAATCCGTGGGCAAACGCAGCTGAGAAATATGCTGTAGGCAACGTAGTAGAAGGCAAGGTAGCACGTATGACTGATTTCGGCGCATTCGTTGAGCTGGAGCCAGGTGTAGATGCACTTCTTCACGTATCCCAGATTTCCAGAGAGCATGTTGACAAACCATCCGACGTACTGAGCGTAGGACAGGTTATCACTGCTAAGGTAGTTGATTTCAACGAGGCAGACCGCAAGATCAGCCTGAGCATGAAAGCTCTTGAGAATCAGGAAGCAGAAGAAAACTAATCAAACGGTTGACGCCAGTTTCTCATCGGACAGATAGTGCGTCAGACGGAGGATGAAAGAATCATCAGGCTGTCACTTCCACAGGAAGAATGTGGAGGTGGCAGCCGTTTTTGCGATGGCGTGGGGCATGGTATTCTTGACCGGAACGCAGTTGGGTATTTCTGGGATTGGAAGAAAGAGCTGGCTGTTTCTGGCGCTGTAGAAAGCTATTTGGTGATTTTATTAAGATAAAAATGAAAACAGGCAGTATGGCGTATGTGATGGAACATAGGTTGTACGGTCTGTTTTTTGCGTGATGAGGAGCGGGATACGGCGTGGTGAAGGGGTGTGGGAGCAGAAAGATGGATTGGAGTGAGTCATAAGGATATTTGGAAAAATATTGACAAAGAAGGTACACTGATATATAATTTAGATACAATATTATATAACATATAATATTAAACAAGAAAAAATATTATATTTTGAATTAGTGAATCTTAGGAGGGATAAGATGGTTTTTAATACAGGAGCTGCGCTTCTGGATGCGATCGTCCTTTCAGTTGTATCAAAATCTGCAGAAGGAACATATGGGTATAAGATCACGCAGGATGTCCGTCAGGCAATCGAAATATCGGAGTCCACGCTTTATCCGGTGTTGCGGCGGCTTCAGAAGGATGACTGCCTGGAAACATATGACCGGGCGATCGACGGCAGAAACCGACGGTATTACAAAATAACGGAGGCGGGACGGATTCAGCTGAATCTTTACCGGGGTGAGTGGAACGTGTATGCAGGAAAAATTTCAGAGATACTGAAAGAGGGATAAGGAGAGGCAGATCATGAAAAAAGAAGCATTTTTAGAGAGGCTGGAAGCGCTCTTGCAGGATATTCCGGAAGAAGAAAAACGGGATGCGATTGACTATTACCGCGATTATCTGGAGGAAGCGGGACCGGAGAAGGAAGAAGAGGTACTTGCAGAATTTCAGAGTCCGGAGCATATTGCCGAGGTAATCCGGACGGAGCTGCAGAGTGAATGGAGTGGCGGCGAATTTACAGACCGGGGGTACAATGACAGCCGGTTTGAAGAAAAGCGGACGACTTTATCCAGAAGCGGTGGGGCAGAACAGGGAGAACGAGAAAAAGAAGCAGGATTTCAGGCTGGAACCGAGGATGCCCCATTCCGGGAATTTCGGGATGAGGAAACGGGAGAAAATGCGGCATCCAATGAGAATCAAAGAAGCCGTCTGAGCGAGATGCTGCATTGCTTAAAAGAAAAAATAACCGGTTCCAAGATTGGAATGGTTGTGGCAGTTCTGGTAGTGCTTGCAGTTCTTCCATTTATCTTTTCGCTGGTAACGGGGACTGTGGGAAGTGTTTTTGGGCTGGCAGTCGCACTGGCAGCGATATTGGTGGTGCTGGGACTGATGACGGTGCTGGTGTTTGTTGGCGGAATTATGCTGTTCGTTCTGGGTGCAGCGAGTCTGTTTGAACATTTTGCGATGGGACTGATGTTCATCGGATTGGGTATCGCGGCAGAGGGCAGCTGTCTGCTTCTGATATGCGGCTGTATCCTGTTTTACGGTGTATTTCTGCCGTGGGCAGTCAAGGGAATCATTCAGCTTTGCCGTCAGGCGGCAGGTTATCTGTCAGCCAGGGCGTAGGAGGATAGGAAAATGAAAAAATGGATGAAAAAAATGGCAATCATTGGCGCTGTCCTCTTTGTGGGTGGAATCGGTGTGACATCGATCGGGGCTGCCATTGGAGGCGCAGCTGCCGGACTGGATTTTCTGATCGATCAGGAAAAAAAATTTCAGGATAAATATAACTGGGGTGATTCGGAGGAGATATGGGATGATACGGAGCAGCTGCCGGAAGAGATCGACGAGCCGGATGAGATGGAAGAGCAGCTGCCGGAAGAGATCGACGAGCCGGATGAGATGGAAGAGCAGCTGGACAGAGAAAAACAATGCGAATAGTTTTCCAGAAAATGGACATACTCTGAGTACACAAGGTGGAAAGGAGTATTTTTTATGGATGAAAATAAGGTGGATTTTGAGAAAATGACCCCGGCAGAGCGGCTGAAATATGAGGTGGCGGAAGAAATTGGGCTGGCAGACAAGGTACGGCAGTATGGCTGGAGAAGCCTGACTGCCAAGGAGAGCGGGCGGATTGGCGGTCTGATGACGAAGAAAAGGCGGGAGATGAAACAGGATAAGAAAGGCTGATAGATATTTGCTTGAAAACACCAAAAGCCCTTGAAAATAAAGGAAAAATCCAATATTTTCAAGGGCTTTCAAATCTGCCGGCTGCGGGACTTGAACCCGCACGGTGTTGCCACCAATGGATTTTGAGTCCACCTCGTCTGCCATTCCGACAAGCCGGCTGTCTATCGACGCTTTTTATCTTACCAAAATTGGAGACAGATTGCAACTGTTTTTTTGTTTGTTTTGAAATTAAGAAGCGAAGCATTCGCAGGGGCTTGCGTGTTTCATTAAAATAAGGTATGATTAGGTTCAAATGGGTTTATGAACGCGTCATGCGTGAATGATAATTCATATGGAATGACAGACTGGAAAAGGAGGTGGCGTCTGTGACCTGTCGGGAAGCGGAGCGTCTTGTGACGCCGTATATCCAGGATAAACTGAGCGGGGATGAGCTGGAAGCGTTTCTGGAGCATCTGGAACATTGCCGCAACTGTCAGGAAGAATTGGAAATTTATTTTATGGTGGATGTCGGACTGAAACAGCTGGACACCGGATCGGGTACTTTTGATATCATGGGCGCACTGCAGAAGCGGATCGCTGAGTCATATGCCCGTGTGCGCCGGATGTGGCGCTTCCGGAAAATGGAGTATGCGGTCAATACGCTGGGCGTGATGGCGGTATTGGTGACGGCGATGCTGCAGGTCAGGATTTGGCTGGCACCATAGAAAAAAGCAACAAGTGATAGAACAGGAGACGGAAACAGATGGGCAAATTAGTGCTGATAGATGGTCATAGTATACTCAACCGGGCATTTTACGGGGTGCCGGAGTTGACAAATTCGAAGGGACTCCACACCAATGCAGTGTACGGATTTTTAAATATCATGTTCCGGGTGATCGAAGATGAGGGGGCAGACTATCTGGCAGTGGCATTTGACTTGAAAGAGCCGACATTCCGTCACAAAATGTATGCGGCATACAAGGGAACGAGAAAACCGATGCCGCAGGAGCTGCATGAGCAGGTTCCGGTGATGAAGGAAGTGCTGACAGCGATGGGCGTGCCGATTCTTACCAAGGCGGGGTATGAGGCAGACGATATTCTGGGAACGATCGCGAAACGCTGTGCGGCGGAGGGCGTGGAGGTTTCTATCGTATCAGGAGATCGTGACCTGCTGCAGCTTGCAGATACGCACATTAAGATTCGGATGCCGCGTACTTCGAAAGGTACGACGGAGATACGCGACTATTACCCGGAGGATGTGAAGGCGGAGTATCAGGTGACGCCGATCGAATTTATTGATGTAAAGGCGCTGATGGGCGATACTTCGGATAATATTCCGGGCGTGCCATCGATCGGTGAAAAGACGGCAACCAGCCTGATTACCACCTACGGAAGCATTGAGAATGCGTATGCACACATTGATGAGGTAAAGCCGCCGCGCGCACAGAAAGCGCTTCGGGAGCATTATGACATGGCGCAGATGAGCAAGGATCTGGCAACGATCCGCATCAATTGCGAGATTGGTTTTTCGCTGGAGGAGGCGAAGCTGGATTCGCTTTACACGCCGGAGGCATATCAGTATATGAAGCAGCTGGAATTTAAGTCCATTCTGCAGAAATTTGGTGAGGACGCCTTTGCGTCATCAGAAATGGAAAAATCTTTCCGTCTGGTAAATGATTTTGGCGAGGCACAGGTGATTTTTGACCGTGCACAGCGCGCGGAGGAGATCGGCGCGCAGCTGGTGATTGAAAAAGAAGAGGTTGTGGCACTGGCACTCTGCCTGGACGGGACATCGATCTATGCGATCCCGGCAGTTGGATTTCTGACCGGACAGTATCTGGCGGAGGAGCTGGAACGCCTGATGGAGGTGGTTCCGTCTGTGACGGTTCTGGATCTCAAGATCCAGCTTCCATTTCTTAAAAATCATAGCCGCCGGATCGTGGACGGCATCCGGAATGCAGAAGGAAACCGTGCGGTTATGGACGCAGGCGTGGCGGCGTATCTGTTAAATCCGCTCAAGGATACTTATGGATATGATGACCTGGCGCGCGATTACCTGGATATGACCGTGCCGTCACAGGTCGATTTGCTTGGAAAAACGGCGCTGTCGGATGCATTTGAGACAATGCCGGAGAAAGCGTTGAATTGTGTCTGCTACATGGCATATACGGCGTGGAAATCGCGGGAAATCCTGCTGGGGCAGCTTCGAAGACATGGAATGATGCATCTCTTTTATGAGATAGAGATGCCGGTTATTTACAGCCTCTACCATATGGAAGAGGAAGGTATTCAGGTGCGCCGGGAGGAATTGAAAGCCTACGGCGAACGCCTCCAGACGCAGGTAGAGAAACTGGAGCAGGAGATTTACGCCGAGACGGGCTGTGAATTTAATATTAATTCCCCGAAGCAGCTGGGTGAGGTTTTATTTGAAAAAATGTCCCTGCCGGGCGGAAAAAAGACGAAGACCGGCTATTCGACGGCGGCGGATGTGCTGGAAAAACTGGCGCCGGAGTATCCGGTTGTGCGGAAAGTATTAGACTATCGCCAGGTGGCGAAACTCAAATCGACCTATGCGGACGGGCTGGGTGCATTTATCCGGGAGGACGGACGAATCCACGGAACCTTTAACCAGACGATCACAGCGACAGGACGTATCAGCAGTACAGAGCCGAACCTGCAGAACATTCCGGTGCGTATGGAGCTGGGACGCGAGATCCGGAAGCTGTTTGTACCGCGCGAGGGCTGTGTGCTGGTTGACGCTGATTATTCCCAGATTGAGCTGCGTGTGCTGGCGCATATGTCGAATGACAAGAACCTCATCCAGGCATACCGGCAGGCGGAGGACATCCACGCGATCACGGCGTCGCAGGTATTCCATGTGCCGCTTGAGGAAGTGACACCGCAGCTTCGCCGCAATGCAAAAGCAGTCAATTTCGGTATCGTATATGGTATCAGCGCGTTTGGGCTGGGCGAAGATCTCGGCATTTCCCGCAAGGAAGCGACCGAGTACATTGAGCGCTACTTTGAAACCTACCCGGATGTCAAACGTTTCCTCGATGGTCTGGTAAAAACGGGCAGGAAATACGGCGAGGTCAAGACTATGTATGGGCGTGTGAGACCGATTCCGGAGCTGAAATCCGGCAATTTTATGCAGCGTTCGTTCGGTGAGCGTGTGGCGATGAATTCCCCGATTCAGGGAACTGCAGCCGACATTATCAAGATTGCGATGATCCGCGTCGATCAACGCCTGCGCCGCGAAGGACTGCGTTCCCGCATTGTCCTCCAAGTGCACGATGAACTCCTGGTTGAAACCTGGAAAGAAGAGCTGGAACAGGTGCAGTCGATTCTGGCGACGGAGATGAAACGTGCGGCGCAGCTGCAGGTGGAGCTGGAAATCGATATGAAGACGGGAAATTCGTGGTTTGAAACGAAATAATGGAAAGGTACAGATAAACATGAAGATAATCAGTATTACCGGAGGCGTTGGTTCCGGTAAGAGTGAGGTCCTGCGTGTGCTGCAGGAGGAATTTGACGCGGAAATTATTAAGGCAGATGAAGTGGCTCACCAGCTCATGGAGCCGGGTAAGAAAGGCTATCAGCATGTGGTAGAGGCGTTGGGTGATTCCTTTTTAAATAAGGACGGCAGCATTGACCGCAAAAAGCTGGCGGCGCTTATTTTCCAGAATAAAGAGGCGGTGGAGACGATGAACGCCATCATCCACCCGATGGCGTGGGAGGAGATCCGCTATGCGATCAACCATTCCGACAAGGAGATCATCGTTGTGGAGGCAGCTCTCTATGATGACGACCATAATGCGATGTTTGATGAAATCTGGTATGTATACACATCGGTGGAAAACCGCATCAAGCGTCTAATGGCAAGCCGCGGCTACAGCGAGGAAAAATGCCGGGGCATCATGGCAAATCAGGCATCCGAGGACGATTACCGGAGTTTTGCGACGCGTGTGTTGGACAACAACGGCGGGATTGAGGATATTCGGAAGCAGATAGCGTCATTTTTAGGAAAAGAGGATTAGGATACATATGCGGATGGTTAGTATTGCCAGCGGCAGCAGCGGGAATTGTATTTATATAGGAAGCGACAACACCCACGTTCTGGTGGATGCGGGGATCAGCAACAAGCGTATTGAGATGGGGTTAAATGACCTGGGGCTGAATGCGCGGGAACTGGATGGAATTCTCATCACGCATGAACATTCCGACCACATCAAAGGGCTCGGCGTGCTGGCGCGCAAATATGGCACACCTATTTACAGCACAAAAGAGACATTAGAGGAAATTCAGGATTCCAAGAGTCTTGGCGAGATTCCGGAAGATCTGATGCACCCGATTACGCCGGATGTTGATTTTATGGTAGGAGATCTGGAAGTCAAACCGTTCCGGATCGACCATGATGCAGCGAATCCTGTTGCCTACCGGGTTCAGAATGAAAAAAGATCGGTGGCGGTGGCGACGGATATGGGGCATTATTCCCAGTACATCATTGACCATCTGCAGGGGCTGGATGCGATTTTGCTGGAAGCCAACCACGATGTCAAAATGCTGGAGGCAGGACCGTATCCGTATTACCTGAAGCGTCGTATCTTAGGCGATTACGGACACCTTTCCAATGAAAATGCGGGGCGGCTTTTAAGTTCCATTCTGCATGACAATTTGAAGCACATTTTCCTGGGGCATCTGAGTAAGGAAAATAATTACGAAGAGCTGGCATATGAGACGGTGCGTCTGGAGATCACAGAGGGAGATACGCCGTATAAGGCGAATGATTTCCCGATCACAGTGGCAAAACGCGATGCAGTGTCGCAGATTGTGACGGTGTAGAAGACGTAAAAGTATTAAAATTGGTTATACAAAGTCTGAAAATAAGCCAGAAGATATATTTGGGGTTATGGCTTGGAGGCATGGACAAACGTGTGGGGTTGACAGAAATATCGTTACTGTACACGCATACGTGTCCAGTAACGGAATATCATTTTAGGTGTAAAAGTCAGCAGCCGGAAGGCAGTTGAATTTTTATAGAAATTAGTAAGTCATAAAAACATTTCCGCCATAGGACGGAGAGCACACAGGAGGATGAAACCTATGAGTAAGATTATTATTACTATCGTTGGACAGGACCGCGTCGGTATCGTTGCAAAAACGTGTAATTATCTGGCTGACCACAACATGAACATTCTTGACATCACGCAGACGATCCTGCAGGAATATTTCAACATGATGATGATCGTGGATATTTCCGGTTCCAAGACATCCTTTGATGATATGGCGCATGAGCTGGACAAGCTGGGACAGGAGATCGGCGTAAAGATTCTCTGTCAGAGAGAAGAGATTTTTACCAGTATGCACAGAATCTAAGCAAATATTTTCAGAAAGGACGTAAAACCAATGATTAACATGCAGGAAGTTCTGGAAACTAATAACATGATCGCGCATGAAAAACTGGATGTGCGGACGATCACGATGGGTATCAGCCTCTTAGACTGTGTGGACAGTGATCTGGCGAAGATGAATGAGAAGATCTACAATAAGATTACAACTTATGCGAAAGATCTTGTATCGACCGGCGATGCCATCGGACGTGAATTTGGGGTTCCGATCGTCAATAAACGTATCTCGGTTACTCCGATCGCGCTGGTAGGTGGAAGTGCCTGCAAGAAGAGCGAGGATTTTGTAGAGATTGCGAAAACACTTGATAAGGCAGCGAAAGAAGTGGGCGTCAACTTTATCGGAGGCTATTCTGCATTGGTTTCCAAGGGAATGACACCGGCGGAAGAGCTTCTGATCCGCTCGATCCCGCAGGCACTTGCCTGCACCGACCGTGTGTGCAGCTCCATCAATGTCGGTTCTACCAAGACAGGTCTTAACATGGATGCGGTCCGTCTGATGGGCGAGATGGTTGTGGCAACCGCAGAGGCAACGAAGGACAATGATTCCCTCGGCTGTGCGAAGCTGGTTGTATTCTGCAACGCGCCGGATGATAACCCGTTCATGGCAGGTGCATTCCATGGCGTGACTGAGGCGGATGCGATCATCAACGTCGGCGTCAGCGGTCCGGGAGTTGTAAAGACGGCTCTGGAAAAGGTACGTGGCGAGAACTTTGAGGTGCTGTGTGAGACGATCAAGAAGACGGCGTTCAAGATCACCCGTGTTGGACAGCTGGTAGCACAGGAGGCATCCAAACGTCTGGGCGTTCCGTTTGGCATCATTGATCTGTCGCTGGCACCGACTCCGGCAGTCGGAGACAGTGTGGCGGAGATTCTGGAAGAGATCGGCTTAGAGCGCAGTGGTGCACCGGGTACAACAGCAGCGCTGGCAATGTTAAATGATCAGGTTAAGAAGGGCGGCATCATGGCGTCCTCCTATGTTGGCGGACTCAGCGGTGCGTTTATTCCGGTCAGCGAGGATCAGGGCATGATCGATGCAGTTTCTGAGGGTGCGCTTACGATTGAGAAGCTGGAAGCAATGACCTGTGTCTGCTCTGTAGGTCTTGATATGATTGCGATCCCAGGCGATACGAAAGCGACCACGATCGCCGGTATCATCGCGGACGAGGCGGCAATCGGCATGATCAACCAGAAGACAACGGCAGTCCGCCTGATTCCGGTCATCGGAAAAACAGTGGGCGATACGGCAGAGTTCGGCGGTCTGCTTGGCTATGCGCCGATCATTCCGGTCAACCGTTTCTCCTGCGACAACTTTGTCAAACGTACCGGACGTATCCCGGCACCAGTACACAGCTTTAAGAACTAATAGGAGTTTCATATGGATAAATCACAGGAACTGAGAGAGGTGCTTCTGCGGTATCTCGATGCCGATCTGGAGCGAATCATTTTCAGCAACCCGTGAATCCTATCTGAAATTAACTGTGCGTCCTCTGCTTCTGCGGGGGGCGCTTGCTTTTCAGACGGAAGAATTTACGGAAAAACAGGCATTTCAGAAAAATCAGAACGCAGAAAAGACCGCCGAGTACCTGCTCGGAGAACTGGAAAACCGTTACCGCAATGCGGAGATCGCGTCGCTTCACGGGATTGTCAATATTCTGATCAGTAAGAAGGGGACAGTGACGATCAAAGAGAAGAAGGTGGGGGGTAAAAGGGCAGAGAATCGGACAGTATCGGTGGCAGCAGGTGATGTGCAGAAAGCTGGAAAGCAGATGCCGGCGAAGAGCCATGCAGATGTGAAAGAAAATTCGCTCGAAAAATCGGGTCAGAGTCAGTCAAGTCACGAAAACGGAAAGATGCAGAGAAGTGCTAAAATACAGGGAAATGGTAAACTGCAGAGCAATGCGAAACAGCAGAAAAATGCCGGAACAGGACTGTCAGCTGGCATGGATGCCGCAGCGTTTTCAGAACGTCTGGCTTCGTTATCCCATAACCGTACTAAAAAATACGTCCTTCAGGAAGGCGTCCCAGTCCCATTTCTAGTAGATCTCGGTGTCATGACGGCAGAAGGCAAAGTTGTGAAATCCCGCTACGACAAATTTCGCCAGATCAACCGTTTCCTGGAATTTATTGAGGATGTACTTCCGAATCTCGATCCGAACCGGACGAATACGATCATTGATTTCGGATGCGGGAAATCATATCTGACGTTTGCGATGTATTACTATCTGCATGTGCTGAAAAAATATTCGATCCGTGTCATCGGTCTGGATCTGAAAAAAGATGTCATTGCGCTCTGCAACCGCCTGAGCAAGAAGTTTGGATTTGAGAACCTGACCTTCCTGCACGGCGACATCGCCGGATATGAGGGCGTCGATCAGGTCGATATGGTCGTGACGCTGCACGCCTGTGATACAGCGACCGATTATGCGCTGGCAAAAGCGGTCAAATGGGGCGCAAAAGTCATTCTTTCCGTTCCGTGCTGTCAGCATGAGATTAACAAGCAGATTCAGAACGACCTTCTGTCGCCGGTTTTACAGTACGGCCTTCTGAAAGAACGTATGTCGGCGCTTCTAACCGACGGAATCCGAGGGCAGCTCCTCGAAATGTCCGGCTACCGGACGCAGATTCTCGAATTCATCGACATGGAACACACACCGAAAAACATCATGATCCGTGCGATCCGCCAGGGCAAGAAAGCAGACGGGGCGGCATTAGAGACAATGATGAAGGAATTGCATGTGAAGCCGACATTGTATGGATTGTTGGTGGGGGAAGAGGCGTAGGAAATTTAGAAAGCACTTTTATGGAGGTTGATAATGCTGGACAGTTATAGCTGATAAAACCTCTTCGTAAATTCCAAAAACACCCCGCCTTCCTCCGCCATATACTTAACCGGCGAATACACCAGATAGAGTTTCCGGAGAAAGGCAGCTTCCCCAAGCGGAAAGAGAAGCAGTTTCCCCTGCCGTGCATCTGCCTGTACAGTTGCTTTTGAGAGAATGGAGATGCCCATTCCCAGCATGATACACTGCTTGAGGGCGGCGGCATCGTCCATCACGGCAATAACATTTAAATCATCGAGTGAAAGCCCTTTATTTTTCAGGAAATGAAGGGTTTCCTGCTTTGTGCCGGAATTATCTTCCCGGAGCAGAAACGGTTCTTTTAAGAGGGCATCCAGCGGTGATGGAATAGACTGGTAAGCCTGATAATGCGGTGTGGCGGGGGCAGCGATCACAAGCTCATCGGAGGCAAATGGGAGAAATTCGCAGGAGGTGTCCGAGGTAGTAGTTCCGACCAGACCGATGTCGCAGATGCCGTCATCCACCTTATGTACAACGTCCAGGCTGTCTGAGCAGGAAGCATAGACACGGATATCAGGATGAACTGCGTGATAAGCGCTTAAAAGTTCCGGCAGAAAATAAAGGGACGGAACGGAGGATGCGCCGATCCGAAGCTGCGGTTTCGTCTCGTTGGCGAGTTCCACGATTGCTTTCTGCTGCAGGGTCAGAATCTCCGTGGCATAGGAATATAATTTTGTCCCGGCAGGAGTCAGGGAGAGCGATTTGGTGGTGCGCTTTAAAAGCTGGGTGTGAAATTCCTCCTCCAGACTGCGGATGTGGGCGCTGACAGTCGGCTGTGAGATGTACAGCTTCTGGGCGGCAAGCGAAAAACTCTGATATTTGACGGTGTACACGAAAGCTTCTAATTGGCGGATGTCCATATATTTAAAATCCTTTCTATAGATAAAATCAATTTTTAATGATTCTGTGATAAAATCCAAAATTAAAATGAATAGTAGACAGGTGAAAACAATCTCTAAAGAAGAGTGTAGCTTTATTTATTGAAAATATCAATAAGTTTATAGCAAATATCAATATAAACGATTTTACCATAAAAATACAGGATGTTATACTTGTCTGCGGAAAGTATGGATAGATCCATGAAATGTACGCGCTTGAAATTTTTCTTGTTTGATTTTGTGAGATGATTTTTTTGCCGGATGCACTCAAATTTCTGATATGTATTGATGAAATGCGAGTGTGGTGCGTGAAATCACCCACAATGACGAGTGTGAGAAAAACTTTAAGAGTACATGAAATAAAAAAGGAGGCAGGTATGAAAGTATTTGACAAGACATGGAAGCTGGCAGTGGCAGGCGCGCTTGTGGGTGTGCTGGCAGCATTGCTGGCGTATTTTGGAAATCCGGCCAATATGGCGATCTGTATTGCGTGCTTCGTACGTGATACGGCGGGCGCGCTGAAACTTCACTCAGCAGCACCGGTTCAGTATTTCCGTCCGGAGATTGTAGGATTTGCAGTGGGAGCATTTGCAATCTCACTGGTGACGAACGAGTATAAGGCGACAGCAGGTTCTTCACCGATGATCCGCTTTGTTCTGGGTGCGATCATGGTAATCGGCGCGCTGGTATTCTTAGGGTGTCCGCTGCGTATGGTTCTGCGTATGGCAGCCGGTGACCTGAATGCGTATGTAGCGCTGGTTGGATTTGCAGGCGGTATTGCAACCGGTTCGTTCTTCCTGAAAAAGGGATTTTCGCTGGGCAGAGCGTATGAGACGCAGAAATCAAGCGGATATGTGCTTCCGGTGCTCCTTCTGGCGCTTTTTATCATTGGAGCAGTAACAGGCGTATACGCAGCCAGCACGGAAGGACCGGGAAGCAAGCACGCACCGGTTCTGATTTCCCTGGTTGCGGCTCTCCTGATTGGTGCATTGGCACAGAAGAGCCGTATGTGTTTTGCAGGCAGCATCCGTGATGTGATTCTGATGAAAAACTTTGATCTGCTCAGCATTATCGGCGCACTGTTTGCAGTCATGCTGATTTTTAACCTTGCAACTGGCAATTTCCATTTGAGCTTTTCCGGTCAGCCGATCGCGCACTCCCAGCATCTCTGGAATATTCTGGGTATGTATGCCGTTGGATTTGCAGCCGTTCTGGCTGGCGGATGCCCGCTGCGTCAGATCATTCTAGCAGGGCAGGGCTCCTCGGACAGTGCGGTAACCTTTCTGGGAATGCTGTTAGGGGCGGCACTTGCACACAGTTTTAACCTGGTTGGTGCGGCAGCAAAAGCGGCAACCGAGACAGAGGCAGCCGTTTTGGGTGGTCCGGCGATGCCGGGCAAAATTGCCGTAATTGTATGTATTGCCCTGTTATTCGTGATTGCAGCGGCAAATATGAAACGTAGAAAGAAATAAAGAAAAGAGGAAACGGAAAATGTCAGATTTTGTTGAGGTAGATGTGCGGGGACTCTCCTGTCCGGAACCGGTTTTGATGGTGATGGATGCGATGGATGAACATCCGGGAAAACAGATCCGTGTGCTTGGCGATGAGGCACACACCCGGACGAATATTGAGCGCACGTTGGAGTATCATGGAAAAGAGGGGCACACCGAGGTGCTGGAAAACGGCTGTTTCACCATTACCTTTGAAGCGTGATGCTGCTCTGGAATATTAAATAGGTGGAAATGATGAGGCAGAAACGGGAATATCGGATTTTTACCTTTCACACGACGGCTGCGGCGATGGAGATGGAGGCATTCTGCCGGGAACAGGGAATCAGAGGGCGCCTGGTGCCTGTCCCACGCGAACTCTCAGCAGGCTGTGGAATTGCCTGGCGGATGGAACCGGCGGAATATGAACGGTTTCAGGGAGTGATTGCGGAGAGCCAAATTGAGATCGAGCAGAGCTGTGTGATGATGAATTAAACAAAATGTTATGTTAGAGCAGATATCATAGAAAAAGTATATAGGAAAAAGCGGCGGTATCGGCAGCAGCGAAACATTCAAAAAAGAATGGAGCGCTGACAGTGTGATACCGCTGCTTTTTGGTGTGTAAATCGAGGTCAGAATGAGGTCATTGAGGTCAGAAATCAAATCATGACCTCGATGACCTCATTTGTGACCTCGATGATCCCAATATTTTGAAATATTATTCTCCCGCCTTCGCCTCATCCAGCAGCCGTGCAATCTCCCCGCGCACCAGCGAGAATGCAACCTCATTCCGCCCGCTGTTGGTAACCACATCCGCATAGGCGCGGGTCGGTTCTACAAAGAGGGCATGCATCGGTTTGACGGTGGTCAGGTACTGATCGATGATGTTTTCGATATCGCGTCCGCGCTCTTTCGTGTCACGTAAGATTCGGCGGAGGATGCGCTCGTCGGCGTCGGCATCGACGAAAATGCGGATGTCGAGCAGATTGCGGAGTGCTTCGTCATAGAGAACGAGAATGCCCTCCAACAGGATAACCGGGCGCGGCTCGATGTGAATGGTCGCTTCGGCGCGGTTGTGGTTGGCGTAGTTGTAGGTTGGACAGTCGATTGCCTCCCAGTTTTTCAGTTTGTTGAGATGCTCAAGAAGCAGCTCCGTCTCAAATGCATCCGGGTGGTCGTAGTTCAGCTTTTTGCGCTGTTCAAATGGCATATCGTCGTGGGCGCGGTAGTAGTTGTCGTGGTAAAGCACGGTCACCTGATCACCAAATGCGTCTTTCAGACGGTTTGTAAAAGTGGATTTTCCTGAACCAGTTCCTCCGGCAATTCCGATGATAATAGGTGATTTTCTATTCACTGTGGTTTCCTACATTTGTAAGTTTTATCTCAGTCGAGAAGAGTCCCACCTCTTTAGGTGGCGAGTAATAGCAAATTTGTCTCAGTGGGAGGTGGGTCTCCGACTGAGATAAACGCTCCGCGGGGATGCGCAGTGATTCTGTATGGAATATGTCAGCTTCGCTGACCAGAATCACGCGCCAAGTCTCACGGACGTTCGACTTGAAAACTGGTTCATTTTTATACAAAAACCAGTCCTTCTGTATATTCATTTTGAAATACGCCGCTGCGCTTCATCCGCACCGTCTGGTATAAATGCGAGGCGTACACCTCCTGCTCCAGCAGCGCGAGCGCCGACGGGGAGAGGTTCTGGGCGGCATCTGCCATTTTAGTGATGAGGGGGATGCTGCTTTTTTTATGCAGACAGGAGAGCAGAGGGCTGCTCTGCCTGCGAAAACCGAGAATCCGTGCATAGAGTGCATAGCCCTCGTCCTTCCACCGGGAAATATCTTCCTCGCGCATACCGAGTACCAGATGCAGAAGCGCACGGCTGACACGCGTGTAGGTAAGCTGGCGCGTCTTTAATGCCTGAATCCGTTCTTCAAAAGAGAGAGGAAAGTAAGGTGGTTTTGCAAGGCGGGCGGCAAGCTCCGGGGAGAGATCTGCGATGCGGGATATAGCCTGCGTACTGGTATCAACAGACAAAGTGCTGGAAGGCATAACGACGTTTGTGGCAGCAATGGAACCTTTCGCTGAAGATTTCTGCATCTGTAAAACAGCCATATTTAAAAGTTCTGAAAAGTCATCCGTAAAAACGGGAAGTGCACCTGCGTATGCGGGATGCGTCACGGCTGGCAGATGAGGTATTAAAATATTAAATAAAATCTCACTTTTTGAATCAGAACCCGGTTCCTGTTTTAGTGAAGCTGGACTATCTGCTGACAGATTTTCATAGCTCTTCCGAACTATCCCGCGAATTGCCGAAGCGGATGGAAACTTTGCTTCAGACAGTGCATCCTCATGATATCCGCTTCCCTCCCGCGAAATCGTATAAAATTCCATCGGGCTGTGCAGATCTTCCGCCGCCCGCAGATATTCAATCCCAAGGATATTATTAGGGGAGTTTAAAATGGAAGACCATATATGAGAGTTCGACACATCTGTATTTGCGTGAAAATCTTCTACATTTTCAACTCTTGTCCCGCCCGCCTGTGTTTCTCCCAGCGCCTTCGCCCGTGCCTGCGGATAAGTCAGTCCCGCCTTCAACCCTTTCCGCAGCCGTTCCTGAAATTCTGCCGATTCGTGGTTCAGCGCAGAAGCAGCCTGCTTAAGGAATTCAATCTGCCCGCATTCACTGCCGAACACAACGGCATCCACACCGATCGCCGACAGAAGCGCGACTCCATAGGCGGCAAATTCATGCGCCGAAGCGGTAGAAAAAGCGACCGGCATCTCAAGTACCAGGTCGGCACCGGCGAGAAGAGCGGCTTTTGTACGACGGTACTTATCAAAGATGGCGGGTTCGCCGCGCTGGACGAAGCTGCCGCTCATCAGGACGACGCAGTAGTCTGCGCCGGTCAGTTCCCTTGCCTGCTGCATATGATACAGATGTCCGGCATGGAACGGGTTATATTCGGTAATTAAACCAACGATTTTCATAAATTTCAATCCTGTTTTTTGCATTTTTGCGAGGAATTTTGTAGCAGCCTATTTATAATAGAAATAAAAATAAAAGACTGTTGCTGTTGCGGCAGAAAAATCTGTAAAAAATAGCAGCCATTTTCTGCTTCATTTACATTATATAGTGGAAGTGCGGGAGCGTAAAGGAAAAATTATAGTGCATCTTGTTAAAAATTTAATTAATCAAAAATTTGAAAATCGCTCTTGTATACAATAAACAACTGGTATATAATGTTAGCAGTAATAGACACACACTTATGAAAGGGGTTTTATAACCATGGCATTTATTGACAAGATTAAGGAAAGAGCAAAAGCAGACAAGAAAACCATCGTTCTTCCAGAGTCAATGGACAAGAGAACATACGAGGCAGCTGAGAAAATTCTGAAAGAGGGTATCGCAAATCTGATCATCATCGGTACTCCGGAAGAGATTGAGAAAAACGGCAAAGGCTTCGACATTTCCGGTGCCACCATCGTTGACCCGTACAATGATCCGAATAAGCAGAAATACATCGACAAGTTCGTTGAATTAAGAGGCAAAAAAGGTGTTACTCCGGAAGTTGCAAAAGAGCAGATGGAGAAAGACTATATGTACTATGCTTGCCTGATGTGCAAGTGCGGCGATGCTGACGGCGCTGTATCTGGTGCATGCCATTCTACCGGCAACACCATTCGTCCGGCTCTGCAGCTTCTGAAGACCAAACCGGGTATCAGCTCTGTATCTGGCTTCTTCCTGATGGAAGTTCCGGATTGCGAGTTCGGTGAGAACGGTCTGTTCGTATTCGCTGACTGTGCAGTAAACACTGACTTCGATTCCAACAAGCTGGCTGAGATCGCTGGTCTGTCCGCAGAGAGCTTCAAGATGCTGGTTGGCGCAGAGCCGAAGGTAGCTATGCTGTCCTATTCTTCTATGGGTTCCGCTAAACATGATGATGTTACCAAGGTAGCAGATGCAGTTAAGATTGCTCATGAGAAGTTCCCGGAACTGAAACTGGATGGCGAGCTTCAGCTTGACGCAGCACTGGTTCCGTCCGTAGGCGAGGCTAAGGCACCGGGCAGCACCGTAGCTGGACATGCTAACACCTTAGTATTCCCGTCCCTGGAAGCAGGCAACATTGGTTACAAACTGGTTCAGAGACTTGCAAAAGCTGGCGCTTATGGTCCGGTTCTTCAGGGTCTGTCCATGCCGGTAAACGATCTGTCCAGAGGATGCTTCGCAGACGATATCGTAGGCGTAGTAGCTATCACAGCTGTACAGGCTCAGCAGGCATAATTAATACCAATTGGAATCAAATGGATGGAGAACTGGCACCGCGTCAGAGAATCTTAAATCCGTTTAATTAAGAATTAAAAGTGATAATTACAGTTCAGCCCGGTATTCATACATAATCCTGCAGTTCACAACAGGGCAGTGCAGACGTTTTTGCAGATGCTTCCGTGTGAACCGCATATAGAGAGAATACCTGCGGCTGAATTGTGATGTTATAAAGAAAGGAATCTATTACCATGAATATTTTAGTTATTAACTGCGGAAGTTCTTCCTTAAAGTATCAGTTAATCAACTCTGAGACAGAGGGCGTTCTGGCTAAGGGTCTTTGCGAGAGAATCGGCATCGACGGTATGCTGACTTACCAGCCGGAGGGCGGCGAAAAAGAGAAATCTGAGATCGCTATGCCGACCCATACAGAGGCTATCAACGCAGTTCTGGCAGCCCTGACTAACGAGAAGAGCGGCGTTATCAAGAGCCTGTCTGAGGTAGGTGCAGTTGGACATCGTGTCGTACACGGCGGCGAGAAATTTACTTCTTCCTGCTTAATCAACGACGAGTCCATGAAAGCGATCGAAGAGTGCAACGATCTGGCACCGCTTCACAACCCGGCAAACCTGATCGGTATTCGTGCCTGCCAGGAACTTATGCCAGGCGTACCGATGGTAGCTGTATTTGATACCGCTTTTCATCAGACCATGCCGGATGTCGCTTACACCTACGGTATTCCGTATGAATACTATGAGAAATACAAAGTTAGACGTTACGGCTTCCATGGTACTTCCCACAGCTACGTATCTAAGAGAACCGCTGAGATCGTGGGAAAACCGTATGATCAGATGAAGATCATCGTTTGCCACCTGGGTAACGGCGCCAGCATCTCCGCTGTAAACTGCGGCAAATCTGTAGACACCAGCATGGGTCTGACTCCACTGGAAGGTCTGGTTATGGGTACACGTTCTGGTGACCTCGATCCGGCTATCATCGATTTCGTAGGTAAAAAAGAAGGTCTGTCCCTGGATGAGATGAACGAAGTCCTGAATAAGAAATCCGGTATGCTCGGTATCTCCGGCGTATCCAGCGATGGTCGTGATCTGGAAGCAGCAGCTGAGACTGGCAACAAGAGAGCACAGCTGGCCCTGGACGTATTCGACTACCGCGTAATCAAATATATCGGTGCATACGCAGCAGCTATGAACGGTGTAGATGCAATCGCATTTACCGCTGGTATCGGTGAGAACAACATCAAGATGAGAAAAGATGTTTGCAGCAGCCTGACCCACTTAGGCGTTAAACTGGATGAGGAGAAGAACAACGTAAGAGGTGAGGAGAGAATCATCTCTGCTGACGACTCCAAGGTTCAGGTTCTCCTGGTTCCGACCAACGAAGAGCTGGCTATCGCCCGCGAGACTCTTGCACTGGTAAAATAATTAAATATGAATTAAAATTTGCAAAAATATGTAAAATTAATCATTGACAAACGCGCTCGACCTTTGTATAATATCAAAGTGCGTATTAGGAGATTAGTATGCTGATTCATTTATCGGAACTTTTTAACTGCGAGGGTAGAAAGAAAGTCTATACAGTCGAGACTGCGCTGGACTCTGTTGATTTTGACGGAGAGACGTTTCAGATTGAGAAGGCTGAGCCTTTTGAACTGGAACTGACGGCTAAGACACGGCATAAGTATACGATGAGTGGTCATGCGACGCTGACGGTGGGAGGTCACTGTGCGCGTTGTCTGGAGCCAGTATCTTTCGACTGCGAACTGGATTTTGGACGAGAGTTTGAGGTGCAGGACGGTCAGGAGGAGAGTTTAGATGATGAACCCTTTATGAAGGGGTACAATCTGGATGTAGACCAGTTGGTTTGCAACGAACTGCTACTGAGCTTGCCTATGAAAGTCCTGTGCAGAGAAGACTGCAAGGGGATTTGCAATAGATGTGGTACAAATCTTAATCTTCGGACTTGTACCTGTGACACTAGGTCGCTCGATCCAAGGATGTCGGTTATCCAGGAGATATTCAATGAATTTAAGGAGGTGTAACCATGTCTATCTGTCCTAAGAACAAATCTTCCAAAGCAAGAAGAGACAGCCGCAGAGCTAACTGGAAAATGAGTGCTCCGAACTTAGTAAAGTGCAGCAAGTGCGGTGCTCTGATGATGCCTCACAGAGTGTGCAAAGCTTGCGGAAGCTACAACAAGAAAGAAATCGTTAAAGTAGAAGACTAAGCTACAAGTATTGAAAAATAAGGGGTTAAGCGATTTTTGCTTAACCCATTTTTCGCATTTTAGCCCATTTTTAGCCCATTTCAAGAGGGTGTTTAACAGGTGTTTTTGGGTAGATTTTAGCAACTATAACTTATGGCTTATAAAATGTGGTCAAAAACAGGAGAGATTATTAATTTGCAATAATCTCTCCATTTTTTATATTTCGTGAATATTATCAAATCTGTGATTTTTATTAGTAAAAATGTAAAAAATGGGGATAGAAGAGCATTAAGCTCAACTATCCCTATAAGAATGTTATTTAACAAAGTATTTTATGTACTGTTATTTGTTATTTAACTTTTACTAGCGAAAGTCATATATGTGCCTCCTGTAAATGAAAATATATTTCTAATTACAGGGGCCGCTCTCGCTACTTCTGAAAAAGATCAATAGCGAGAGCGGTCGCATATTTTGACATTTTTGTCAAGTATCAATTTAAAAATATGTTAGACTCCTATAGGGGATTTAACGCTAAAGCTTAACTTACTGACATTGGTTCATGGGTAGGCACTTTTGGAACCGAAAGTGCCGTAAGAAAACGTGGTGGCAGCAGGAATTTGCCGTATTTAAATGCGAAGCCACGGCAAATTCAGTTACTGGACACGTATGCGTGTACAGTAACTGAGATACTATGTAGATGGCGGTGTTGTATGCAAAAAGGTGTACAATGCCGCTATTTTTTGTTAATATAGAGAAGAAAAAAAGAGGGATAATGTTTTATAAATATCACGTTAGGAGGTTTTACATATGAAAAAGGGAAAATATTTACTTTTGACCGTCACAGCCGCCGCGCTTCTGGCGGCGATCCCATTTCAGGCATTTGCGTCGAAGGATACGGAGGACCGCAGCCCGGTTGGCTCGATCGGCTTAAATGTTTCGTCCTCGATCCATGTCGGTGATGAGAGTTCAGATGTGGATGTTTCGCTCGATTTCGGTGATTGCGATATTTCCAATGTTGATGTGATCAACGAGCCGTCCGGTAAATGGGTGGACAAGGATAAGCCAAAGCTGGAGGTTACTCTGGAGGCGGACGATGATTATTATTTTAAATCCGGTTATGCGAAAAAGAATGTAACCCTGAGCGGTGACAGTGCGACGGTTACTTCCATCAAGCGCAAGGGCGATGAGGAGCTCCGGGTCGTGATCACCCTGAAAGCTTTAAAAGGAACCTCCAGTGATTACAGCCTGGATGTAGATGAGGCAGAGTGGGATCAGATGGATGGCGTTGCAGAGTGGAACAGCAGTGAGGATGCGAAATACTATGAGCTGCGCGTTTACCGGGATGAGAAATTTTTAAGTACGGTAAAACCGGGAAAAGAAACGAAATACAATCTTGGACGTTATCTTACGCAGGCGGGAACCTACACGTTTGATGTGCGCGCGGTTTACAGCGATTCACGGCACGGCGAATGGCAGACATCGGATTCCTTCACAATCACGGCGGAGCAGGCGCAGGAAATTCAGAAGACGCTTGTCTTCAAGGAAGCAGGCAGCGGTCCGGCAGCCGGTGCGTGGGAACAGGATGCACTTGGCTATAAGTACCGCAATTCCGATGGAAGCTATGTGACCAATAACTGGCAGCAGATCGGCGGTGTGTGGTATTTCTTCGATGAAAATGCATATTGCAAGACGAATACCTGGGTGTTCTGGAATGGAAAATGGTATTATCTGGATGTAAACGGCGCGATGTTAGTTAATACGACGACGCCGGACGGCAAGCAGGTCGGGGAAGATGGGGCGCTTCTGTAAAATTTTTAAGAAACAATTTTGATGAAAATCCGTCAGGGAAGATGAAGACAGAATTGTAAAATAGATGTGAGAAGAGGCAGATTGCACGGAATATGCGGTCTGTCTCTTTTGCATTTAAAAACAGAGAAAAATTAAGAGAATATTTGCAAACAGAACGATGGGCAGAATGAAAACACATACATGAAAAGAGTGCTGAAAGATAAGGTGACAGTTATTTCTGATGGAATGAAAAAAATAACAAAAAGTATACTTGCATATTGTGAAATAAGTAGTAAGATAGAGGTGGTATCTCATGACTGCCTATTTTTTAACAATCTAGGGGAAGGGGCGGTCTGAGAAGAGACTGCAAGGGGTTCTAAGCCAGTATGGAGGATGGCAGAAAAAGGACTGACAAAGGAGGGGCACAAAGATGGCAGCACAAATTTTGGCTGTGATTATTTTTATTGTAATGTTTGGACTTATCATCTGGGATCACATTGAGAGGCATATCGTATCGCTCGGATGCGGGCTTCTGACGCTGGTGCTGGTGTTTGGCGTCTGTATGCACAGTGAGGCGGCAGCGGCGGAGACGCTGAGCCTGCACAGCTTCATGGTTCCGAACTTCTGGTTTCAGACCGAGGCGGCGGCAGAGTCCTCGAGCGGCATCAACTGGGCGACGATTCTTTTTATTGCCGGTATGATGCTGATGGTGGAGGGCATGGAGCGCGCGGGATTTTTCCGGTGGCTGTGCCTGACAATCGCCAAGGCGGTACATTATAAGACGATCCCGATTTTTATTTCATTTATGCTGATGTCGGCGTTTCTGGCGATGTTTATCGACAGTATTACCGTTATTCTTTTTTTGGCAGCGGTCACGGTAGAGCTGGCGCATCTTCTGCATTTTGATCCGATTCCGATGATCATTTCAGAGATCTTCTGTTCGAATCTGGGCGGCTCTGCGACGATGTGCGGCGATCCGCCGAATATCATCATCGGAACCTCGCTCGGATATTCATTTAAAGATTTTATTTTAAATACAGGTATGATGGCGGGTGTTTCGCTGATTTTTGTCGTACTGTTTTTCTATTTTTCCTTTAGGAAAGAATTAAAGGCGAGTGAAAAGCATGACGAAGCGGTTACATATCCATCCCCACAGGAGGCGATCACGGATCGGAAACGGTTTGCGGTCAGCGTGGTGATCTTTGCGGCGGCGATCGTAATGCTGGTGACGCATGCACAGACGGGACTGACAGTTGCGACGATTGGCGTATTTATCGGTGCTTTTTCGCTGCTGGCATCCGGCGGTGAGGCGCTCAGCATGATTAAGAAGCTTGACTATAAGACGCTGCTATTCTTCATTGGTCTTTTTGTCGTGGTCGGCGGCATGGAGCAGACGGGCGTCCTAAATTCTTTAGCAGGGATCATTGACGCAGTCAGTGGAAATAATGTAAAATGGGTAGTAGCGATTGTGCTGTGGCTGTCGGCGCTTGCGAGTGCATTTGTGGACAATATCCCATTTGCGGCGACGATGATCCCGGTTATCCGGAGTCTGGCGCAGGCAGGCGGCATGGATCTCTCGGTTCTGGCGTGGGCGCTTTCGATGGGTACGGATATTGGCGGCTGCGGAACTCCGATCGGAGCCTCGGCAAACGTAGTTGGTATCTCAGTGGCAGCGAAAAACGGACATTTTATCGGCTGGGGGAAATATTGCCGGTATGCAGCTCCGGCGACGGTGCTGGTAATCCTGATTTCCATGGTTTGTATATATGTGAGATACTTTTAAGGGGGCTTTTATATGGAGGAGAGGAAAAACAGAGTGATTATCTCGGTCAGCAGACAGTTTGGCAGCGGCGGACACAAGATAGCGGAAGCGCTGGCAGAGCATTTTGGACTTCCGATTTATGATCATAGGATGCTGGACAGTATTGCAAAGGAAAAGGGTGTGGATTCGAGTGTGCTGAAAAAATACGATGAGAAGCCGCTAAACCGTTTTCTGGCGCGCAATGTCAGTGGATTTTCAAGCTCGCTGGAGAACAATCTGGCGCAGATGCAGTTCAGTTACCTGAAAGACAAGGCCGATTCGGGTGAATCGTTCGTGGTAGTTGGACGGTGTGCGGAGACAGTTTTAAAGGAATATGACGGACTGATCACGATCTTCGTGCTGGGCGATGAGGAAACACGGGTGAAGAGAATTGAGCAGCTGCACGGACTTTCAGAGGACGAGGCGAGACGTCTGGTCAAGACAAAAGACTGGCGGCGGAAATCCTACCACAACTGTTACAGCCGCGGACGCTGGGGAGATTCCAGAAATTATGACCTTTCGATCAACAGCAGCCGGCTGGGAATTGAGGGAACGACGAAGATGCTGGAGGAGTATGTGCAGGCGCGGATGGACGCGATGCAGAAATAAAATAATAGAGATATCGAAGGAAAAGAGAAAGGGGAACGTGTGCATAGGCGGCGCACGTCCCCCTTTCCCTTTTTCTGCCGAGGTGTTATACTGTTACTGTTCCCAGGTGGGCACTTTTGGAACCGAAAGTGCCGTAAGAAAACGTGGTGGCAGCAGGAATTTGCCGTATTTAAATGCGAAGCCACGGCAAATTCCGTTACTGGGCACGTATGCGTGAACAGTAACGTTATACTAAAAAATATGGAATTAGATAGAAAAATCGTATTTGCTATCTGTTCGATCTTGTTTTATAGTATATAAGATATTTAATAGGAGTTTGATGATATATGACAGAGTTAAAAAAAGAAAAAAAGACCGGTCTCGTTCTGGAGGGCGGCGGGATGCGCGGTATTTACACAGCGGGCGTCCTGGATGTGTTTTTAGATCATGATATTTCATTTGACGGCGTGATCGGCGTCTCGGCGGGGGCAGTGCATGGGGCTTCGTTTGTGTCGGGGCAGAAGGAGCGGAGCATCCGCTATTATAAAAAATACTGCAATGACAAGCGTTTTATGAGCTTTAAAAACTGGCTGCGGACGGGAAATCTGGTGGACGAGCAGTTCTGCTTCCATGATATACCGGAACGGCTGGATCCGTATGATTACGAGGCATTTGACCGGGGAAATACACGGTTTTATGTGGCATGCAGCAATGTGGAGACAGGGAAAGCAGAGTATCTGGAGATCAAAGATATGTTCAAAGATGTCGAATATTTCCGTGCGACGGCATCCCTTCCGTATGTGTCCCATATGGTCGAGGTTGGTGGAATGAAGCTTCTGGACGGCGGCTGCACGGACAGCATTCCGTTGCGTGCCTTCGCTAAGATGGGGTATAAAAAATGCGTCGTTGTGCTGACCCGTCCGGCGGGCTACCGCAAGAAACCGGGCAATTTCTGGCTGCCGGAGGCGGCATATCACAAATATCCGGCGTTCGTGAGGGCGCTTCGCAGCCGCTATTATTTCTATAATAAGACGGTGGAATGGATCGATCGCCTCGAACAAGAGGGAAAAATTTTTGTTATCCGTCCGAGCGTGGCGCTTCCAATCGGCAGAACCGAACATAGTGTTGAAAAATTGCAGGAGACGTATGATATCGGCAGGAAGGATGCTGCCAATCAGATGCATGCAATGGAAAATTGGTTCAAATCTTATTGATTTATAGATTGATCTCTAGTATAGTAAAGATTGATGTAATGTGGCTGTGGACAATAAAAAGCGGGACAGTTGCAGCGTGACGATGAAAGAGCGATTCGTTCGGACCACATATGCCGCAGTGGCGGAAGACAGGTTTGGTATGTGTATCGTTATAAATTATAGAAGGAGAACACGCAATGGTTAAGATAGCAGTAGATGCCATGGGGGGCGACAACGCACCGGGTGAGATCGTGGCAGGTGCCGTGATGGCAGCCCAGTCGAGGGAAGATATTCAGATTTTCCTGATCGGCAAGGAAGAAGTCGTATCAGAAGAATTAAAAAAGCATACATATAAGAAAGAACAGATCGAGGTTGTCAATGCGACTGAGGTCATCGAGACGGAGGAACCGCCGGTCAATGCGATCCGCACGAAGAAAGATTCGTCCATCGTGGTCGGCATGAATATGGTCCGCAGGGGTGAGGCGGATGCATTCTGTTCCGCGGGCAGCTCCGGCGCGATTCTGGTCGGCGGACAGGTGATCGTCGGCAGAATCAAGGGCGTTGAACGTCCGCCACTGGCTCCATTGATTCCGACAGAAAAGGGCGTATCCCTGCTGATCGACTGCGGCGCCAATGTCGATGCAAGACCGTCCCATCTGGTACAGTTTGCAAAGATGGGCTCCATCTACATGGAACACGTGGTTGGCATCAAGAATCCGCGTGTGGCGATCGTCAACATCGGTGCGGAGGAAGAGAAGGGCAATGCGCTGGTGAAAGAGACATTCCCGCTCTTAAAAGAATGTAAGGACATCAATTTCATCGGCAGCATCGAGGCACGCGAGATTCCGCACGGCGGCGCGGATGTCATCGTTTCTGAGGCATTTGTCGGAAATGTCATCCTGAAACTCTATGAAGGTGTTGGTGCAACCCTGATTTCCATGGTAAAACAGGGCATGATGACGAGCCTGCGCTCAAAGATCGGCGCATTGCTTGTAAAACCGGCGTTAAAGACGACGCTCAAAGCATTCGATGCGAGCCAGTACGGCGGCGCACCGCTTCTGGGATTGAAGGGGCTGGTTGTCAAGACGCACGGAAATTCCAAGCGCATCGAGGTGTGCAATTCGATTCTTCAGTGTGTGACCTTTAAAGAGCAGGCGATTAATGAAAAGATCAAGGAAAGTCTGTGAAACTTTCGTGAAATTATAAAATGTAGCGAAAAAACGATATGTTTTTAATCAATCTAGAATTCTAAATATTTTAAAATAAGTTCATAGAAAGGAAGAAAATTATGGAATTTGAAAAATTACAGAACATTATCGCGGAGGTACTGAATGTAGAAGCAGATGAAATTACGTTAAATACGACGTTTGTGGATGATCTGGGCGCTGATTCGCTGGATATTTTTCAGATTATCATGGGAATCGAGGAGGCGTTTGATATCGAAATTCCGACTGAGGAGGCAGAAAAGATTGTATCTGTGGGCGATGCAGTAGAGCAGATCAAGAACGCACTGAACTAATTCAATGTTTGTTAAAAAGTTATAGAGAAGTCTGTCAGGCAAAGGGGCTGGGCGGGCTGCCGAAGGGCAGGATCGCGACAGCTCCTTTCCAAAAAGAACGGATGTTTGACTCTGGCTCACAGACACAAATAGCAATGATTGCCGGAATCAGTCAGCAGCAGGACAGGCTGGAAAGAGAGAAATATATGGAGTATACATTAAATAAATTGGAAAAACGGATTGGCTATTCGTTTCAGGACAAGAAGCTTCTGGAACATGCGATGATACACAGTTCGTATGCCAATGAGCACCATCTTGGGAAGCTGGGCTGCAATGAGCGTCTTGAATTTTTAGGCGACGCGGTGCTGGAAGTGGTATCGAGTGATTTCCTGTTCCGCACGTTTCCGGAGATGCCGGAGGGCGATATGACAAAGACACGTGCGAGTCTGGTCTGCGAGCCGACCCTTGCATTCTGCGCACAGGAGATCGATCTGGGTGGATTTTTGCTGCTTGGAAAAGGCGAGGATGCGACCGGCGGACGGGGGCGCGATTCGGTGGTGTCGGATGCGATGGAGGCACTGATCGGTGCGATTTATCTGGACGGTGGTTTTGCTAATGCAAAAGAGTTTATTCATCGATTTATTCTCAACGATATGGAACACAAAAAGCTCTTTTATGATAGCAAGACTATCTTGCAGGAGATTGTGCAGGGACACACGGACGAGACACTTACATACGTTCTTCTGAAAGAAGAAGGACCGGATCACAACAAGAGCTTCGAAGTGTCCGCGATGCTGGACGGTCAGGAGATCGGGCGCGGCATCGGACGGACGAAAAAATCAGCGGAACAGCGTGCGGCGTACCGTGGGATCCTCACTATCAGAAAACCGCAGGAGTAGGTATGTATTTAAAGAGTATTGAAATACAGGGTTTTAAGTCATTTGCCAATAAAATTCTGTTTGAGTTCCACAACGGAATCACGGGCATCGTCGGGCCAAACGGCAGCGGCAAGAGCAATGTTGCCGATGCAGTGCGCTGGGTGCTCGGTGAGCAGAGAAGCAGGCAGCTGCGCGGAGGCACGATGCAGGACGTTATTTTTGCTGGTACGGAGCTTCGAAAACCGCAGGGATTTGCCTACGTGGCGATCACACTGGATAATGCCGATCACAAACTTCCGATTGAGTACGACGAAGTCACGGTTTCAAGACGTCTTTACCGTTCTGGTGAGAGTGAATATAAGATTAATGGAACGAGCTGCCGTCTAAAAGATATCAACGAGCTCTTTTATGATACGGGTATCGGTAAAGAGGGATATTCCATCATCGGACAGGGACAGATTGATCAGATTTTAAGCGGGCGGCCGGAGGAACGGCGCGAGCTGTTTGACGAGGCGGCTGGAATCGTGAAATTCAAGCGGCGCAAGGCGATCGCACAGAAGAAGCTGGAAGATGAAAAACAGAACCTGATCCGCGTGACGGATATTTTGTCCGAGCTGGAAAAACAGGTAGGACCGTTGGAACGGCAGTCGGAGGAGGCGAAGGAGTATCTGCGTCTGCGGGAAGAGCTGCGTTGCCTGGACGCCAACCTGTTTTTGGCAGAATCGGAGGAATTGAAGCGCCAGATCCGGGAAGTGGAGCAGAAGGAGATGATTCTGACCGGCGATCAGGAGAGTGTGCGGGCGGAATCGGAGACACTGAAATCGGAGTACGAATTGCTCGGAACCGAGCTGGATGCGCTGGATGCGGCGATTGCCGCGGATCGTGAGGCGTGCAGCCGGGAAGACCTGGAACGCCAGGAGAAGACCGGACGGATCGGAGTTCTCAGAGAGCAGATCCGGACGGAGCAGATGAACGAAGAACATATCCGCAGCCGGATGGCGTCGATCGACGGCGAAATGCATCAGAAAGAGGAAGAACAGGCGGAATATGAGTCTGAAAAACAGGCACTAAATGCATCGGTGCAGACGATCGAAGCAAAACAGCAGGAAGCGGAGGCAGCAGTCCGTTCGATGGACGAGACGGTCAGCCGGACGGAAACCTTGATCGAGACGGCAAAAGCCGAGATCATGGACGCTCTGAACCAGAAAGCGGAACTTGCCGCCCGCCGTCAGCGCTATGAGACGATGCTGGAGCAGGCGGATGTGCGCCGGGCGGAAGTGACGCAGAAGCTTTTGAAATTCAAGAGCGATGAGTCGGTTCAGGAAGAGCAGAAAAAAGAAGAAGAAGCCAAATTAGGGAAGGTGCGGGAATGTCTGGAAGCGTTTTCGGTGCAGGAAAAAGAGCTGCAGGAGCAGACGCGCACGGAGGAAGAACAGGAACGCCGCCTGAACCAGAAACTTTCGAGCCTTCAGCAGGATTACCACACGAACCGGACGAGGCTGGAATCGATGCGGAATCTGGCGGAGCGCTACGAGGGCTACGGCGGCAGTATCCGCCGCGTGATGGAAGTCAGGAACTGCGTTCCGGGTATTCATGGCGTTGTGGCGGATTTGATCAGCACGACGAAGAAATATGAGACGGCGATCGAGACGGCACTTGGCGGCAGCATCCAGAACATTGTGACGGATTCCGAGGAGACGGCGAAACGCCTGATTGAACACCTGAAAAAGAACCGGTATGGCCGTGCGACGTTTCTGCCGCTGACCAGCATGGAACGCCGCCAGAGTTTTGGACAGCCGGGGGCGCTGAAAGAAATGGGTGTTCTTGGACTGGCAAGCGAACTGGTCTCTGCGGATGAGAAATACAGCGGGCTGGTGTCCTATCTGCTGGGACGCGTGGTCGTGGTGGATCAGATCGATCATGCGATTGCGCTGGCAAAGAAATATCGGCATTCTCTCCGGATCGTGACGCTGGACGGCGAGCTTTTAAGCCCTGGCGGTTCGATGACCGGTGGTGCATTCAAGAACAGCAGCAATCTGCTGGGACGCCGCCGTGAGATCGAAGAACTGGAAGCTGCCTGCAAAAAGGCATTGGAACAGGTAGAGGCGGTACAGAAGGAGCTGGCAGAGACGGGGCGCAGGCTGACGGAAGCGAAGAGAACACTGGCATCCGTCCAGGAGAGGCGCCAGCAGATGCAGATCCAGCAGAATACGTTGGAACTGACGATCTGCCAGTTAGAGGCGAGACGGCAGGAGATTGCAGATTCTTCGCAGGATCTGTCCTCAGAAAATCAGGAACTCGAACTGCAGGTAGGCGATCTGCGCGGAGCGCTGCGGGAGCTGCAGACCGAAGAGACGAAGCTTGAAACGCTAAGCAATGAGAAGAACCAGTACGTGGAAGAGCAGCAGACGAGTCTTGAGACGGCGAAAAAGCAGCGTGGGGAAGCGGCGGCAGCCCTTTCGGAGATACAGCTTGGGTATTCCCAGGCGGAGCAGAAAGGCGCGTTTATCGAGGAAAATCTGCGCCGTGTATTGCAGGAGCAGGAACGTCTCCGGGCAGAGAAAGAGAAACTTTCCGGCGGTCACGCGGACAGCAGCGAGACGATCGCTGCCAGAGAGCGCGAGATTGCAGCGCTGGAAGCCGAGATACAGGCGTCCGGGGACAAGCGGACGCAGATGGAACTGGTAATCCAGAACAAGCAGCGTGAGAAGGAAGAAAAGGCGGGGCGGCAGAAAACTTTCTTTGATAAAAAGGAAGAGCTGAACGAACGTCTCCAGCTTTTAGACCGCGAGAACTTCCGTCTCCAGAATCAGAGAGAACGCCTGAATGAGCGCCTGGAGTCGCAGGTCGATTATATGTGGAGTGAGTATGAGCTTACGTATTCGCGCGCGGAAGAGCTGCGGAAGGAAGAGCTGACCTCGATTCCGGAAATGAAGCGGTCGATCAATGAGAAAAAGATGGAGATCCGCGCCCTTGGGAATGTCAATGTCAACGCGATCGAGGACTACAAGGAGATATCCGGCCGCTACGAATTTATGAAAAACCAGCATGAAGATCTGGTAGCGGCACAGGCGGCGCTGGAAAAAATTATCGAGGAGCTCGATGAAGGAATGCGGCGTCAGTTCCGGGAAAAATTTGGTGAGATCCGCCGCGAGTTTGATAAAGTATTTAAGGAATTATTTGGAGGCGGAACGGGTACGCTGGAGCTGTCGCAGGAAGAAGATATTCTGGAGGCAGGCATCCAGATTATTTCACAGCCGCCGGGCAAAAAACTGCAGAATATGATGCAGCTCTCCGGTGGGGAGAAGGCATTGACGGCGATCGCACTGCTTTTTGCAATTCAGAACTTAAAACCGTCGCCATTTTGCCTGCTTGATGAGATTGAGGCGGCACTCGACGATTCCAACGTAGACCGGTTTGCCGGGTACCTGCATAAGCTGACGCGCTACACGCAGTTTATCGTCATCACCCACCGAAGAGGCACGATGGTGTCGGCAGACCGCCTGTACGGTATCACGATGCAGGAAAAAGGTGTGTCCACGCTGGTATCGGTCAGCCTGATCGAGGCGCAGATGGAGCGGGAAGAGGAAAAAGCAGAATTATAATTGCAAAAAAGAGTTCAGAAATAGAAAAGGAGGCGCAGCCATGGGAGATAAGAAAAAGGGTTTTTTCGGCCGTCTGGTAGAAGGGCTGACGAAAACGAGAGATTCCATTGTAAGCGGAATTGATTCCGTATTCAGCGGTTTTTCCGCGATCGATGATGATTTCTATGAGGAGATCGAAGAGACGCTTATCATGGGCGATCTAGGTATCCAGACGACGATGGCGATCGTCGAGGATCTCCGGAAAAAGGTAAAAGAAAACCACATCAAGGATCCGGCAGAGTGCAAGGATCTTCTGATTGCCAGCATCAAGGAACAGATGGATCTGGGCGAAAATGCCTACGAATTTGAAAACCGCAAGTCGGTTGTGCTGGTGATCGGCGTCAACGGCGTCGGGAAGACGACCTCGGTCGGCAAGCTGGCGGGTCAGTTAAAGGATCAGGGCAAGAAGGTCATTCTGGCGGCGGCGGATACATTCCGTGCGGCAGCGATTGAGCAGCTGACGGAGTGGGCAGGACGCGCGGGCGTTGAGCTGATCGCCCAGCAGGAAGGTTCTGATCCGGCAGCTGTTATCTACGATGCGATCGCGGCGGCAAAATCAAGAAATGCCGATGTGCTGATCTGCGACACGGCAGGTCGTCTGCATAACAAGAAAAACCTGATGGAAGAGTTAAAGAAGATCAACCGGATCATCGACAAAGAATATCCGGACGCCTACCGTGAGACATTGGTTGTTCTTGACGGAACGACCGGTCAGAACGCGCTTGCACAGGCAAAACAGTTTATGGAGGTGGCGGATATCACCGGCATCATCCTGACGAAGCTGGATGGCACGGCAAAGGGCGGTATCGCGGTTGCGATCCAGTCCGAGCTTGGTATTCCGGTTAAATACGTCGGAATCGGCGAAAAAATCGACGATTTACAGAAATTCGATGCGAATGATTTCGTCAATGCACTGTTTAAGAGAAATGAAGCATTGACAGAGAATGAATAAAGCTAAAAATAGCTGAGCATGCCACGGCTGAAACTGGTTTGGCGGAGAACAAATCTGCTTAAGCCGTAGATTCAGATAAACAGGACACACCCGGCAGATTGTCTGGTCAGAGAACCGGCAAAAGTAGGGCGCATTCTGAGAAATACGGATAAATGGAGGAAAGACAATGAGTGAGACAATAAAGGAAGAGACAGCAGAGGCAGTACAGGCTGAGCCGCAGGGACTGACGCTGGAGAAATTCGAAGAAGCAACGGAGGTTGTCAGCAAGGTTATTTCCGAAACAAAACTGGTTTACAGTGAATATTTTTCGAATTTGACTGGCAATAAAGTATATTTAAAACCGGAAAATATGCAGTATACAGGTGCTTACAAGGTAAGAGGTGCATTTTATAAGATCAGCACCCTGAGCGATGAGGAGAAACAGCGCGGTCTGATCACCGCATCGGCTGGAAACCATGCACAGGGCGTTGCATACGCGGCAAAACTGGCTGGCTGCAAGGCAACGGTTGTTATGCCGACGACCACGCCGCTCATGAAGGTAAACCGTACCAGAAGCTATGGCGCAGAGGTGGTTCTTCACGGCGATGTATTCGATGAGGCGCTGGCATATGCAAATGAGCTGGCAGCGGAGCACGGATATACCTTTATCCATCCCTTCAACGATCTGGACGTAGCCACCGGTCAGGGAACCATCGCGATGGAGATCATCAAAGAGCTTCCGACCGTTGATTATATTCTGGTTCCGATTGGCGGCGGCGGACTCTGTACCGGTGTTGCAACGCTGGCAAAACTGCTGAATCCGAAGATCAAAGTGATCGGTGTAGAACCGGCAGGCGCAAATTGTATGCAGGAATCCCTGAAAGAAGGAAAGGTAGTGACTCTCCCGAGCGTCAACACAATCGCAGATGGTACTGCAGTTAAACGCCCGGGCGATCTGCTGTTCCCGTACATCCAGATCAATGTGGATGATATCATCACCATCGAGGATTCCGAGCTGATCGTGGCATTCCTTGATATGGTAGAAAACCACAAGATGATCGTTGAGAACTCCGGTCTTCTGACTGTGGCTGCTCTGAAACACCTGAATGTGAAGAAGAAAAAAGTCGTATCCATCCTGAGCGGCGGCAACATGGACGTGATCACAATGGCATCCATCGTACAGCATGGTCTGATCCAGAGAGACCGCATATTTACCGTATCGGTACTGCTGCCGGATAAGCCAGGAGAACTTGCAAAAGTCGCAACCCTGATGGCAGAAGAGCAGGGCAACGTCATCAAATTGGAGCATAACCAGTTTGTCAGCATCAACCGCAACGCAGCAGTGGAGCTGCGGATCACCGTTGAGGCGTTTGGTACGGATCACAAGAATAAGATAGTGGAAGCACTCAAGGAAGCAGGCTATCGTCCGAAGCTGGTAAAATCCAAAAATATCTATGATGTCTAAGATGGAAATGAAAAGCAGTGTGGATAGAGCAGATAGGGGAGAGTTGAAATGAAGCGGGAGAAATATGAGCCGGTGTTAAAAAATATTTCCTATTTTATAAAATGGGCGGAAGGCGCGATTGTGATTGGAATTGTGAGCGGCTGCATCGGCACGGCATTTGGAAAATGCGTCCTATGGGTGTCGGCATTCTTTCAGAGCCACCCGTGGATGGTCTTTCTGCTGCCGCTCAGCGGTCTTTTGGTTCTGGGCGTTTACCATGTGCTGGGAGAGGATAATAACCGGGGCACAAATATGGTGATTGAATCGATCTATTCGAACACAGAGATCAGTTTTGCGACTGCCCCGGCAGTCTTTGCAGGAACGCTTCTGACGCATTTGGGCGGCGGTTCTGCCGGACGCGAGGGCGCGGCGCTGCAGATGGGAGGAAGCATCGGAACCCAGATCGGAAAATGGCTGAAATTTGATGAGAAAGATAAGAAGATTGCGGTCATGTGCGGCATGAGCGGTGTATTTGCCGCCTTGTTTGGCACACCGATGGCGGCGGCGATCTTTTCAATGGAGGTTATCAGCATCGGCGTTATGTACTATGCAGCGCTGGTTCCGTGTGTCTTTTCTGCCTTTACGGCGGCGGCGCTGGCGAGGTTCTGGGGACTGATGCCGGAGCGGTTTGCGATTGGTGCGGTTCCGGCGTGGAGTATTGAAACAGCGATCGTGGCTGTCGGTCTGGCGGCTGGCTGCGCGCTGGTGTCGGAGCTTTTCTGCATCACGCTTCACACAACGGAACATCTCTACAAAAAATATCTTCCATCGCCGGTCTGGCGGATTCTATCCGGTGCGGCGATTGTGATTGTTTTGACGCTTCTGACCGGTTCGACCCGCTACAACGGAAGCGGCGTCTCCCTGATTGAAAAATGTTTCGAGGGCGAGGGACTTCCATGGGATTTCCTGATGAAAATTCTCTTTACGACGGTTACGCTGGAGGCAGGCTTCAAGGGAGGCGAGATCGTGCCGACCCTGACGATCGGCGCGGCGTTTGGCAGTTTCTTTGCATTTCTCTTTGGACAGCCGGTCGGTCTTATGACCGCCTGCGGTATGCTGGGACTCTTCGTGGGAGTCACAAACTGCCCGATCTCAACGCTTCTGCTGGGCTTTGAGCTTTTTGGCTATGAGGCGATGCCGTTTTTCGTGCTGGTGATTGCAGTCAGCTTTAGTTTCTCTGGTTATTACAGCCTGTATGCGAGTCAGAAATTTATCTACTCGAAGACGAGGACGGAGTTTATTAACCGGAAGACGAATAAATAGATGGAAAATGCTCACCATAATTTTGATTTTTTACTTTTGAATACCACAAAAAGGGTTCCAATTTATCTTTGGAACCCTAAAATGTCATGCTTTAAAGAAATTCATGAATTTACGTGCTCTATCATGATTTATTCATGAAAATCCTGCGGTTTCTCATCACGGAAATCAAGCAGGGCGCGCGGTGCAACCTGCAGAACACCTGCAATATCAAAGAGACTCTCTAAGGAAAGACTCGTTTTCATGTTCGGTGCCTCGATGTTGGATATATGAGTCCGGCTTAAATCGGTCGCCTCTGCTAAAGCCATCTGGCTCATGCCGCGGAGTTTGCGGTAATAAGCGATGTTGAGACCTATCTGACGGTAATATTTTTCATAACGGTTTGTCTGCTGCTTGTTAATTTGTTTTTGATCGATTGCTGTCATATTTTTCAAGTGCCTCCCCGATCCGAAAGAATCATGCGTTATTGTTATTTCAGAGATAATAAATAATTACAACTGATATAACTATTGTAGCTGGAAATTGATTTTTATCAAACAATATAATGGTTCAAATTTGCAATGTTATAAAATGCATATCCAATAAAATAATGCACATACATGGATTGCACCTAGGAAGGCTGTTAAATAATGCACAGAAAAAGATTGCAGAGGATAAGTGCAGATAAATAATGAGAAGCTGGGGGCAGAATGAGAGCGGCGGGAAAAGGGGAAATAGAAAAAAAGTAAAACGGGCGCTAAAATTTGAGAAAAAATGAAAAACAGGGCGAAGAATCCGTATACAGAAAGGCGTTTGGGGAAAATGATGAAAGGATGCACAGGATTTACGAAAATTCTATCGCACATTCGGATTTTTTGTGGTAGAATATCTTTGATAAGGTGACGCGGCTTTTTATGGTCATCACAGATAAAATGTACATCAGAACGTACATATAGACAGGGAGAACCGAATTATGGAATTAAAGCGGGTATTACTGAAGCTGAGCGGAGAAGCGCTGGCAGGCGACAAGAAAACCGGGTTTGATGAAGCAACGGTCAAGGAAGTAGCCAGACAGGTTAAGACGGCGGTCGATGACGGAATCGAAGTAGGTATCGTGATCGGCGGCGGAAACTTCTGGAGAGGCCGCCAGAGCAATGCAATCGATCGGACCAAGGCGGATCAGATCGGAATGCTGGCAACGGTCATGAACTGTATTTACGTGTCGGAGATCTTCCGGAGCGAAGGCATGATGACACAGATTCTGACACCATTTGAGTGCGGCTCCATGACGAAGCTGTTTTCAAAGGACAGAGCCAATAAATATTTCTCAAAGGGTATGGTCGTATTTTTTGCAGGCGGTACAGGTCATCCGTATTTCTCAACTGATACCGGCGTAGCGCTGCGTGCGATTGAGATGGATGCAGACTGCATTCTTCTGGCCAAGGCGATCGACGGCGTCTATGACAGCGATCCGAAGATCAACCCGGATGCAAAGAAGTATGATACGATCACGATTCAGGAGGTGATCGACAAGCAGCTGGCGGTCGTAGACCTCACAGCTTCCATCATGTGTATGGAAAATCACGTTCCGATGGCAGTATTCAGCCTGAATGAAAAAGACGGAATTGTAAATGCAATGCGCGGAAAAATTAACGGTACAGTGGTTACCGCATAACTAGGAGGATTTTATGCAGGAGAGATTAAAAGTTTACGAAGAGAAGATGAATAAGTCCTATGACGCACTGCTGAATGAGTATACATCCATTCGTGCTGGACGTGCGAACCCGCATGTACTGGACAAAATCAAAGTAGATTACTACGGCGCACCGACCCCGTTACAGCAGGTGGCAAATATCTCTGTACCGGAGCCGCGTATGATTCTGATCCAGCCGTGGGAGAAGAAGCTCATTAAGGACATCGAGAAAGCGATCCTGACTTCCGATCTGGGTATCAACCCGAACAACGATGGAAGTGCAGTCCGCCTGATTTTCCCGGAGCTTACTGAGGAACGCCGTAAAGATCTGGCAAAGGATGTTAAGAAAAAGGGCGAGGGCGCGAAGGTTGCAGTCCGCAATATCCGCCGTGATGCAAACGACCTGTTAAAGAAGCTGGAAAAAGGCGGCGAGATCACCGAGGACGAGCTGGCAGATGGCGAGGATCAGATCCAGAAGCTGACTGACAAGATGATCGCAAAGGTTGATAAAGCAGTAGAAGAAAAAACAGCCGAGATCATGACTGTATAAAAATACAATAGAGTTTAAATGTAAAAATCAGGCTGCCTCAAGCAGGGCTGGCCGGCATTGCAGATGCGGATGGCCGGCTGGTCCTGTTTTCTGGCTATTAAGGGAATATTATGGAGGAAAACTGGATGGAAAGGGATATCGAAAACCTGGTAATTCCGCAGCATGTCGCCCTCATTCTGGATGGCAACGGCAGATGGGCGAAGAAGAGAGGACTTCCGAGAACCGCAGGTCATAAAGAGGGGTGTGTGACGGTTGAACAGACGGTTGAGGATGCAGCGAGACTGGGAATCCGTTATCTGACGGTATATGGTTTTTCAACGGAAAACTGGAAGCGTTCCGCTGAAGAAGTAGGGGCGCTGATGCAGCTCTTCCGTTTTTATCTGAAACGGCTTTTAAAGATTGCCAAGAAAAATAATGTAAGAGTCAAAATGATCGGCGACCGCACGCGCTTTGACAGCGATATCATCGAGGGCATCAACCGCCTGGAAGACGAGACGGCGGCAAACACGGGCATGACCTTTGTGATCGCAGTCAACTACGGCGGCAGAGATGAGATCACGCGCGCGGTGCGCCATATGATGATGGACTGTCAGGACGGAAAGCTGGTGCCGGAGAACGTGACAGAGCAGACCGTTGCGTCCTATTTAGATACGGCGGGCATCCCGGATCCGGATCTTCTGATCCGCACCAGCGGCGAGATCCGCCTGTCCAATTATCTGCTGTGGCAGCTTGCCTACAGTGAGATTTATATCACGGACTGCCTGTGGCCGGATTTCAACCGCGACGAGCTTATAAAGGCAATTGAGCAGTTCAATCAAAGAGACAGACGCTTTGGCGGAGTCAAGGCATAAGGAGGAGTTGCCATGTTCAGAACGAGGCTGATAAGCGGGATTGTGCTTGTAGTACTCGCGATTTTACTGGTTACAAAGGGCGGTGTCCTTCTGTACTGTGTGACCGCCGCGATCTCCCTGATCGGTATGTTTGAGCTTTACCGGGTTATGGGGATTGAGAAAAAAGCGCCGGGCATCGCCGGGTATCTGGCGTGTCTGGGATATTATGGGCTGGTGTGGTTTGAAGGGCAGCATTATGTGACGCTGCTTGCGATTGCAGCCCTGATGGTGCTGATGAGCATTTACGTGTTCACGTTTCCGAAATATGGGACCGAGCAGATTACAGTAGCATTTTTCGGCATTTTTTATCTGGGAATTATGCTTTCCTACCTGTATCAGGTGCGGGCAATGGCGGACGGAAAATACCTTGTCTGGCTGATCTTTTTAAGCTCCTGGGGCTGTGACACCTGCGCATACTGCGCGGGAATGCTCCTTGGAAAACACCGTCTGGCACCGGTTTTAAGCCCGAAAAAATCGATCGAGGGCGCCGTCGGCGGTGTGGTCGGATCGGCTCTGTTAGGCTGCATTTATGCGTATTTCTTCGGTGCGAAGATGGACGAGGTCAGCAATCCGATGGTGGCATGCGCGGTGGCGTGTGCGATTGCGGCGGTCATTTCCCAGATTGGGGATCTGGCGGCGTCGGCGATCAAGCGGAACCACAATGTCAAGGATTACGGAAACCTGATTCCGGGACACGGCGGTGTGCTGGATCGGTTCGACAGCATGATTTTTACGGCACCGGCGATTTATTTTGCACTGACGTTTTTACGATAAAACGGAAGCATGTATGAAAATACAGAAACAGGAGAATAAGAAATGAAAAAAATTGCGATACTTGGATCAACCGGATCGATCGGAACACAGACATTGGAAGTGGTCCGGGCGAATAAAGATATAGAAGTAACGGCTTTGGCGGCTGGAAGCAATATTGATCTTCTGGAGAAACAGATCCGGGAGTTCTCTCCGAAGATCGCGGCGGTCTGGAACGAGGAAAAAGCAAAAGAACTGAAAGACCGTGTGCGCGATCTGGATATCCGTGTCGAGAGCGGCATGGATGGACTTCTCGCAGTGGCAACGGAGCTGGGTGCGGAGATTGTGGTGACAGCGGTAGTCGGAATGATCGGTATCCGCCCGACGATCGCAGCGATGAATGCTGGAAAAGATATTGCACTTGCAAACAAAGAGACCCTGGTAACGGCCGGGCATATCATTATGTCGCTGGCAAAGGAGAAGCATGTCCGCATTCTGCCGGTGGACAGCGAGCACAGCGCGATTTTCCAGAGTTTGAACGGCGAGACGGGAAATAAGATCCACAAGATTCTCCTAACAGCGTCCGGCGGACCGTTCCGCGGATGGACGAGAGAGCAGATGAAGGGTGTGCAGGTCGAAGATGCGCTGAAACATCCGAACTGGACGATGGGGCGCAAGATCACGATCGACAGTTCCACGATGGTAAACAAAGGTCTGGAAGTTATGGAGGCAAGATGGCTCTTTGGCGTGGAGATGGCTCAGGTGCAGGTGGTTGTGCAGCCGCAGAGTGTGATTCATTCAATGGTAGAGTACGAGGACGGCGCGGTGATAGCGCAGCTCGGCACGCCGGATATGAAGCTTCCGATCCAGTATGCGCTGTATTATCCGGAACGCCGCTTCCTGGCGGGCGACCGGCTGGATTTTGCAAAGCTGGCACAGATTACCTTTGAAGCGCCGGATTTTGAGAATTTCCACGGACTTTCCCTGGCATACAAAGCCGGACGGCGCGGCGGCACGCTTCCGACCGTGTTCAACGCGGCAAATGAGCGGGCAGTCCAGAAATTCCTCGATCGCGAGATCGGATATCTGACCATCACTGATATGATTGAGGCGGCGATGGAACACCACACCGTGAAAGAGAATCCGACGGTCGAAGAGATTCTGGCAGCAGAACAGGAAACCTATGATTTTATAGAGAGCAGGTGGTAGATTGGTAAGTTTGCTGGCGGCGCTGATTGTATTCAGCCTGATCGTGCTGTTTCACGAATTTGGACATTTTTTATTGGCAAAACGGGGCGGAATCTGCGTCGTTGAGTTTTCGCTCGGCATGGGTCCTAGACTTTTCAGTTTTGTGAAAGGCGGGACGCGGTACTCGCTGAAGCTGCTTCCGTTTGGCGGTTCTTGTATGATGCTGGGGGAAGATGAAGGGTATGATGCGCCGGATGAGACGGAAAAAGGGAGTTCCTGCGATCAGAACCAGAGTCTGACAGATGGAAAAACGGATCGGCTCCTGTTGCCTCCGGGCGCAACGGGGACTTATTTTAATGCGGTTTCTGCCTGGACACGTTTTAAAGTCGTGGTGGCAGGACCTGTATTCAACTTCATTCTGGCATGGTTTTGTGCCTTTTTCGTGATCAGCTGTGTGGGATTTGATGCGGCGTCGGTTGTCAGTGTTGAGGACGGCTATCCGGCACAGGAGGCGGGGCTGCAGGCGGGCGATATGATCGAGCGCTTAAATGGTACGCGCACCTATCTGTACCGCGATGTGCAGACGTATCTGCAGTTTCATCCGGGAAAGAGTGTCACGGTGGAGTATGTGCGGGATGGGAAATCCTACACGACGCAGATGGTTCCGCGTTATTCCGAGGAGGCGGGACGCTATCTTATCGGAATCAGCGGCGGCGTTTACCAGAAACCGGCGTCTGTGATTCAGACAGCGCAGTATAGCTTCTGCGAAGTGCGCTACTGGATCCGTGTGACATTCAGCAGCCTTGGAATGATTCTGAAGCGGCAGGTCAGCTCGAACGATATCGCAGGTCCGGTGCGGATTGTGTCGATGATCGGCACGACGGTCAAGGAGAGCCAGAGCTACGGACTTATGATTGTGCTTGTCAATCTGGCAAATATGTGTATTCTGCTCAGCGCCAATCTGGGTGTCATGAACCTGCTTCCAATCCCGGCGCTGGACGGCGGACGGCTCGTCTTTATCATTCTGGAGATGCTGCGCGGCAAGCCGGTTGATCCGGAAAAAGAGGGCATGGTTCATATGGCGGGCATGGCGGCATTGATGACGCTGATGCTGTTTGTGTTGTTTAATGATATTAGAAATTTATTGTAATAATTCAATTAATTCAAAGGCATGAAAGATTCGCTCGAAAAAGAACGGAAATTTCATGTCGGAGAAGAAAGGTTTGGGAGGAACGATATGGGATACCGGGACGAGACGAAAGTGGTGCAGATTGGAAAACGTCAGATCGGCGGCGGCAATCCGATTCTGATCCAGTCGATGTGTAATACGAAAACAGAGGATGTGAAGGCGACCGTCGAGCAGATTCTGGCGCTGGAGCACGCGGGCTGCGATATTATCCGTGTGGCAGTGCCGACAATGGAGGCGGCTGCTGCCCTGACGGAGATTAAACGCCAGATACATATTCCATTGGTGGCGGATATTCATTTTGACTATCGTCTCGCGATCGCGGCGATCGAGTGCGGCGCGGACAAAATCCGTATCAATCCGGGAAATATCGGTTCCAGAGAGCGGATCCAGGCGGTGGTTGACAAGGCAAAAGAGTATGGCGTGCCGATTCGTGTCGGCGTCAACAGCGGTTCTTTGGAAAAGCCATTGGTAGAGAAATATGGCGGCGTGACAGCGGAAGGACTCGTTGAGAGTGCGCTGGATAAGGTTGCCCTGATTGAGCAGATGGGTTATGACAATCTGGTTATCAGCATCAAATCTTCGGATGTTATGATGTGTGTAAAAGCACATGAACTAATTGCAAAAAAGACTCATTATCCGCTGCATGTCGGTATCACAGAGGCGGGAACTGTGATTGCGGGCAATATCAAGTCAGCGGTCGGTCTGGGACTGATTTTGAGTCAGGGAATCGGTGATACGATCCGCGTGTCCCTGACAGGCAGCCCGCTGGAGGAGATCAAGTCGGCAAAGCTGATTTTGAAGACGCTGGGCCTTCGTCGGGGAGGCGTGGAAGTTGTTTCATGTCCGACCTGCGGACGCACGCAGATCGACCTCATCGGTCTGGCAAGCCAGGTGGAGACGCTGGTACAGGGATATCCGCTGGATATCAAGGTTGCCGTCATGGGCTGCGTGGTCAACGGACCGGGCGAGGCGAAGGAAGCCGATCTCGGTGTAGCCGGCGGTATCGGCGAAGGACTTCTGATACGCAAGGGCGAGATTGTGAAAAAACTGCCGGAGAGTGAACTTTTACCGGCGCTCAAAGCGGAGCTTGACCGGATGGTGGAAGAGAAAAAAGCAAAGGAATGATAGAATGAAAACATTTCTGGAGGTATTTCCAGATTTACATATTGCGGAAAATGTGCGGGGACTGCTTGAAATGGTCGGGATCGAGAAGATCTCGACGAACCGTGACCGGAGCGTGATCCGCGTATACATCGACAGCCCGCGCCTGATGCACAAGCAGAGTATCTACGATCTGGAAAAAGGCATCAAGGAGCAGTTGTTTCCGGGCAAACGGGTGACGATCAAGATTTTGGAGAAATACCATCTGTCCAGCCAGTACACGCCGGAAAAACTCATGAATGTATACCGGGACAGCATTTCGATGGAGCTGAAAAATTACAGTATCCTTCTTTATAATATGTTCCGTAAGGCGGAGATGAATTTTGAAGAAGAAGGATACCTGAAGCTGTCGCTGGAGGACACGATGATCGTGCGCGATAAGGCACCGGAGCTGGTGCGGATTCTGGAGAAAATCTTCACCGAGCGCTGCAATGTGCCGGTGGTTGTGAAGACTTCCTACCGTCCGGTTGAGAAGAAGAATACTGAGCCGGAGATCATCTACATGAAGCCGCAGGCGGCAGGCGAGAGTGGCACGGCAGGCGGAAGCGGCGCGGCTGCCGGAGCAGCAGGTGCCAATGAGGCGTATATGGAACCATCGGGGGCAGAACCTGCCTCTGGCGGTGTCGATCTGCCATTTGACGAGGGAAAGACTGTTTTAAAACCGGTTGGTAAGCTGAAAGCCGGGGGGAATCCGGCAGGAGGCAGAAACCAGGCAGGCAGCGCAAATGCTGGATCTGGCAAGGGCGGCGAGTACCGCCGTTCGGGCTATATGAAGAAATCCGACAATCCGGATGTGCTGTTTGGGCGCGATTTCGATGAGGAGGCGAGCCCGATCGAGGAGTTGGAAGGCGAGGTTGGGCAGGTTGTCATCCGCGGAAAGATCCTGACTTGCGAGCTAAGGGAGCTTCGCAGCGGCAACACACTGTTTATGTTTTCGGTAACGGATTTTACAGATACAATCGGCGTCAAGATCTTTGCACGGGAGGATACGCTGGATGATTTGAAGACGGCGACCAAGGCGGGACAGTTTGTCCGCATCAAGGGTGTTGCCAACATTGATAAATTTGATGGCGAGCTGACGATCGGTTCGGTTTCCGGCATCAAGAAATGCGAAGATTTCACCAGCAAGCGGATGGACAACAGTCCGGTCAAGCGCGTGGAGCTTCACTGTCACACAAAGATGAGCGATATGGACGGTGTTTCCGAGGTCAAGGATATCATCAAACGTGCCAAACAGTGGGGCATGGACGCGATCGCTGTCACCGACCACGGCTGTGTGCAGGCGTTTCCGGATGCGAACCATGCGGTTGATAAGGGCGAAAACTTCAAGATCCTCTACGGTGTTGAGGGCTATCTCGTCGATGATATGAAGGAACTGGCGGAGAATGAGAAAGGACAGACGTTAGATCACACCTGCGTTGTATTCGATATCGAGACGACCGGCTTCAGCCCGATCAAGAACCGCATCATCGAGATCGGCGCGGTGCGTGTGACGGATGGAAAGATTGTGGACAAATTCAGCACATTTGTCAACCCGGAAGTGCCAATCCCCTATGACATTGAACAGCTGACAAGCATCAACGACGGCATGGTAATCAGCGCGCCGACGATCGAAGAGGTTCTGCCGGAGTTTCTGGCATTCTGCGAGGGTGCGGTCATGGTCGCGCACAACGCGTCGTTTGATATCAGTTTCATCAAAGAAAATGCGAGACGGCAGGGAATCACATTCCAGCCGACCGTTCTCGATACGGTTTCGCTGGCGCGTGTCCTGCTGCCGAACCTGAACCGCTTCAAGCTCGACACAGTAGCGAAAGAGCTTAAAATTTCCCTCGAAAACCATCACCGGGCGGTCGATGATGCGGGGGCGACGGCAGAGATTTTTGTCAAGTTTATCGAGATGTTAAAGGCTCGTGATATCGAAAATCTGACGCAGCTCAACGAACTCAGCAAAATGACGCCGGAAATGATCCGGAAGATGCCGACCTACCATATTATTATTCTGGCGAAGAATGATGTCGGGCGAATCAACCTGTACCGGCTGATTTCCCAGTCAAACCTGACGTATTTTGCAAAACGTCCGCGGATTCCAAAGAGTCTGCTGGCGAGCCACCGCGAGGGGCTGATTCTTGGATCGGCGTGCGAGGCGGGCGAGCTGTTTCAGGCGATCCTGCGCGGGGTTCCGGAGGAGGAACTGGGAAAAATAGCGAATTTCTACGATTATCTGGAAGTGCAGCCGCTTGGAAACAACGCATTTATGCTGCGGGATGAGAAAAGTTCAGTCAACACCTGGGAGGATCTGCAGGATCTGAACCGCAAAGTGATTGAACTTGGCGAACAGTGGAACAAGCTGGTCTGCGCGACCTGCGACGTACATTTTCTCGATCCGGAGGATGAGGTCTACCGCCGTATCATCATGGCGAGCAAGGGCTTTAAGGATGCAGACGATCAGGCACCACTGTATCTGCGGACCACCGAGGAAATGCTGGGGGAATTTGAATATTTAGGCAGCGATAAGGCGGAGGAGATCGTTATCACAAACACGCGCAAGATCGCGGCGATGTGCGAGCGCATTTCCCCGGTACGCCCGGACAAGTGTCCGCCGGTTATTCCGAATTCGGATGATACGCTGCGTACCATCTGCTACAACCACGCGCATGATATGTACGGCGATAAGCTGCCGAAGGTGGTAGTCGATCGGTTGGAGCGTGAACTTCACTCGATCATTTCCAATGGATTCGCCGTTATGTATATCATCGCGCAGAAGCTGGTTTGGAAGTCGAATGAGGATGGATATCTGGTTGGTTCGCGAGGATCCGTTGGTTCCTCGCTGGCGGCGACGATGTCTGGTATCACGGAGGTAAATCCGCTGAGCCCGCATTATTACTGCCCGAACTGCCATTATTACGATTTTGATTCCGAAGACGTAAAGAAGTTTTCGGGTATGGCGGGCTGTGATATGCCGGATAAGATATGTCCAAAGTGCGGAAAACCGCTGAAAAAAGACGGGTTCGACATCCCGTTTGAGACGTTCCTGGGATTCAAGGGCGATAAGGAGCCGGATATCGACTTAAACTTCTCCGGCGAGTACCAGAGCCGGGCGCACAGCTATACGGAGGTCATCTTCGGAAAAGGACAGACCTTCCGTGCGGGGACGATCGGTACGCTGGCGGATAAGACAGCGTATGGTTTTGTGGCGCATTATTATGAGGATAAAGGAATCCGTAAGCGCCGGTGCGAGATTGAGCGCATCGTGTCCGGCTGCGTCGGCGTGCGGCGTACCACCGGACAGCATCCGGGCGGTATCATCGTACTGCCCCTCGGAGAGGAGATTGACACGTTTACACCGGTGCAGCACCCGGCGGACGATATGACGACACGTACCGTCACGACACATTTCGATTACCACTCGATCGACCACAACTTGTTGAAACTCGATATTCTCGGACACGATGATCCGACCATGATTCGTATGCTGCAGGATTTGACGGGACTCGACCCGGTTAAGGATATTCCACTGGATTCGAAGGAGGTCATGAGTCTTTTCCAGAACACGGAGGCGCTCGGTGTCACGCCGGAGGATCTCGGCGGCTGTAAGCTCGGGGCGCTTGGCATTCCGGAGTTTGGTACAGACTTTGCGATGCAGATGTTGATCGATGCCAAACCGAAATATTTTTCGGATTTGGTGCGGATTTCCGGTCTGTCCCACGGTACGGATGTATGGTTAGGAAACGCGAAAGACCTTATCCTGAGCGGACAGGCGACGATTCAGACGGCGATCTGTTGTCGAGACGATATTATGATTTATCTGATCCAGAAAGGACTCGAAGAGGGACTCTCCTTCACTATCATGGAGTCTGTCCGAAAAGGAAAAGGACTGAAACCGGAGTGGATCGAGGAGATGAAAGCTCACGATGTGCCGCAGTGGTATATCGATTCCTGCCTGAAAATCAAGTATATGTTCCCGAAGGCGCACGCGGCGGCTTACGTTATGATGGCGTGGCGTGTGGCGTACTGTAAGGTATTTTACCCGCTGGCGTACTATGCGGCATATTTCAGCATCCGTGCGAGTGGATTTACCTACAAGCTGATGTGCCAGGGGCGCGATAAGCTGGAGTATCATCTGGCGGAGTACAAGAGCCGGTCGGATTCTCTTTCCAAGAAAGAGCAGGACACGCTGCGCGATATGCGTATCGTACAGGAAATGTACGCGCGCGGATTTGAGTTCATGCCGATCGATATTTACCGGGCAAAAGCCCGCAATTTCCAGATCATAGACGGAAAGCTGATGCCGTCGTTAAGCAGTATCGATGGACTCGGCGAGAAAGCGGCAGACGCGATTGTTTTTGCGGCGGAGGACGGAAAGTTCTTGTCGAAAGAGGACTTTATCAACCGTACCAAGGTTACGAAGACGGTGTGCGATCTGATGGCAGAGCTGGGAATTCTGACGGGGCTGCCGGAGAGCAATCAGCTTTCGCTGTTTGATATGGTGATGTAAAAGAGCCGTACTAAAAAATGGGCTCAATTACTATATAATTATTTAAAAATAAATATATGAAGGAGAAGAAAAATGAAACGTTCAATGGAAACAACGTGCATCCAGGGCGGATGGCAGCCGAAAAATGGCGAGCCGAGAATTCTGCCGATCTACCAGAGCACGACCTTTAAGTATTCAACCAGTGAGCAGATGGGAAGACTCTTCGATCTGGAGGAAAACGGATATTTTTATACCCGTCTGGCAAACCCGACCAATGATGCAGTCGCAGATAAGATCCGTGAGCTGGAGGGCGGCGCGGCAGCAATGCTGACATCCTCCGGACAGGCGGCAAACTTTTATGCGGTATTTAATATCTGCGGCGCGGGCGATCATCTGGTCTGCTCGGCAACCGTATACGGCGGCACATCAAACCTGTTTGTCGTTACGATGAAAAAAATGGGCGTCGATGTTACGTTAGTTGACCCGGATGCGCCGGAAGAGGAGATCGAGAAGGCGATCCGCCCGAACACAAAGTGTATCTTCGGTGAGTCGATTGCAAACCCGGCTCTGGTAGTGCTGGATCTGGAAAAATTTGCCCGGATTGCACACAGAAATGGTATTCCATTTATTGTAGATAATACGTTTGCAACTCCGATCAACTGCCGTCCGTTCGAGTGGGGCGCAGATATTGTAACGCATTCTACTACAAAATATATGGATGGACATGCGATGACCGTCGGCGGCTGCATCGTGGACAGTGGCAACTTTGACTGGGAGGCACATGCAGATAAATTCCCGGGTCTGACGACGCCGGATGAGTCTTACCACGGCATTATTTACACGAAGAAATTCGGTAAGGCGGCTTATATCACCAAGGCAACCGCACAGGTAATGCGTGATCTCGGTTCCATCCCGTCCCCGCAGAATTCCTTCTTATTGAATATCGGTCTGGAGACACTGCATCTGCGTGTGCCGCGCCACTGTGAGAATGCACAGAAGGTCGCCGAGTATTTACAGAGCCGTGAAGATGTGGCCTGGGTGAATTATCCGGGACTTGAAAATGATAAATACCATGCACTGGCGCAGAAATATATGCCGAACGGTACATGCGGCGTTATTTCTTTCGGCTTAAAGGGCGGTCGTCAGGCAGCTGGCGAGTTCATGGATAAGCTGAAACTGGCAGCCATCGTAACCCATGTTGCCGATGCGAGAACCTGCGTTCTGCATCCGGCAAGCCATACTCACCGTCAGCTCTCCGATGAGCAGCTCAGGGAGGCAGGCGTTGATCCAAGCCTGATCCGTTTGAGTGTCGGAATTGAGAATGTGGATGATATCATCGAGGATATCCGTCAGGCGCTGGAGGACTAAAATGCCAAGAATGGCGATATAACAGCTTTATGCCGGGTATCCGTGAGATGTTTCAATGCGGTTGTTAAAATGAGCGCTTACAACGACAGGTCAGTCGGGATGACACATAAATCTGTGTCAGTCTCCGGCTGACCTCTTGTTTTATTTGCAAAAATCTGCCATACTATGAGAGATGGCACTGTAGTTTTCAATGATACAGCAGGTGCCTGATGAATGAGGCAAAGAAATGGACTGGTAGAAAATGGAGAAAATACTTAAAAAATTGAAAAAACTGCTGCGTCTGATTTTCGGGCGTACCACGCTGGGAACGCTGTTTCTGCTGATACAGATTCTTGTGCTCTTTGCCGGGTTTGACTGGTTTAGAGAGTACCTGATCTATATGTACGGTGGATCTGCGATGCTCAGTGCGCTGGTTTTGATCTATATTATCAGCGATGAGGGAAACAGCACGATCAAGTTGTCCTGGGTAGTGCCGATATTGATATTTCCGGTGTTTGGAACGCTGTTTTATCTGTTTTTGACGCTGCAGCCGGGCACGCGCCGCATTAACCGGCGGATCGAGGAGGTTGGGACAAAACTTCGTCCGTACCTTTTACAGGATCCGGAGGTGCTGGCACACTATGAGAGCATCAGCGCCAGCGGCGGCAATCTCGTCCGCTATATGAACCAGTACGGACGTTTCCCGGCGTATGAAAATACGGGGGTACGCTATTTCCCACTGGGAGATGATATGTTTCCAGTATTATTGGAAGAACTCAAAAAAGCGGAACATTTTATATTTATGGAATATTTTATCGTAGAACACGGAGTGATGTGGGATGCGATTTTACAGGTGTTAGAGACGAAGGTCGCCGAGGGCGTGGAAGTCCGGTTTATGTATGACGGCATGGGAAATCTCTTCACGTTGCCGCACGGCTATGAGAAAGCGATGCAGGAGAAAGGTATCCAGTGCAAGATTTTTGCGCCGGTGCGTCCGGCTCTCTCGAGTTACCAGAATAACCGCGATCACCGGAAAATCTGTGTGATCGATGGTCATACCGCGTTTACCGGGGGCGTGAACCTGGCAGATGAGTATATCAACCAGCGGGTGCGCTTCGGACATTGGAAGGACACGGCGGTCATGCTCAAGGGAAAAGCTGTAGACAGTTTTACAATGATGTTTTTGCAGCTCTGGGATGTGACGGAACGGGATGCGGAAGAATATCGCCGTTTTCTGTGTCCGGAGACATTTCATATGCCGGAGGGCATGGACTATGGCGGCTTTGTGATGCCATATGCGGACAGCCCGCTCGACGGGGAAAATGTCGGCGAGTCGGTGTACCTCGATATTTTAGGGCGTTCACGCCGGTATGTGCACATCACGACTCCGTATCTGATTCTCGACGATACGACGCTGGCGGCGCTCAAGTTTGCGGCAAAACGCGGCGTGGAGGTCATTATTATCATGCCGCATATACCGGATAAGTTATATGCGTACCTGCTGGCGCGCAGCTACTACGCGGAGCTTCTGCGGGCTGGTGTTCAGATCTATGAATACACGCCGGGCTTTATCCATGCGAAGATGTTTACGAGCGACGATGAGAAGGCGGTGGTCGGAACGATCAACCTTGATTTCAGAAGCCTGTATCTGCATTTTGAGTGCGCGTCCTATTTCTTCCGCAATGCGGTTGTGATGGATGTGGAAGAAGATTTCCAGAAAACACTTGCAAAGAGCGAGCGGATTACTCTGGAAAACTGCCGGAAGTATCCGTTTATCCGGCGGTTTGCGGGGAAGGCACTGCGGATTCTGGCGCCGCTTATGTAGGCGAAGGGAGAAAAACATGGAATGGCACGATGGAAAACACCGCTGCCGCTGGGCGAATCCAAAGAATGAATTGTATATCCGTTACCACGACGAGGAGTGGGGAAAGCTGGTTCGGGATGATGCGAAGCTCTTTGAGATGCTGATCCTTGAATGCTTTCAGGCAGGGCTTTCGTGGGAGTGCATTCTCAATAAGCGGGAGGCATTCCGCGCCGCGTTCGATGAATTTGACCTGGACAAGGTGTGCGGTTACGACGAGGCGAAGGAGGAAGCACTCCGGACCGCCCCGGGAATTGTACATAACCGGCTGAAAATTCATGCCGCTGTCACGAATGCACGGATATTCCGGGAAATTCAGAATGAATATGGGAGTTTTGACGCGTATCTGACTCACTGGACAGGAGATGCGGTGATTCATGAGACAGGCAAGGTCAGCTCGCCGCTCTCAGATGCAGTGTCGGCAGATCTCAAAAAGCGTGGGATGAAGTTTGCCGGGACGGTGATTATTTATTCGTATCTGCAGGCGGTCGGGCGGATTGAGTCGCATGAGGATGGATGCTTTCTGGGATATAAGATGTAAAATAACAAGATGGCAGGTGCAGGGAAACGGGCGTGCCAGGTTTTTTGCTTCATAGGAAATTACGTCCTATGAAACAAAAAACGCTCCGCGAGGATGCGCACTCGCGCGAAGCAGAAACATGTCGCAAGCGACCGCGCTCGGCGCGAGAATGTGCCAAGGCACATTCTTTTTCACGGGAGGACGGAGCGATGGGTTCCGAGAATGCGAATAAGAGTAAGAAGAAAAAGACTTCAAACATAATACAGATCTGCATCGGCGTGCTGGCGGTTATGCTGGCGGCACTGATTATCGTGATGATGGGAATTGTCTCCAGTATTCAGGGAACGGCGCGTGTGGTCAATTATGCGGGACTGGTGCGCGGAAAAACACAGCGTATCATTAAATTGGAAATTTCCGGTCAGCCGGAGGATGGTATGATTCAGGATATTGAGGCCCTTGTCGACGGTCTGCGGAATGGCAATGGAGAACTGGGGCTGGTGCGCCTCGATGACGGGGCGTTTCAGAGTAAGATGCAGGAGCTGGATGATTACTTTGCCGCGCTTCACGATGAAATCCTGCGTGTCCGAGAAGTCGGCTATGAGAATACAGAGATCATTGATAAGAGCGAGCGGTTCTTTGAAATCTGTGATGAGGCGACGGGACTGGCGGAGGCGTATTCCCAGCGGAAGGCATCCTCGCTGACGGTAATTGAAAAATATATCACGATTGATATTATTGTTCTGATGCTTCTGATTGGATATGAATTTATTAAGGCGGTGCGCTATGCGGCGATGAACCGTGTGCTGCAGAAAAAGGTTTATCTGGACAAGGCGACCGGACTTCCAAATAAGAATAAATGTGAAGAATTGCTGGATGATCCGAAACCGGCGGAAGAGGATGTGGGAGTATGCAGTTTTGACCTGAATAATCTCCGCCGAATCAACAACAGCATGGGGCATGAGGCGGGGGATGCCTATATCAGGCGGTTCGCCGTCTGCCTGCGCGCGTCCATGCCTGCGGAACAGTTCGTAGGGCGGGACGGCGGCGATGAATTTATTGCCGTTACGCATGGTCTGGATGAGGAGGCCATGCGGGAATGCCTCACCCATGTGCGGGAGGCGATGACAGAGGAGTCAAAGGGATATCCGGATATGCCGCTCAGCTATGCGGCCGGGTATGCACTTGCCAGTGATTTTCCGGGCAGCACGATGCGGGAGCTTTTCAGTTTTGCCGATAAAAATATGTATATCAACAAAAACCATGTAAAGCGCGAGGAAGCGGCAGCGGAAAAACGGCTGGATTTCCACCTGCTCAAGCTTTTAAACCGGTACGGGAGAAACTTTTCGGATTGTCTCTACTGCGACGCGCACATGGATACCTACCGGGCACTCCGTGCCAGTGCTGATTTCTTTCTGGCGTCAGACGGAAGCTATTCCGGTGCGGCGGAGCAGATAGCAGCGGAACGGGTGGCTCGTGCTGACCGCGCCCACATCCGCCAGAGCCTGCAGATTTCAGAGCTTTCCGGGAAGCTGCAGGTGGAGGGAGATCTACTCGAATTGCAGTATGACACGAACGGTCAGGGACTCTACAGCCGCCTGACGCTGATCCCGGTAGATTGGGATGAGGAAGGAAAGCTGCATCATTTCCTGCTGGCATTTGAGACGATCCGGAAAAGTTCAGAAGGGCGGGCAGATGCGAAGGAACAGCTGACGCTTTATTATGAACAGCTCAAACAGTCGATTCTGGAAAATGACAGCTATGTGGATGCACTCCTGGATCTGTCGGATATGATATATACAGTTAATTTGACAAAGGATATTCTGGAGAAGAGTGTTGTCCTGAATGGAAAAGACGAGGAATGCCGGGAGCTATTTATGGACTATCCGCTGCCGTGTTCTTACCGTGATTATTGCAGTGAATATATGAAGATGGTCACCCAGGAGACCTTGGGAAGCTATCGCATAGCAGATGATCCGGCTAAGCTGTTGAAGCGGTTTGAGGCAGGGGAGAAACATATTTCTGTGGAATACTGTATCCAGGAGGAAGATGGCACGATCTGCTGGGTACAGAAAACAGTTCTGATGACGCAGACGATCGTGTTTGATACGGAGCTTTCTTGTGAGATACCGGTGGTTCATGCGATCATTCTTCTGCAGGATACGTCGCAGATGCACGCGCGGGATGAACAGGAGCACGCGCGCCTGCAGGCGGCATTTGATGAAATGCGGACGGCAAACCGGGCGAAAACAGATTTCTTAAGCCGCATGAGCCACGATATCCGGACACCGCTCAATGGCATTATCGGGCTTTTGAAAATCGATGAGGCACATTTTGATGATAAGGAGATGCTGATGGAAAATCACCGGAAAATGCAGGTGGCGGCGGGGCATCTGCTGTCCCTCATCAATGATGTGCTGCAGATGAGCAAGCTGGAAGAAGGAAAGATCATTCTGGCACATGATTATATTTCATTGGCAGAGATGACGCGCGATATCGTGAGCATCATCATCGAGCGCGCGGTAGATGCGGGCATTCAATGGGAGTATGATAAAAGAAAAGCGGAGATTCCGTATCCGTATATTTATGGCAGCCAGCTCCATCTGCGCCAGATTTTCCTGAATATTTATGGAAACTGCATCAAATACAATCATCCGGGCGGAAAAATCAGTACCAGGGTGGAGGCGCAGGATGTACGGGACGGCTGGTGCGTCTATAGGTGGACGATCTCGGACACGGGAGTTGGCATGAGCCAGGAATTTCTGGACCACATCTTTGATCCGTTTGTACAGGAGAAAAATGATGCGCGCAGTGTTTATCAGGGAACTGGGCTTGGTATGACGATCGTCAAAGGGCTGATTGAACAGATGCACGGAACCATCGAAGTGACGAGTGAGGTCGGCATTGGAACGACGTTTGTGGTGGAAATTCCATTTGAGATTGCACCGCCGCCGGAGGAGCTTCCGGTTAAGGAAGCAGCGCCGTCAGGAGATATTCACGGTTTGAAGCTGCTTTTGGCGGAGGACAATGAGTTGAATGCAGACATCGCGGAGACACTTCTGACCGATGCGGGTGCCCATGTCACGATTGTGGAGAACGGGAAGAAGGCATTAGACTGCTTTGAGGCGGCACCTCCGGGGACGTTCGATGCGATTCTCATGGATGTGATGATGCCGGTGATGGATGGTCTGGCTGCGACACGCGCGATCCGGGCGATTCCACGGGCGGATGCAAGGCAGATTCCGATTCTTGCCATGACGGCAAATGCCTTTGAAGAGGATGCCAGGCAGTGCCTGGCGGCTGGGATGAATGTGCATCTGGCAAAACCACTGCAGATGGATAAGGTGCTGGCGGCGCTCATGGAGTGCTGCGGCAAAAAGAGGGATCTATAAAGTTTGGAAAGGGCGAAAAGGAACGCAGGCGGTACAGGTATGAAAGCAATCTCTATTTACACGATTACCCGAAATCAGAATACGGAATACCTTCAAAAGCTGGAACGACAGCTTTCGGGGCGGGATATGTTTCTGAAAATACGGGAATGGGAGCTGGACAGCATGAAAGCGCTTGTTTCGGAGTTGGAGAGACATATGCAGGCGGTGTACGCACTGCGTTTTTTCTATTCGTTTCAGATTCCGAGACTGGGGAAAGAGTTTGATCTGCTTCAGATCAAGGAAGAACAAATTTTAAACCTTGAATTAAAGAGCGGACAGGTGTCGGATGAGGCGATCCGCAAGCAGCTCATACAAAACCGGTATTATCTGGCGGCGCTGGGAAAGCCGATTCGTTCGTACACTTATATTAGCAGCCAGAACCGCCTGGTGCGTCTGACGAATCATGACCGCATTGTGGAGGCGGACTGGGAACAGCTCTGCCGGGATTTGCAACAGGAGAGTGCTGATTATCCAGGCGATATCGAAGACTTGTTTCAGGCGGAGCTGTACCTGATTTCGCCGCTCACAGAGCCGGGACGGTTCTTAAAGAAAGAATATTTCCTGACATACCAGCAGAGGGATATTGAACGTCAGATTTTAAAGAAAATCCGGGCAGACCGGACGGGATATTTCTGGTTTACCGGGCTTCCGGGGACGGGAAAAACGCTGCTTTTATATGATATTGCGATGAAACTCTCCGGGCGGCAGCGGGTGTGCATGATCCACTGCGGTGAAGCGGGAAAAGAGTGGAAGGTGCTGCATGAGCGGCTGCGGCGGGTGGAGTACCTGGCGGAGGATAGTGTTCAAACGGGAGCGGAAATCAGGTTCGAAGCATACAGCGCGATCTTAGTAGATGAGGCACACCTTCTGTCACCCAATACATTGGAAATTTTGCTGGAGATCGGCAAAACGCGTCCGGTTATTTTTTCCAGTAACTGTGAGGATATGATTTCGCCGGAAGAATTGGATCTGGGTGCAATAAAGCTCTTGGGGGAGCAGCCGGGAATCCAGACATTCCACCTGACGAATCGGATCCGTGCGAATGCAGAACTTTCCTATTTTATACAAAATATGATGCACCTGCCGCACGGACGCGGAATGCGGCGCTATCCCCATGTCGCGGTGGTTTATGCCAACGATGAGTCAGAAGCAGCTAATTTGCTGAATGATTACATTCGTCAGGGATATGAGTGCCAGGAATCTGATTGGCAGGAAAAACTGGAAAAGCAATCCGATTCTGCCGTAGAAATACAATCTCGCCATACGCGAGAAGTCGATCGCATGGTGCATCGGCTGGATGGGCGCTATTATTATGATGAAATGGGATATCTGCGCTCGACGGAGCGCGATGTGAGACATCTTTTTTATCAGCTCAGCGAGGCAAAAGAAGAACTGACGCTGGTGGTGATGGGAAATGAGAAGCTGTATGGAACGCTGCTGAACTTGTTTTAAGGTGTTTTGAAGGAAAAGTTTTATATAAAATGTTGGAATGTGTTCAAAAAGCATATTTCCAACATTTTTTGTCGTTCATTATGCTAAGGACAAGAAAAAAGCCTCAGGCAGACACCTGAGGCCAGTTAAACTCGATTTAGGCTCTTTCAACTAAACCGGATCTTAAGCAAGAAGTACATACATACATCTTCTGAGCTCCGCCATTAGTTTTAACCTTAACAGACTTAACGTTAGCTTTCCACATTTTGTTAGATCTTCTATGTGAATGACTCACTGCATTACCAAAATGAGCAGCTTTCTCGCAGATTGCACACTTAGCCATCGTAGCACCTCCTTAACCGATCATTGGACTTCCTATTAAAATCCATAACAAAGGTATAATAGCAGAAAATAGGAAAATATGCAAGTGAAAAACCAAAAAAAATAAAAAAAGTTTTCGACAGATGTCTATTTTCTATTTCCTTTTTAACGTGAGTGGTGTATAATATACGCGTAAGCCATGAGTCATGCGGATAAAAAAGGCTGAAAAACGGTGTTGTGCTTGCACATAAGCCGTATTTCAGACATTTTTATCCATAGGGCGAAGCCCGTGAGCGAGATGGAGCGAAGCGGAATCGAGCTGCATGACGGGGTAGAGAGACGCACATATTTCATCCCACGCGCCGACACAGGAGCCGCTCCGGCTCCGCATGTCCAGCCCGTGAAGTACCCATTCCACGCGCCGACACAGGAGCCGCCCCGGCTCCGCATGTCCAGCCCGTAAAAAATCATGGCATAAAATTCGAATCAAACAAAAACAAGTAAAGAAACGGAGGCTGTCAATATGAAAGGACGCATCGACAATAAAATGGGTTCGATCCAGATCGATCCGGAAGTAATTGCAATGTACGCCGGAACGACAGCAGTAGAATGCTTCGGTATCGTTGGCATGGCGGCTGTCAGTATGAAAGATGGTCTGGTAAGACTGCTTAAAAAAGAAAGCCTGACACACGGTATCAACGTAGCCATCAAGGACAATGCACTCAGCATCGATTTCCACGTAATCGTGGCATACGGAGTCAGCATCTCTACCGTTGCGGACAACCTGATCGAGAGTGTAAAATATAAAGTAGAAGAGTTTACTGGCATGAAGGTTGAGAAAATCAGCATTTATGTTGAAGGCGTAAGAGTGATAGATTAAGGAGGAACAAACCCTGTGGGCATGAATTATATAGATGCCGGGATGTTAAAGAATGCATTTCTGGCTGGAGCAAAGGGCCTGGAGGCCAACAAGGAATGGATCAATGAGCTGAACGTATTTCCTGTTCCAGATGGAGATACCGGTACGAACATGACGATGACGATTCTGTCAGCCGCCAGAGAAGTGGCAGCCGTTGAAAATCCGACGATGGAGGCGTTAGCAAGAGCGATTTCCTCCGGTTCCCTGCGCGGCGCACGAGGCAATTCCGGCGTTATCCTTTCACAGCTCTTCCGCGGATTTACGAAAGAGATTAAGACGGTAGATGTCATTACGACGAGTGTTCTCTCAGACGCATTTAACCGTGCGACGGAGACAGCTTATAAGGCAGTTATGAAGCCGAAGGAAGGTACGATTCTGACTGTTGCCAAGGGAATGGCGGATAAAGCGGCAGAACTGGCACCGCAGACTGAGGACGTACTTGAATTTTCAGAGAAAGTATTGGAGCACGGCGAGTATGTTTTAAGCCAGACACCGGAGATGCTTCCGGTTCTGAAAGAGGCAGGTGTAGTGGATTCTGGCGGACAGGGTCTGATTCAGGTTATCAAGGGCTGTATTGAGGGCTTAAAAGGAAAAGTCGTGGATATCGACGCGGCAGTTACTCCGTCTGTATCGGGAAATGGAGCGGCAAAAACAGCAACAGGCGCCGGAAGCACGCAGGCAGCGGATATCCGTTTTGGTTATTGTACGGAATTTATTATCAATGCAGAAAAACCGGCGGATGAGACGACAGAGCAGGAACTGAAAGATTATCTGAGCACGATCGGCGACTCCCTGGTAGTTGTGGCAGATGATGATATTGTCAAGATTCACGTTCATACAAACGATCCAGGTCTGGCGATTCAGAAAGCACTGACCTACGGTTCCCTGTCCCGCATCAAGATTGACAATATGCGCGAGGAACATCAGGAGAAACTGATCAAAGATTCCGAACGTCTGGCGGCACAGCAGAAGGCAGAAGAAGAAGCCAAAGAGAAGAAGGAAGAACCGCGCAAGAAATATGGATTTATCGCCGTATCGGTCGGAGAAGGTCTTTCTGAGATTTTCAAAGGCATCGGCGCTGACTATATCATCAAGGGCGGACAAACGATGAATCCGAGTACGGAGGATATGCTGGAAGCAATCGAAAAAGTCCATGCCGAGACAGTTTACATTCTGCCGAACAATAAAAATATTATTCTGGCGGCAGAGCAGGCAAAGAGCCTGTCAGAAGATACCAAGGTATATGTAGTTCCGTCCAAGACGGTTCCGCAGGGTATCACGGCGCTGATTAATTTTGCTCCGGATCTGACGGCGGAAGAAAATATGGAACAGATGACCGAGGAGATGAGCCACGTTAAGACCGGTCAGATTACCTACGCAGTCCGCAATACATCGATCGATGGTATGGAGATCGCAGAGGGCGATATCATGGGGATCGGCGACAGCGGCATGCTGGCAGTTGGCAAGAATATCGAGGAGACCGCGATGGAGTCACTTCGTAAGATGGTAGATGATGAGTCTGAGCTTGTGACGATCTATTATGGTGAGGATGTCACGGAAGAGGACGCAGAGGCATTCTGTGAGAAAGCCCGCAAAGAATTTACATCCTGCGAATTTGAATGCCAGAATGGCGGGCAGCCGATTTACTATTATATGATTTCGGTAGAGTAGATTTAGGTCGTTTAAAGTGATTGAAATGCGTTAAATGAATCTGCACTATTGGCTGAGAAAATGCAGATAACGAGAAAATGAATTTTCTATGTGATGGCGCAGATAAAACATTTGACGTATAAAACAAAATAATTCATAAGTATGAAATGAGGCAGGTCAGGGGAGAGATCCCTGCGTCCTGCCTCTCTTTCATTCCAATGTATTCCCGGATTTTTTGTCCGGTAACTGTCCGCGTGGCTGATTTTCCGGAGAATATTCTGAAAAGCAGGAGGAGATAAATGGAACAGCAGAATATAACCGCTGTTAAGGGCATCGGTGAAAAGACGGCAAAGTTATTTCAAAAAATAGGCGTGGAAACGGTGGAAGAACTGCTCCATTATTATCCGCGTGCTTATGATGAGTTTAAGGAACCGCAGCCGATCTCGGAACTGAAGGAGGATACGATCGCGGCAGTCGGCGGAATCCTGGCAAAAACGGCGGATGTGGTGCGGTATGGAACGCGCCTGCAGGTTACGACGGCTGGATTGCGGGACAGCGGAGGCACACTGGCGCTGGCATGGTACAATATGCCCTATCTGCGCGGGACGCTCAAGGCGGGGGAACGCTTTATTTTCCGTGGCCGTGTGGTAAAAAAACGGGGAAGACTTACGATGGAGCAGCCGGAGATCTACCGCCCGGAACAGTATGCGAAAGTCGTGTCGTCTATGCAGCCGGTTTACGGACAGACGAAGGGACTTGGCAATAAGACGATCGCAAAGGCAGTCACGGAAGCCCTCACGATGCGCCAGATGGAACGGGAATATCTGCCGGCTGGTCTGCGGGAAAAGTACGGATTGGCGGAAATCAACTATGCGCTGGAGCACATCCATTTTCCGGCAAACCGGGAAGAACTGATGTTTTCCCGGAAACGTCTTGTGTTTGATGAATTTTTCATGTTCCTGATGTCAGTGCGCCTGCTCAAAGACAAAAAAGAAGATAAAAAGAGCGTATATCCATTTACGTTTTCTGGGGAAATGGCGTCGGTGGAAGAGCGCCTCCCATATGCTCTGACCGGGGCACAGAAAAAGGTAATCCGGGAGGTGTACGCCGATTTGTCCGGCGGGCATATCATGACCCGATTGATTCAGGGCGACGTTGGTTCGGGTAAGACGATTGTGGCGATTCTGGCGTTGCTGCAGGCGGCGGCAAATGGATATCAGGGGGCGCTGATGGTGCCGACGGAGGTACTGGCGCGCCAGCATTACGAGTCGATGACCGAATTGTTTGCGTCGCTGGGAATCACATATCGTCCGGTGCTTCTGACCGGTTCGATGACAGCAAAGGAAAAACGGCTTGCCAGAGAGTCGATTGAAAATCATGAGGCAGATATCGTGATTGGAACCCACGCGCTGATTCAGGAAAAAGTGGTGTACGACAATCTGGCATTGGTAATCACGGATGAACAGCACCGTTTTGGAGTGGCGCAGCGGGAAATGCTGAGCAAAAAAGGCGGCGAGCCGCATGTGCTTGTCATGAGTGCGACGCCGATCCCGCGGACGCTGGCGATTATTTTATATGGGGATCTTGATATTTCCATCATCGATGAACTTCCGGCAAACCGGCAGCCGATCAAGAACTGTGTCGTGAACCGTGAATTTCGCCCGAATGCCTACCGTTTCATCGAAAATGAAGTCCGCGCCGGCCGTCAGGCATACGTCATCTGCCCGATGGTCGAGCCGAGCGAGATGCTGGAGGCAGAGAACGTCATCGATTATACCGAAGAGCTGCGCCGCGCCCTGTCCCCGTCGATCCGGGTGGAATATCTGCACGGAAAGATGAAGGGAAAAGAAAAAAATGCGATCATGGAAGCATTTGCGGCAAATGAGATTCATGTGCTGGTATCCACCACGGTCATCGAGGTCGGAATCAATGTCCCGAATGCCACCGTTATGATGATCGAAAATGCCGAGCGCTTCGGACTGGCGCAGCTCCATCAGCTCCGCGGCCGTGTCGGTCGAGGAAAAGATCAGTCCTACTGCATCATGGTCAACGCCTCCGGCGAAGAAGACGCCGGAAAGCGGTTGGGTATTCTCAATAAGTCAAATGACGGCTTCTACATCGCCTCCGAAGACTTAAAACTGCGCGGTCCCGGCGACCTCTTCGGCGTCCGCCAGAGCGGCGATCTCGAATTCCATTTAGCAGATATATTTGCAGATGCAGATATATTGAAGGCAGTTTCGGATGAAGTGAAGAAATTAATGGATAAAGATCCGCTGTTGGAGGCGGAGGAGAATCAGGAGCTGAAACGGAAGATGAATGGGTATTTGGAGAGAGGTTGGGAGAAGGTGAATTTGTGATGGGGATGGATTGAATTGCAAATCGCGGTTTGAGTAGATTAATTAGAAAAAGCTCCTGCATACACAGAATGAACATTCATCTGTGTATGCAGGAGTTTTTTGAAATTTCCAGCCGTTTATCAGCCGTCAATTCTCATTACATTTTCCCTTCGTTATATCGCTTAATCAGCTTCTGGATCTTCGCCGTCGGTGTCAGTGCGTTCTCCAGAGATACGTTATGGTTCAGGGAGTTGATAATTGCAGCGATAAACTTGCTCATATCAGCTTCTACATACCAGTCACGTTTAAGAAGTTCCGGCGTGTGGTAGTTTAAGTTGGTGGTTACAACGCAGTCGAGGTAACCTTTTGCGAAAAATTCGTCGAATTTCTCAAGTCCGTTGGTGAACAGACCGAAGGTAGCGCATACAACGACGCGTTTTGCCTTGCGCTCTTTGAGGGCGCGGCAGGTGTCCAGCATGCTCTCGCCGGAGGAGATCATGTCATCGATGATGAGAACGGTCTTTCCTTCAACGGAAGAACCTAAGAACTCATGGGCAACGATCGGGTTACGTCCATTGACAACACGGGAGTAATCGCGGCGTTTGTAGAACATACCCATGTCAACACCCAGGTTGTTTGCCAGATATACGGCGCGGGACATAGCGCCCTCGTCCGGGCTGATAACCATCAGGTTGTCCTTGTCGATCTTTAAGGTTTTGTCATGGTTCAGTAATGCCTTGATAAACTGGTAGGTCGGCATGAAATTATCAAAACCGCTTAACGGAATGGAGTTCTGTACACGCGGGTCATGTGCATCGAAGGTAATGATGTTGCTTACGCCCATCTGAATCAGTTCTTCGAGCATCATCGCGCAGTCAAGGGATTCACGACCGCTGCGCTTGTGCTGGCGTCCTTCATATAAGAACGGCATGATAACATTGACACGATGTGCGGTAGCAATGGATGCGCCGATGATACGTTTTAAATCCTGATAATGGTCGTCCGGGGACATATGATTGGTAAATCCGCTCATTTTGTAGGTCAGGCTGTAGTTGGTTACATCGACCATGGCGTAAATATCGGTACCACGGACAGACTCATTGACGATGCCTTTTGCTTCACCGCTTCCGAAACGCGGGCACGCGCAGTCAAGCATGTAGGAATCAGCATCATAGCCGCGGTACTGTAAATTTTCCTGACGTTTTTTCAGGACTTCAATATCGTTGCGGCGGAAATTGATAATGTGGGAGTTGACTTTCTCAGCCAGATCCCGGCAGCTCTCCAGTGCGGCAATTTTAAGCGGCGCAACCGGAAGCGTGTCATTAAACACGTAGTCATTCGACATGATTATACCTCCAAACAGTGTAGGTCCTTCGATGCATGCGGGCAGAGCGTACAAGTTTGTCTGCCATTTGCAGGACATAATACAACTACTTTATACCATTTTATGATAAGAAACGTCAATAGCAAATGAGAAAATTACAAAAAAAATCAAATATTTGGCTTGCTTTTGAAAAAGAATGTGCCTTGGCACATTCTCGCGCCGAGCGCGGTCGCTTGCGACATGTTTCTGCTTCGCGCGAGTGCGCATCCTCGCGGAGCGTTTTTTATTTCATAGGACGCATTTTCCTATGAAATAAAATCCACATCTGCGAATCAGAAGCACAACTTTACAAAAAAGCTGATTACTGTTAATATAATACTGGATTCTTAGGGTTTAAAAATATTTGAAATGAGGATTTTATAAATGAAAAAAGGTCATCTGATAAAATCGGTCGATCCGGGCTCGATTGCGGAGGAAATGGAGCTGGAGCCGGGGGACGTCCTTCTGACGATCGATGGAGATGAGATAGAGGATATTTTTGATTATGAATATAAGATAAACAGTGAGGAGATTACGCTGCTGGTCCGCAAGAAGAACGGCGAGGAGTGGGAACTGGATATCGTAAATGAGTATCAGGATCTGGGGATTACCTTTGAAAATGGTCTGATGAGCGATTATCGTTCCTGCAGGAATAAGTGCATCTTCTGTTTCATCGACCAGATGCCGCCGGGCATGCGTGAGACACTGTATTTTAAGGACGATGATTCCAGACTTTCGTTCCTGCAGGGCAACTATATCACGCTGACGAATATGAAGGATAAGGATATTGAGCGGATTATCCGGTTTAAGCTGGCGCCGATCAATATTTCAGTGCAGACGACGAATCCGGAGCTGCGCTGCAAGATGCTTCATAACCGCTTTGCCGGTGAGGCACTCCAGAAAATCGACCGCCTGTATGAGGCGGATATCCCGATGAACGGTCAGATCGTTTTATGCCGGGGCGTCAATGACGGGGCGGAGTTAGATCGTTCGATCCGTGACCTGACGAAATACATTCCGGCGATGCAGAGTGTTTCGGTTGTGCCGGTCGGTCTCTCGAAGTACCGCGATGGTCTGTATCCGCTTGAGCCGTTTACACCGGAGCAGCTGGGCGATACCATTGATTTGATAGAGAAATGGCAGAAGAAGATCTATGCGGAACATGGTATTCACTTCATTCACGCCAGCGATGAATTTTATATGGGCGCCGGGCGCCCGCTTCCGGAAGCGGATCGCTATGATGGCTATATCCAGCTGGAAAATGGGGTCGGCATGATCCGCCTGATGGAGGAGGAGATAGCCGAGGCGCTGGAGCAGCTGCGTCCGGGAGAGGCTGGCGAGGTGTGCCCGGAGGAGATTTCGATTGCAACGGGACGGTTGGCTGCTCCGTATATTGAGCGGTATGCAGAGCGCGTGTGCCGCCAGTTTCCGGGGAAAAAGGTACATGTATATGCGATCCGCAATGATTTCTTTGGCGAGCGGATTACGGTGGCGGGGCTGATCACGGCAAAGGATCTGATTGCACAGTTAAAGGAACAGCCGCTTGGCAGCCGCCTGCTGCTTCCAAGCGCCATGTTCCGAAGCGGCGAGGAGACATTTCTGGATGATCTGACCCGCACGGATGTACAAAATGCTTTACAAGTTCCGGTGGATATTGTAAAATCAAGCGGACGTGATTTTGTGGAAGCAATTCTGGCTCCTGTGAAGGAGGAAAGCTCCAGGCATGGCGAGTATGAGCCGGATCCGGAGGAATTTGCCGCTCAGATGGATGATAACTGGCAGGAAGAAGATCTGGATGGCGTACAGGTGTACGCATATGAGCCGGAAGACCTGGATTAGGATGCCCCGGACGAAGTCGTTTGTTTTGAAGAGGAAGACTCAGATCTGGAGGATGAGAAAGAAACGTGATGGCTGGAAATACAGTGGAAAACGTGCTTTCGGACACACAGAAAGAAAGCGTCTGGATGTGAAATGCATCACAATGAATGAAACAAGTAACTGGACAATAAAAATAGCAGCTGTGGATTTACAAACCAGCTGCGGAGCATGAAAATAAATGGAGGCATAAATATGAAAAAGAAACCGGTGGTGGCGGTCGTTGGACGTCCAAACGTGGGAAAATCCACCCTTTTCAACGTCCTTGCGGGCGATATGATTTCGATTGTAAAAGATACTCCAGGTGTAACGCGTGACCGTATTTACGCGGACTGTACCTGGTTAGACCATTCTTTTACCCTGATCGATACTGGCGGTATCGAGCCGGATACGAAGGATATTATCCTGTCCCAGATGCGTGAGCAGGCGGAGATCGCGATCGCGACGGCGGATGTGATCCTGTTTATTGTAGATGTGCGTCAGGGCATGACCGATTCGGATTCCAAGGTGGCGGATATGCTGCGTAAATCGAGAAAACCGGTTGTTCTGGCGGTCAATAAAGTAGACAATCCGGCGAAATTTGGCAATGACGTCTATGAGTTCTACAACCTCGGTATCGGTGATCCGGTAGCGATCTCGGCAGCCTCCCGTCTGGGACTGGGCGATCTGCTGGATGAAGTCGTGGCACATTTCCCGGAGGGAAGCGGTGACGAGGAAGAGGATGACCGTCCGAGAGTGGCGATTGTCGGAAAACCAAACGTAGGTAAATCTTCTATTATAAATAAGCTTCTGGGCGAGAACCGCGTCATCGTATCGGATATCGCCGGTACGACCCGCGATGCAGTCGATACAGAGATTGTCCGCAACGGTACCGAGTATGTCTTTATCGATACGGCAGGTCTGCGCCGCAAGAGCAAGATCAAGGAGGAGCTGGAGCGCTACAGCATCATCCGTACCGTAACGGCGGTTGAGAGAGCGGATGTGGTTCTGATGGTCATCGACGCGAAAGAGGGAGTAACCGAGCAGGATGCAAAGATTGCCGGTATCGCACATGAGCGTGGAAAAGGTATTATCATCGTGGTAAATAAATGGGATGCGATCGATAAGACCGATAAGACTATTTATGAGTACACCAATAAGATTAAGACCGTTCTGTCCTTTATTCCGTATGCGGAGTTCGTGTTCGTATCCGCACTGACCGGACAGCGTATGAATAAGCTGTTTGAGATGATCGACATGGTGCGCGAAAATCAGACACTGCGTATTGCAACCGGCGTTCTCAATGAGATCCTGGCAGAGGCAGTGGCACTGCAGCAGCCGCCGTCTGACAAGGGCAAGCGTTTAAAGCTCTACTATATGACACAGGTAGCGGTCAAACCGCCGACATTTGTTGTGTTTGTCAATGATAAGGAACTGATGCATTTCTCATATACACGGTATCTCGAGAACAAGATCCGTGACGCATTCGGATTCAAGGGAACTTCCTTAAAATTCCTGATCCGCGAGAGAAAGGGGAAGGATCAATAATGGAACGTCTCATCTGTATTGTGATTGGCTATATCTTTGGTCTGATCCAGTCCGGCTATCTGTATGGAAAGGCGAATCATATGGATATCCGCCAGTACGGCAGCGGAAATGCCGGTTCTACGAACGTCCTGCGTGTGATGGGAAAGAAAGCGGGCGTGATCGTATTTTTAGGGGACTTTTTCAAGGCGGTGTTTGCAATGGCAGTCTGCCGTCTGCTGTTTAAGGGAAATGCGGACGTGGATCTTCTTGCATTGTATGCGGGTCTGGGAGTCACACTCGGTCACAATTTCCCGTTTTACCTGAAATTCAAGGGCGGCAAGGGAATTGCCTGCATGGCGGGCATCATGACAGCGATGGATCTGCGGATTACGCTGACCTGTTTCGTGATTTTCTCCGTGACGGTGTTCCTGACCCGCTATGTATCGCTTGGTTCGATTCTTGTGTCGATCACCTTTTTTGCAGAGCTTGTGATCTTTGAGAGCATGGGTTCCTACCGGGTAAGCACGCCGAACCGCATCCAGTTCTATGCACTGGGCGCGATTCTGATGTGCATGGCGATCTGGCGCCATCGGAGCAATATTGGGCGTCTGTTGTCCGGCACAGAAAACAAACTGGGCGCGAAGAAATCATGAAAGAAGTTTAACAACACTTTACATAGTTGCCATAAGGTAATTGTTCACAGGTAGGCACTTTTGGAACCGAAAGTGCCGTAAGAAAACGTGGTGGCAGCAGGAATTTGCCGTATTGAAATGCGAGCCACGGCAAATTCCGTTACTGGGCACGTATGCGTGAACAGTAACGTCATAAGTAACGGGAATGTATAAAAAATTCCAAAAAACATTGACCTGTAGAGAGAAGAAGAGAGAAAAGCAGGTCGGGAGGTATCAGGATGGCAGCAGTAGGAATTATCGGAGCCGGAACCTGGGGCACAGCCCTGGCGGTGCTTCTGAACAATAATGGGCAGGATGTGACAATCTGGTCCGCATTTGATACAGAGATCCAGGAAATGAGCCGCACCAGACGGCACAAAAATCTGCCGGAGGTTGTACTTCCGGATCCGATCCAGATGACAGCGGATCTGCGCACTGCGATGGCGGAGAAGGATATGCTGATTATGGCGGTTCCGTCCGTCTATGTCCGCAGTACGGCGGCGAAGATGAAGGAATATCTGCGTTACGGTCAGATTGTCGTGGATGTGGCGAAGGGAATCGAGGAGCAGAGTCTTATGACGATGTCACAGGTCATCGAGGAGGAACTTCCGCTGGCGGAGGTAGCCGTCCTTTCCGGACCGAGCCATGCCGAGGAGGTGAGCCGGGGACTTCCGACTACCTGTGTGGCAGCGGCGCACCGCAAAAAGACTGCCGAGTTCATGCAGAGTGTGTTCATGAGTCCGGTGTTCCGCATTTACACCAGCCCGGACATGCTGGGCGTCGAGATTGGTGCGGCTCTTAAAAATGTCATTGCGCTGGCAGCCGGTACAGCGGATGGGCTGGGATGCGGCGATAACACGAAGGCGGCGCTGATCACCCGCGGAATTGCGGAGATTGCCCGTCTGGGTATTGCAATGGGCGGAAAACAGCAGACCTTCTACGGATTATCCGGCATCGGTGATTTGATCGTAACCTGTGCGAGCATGCACAGCCGCAACCGCCGGGCGGGTATCCTGATTGGAAAGGGATACACGATGGATGAGGCGATGAAAGAAGTGCAGATGGTTGTCGAGGGCGTTTATTCTGCGAAAGCCGGCCTTCTGCTGGCACAGAAATACGGCTGCGATATGCCGATTGTTTCCCAGGTCAACCAGGTGTTGTTTGACGGGAAATCTCCGAAAGAGGCGCTGGCGGATCTGATGATGCGTGATCCGCGGATTGAATCGAGCGATCTTCCATGGAAGGGATAATTCAGACGGCAGTCATTATTCTGAATTTGAGTGATATAATTCAGAATAATAGCAATGAGATCTACTATGTTTTTCTGGAAAATGCAGGTGTCCACGTCAGGTGGACAAAAGCTTATAAAAGTGTTTGCTATAACCTGTAAGAATACTTAATATAACTATGAGATCTGGAAAAGAGAGAATTTAGCGAAAAAAAACGAAAATCCGCTAAATTCCCTCTTTTTTAAGTGGTTTTTGTATTGACAATTAGAGGGGTAAAATTTATAATTGCCTCATTCAAATAGTTGTTGTATTCCAGTGCAGCATAGAATTGGAGGAGAATATTATGAAAAAAAGAGTAGTTAGTCTTGGGCTTGCAGCTATGATGGCGATGTCTATGACCGCTTGCGGCGGTTCTGGAAATGCGGGCACTTCTGAATCAGCAGCAGAAGATGCACAGGGCGCAGAGGGAGCTGACGGCGAAGTATTTAAAATCGGCGGCATCGGACCGATCACCGGCGCGGCTGGCGCTTACGGCGAGGCTGTAAAGAATGGTACTGAGCTGGCAATCAATGAGATCAACGAGGCTGGCGGTATCAATGGTTACCAGGTAGCGTTCAACTTCCAGGATGATGAGAATGATCCGGAGAAGGCGATCAACGCATACAATACCTTAAAAGACTGGAACATGCAGATGCTTCTTGGCACCGTTACTTCCAAGCCGTGTATCGCAGTTGTAGCAGAGACAGCAGCAGATAACCTGTTCCAGCTGACTCCGTCCGGATCTGCTGTTGAGAGTATTTCCGGCGACAACGCATTCCGCGTATGCTATTCTGACCCGGATCAGGGACGTGCATCCGCTCAGTACATCGGCGAGCACAAACTGGCAACCAAGATCGCTATCATCTACGACAGCTCCAGCGAATACTCCGATGGTATCCGCGAGTCCTTCGTAGCAGAGGCTCCGAATCAGGGTCTGGAGGTAGTAGCCAGCGAGGCATTTACATCTGATAACAATACCGATTTCTCCGTACAGCTTGACAAAGCAAAAGAGTCTGGCGCTGATCTGGTATTCCTGCCGATCTACTATCAGGAGGCATCTGTTATCCTGAAACAGGCAAACGATAAAGATTTCCACCCGCAGTTCTTCGGCTGTGATGGTATGGACGGTATCCTGAGCGTTGATGGCTTTGATGAGTCCTTAGCAGAAGGTCTGATGCTTCTGACTCCGTTCTCCGTAGACGAGGAGTCCAGCCAAGACTTCGTAACTGCTTACCGTGATGCATACGGCATCGACCCGCTTCAGTTCGCAGCAGACGCTTACGACGGCGTATATGCAATTAAGGCGGCTGCTGAGAAGGCAGAGATCACACCGGATATGAGCACTTCCGATATCTGCGATGCACTGAAAACAGCTATGACTGAGATCCAGATAGATGGTCTGACCGGTACAGAGATGCACTGGACTGCAGAAGGCGAACCGCAGAAAGCTCCGAAAGCTGTAGAGATCAAAGATGGCAAATACGAGATGATGCAGTAATTAAAAATTTAAAAACTGCAGAACCGTTGCGGCTATATTTATGTAGCTCTGATGGGACTGCTACTGGATGTCCGGCGGCACAGATGGCTGCCGGGCATTTAGTAACAGCTTTCTTTTTAAAACGGTTCACTGCACATGCTTGCCTGCGACGGCAACCAGGTATTTTCTGCGGACTGCGAGACGGTCATGCTTGTTCTGCTAAATTCGGTCACAGGTAAACATGTGCAGCGAAATGCGTGTACAGGGAAATGCGAAAACGTAGAAACAAAGAGGTAGGTGTATACATATGAGTTTTCTTTCTTATTTAATCAATGGCATCAGTCTGGGAAGTGTCTATGCGATCATTGCACTGGGCTACACCATGGTTTATGGCATCGCGCGCATGCTGAACTTCGCACACGGCGATATCATCATGGTAGGCGGTTTCACAGTGTTTACGATTGTCACAACGATGGGCGGTTCTCCGGTTGTGGGTATTCTGGCTTCGGTGGTTGTGTGTACAGTGCTGGGCGTTACGATCGAGCGAGTTGCATACAGACCGCTGCGTGGTGCGTCACCGCTGGCAGTTCTGATCACTGCGATCGGTGTCAGTTATCTGCTCCAGAACGTGGCGCTTCTGATTTTTGGTTCCAATGCGAGACAGTTTACATCGGTTATTACTGTACCGGCATTAAAGTTGGCTGGCGGCAAACTTTCGATCTCCAGTGTCACGATCGTGACGATTTTAAGCTGTATCGTGATTATGGCTGCCCTGATGACATTTATCAATAAGACGAAAATGGGTCAGGCGATGCTGGCGGTTTCTGAGGACCGCGGTGCGGCAACCTTGATGGGTATCAATGTAAACCGCACGATCTCCGTAACCTTTGCGATTGGTTCCGCCCTGGCGGCAGTAGCAGGCGTGCTGCTCTGCTCGGCATACCCGTCCCTGTCTCCGTACACCGGTTCCATGCCGGGTATCAAGGCATTCGTGGCAGCGGTATTTGGCGGTATCGGTTCGATCCCGGGCGCATTTATCGGCGGTATCCTGCTTGGTATCATTGAAAACCTTGCCAAGGCGTACATTTCCTCCCAGCTTTCTGACGCGATCGTATTCTCTGTCCTGATTATCGTGCTTCTGGTCCGCCCGACCGGTATTCTCGGCAAGAAGATGACGGAGAAAGTATAATAGAGAAAATTATACGATGGTTCATGCCGGGGACTTTTGAAACGGAAAGTGCCGTGTGAAAACAAGATGGTGCATGAACTGCAATAAGCAAGAGAAAGTGCAGGTGTTTAAAATGAACGCATATAAAAATAAAATTCGGATTCAGAATGCGATCACATATGCGATTGTAATCGGCTGTTACATTCTGATTCAGATTATGATGGCAGGCGGCCATGTAAACAGTCTTTTAAAGGGTATTCTGGTTCCACTTTGTACCTATACGATTTTGGCGGTTTCCTTAAACCTCACGGTTGGTATCCTCGGTGAGCTGAGTCTGGGTCATGCCGGATTCATGTGTGCGGGTGCGTTTTCAGGTGCATTTTTTAATCATGCCATGAAAAATCTGATCGCAAGCAACCAGGTACGCTTCATTCTGGCGCTCTTTGTCGGTGCGGCGGTAGCAGCGGTATTTGGTATCCTCATCGGTATTCCGGTTCTGCGTCTGAAAGGAGACTATCTGGCGATTGTAACGCTGGCATTCGGTGAGATCGTTAAAAATATTATCAATGTTCTGTACGTCGGCATCGACGGAAACGGAATCCACGTTTCCATGAAAGATGTAGCTTCCTTAAAGCTGGCAGCGGACGGTCAGGTGATCATCAAGGGTGCACAGGGTATCACAGGTACACCGAAGACGGCGACCTTTACGATCGGCATTATCCTGGTACTCCTGACCCTGTTTATTGTATTGAATATCATCAATTCCCGGACAGGCCGTGCGATCATGGCGATCCGCGACAACCGTATTGCGGCAGAGTCTGTGGGTATCAATATCACGAAATACAAACTGATGGCATTTACCATCTCTGCTTCCTTAGCCGGTGTGGCAGGCGTTCTGTACGCACACAACCTGGCGACGCTGGCAGCGACCCCGAAAAGCTTCGGTTATAATATGTCCATTATGATCCTTGTATTTGTGGTTCTGGGCGGCATCGGAAATATCCGTGGTTCCATGATCGCGGCGGTTATCTTAACCCTGCTTCCGGAGATGCTTCGAAGCCTCAATAATTACCGTATGCTGATTTACGCGGTCGTCCTGATTGCAATGATGCTTTTGACCTCCAGCCCGAAGGCGATCGAGGTCCGCGAGCGCATCTTTTCATCATTCCGGAAAAAGAAGGCAGAAGGGGAGGCGTAAATCATGGCAATGCTGGATGTAAAAAATTTAAGTATTTCTTTTGGAGGTCTGAAAGCGGTCGATGATTTCAGCATCACGATAGAAAAAGGACAGCTCTACGGTCTGATCGGACCGAACGGCGCTGGTAAAACGACTATTTTCAACCTTTTGACGGGCGTGTACAAGCCGGATGGCGGATGGATTCTGCTGGATGGAAAGGACATTACCGGTCACAAGGCAATCCAGATCAATCAGGCAGGCATCGCGAGAACCTTCCAGAATATCCGTCTGTTCAAGGAGCTGAGCGTGCTTGACAATGTAAAGGTTGGTCTTCACAACCATCATAAATATTCTACGCTGAGCGGCATTCTGCGTCTTCCGTCCTATTACAAGGTTGAGAAAGAGATGGATGAGCGCGCAATGGAGCTTTTGAAGGTGTTTGACCTCGACAAAGAGTTTGATTATAAGGCATCGAACCTCCCATACGGCAAGCAGAGAAAGCTGGAGATCGCCAGAGCGCTGGCGACCGAGCCGAAGCTTCTGCTTCTTGACGAGCCGGCAGCCGGCATGAACCCGAATGAGACGGCAGAGCTGATGAAGACGATCCGTTTCGTGCGCGATCATTTTGATATGACCGTACTTCTCATTGAGCATGATATGAAGCTGGTCTCCGGTATCTGCGAGCGCCTGACGGTCTTAAACTTCGGTCATATGCTGGCAGAGGGACCGACCAGCGAAGTACTCAGCAATCCAGAAGTTATCAAAGCATATCTGGGAGAATAGGGGGAAGTTTCGTATGTCAATGCTGGAAGTAAAAGATTTACAGGTATATTATGGTGTGATACAGGCACTCAAGGGAATTTCCTTTGAGGTAGAACAGGGCGATGTGGTAGCGCTGATCGGTGCCAACGGAGCCGGAAAGACGACGACGCTTCACACGATCACGGGTCTGCTGCCGTCCAAGGCAGGCAATATCACATTTGAGGGAACGGATATTACCCATGTACCGGGCTATAAGCTGGTATCAATGGGAATCGCCCACGTGCCGGAGGGGCGCCGTGTGTTCGCTTCCCTGACGGTTCTCCAGAACCTGAAAATGGGTGCGTATACAAGAAATGACAAGAAGGAAATTGAAGATACGATCGAAATGATTTACAAGCGTTTCCCGCGTCTGAAAGAGCGCAAGAACCAGCTTGCCGGAACTTTGTCCGGCGGCGAGCAGCAGATGCTTGCGATGGGACGCGCCCTCATGAGCCACCCGCGCCTGATCGTTCTCGACGAGCCGTCGATGGGTCTGTCCCCACTCTATGTTAATGAGATTTTCGATATTATCCAGGAAATCAACAAGGACGGAGTGACCGTTCTTCTGGTCGAGCAGAATGCGAAAAAAGCGCTCTCCATTTCCAATAAAGCATATGTGCTTGAGACGGGCAATATCGTTCTGAGCGGTGATGCGAAAGAACTGATGAATAATGAGAGAGTGAAGAAGGCTTATCTGAGCGAATAAAAATGTTCTGTGAGCCGGAGCTTTCCAAATGGGAATATTCATAACCCCCTTATGGTCTGAATACATTGTATCAGCAGACCAAGGGGGTATTTTTATGGATCATTTTAATGTATACAGCGATATCCAGGCGCGAACCGGCGGCGAGATCTATATTGGGGTGGTTGGTCCGGTTCGGACAGGGAAATCGACCTTTATTAAGCGCTTTATGGAACTTCTCGTCCTTCCGGGGCTGGAAGATGTCCATGCCCGCGAGCGCGCCCGGGATGAACTTCCCCAGTCTTCGGCGGGGAAAACGATCATGACAACGGAACCGAAATTTATCCCCAAAGAGGCGGCAAAGCTCTCGCTTGGGGACGGTGTGGAGGTGCGGGTCCGCCTGATCGACTGCGTCGGTTTCATGGTGGAGGGCGCTGCCGGTCATATTGAAAACGAGAAAGAACGCATGGTGCGGACGCCGTGGTATGAGGAGGAGATCCCATTTACAGCGGCAGCCGAGCTGGGAACGCGCAAGGTCATCACGGATCATTCGACGATCGGGCTTGTGGTTACGGCGGACGGCAGTTTCGGGGAGTTGAAACGGGAGAATTATGTTCCGGCGGAAGAGAAGACCGTGCAGGAACTGAAAAAACTGGGAAAGCCGTTTCTGGTGCTTTTAAACTCGCAGAAACCGTATTCGGAGGAGACGCGGGCGCTGGCAGCCCGGATGACCGAAAAATATGAGGTGCAGGTGCTCCCAGTCAACTGTGAGCAGCTGCGTGCCGAGGATATCCGGGAGATTCTGGGGCAGGTGCTTCTGGAATTCCCAGTCACGGAGATTGATTTTTCGATTCCGAAATGGCTGGAGATTCTGCCAAACAGTCATTGGCTTAAATCGGAGGTCATACAGGCAGTCCGGGGGATGATGGATCGGACGGTACATATGCGCGATGTGGCGTTGGCGCTGCCGGAGGAAACCGGGGAAGCGATCCGTCGGATCCGGATTGTATCAATGAAAATGGATGATGGCAGCGTTCAGGCGGTGGTCGAGCTGGACGACGGGCATTATTATCAGATCCTCAGCGAGTATGTGGGAATGCCGATCGAGGGCGAGTACCAGCTGATGCAGACCTTGAAGCGGTTGGCGTCGATGCAGAGCGAGTATGAAAAGGCATCCGTGGCGCTCACGCAGGCGCGCAAGAAGGGCTATGGGGTTGTTACGCCGGAACGCGGGGAGATCGTCCTCGATGAGCCGCAGGTGGTGCGCCACGGCAATAAATATGGAGTCAAAATGAAAGCGCAGGCGCCGTCCATCAATCTCATCAAGGCGCAGATTGAGACGGAGATCGCGCCGATTGTGGGAAATGAACAGCAGGCAGAGGATTTGATCCGATACATCCGGGAGAATGCTGGAAAAGGTGAGGAAGGCATCTGGGAAACCAATATTTTTGGAAAATCAATCGCCCAGATCGTCGATGACGGGATTCAGGCGAAGATCTCCCAGCTCACTGAGGACTGCCAGGTGAAGCTGCAGGATACGCTGCAGAAAATCATCAATGACAGCAATGGGGGGATGATCTGTATTATTATATAATAGAATAGGTCTGGCTCTTGTTGGGAAAATGGTGCGTTGTCTGGAATGGGAATGTGGGACAGATAAGGTAATTTTATGAAAATTTTATCGAAACTTTATCGGGGAAATTGCAAAATTGTCAGAAATCAGTTATAATGAGGCTAATAGCAAAAACACTTTCCGCAAGGGGTATGCGGAAACACAAACGACAGAACAGGGGGGCTGATTTTATGAGGCTTACATTTATCGGTGCGGATCATGAGGTTACAGGCAGCTGTCATTTTCTGGAGGCATGCGGGCTGAATATTCTGATTGACTGCGGTATGGAACAGGGGATCAACAAGTATGAAAATGCAGAACTTCCGATTCCGTATTCGGAAGTGGACTATGTGTTGGTGACGCACGCCCATATCGATCATGTGGGATTGCTTCCGCTTATCTATGCGAGGGGATTCCGCGGACAGATTATGGCGACGCGCGCGACCTGCGATCTGTGTGATATCATGCTGAAAGATTGCGCCCATATCCAGGAGTCAGAAGCGGAGTGGAAAAACCGGAAAGCCATGCGTGCCGGAAAACCGGAGGTGACACCGATTTACACGATGAACGATGCAGAAGGGGTACTGCATCACTTTGTCCCCTGCAATTACAATGAGATTATCCGTCTGAATGACAATCTGGAGATTCGGTTTGTCGATGTGGGACATCTGCTTGGTTCGGCTTCGATCGAGATCTGGATGAAGGAAGACGATTGTTCCAAGAAGATTGTATTTTCAGGTGATATCGGTAACAAAAACAAGCCGCTCATCCGCAGCCCGCAGTACATCCGTCAGGCAGATTATGTTGTCATGGAGAGCACTTACGGCGGTCGGTTCCACAAGAATACAGGCGATCACGTGGAAGAATTTGCCCGCGTGATTCAGGAGACGCTGGATAAGGGCGGCAATGTCGTGATCCCGGCATTTGCGGTCGGCAGAACGCAGGAAGTGTTGAATTACATCCGTATTATCAAGGAGAAGAACCTTGTAACTGGGCACGGCGTATTTCCGGTTTACTTAGACAGCCCGATGGCGGTGGAAGCGACCGGCGTGTTCAAGGACAATATGATGGATTGCTACAATGAAGAGACGAAGGAGCTGGTAAAAAAGGGCATCAATCCGATTTCTTTCCCGGGTCTGCATCTCTCGATCACCAGCAGCGATTCCGTTGCAATCAACTTCAACGAGGAACCGAAGGTTATCATCTCGGCAGCCGGCATGTGTGATGCGGGCCGTATCCGCCATCATCTGAAACACAACCTCTGGAGACCGGAGTGTACGATTTTGTTTGCTGGCTATCAGGCAGTCGGCACACTGGGACGCAGCATTATTGAGGGACGCGAGGAAGTGAAGCTGTTCGGTGAGTCGATCGAGGTCAAAGCACGGATCGAGAAGATCGAGGGCATCAGCGGCCATGCGGACGAGACCGGGCTTTTGGAGTGGGTTGGCAGTTTTATGGAAAAACCGTCCCAGGTCTTCGTGGTACACGGCGATGACACAGTGTGCGATGCATTTGCAGAGACGGTCAAGGAAACTTACGGCATCAATGCGATGGCTCCGTTCTCCGGCAGTTCCTACGACCTGAAAGAGGGATGCTTCGTGACTGTTACGAAGGGTATTCCGATTCAGAAACCGGCAGTGAACGAAGCAACGAAGAAAGCGGCTGGTGTATTTGCCCGCCTGCTGGCAGCCTGCGACCGCCTGCGCCGTGTTGTTATGCATAACGAGGGCGGGGCGAACAAAGATTTAGCACGTTTTGCCGACCAGATCAACTCGCTCTGCGATAAGTGGGACCGCTAAGCTTCAATAATAGACATAAAGGAGATTTCTGACTTGAAAGTAACTATATACACAGACGGCGCCGCCCGCGGCAATCCAGATGGTCCGGGCGGATTTGGAACCGTCATTCACTATGTAGATCCGGCAGGAAAACTGCACACGAAAGAGATTTCCGGCGGCTACAAACGAACTACGAACAACCGTATGGAGCTGATGGCAGCTATCGCCGGTCTCGAGGCGCTCAACCGCCCCTGCGAGATCGAACTCTATTCAGATTCCCAGTATCTCGTCAACGCTTTTAACCAGCACTGGATCGAGGGTTGGATCAAAAAGGGCTGGAAACGCGGCAAAAATGAGGAGGTTAAGAATGTGGATCTATGGAAGCGCCTGCTCGCTGCCAAGGAACCCCATCAGATTTCATTTTTCTGGGTGAAGGGGCATAATGGGCATCCGGAGAATGAGAGATGTGACTTTTTGGCTACTTCGGCGGCGGATGGGGACGAGCTGATGGTGGATCCGGGGGTATAGCTCGTTACTGCTCACACATGTGTGCCCAGTAACAGGAGTTTGCCGATGCTTCGCATTCCAAATCGGCAAAATCTGCATCCGGAACTGTATTGTACGGAATTTTCAGTTCAGAAAATTCCTACATGTGAGCAGTTATTATAACAACCCTTACGATATGTTTACATCTTTCGATCATCTATTTTCAAACCGTCTTAAATGTGCTATTTTAAAATTATCAAGTGAACAGGAATAGCAAAGGCGGTTGAGAGTAATTTGAAAAATAAAGGAATGATCGCTGCCCTCGGTCTGATTCTGGTGCTGGGGATTGTGACGACGGCGGCAACGCGGCGTTATATCCGGGAGCAGGCGGGAAGTGAGAGAAGTCTGACGGTCGGACCGGAGGCGATGTATGAGGCGGAACCATTTGCGGCGGAAGCAGCGGAAAATGGTCTGGCGGAGGATACGCCGGAGCCATCTTCTAAAAAAATGACGCATGCGGAAAGCGTGGGGACAGAAGATAGAGCCTGTATGCAGGCGGAAGGAGATGTTTCTGTCCAGTCTTTAGGTGAACAAAAGGAAAAACGTGCAGATAATCGGGCGGCTGCTAAGGCGGCAGAGAAGCAGAGCGCGGGCGATGAGTCGGATCATTCTGTGAATACAGGGGCGGTTGTGTCCCCGGTTGAAAATGGAATTGTATCTCCTGCGCGAGGCTCGTCCTCCGGGACAGGTGCAGGCTCGGACCGGACAGCGGAAGATTACCGGAACCGGCTGGGCGAGATCGAGAATACGATTCAAAACCTGGAAAATTCGGGAAGTGCGAATACGACCGACGCGATGCGGGAGGCGGTTGCGTATGAGTACCGGCTCTGGGATGCCGAATTAAATCAGATTTATCAGGCAATCATGGCGGTGCTTCCAGACGAGGAGACAGACACGCTGCGTGGTCGGGAACGCAGATGGATCCGGGAACGTGATACGGCGGCGAAACAGGCGGCGGAGCGTTACAAGGGCGGCACGATGGAAAATGTCGAGTACACGGCGTCGCTGGCAAATTCAACGCGGGATCGGGCGTATGAGCTTTTGGATTTGTATGAATCGTATCTTCCGGCAGAGTAGTGAAAAAAATTAGAAAATGGGACTTTTGCGGCATATAGAATTGTGGTAAGGGTCCCATTTTTGCACACTTTTTGTACACTTTTTGTACCGATAAACCTCTTGCGAAATGTAAATTCCTATGATAGGATATAAAGAATGAGGAAAATTTTACTTAAATAGAAGTAACTATAGGAGGAAGCAACGTGAAAAAATACGGTGTGAACGAACTTAGAAAGATGTTCTTAGACTTTTTTGAGAGCAAGGGACATCTGGCAATGAAGAGTTTCTCTCTGGTTCCGCATAATGATAACAGCCTTCTGCTTATCAACTCTGGTATGGCTCCGTTAAAGCCATATTTTACGGGTCAGGAGATTCCGCCGAGAACAAGAGTATGTACCTGTCAGAAATGTATTCGTACCGGCGATATCGAGAATATCGGTAAGACTGCCCGTCATGGTACCTTTTTTGAGATGCTTGGCAACTTCTCCTTCGGTGATTATTTCAAAGAGGAAGCGATTCACTGGTCCTGGGAATTTTTAACCGAGGTTGTCGGACTTGATCCGGATCGCCTCTATCCGTCTGTGTTCGAGAGCGATGACGAGGCATTTGATATCTGGAACAAAGAGATGGGTATTCCGGCAGAGCGTATTTTCCGCTTTGGCAGAGAGGATAACTTCTGGGAGCATGGCGCTGGTCCGTGCGGTCCGTGTTCTGAGATTTACTATGACCGCGGTGAGAAATACGGCTGCGGCAAACCGGGATGTACGGTAGGCTGTGAGTGTGACCGTTACATGGAGGTATGGAACAATGTATTCTCCCAGTTTAACAACGACGGTCACGGCAACTACACCGAGCTGGAGCACAAGAACATTGATACCGGAATGGGTCTGGAGCGTCTGGCAGTGATCGTACAGGATGTAGATTCCCTGTTTACGGTTGATACCAACAAAGCTCTGTTAGACCGTGTCTGCGAGCTGGCGCATACCGAATATCAGAAAGATCATGAGACCGATATTTCTCTGCGTATTGTAGCGGATCATATCAAGTCCTGCACCTTCATGATTTCCGATGGCATTATGCCATCCAACGAGGGACGCGGATATGTTCTGCGCCGCCTTCTGCGCCGTGCAGCACGCCATGGCAAAAAACTTGGCATCGAGGGTGAGTTCTTAGCAGCTCTGTCCCGCACCGTTATCGACCTTTCCAAGGATGGTTATCCGGAACTGGAAGAGAAGAGCGCGATGATTTTCAAGGTTCTTTCGGAGGAAGAGGATAAGTTCAACAGGACCATTGATCAGGGTCTTGCGATCCTTGCTGATATGGAAGAAGATATGAACAAGAAGGGCGAAAAAGTGCTGTCCGGCGACAACGCATTCAAGCTCTACGATACCTATGGATTCCCGATCGACTTAACCCGTGAGATTCTCGAGGAGAAGAGCCTCGGTATCGATGAGGACGGCTTCAACGCAGCGATGAAACGCCAGAAAGAACAGGCGAGAGCGGCGAGAAAGACGACTAACTATATGGGCGCGGATGTTACGGTATACCAGTCCATCGATCCGGCTATTACAACTGAGTTTATCGGCTATGATCGTCTGACAGCGGAATCCGAGATTTCCGTTCTGACGACCGAGGATGAGATTGTAGAGGCACTGACTGACGGTCAGACTGGTACAATTATTACCAAGGAAACCCCGTTCTACGGAACCATGGGTGGCCAGGAGGGTGACTTCGGTCAGATTACCGCTCCGGACGGCTCTGTGTTTGAAGTAAAAGATACCATTCATTTACAGGGTGGCAAGATCGGTCATGTCGGTGTTGTAGTAAAGGGTATGTTCGAGGTGGGAGAAAAAGTAACCATGTCGGTTGACAAGGAAAACCGTGAACTGACTTCCCGCAACCATTCCGCAACCCATCTGCTTCATAAAGCGCTGCGTACCGTACTTGGTAGCCATGTAGAGCAGGCTGGTTCCCTGGTAACCCGTGACCGTCTGCGTTTCGACTTTACTCATTTCTCTGCGATGACTCCAGAGGAGATAGAGAAGGTTGAAAAGATTGTAAATGATGAGATTGCAGCATCCCTGCCGGTTGTAACCGATGTTATGTCCTTGGATGAGGCAAAGAAGACGGGCGCGATGGCACTGTTTGGCGAGAAGTACGGCGAGAAAGTCCGTGTTGTCAAGATGGGAGATTTCTCCACCGAGCTTTGCGGCGGTACACACGTATCCAACACAGGCACAATTGCATCCTTCAAGATTCTCTCTGAGGCTGGTATTGCAGCAGGCGTCCGCCGTATCGAGGCGCTGACCTCCACCGGTTTGATGAACCACTACAAAGAGGTAGAGAATGAGCTGCATGAGGCGGCGAAACTGGCAAAGACCACTCCGGCTGCACTGAGCAGCAAGATTGAGTCCATGTTAGAGGAGATCAAGACTCTGCACGCAGAGAACGAGAAGTTAAAAAGTAAGCTGGCGAACGACTCTCTGGGCGATGTTATGAACCAGGTACAGGATGTAAACGGCGTGAAGCTGCTGGCAGTTGAGGTTAAGGATGTAGACATGAACGGTCTGCGTAATCTGGGCGATCAGCTGAAAGAGAAGCTGGGCGACGGCGTTGTTCTGATTGCATCTACTCTGGATGGCAAGGTAAGCCTGATGGCTTCTGTAACTGACGGTGCGATGAAGAAGGGTGCACATGCTGGAAACTTAATCAAAGCAATCGCAGGTCTTGTCGGCGGCGGCGGCGGTGGCCGTCCGAACATGGCACAGGCTGGCGGAAAGAATCCGTCTGGTATTGCAGCAGCCCTTGAAAAAGCGGCAGAAGTAGTAGCAGAGCAAGTAAAATAAAAAAATCATAAAAAAATGTAAAATGTTGTTGACGTATCATTTTTTTATGATATAATCTTTTTAGTGCTAAAAAAATACCCATACAGTTGTATTAATATGCACTTATTACACAACTGGAGGGAGGTTAGGTGTGAGCTATGTCAAATGTAATCGTTAAAGATAACGAGAGTCTGGACAGCGCTTTACGCAGATTCAAAAGAAACTGTGCTAAGGCTGGTATCCAGCAGGAGATTCGGAAAAGAGAGCATTACGAGAAACCGAGCGTTCGTCGTAAAAAGAAATCCGAAGCTGCTAGAAAACGCAAATACAATTAAGTAACGCAAAAGTCCTGGTTTTCATATGAACCAGGACTTTTTTGTGCAATAAGAGAAAGAGAAGAAATGCGATGTGGCGGATGATGGAGTGAGGGGCATGAGAGAGAAGCAGGAAAATGAGAGACGGGGAAAGGGATTGAAACAATATATTGCGGATCGGCGCCTGGCAGCAGTCAGCCTTGTGCTTGGTGTTTTGATGGGGCTGATGATTCTTCTGGGAATCCGTTACAGCCGCAATGAGCTGATTTACCGGACGGCGGGACAGTTTTTGGGACAGTTGGCGGGCTGGGCGGTGTGTATGACGGTGATGGTCTGGACGATTTGTGTGGGACTGGATGCTTTGGGGCGTGGCTGGCCTGAGATACGGGATTTTCAGTTCAGAGAATTCATGCCTGTGAACAGTTACCAGAAACGGACGCAAGCACGGAGGGAGAAAGAATGTGAAGACCAGGGGAGCAGCCGCGATGTGGAAAGCCAGGGATGGGAATCGAAACAGCGCGCAGCGAAAAATTTGGATTTGGGGACATGGCTGAAATGGATGTTTCTCTCCTGGTGCGTCTATCTTCCAGTTTTTCTGGTAGTTTATCCGGGCATTTATTCTTACGATGCGTCCGCGCAGCTCCTTCAGTTTTATGGAAAACTGCCGCTGACAACCCACCATCCATTAATTCACACGCTATATCTGGGACTCTGCATGAAGATTGCGGGGCGTCTGTTCCATACCTATCAGGCAGGGATGGCGCTGTATGCGCTGTCGCAGTCGTTTTTTATGAGTGCGGTATTTTCCCTGTGTCTGTGCCGGATGAAAGCGCGGCGGGCACCGCGATGGCTCTGCGTTGCTTCATGGACGTTCTGGATCCTGAATCCGTATCTGACGGTCTTTTCCTTTGTCACGACGAAGGATGTGCTCTTTGGTGCATTTTTCCTGCTGGCATTTGATACGGCATGTTGCCTGGCGGAGGATCCGGAGCATTTTTGGCGGGGAATGTGCCAGAAGAAAGAGGATTTGGATAAAGAAAGAGAGCTGGATAAAGAGAAAAATCTGAACGGAACAGGTTCTCGGAAAGAAGTGGGAAAGACGGGTGATTGGCTGCTCTTTTTTGTGAGTGTGCTTTTCATGTGCCTGTTCCGGAATCAGGGAATCTATGTATTCCTGTTTTTTGTCTTGGCAGTCTGCCTGTTTCTACGAAAAAAAGTGTATTGCAGAAACCGGTTTATCGGGGCAGCTCTGCTGGTGGCAGCTTTATGGTATGTTTTATCCGGTCCGATTCCAACGGCGTTCGGCGTGGGAAAGGGCGATGCGAGGGAGATGCTGTGCGTGCCGATGCAGCAGCTGGCGCGCATGTATCATGAAGTTCCGGAGGAATTGACGTCGGAGGAAAAGGAATATATCGAGACGCTGATTGATCCGCAGGCGCTCAGTGAGTATGTCCGTGTCAATGCGGATCCAGTGAAAAATGGATTCCATACGGAAGTGATGCAGGCAGATATAGGACGCTTCGTTCGTACCTGGGCGGAAATCGGGAAGCGCCATCCGGGTATTTATCTGGATTCGTTTCTGATGGGAAACTGGGGATACTGGTATATGGGAGACAGCCAGTACTGGATCAGCTATATTTTATACGATGGGGCATACCTGGAAGGTGATTTAAATATCCTGCATATCACGCGGAACAGCCATTTTCAGGCGCTTTCGGACTGGTTGAGGGAGGCGACACTGACACCGGCGTTCCAGTCGGTTCCGGTGCTGTCGGTGCTTCTCAATCAGGCATTTCCGTTCTGGCTGATGCTGTTTGCGGCAGGATTTGCAGTCTGGAAGCACCGGGCGTATGAGATCCTTCCGATGATGCTTCTGCTCGGCTACTGGGGAACACTTCTGCTGGGACCGGTGGTTTCCCTGCGGTATGCATTGCCGTTGATTTACTGTGTGCCGCGGCTGCTGGAAATGATAGTGGGTTTGACGGGAAAACGGTAAACGGCATAGTTTCTGCTTTCCTACATATATTAGATAATAACAATGAAATAGGCGGTAGGCGCTTGTTTGGCAGACAGAAAAAAGCGATCGTTTCGGCGCTCCATCTGCCGGAGGACGTCGTTCTCGGAGAGATGCTTCTGTATTTTACCGGCAGTCGGGCGGCTGTGGTGGAAAATTACAGGAGCATTCTCTTTTTTTCCGACGAAATGCTGCGGCTGACGGGAAAGAACACCCGGCTTACTATCAAGGGGAAGGGGCTTTCGATTGAGTATTATGACCGCGATAATCTGCGGGTCACGGGGCAGATTGTGTCTGTCGAATTTGGGGTGCTGTGAGGAATGAGTATGGCGAAGGTAAGACACCTTCTACATGGGATAGTGCGGCTTAACATGCGCGGCACCTCCCCGGAGAGATTCCTGAATCTCTGTACGCTGGCAGGTTTAAATGTCTGGCAGGTAAAAAAAGAGCAGGAAAATCTGCTGTTTTATATGGAAATCCGCGATTTTAAGCGGTGTGCGCCACTGGCAAGAAAAGCGGGAGTCCGTCTGCATATCGTTGAAAAGCGTGGGCTGCCGGTGTTTCTCTGGCGGAACCGGAAACGGAAAGGGTGGGCGGTCAGCTTCGTCCTTTTTTTTCTGTTATTATTGTTTCTGGCACAATTTGTCTGGGAGATCGACTGGAGTGGAAACCGGCGTTATACCGAAAGTGAGCTGAATCATTACCTCCAGACGCTGCAGATTGAAGAGGGAATTCCCAAGAAGCGGATTTCCTGTGCGAGGCTGGAGGAAGAACTGCGGGAGTCATTTGAAGATATCACCTGGGTGTCGGTGCGCCTGCATGGGACGCGCCTTTTCATCCGCCTGCGGGAGAGCGAGGTTCCGGTCCGTCAGGAAGTGGAGTCCGGCGAGGCGTGCGATCTGGCGGCGGCATCCGACGCGCGGATCACGTCGGTAGTCGTCCGGAGCGGAATCCCGCTTGTGCAGGCGGGAGATACGGTGGAAAAGGGGCAGCTTCTGGTGTCGGGAACGGTGCCGATCACAGATGATGGAGGCGAAGAAATTTCCTCTTACCGGGTGCGGGCGGATGCGGATATATATGGGATCCGGGAGCGGGTCGGGAGAAAGGAGCTTCCGCTCTGGAGGGAAATGCGGACGGAAACGGGAAAGAAACGATACGGAATTGCTTTGGAAGCAGGAACACACACATTTTACTGGAAAATTCCAGAATTTTATGATATGATAGAACATACATTCGATATGGCGGAGCGGTGGGGATTTTTCAGACGAAGCAGGCGGATGAAACCTGCCTGGACGATCCGGACGGAGTACCGGAAATTGCGGCTCCCGCTTGATTTTTATCTGCCGCTTTCTGTCGGGTGGAGTGAGTACCGGGAGACGTCTGTCTGCGAAAAAAGGTATACAGAACCAGAGCTTGCGGCGCTGTCAGCGGCATTTCAAAAGGAGACGGAAGAAAAATTGATCGAAAAAGGTGTACATATTATGGCAAGTGATGGTAGAATACTAATAAATGGCGGAGTCTGCCATTTTGAGGTACGGCTTCAGACGGAGGAGCCGATTCAAGTTGTGACACAAGGAGAACAGCAAAGGAATGAGCATAATAGAGACAATGATTGATATTCCGATGGAACATGAGCGGAATGTATGCGGACAGTTTGACGCGTATCTGAAAAAGATTGAGCGGACGCTGCACGTGACGATGATCACACGCGACGGCGCGCTGAAAATCATCGGTCCGGAGCAGACGATCCGGCAGGTGAAGAGTGTGTTCAACAATCTGTTAGAGCTTTCCAAGCGCGGCAATACCATTACCGAGCAGAATGTTGATTACGCCCTGTCTCTGTCCTTCACGGAGAAGGACGATCAGATTCTCGAGATCGATAAGGATATCATCTGCCGGACGATCACGGGCAAGCCGGTCAAACCGAAGACGATGGGACAGAAACAGTACGTGGACCTGATCCGCAAGAAGATGATTGTATTTGGCATCGGTCCGGCGGGTACCGGAAAAACGTATCTGGCGATGTCGATGGCGATACAGGCATTTAAGAGTGGCGAGGTAAGCCGGATCATCCTGACGCGTCCGGCGATCGAGGCGGGGGAAAAACTGGGTTTTCTGCCGGGCGATCTGCAGAGCAAGATCGATCCGTACCTGCGTCCGCTTTACGATGCGCTGTATCAGATTATGGGGGCAGAAAGTTACCTGCACAATTCTGAGAAGGGCTTGATTGAGGTGGCGCCGCTTGCGTACATGCGTGGTCGTACCCTGGATAATGCGTTCATCATTCTCGATGAGGCGCAGAATACGACCCCGGCACAGATGAAGATGTTCCTGACACGTATCGGCTTTGGTTCCAAGGTGATTGTGACGGGCGACCAGTCGCAAAAGGATCTGCCTGCCGGAGCTGCGTCCGGACTGGATACGGCGATTCATGTACTCAAGAAAATTGACGATATTGGTTTCTGCTATCTGACCAGCAGCGATGTAGTCCGCCATCCGCTGGTACAGAAGATCGTAGAGGCATACGATGCGTATGAGAAAAAAGATGCGGATGCGTCCCGCGTTTTCCGGAGAAATAATTCCGGGACGCGTGACCGGAAAGATGGAGGAAGAAAGAACAGATGACAATCCAGATCGAATATGAAGCAGAGCGGGAGTGGGAGATAGATTACCGGCCGATCATCGAGGAGATCGTGGTTGCGGCACTCGATTATGAAAAATGCCCGTATGAGGCGGAGGTCAATGTAGTCCTGACAAATGATGAGGAGATTCATCGTATTAATAAGGAATTCCGAGGAATCGACCGGGCAACCGACGTCCTCTCTTTTCCGATGGGGGATTACGATGTGCCGTCCGATTTTGAACGGTTGGAAGAGCAGTCAGAGGACTATTTTAACCCGGAGACGGGCGAACTTCTTCTGGGCGATATCGTGATCTCGATCGATAAGGTAGACGAGCAGGCGGAGAAATACGGTCATTCTAAGGAGCGCGAGCTGGCGTTCCTGGTGGCACACAGTATGCTGCACCTGTGCGGTTACGATCATATGGAAGATGACGAACGCCTTGTGATGGAGAAAAAACAGGAGGAAATCCTGGCTGGCAAAGGGTATACGCGCTAAAAGCAGGGAAAAGAACCGGAGGGAAAGGGGAGAGCCCATCTGGGAAATGAGGCATATGGGGATGTGATGGGGGAAGTACGGAATGAAAAAAAGCAGTTGGAAAATAAGGGCACTGGCACTGACTCTGATGGCAGTCTGCTGGCTGTCAGGCTGTTCGGCTCACAAAGAAATATCGGTAACGGCAGCAGAGACACAGGAGGAGACACGTGAGCTGTCCTTAAATACAGAGACGGAGGCCGAAACGCAGCCGGAAGCAGAGCCGGAGGGACGTTACGAAAAAGACGGGAAGATACAGAGTTATCTGACCGGGGAATGGACGGATGTCGCAAAGGCGAACCGCCGTCCGCTCGCAATCATGATGAGCAATGACAAGGCGGCGCTTCCGCAGTATGGCATCAACCATGCCGGAGTGGTCTATGAGGCACCGGTGGAAGGCAGCATGAACCGCTATATGGCACTGATAGAGGACTATGACGATCTGGACCGGATCGGTTCCGTCCGGAGCTGCCGCCCATACTATACTTTTTTTGCAAGGGAATTTGAGGCGGTCTATGCACATTATGGGCAGAATACGTTTGCACTTCCGTATCTGGAGCAGATGGAACATTTAGATGGAATCAAAGGCAATGGGGCATCTGCGTATTTCCGGACCAAGGATCGGAAGACCCCGCATAATGCCTATGCATCGGGACCAAAGCTGCGCCAGGCGATCGAGGCGAGCGGTTATGCGGATGCGTACCCGGAGAGCTATGAGGGGCATTATACTTTTGCGCCGGAGAGTGCGCCGGTGTGCTTTGAGGATGGTATCGCAGCGGCCAAAGTAGTGCCAGGTTATCAGTTAAGCAATCCCTGGTTTGAGTATCACCCGGAGGACGGGCTGTACTACCGGTATCAGTATGGCGGTCCGCATATGGGAGATGCCGGACAGATAGCGGTTAAAAATATTATTTTCCAATACTGTTTGTGGAAATATTATAAACCGACGGAATATCTGAATATTGATGTCTATACACCGGCGATGGGGTATTATTTTACAAATGGACACGGCATTCTGATTCGTTGGGAAAAAGACGGCGCTTACGGCGTCACAAAGTATTACGATATGGACGGTCAGGAAATCAAGCTGAATCCGGGCAAGACCTGGGTCTGCATCCTTCCGAATGACCGTATGGATAAGGCGGAATTCTATGGAGAACAGACGGAGTAGAAGAAAACCCGGAATGCGGGAAGAGACAGAAAGAGAGATAATCAGCCGGCAGCGCACGGCAGGACGTAGAGAAGAAGCAGCTGGAGGCAGCCGGGAAAGTGCGGGCAGAAGCCGTAACCGGTCAGGAAGCAGCCGGAAGCCGGAAGCGGTTCCGGTGAGGAAAGAAAATTTTGTCATTCAGGGTACGATCCTGGCAGTTGCCGGTATCATTGTGCGTCTGATCGGTATTCTGTACCGCGTCCCGATGACGAATATCATCGGCGATGAGGGCATGGGATATTATTCGACGGCATTCAACGTATATAATATCATGCTGATCCTTTCATCGTACAGTCTGCCTCTGGCGGTGTCGAAGATGGTAGCGGCCCGCCTTGCGAAAGGGCAGTACCGCAATATGAACCGTGTTCTGCGGGCGGCGCTTGTCTATGCGACGGTCGTAGGTGGTCTGGCATGCTTTATTACCTGGAATTTTGCAGGCTTTTTTGCGACGACCTTGTTTAACACGCCGTTCTGCGTGTATGCACTCCGCACACTTGCGCCAACAATCTGGATCATGGCGTATCTGGGCGTCTTGCGCGGTTATTTCCAGGGACATGGAACGATGATTCCGACGGCGATCTCCCAGATCCTGGAGCAGGTGGTCAACGCGATTATCAGTGTGGTGGCAGCCAGCGTCCTTTTCAAGGTGGGACTGGATACGGCGAAAGTATATGGGAAAGATGGATATGCACAGGCATTTGGTGCGGCTGGCGGTACGATCGGTACAGGAAGCGGTGCGTTTGCAGCCCTGTTATTTGTGCTGGTATTGTTTTTACTCTACCGTCCGACGGCAAAACGGCGGATTGCCAAGGATCGGAGCGGTAGTGTGGATTCCTACCGTCAGATTTCGAGAATCTTCTTCTTTACCGTTATTCCGGTTATCGTAAGCTCGGGTGTTTACAATATTAACTCGGTTATTGACAACGGTATCATGGCGCACGGCATGGAGTCGCTGGGACGCGGCAAAGAGTTTTTAGCCCTCTGGGGTATCTACAACAACAAATATATGCTGCTGGTACACGTCCCGCTTGCGATGGCGAACTCACTGTCCTCGTCGCTGATTCCTTCGCTGTCCGGTGCAATAGCGCGTAAGGATCGAAAGGCGGCGATTGAGAAGACAGCCCTTGCGATCCGGTTTGCTATGCTGATTGCGATTCCGTCGGCGGTGGGGCTGACGGTACTTTCAGCACCGGTCAATAACCTGTTATTCCGGGGCGGAAACAATGCGGAAGCGATCCGTATGATGATGATTGGCGCTTCAGCCGTTATCTTCCTGTCGCTTTCAACGGTTACCAATGCAATCTTACAGGGACTTAACCGGATGAATGTTCCGGTGCGGAACGCCCTGATTTCGTTAGCATTACACGTGATTGCGCTGTATATTATGCTGATGATCTTCAATATGGGTATCTACAGTATGGTATTTGCAAGTATTTTATTTGCGCTCTTTATGTGCATTTTAAATGCGATCGCGATCCGCAATACACTCGGTTACCGCCAGGAGATGGTCAAGACCTTCCTGCTGCCGGCGATCAGCGCAGCATTTATGGGCGCGGCGGCATATGGCGTGTACCGTGGGGTTACGCTGGTGATCCACAGCAATGTGCTGGGAACGCTGCTGGCGGTGCTTGTGGCGGTCGCGGTATATGGCGTGCTTCTTATCAAGCTGCACTGTATCGAGGAAGATGAGATGTATTCGATGCCGATGGGACGGAAACTCACACGCATCTGCCGGAAGCTGCATCTGATGTAGGGTTAGAAATTTAGTTATGATTAAAATTTAGAAAAAAGTGAATAATAAGGATACACAACAGGAGGTATCCTTATTATGAGAAAATATCAGGGAATACTGTTTGCGGCGCTTTTTTGTTTTGCAATGCTTCTGCTTCTGGCGGCAGGGCTCTGGTGGTATCGTCCAAGGCGGGCGGAACCGGTACCGGGGCGCGTGTATGAGTCAGAGCGGATGCCGGAGAATAATGCGGTTCTGAACCCGGAACCGGAAGTGGCGGAGAAACAATCCGGCTATTGTCTGACGGCGGAGGATGGGATGCTGCTTATCTTTGACGGAGCAAGCGGCGAAGTCTGTTTCCAGACCCATATGCCGCTCTCAGAATTTTCCGTGGAAGAACAGGAAAAACTGCTGGAAGGAGTCTGGTTCGACACAATGACGGATGTGTTTCACTATCTGGAGTCTTTCAGCAGTTAGATGTGATTATAATACAGTCAAAAAACAAAGAATAAAGTCCGCGTATGAACGGTACGAAGCAAACGGTCAGGAAGGGAAATAGGGATGAGTCAGAATAAAGTAATCATAGTGGGAGCAGGAGCAGCCGGAATGACGGCTGCCATTTTTGCTGCCAGGGAGGGCGCACAGGTGGTTCTGCTGGAACATAAAGACCGGGTCGGCAAGAAGATCCTGTCTACCGGCAATGGACGCTGTAACCTTTCAAACCGTTTGCAGGAGCCGTTCTGCTACCGCAGTGGTCAGCCGGATTTTCCATGGAAGGCGCTTGGGGCGTTTACGCTTCCGATGACACTGGAATATTTTGAGGATCTCGGCGTTTTGACGCGGGAACGGGACGGATATCTGTATCCATATTCCGGGCAGGCAAGCGCTGTTTTAGATGCACTCCGTCTGGGACTTGCGCGGGAGTCGGTTCAGGTGGTGACGGAATGTGAAGTTTTCTCGATCACGCCGCGCGAAGATGCGAAACACCGGTTTGAAGTGAAGACGTCCCAGGGGAGCTTTTCGGGCGAGGCGCTGATTCTGGCGTGCGGCAGCAAGGCGGCACCGGGTACAGGTTCGGATGGAAGCGGATATAAGCTGGCGAAACGGCTGGGACACCATATCATCAAGCCGCTTCCGGCACTGGTTCAGCTTCGTTGCCCGGAAAAGTTCTTTAAACAGCTCGCCGGAGTACGCGCGGATGCCTCTGTGATACTCTACAGCGATGGCAGAAAGCTGGCGGAGGACAAGGGCGAGGTGCAGCTTACGGATTATGGTATTTCGGGGATTCCGGTTTTCCAGGTCAGCCGCTTTGCGGCGCGCGCGCTCGATGAGGGACGGGATGTACGGGCGGTACTCAATTTTTATCCGGAATGCCCGGAAACGGAGACACGCCGGATATTAAAAGAGCGGAGTGAGCGCCTGAAAGAACGGCAGGTGGAGGACTTTTTTTCCGGCTGGATACATAAAAAACTGGCAGCTCTGTTTTTAAAACAGGCAGGAATCCGGCCAGATCGGACGGTTGGCAGCCTGACAGAGGCACAGATTCAGACGCTGGGGGATCTGCTCTGCCGGTTTGAGGTCAGCGTGAACGGTACAAATTCCTTTGAACAGGCACAGATCTGCTGCGGCGGCGTCGATGTGCGGGAGGTTGACGCACAGACGATGGAATCGAAGAAGGTAAAAGGGTTATATTTTGCCGGGGAGATTCTGGATGTCGATGGCATCTGCGGCGGTTATAATCTCCAGTGGGCGTGGAGCAGCGGTGCAGCAGCTGGAAAATGTGCTGGAAGGGAGTCAGATAAATGATACGAGTAAATCAGGTAAAACTGCCGGTCAGCCACAGTGAGGCGGATCTTCGCAAGAAAACTGCCAAAATGATGGGAGTATCGGCAGATCAGATACAGTCGGTGGAGCTGGTGCGCCAGTCTCTGGATGCGCGCAAAAAGCCAGATCTGTACTATTTATATGCATTAGATGTTGCAGTGGCAGGGAAAGAGGCGGCGATTGTCAAACGTGCGCGCAGTGTAAATGTGCAGATCCGAAAGGAAGAGGCGTACCGCCTGCCCGATCCGGGAATAGAGCCGCTTCGGGAACGACCGGTAATCGTGGGCTTTGGTCCGGCAGGTATGTTTTGTGGTCTGATGTTGGCGCGTGCCGGATATCGCCCGCTTATTCTGGAACGGGGGCTGGATGCGGACAGCCGTGCAAAGGCGGTTGCACGCTATTGGACAGATGGAACGCTGGATCCGGAGTGCAATGTGCAGTTCGGCGAGGGCGGTGCCGGTACGTTTTCAGATGGAAAGCTGAATACGCTGGTCAAGGATCCGTCTGGGCGGAATAAGGAAGTGCTAAAAATCTTGGCGCAGGCGGGCGCGGATCCGGCGATTACCTATGTGAACAAGCCGCACGTTGGAACGGATGTTCTGCGGACGGTGGTAAAGAATATTCGAAGTGAGATAGAGAGTCTGGGCGGTGAGGTACGGTTTGGCTGCCGTCTGGAGGACTTTGAGACACAGAATGGTCATTTGTGTTCCATCCGCGTCAGTGCCCGTAAAGGCACGTCGGAGGCAGGACGGACGGTGGAGGAGATTCCAGCATCGGCACTGGTGCTGGCGATCGGGCATAGCGCCCGCGATACCTTTGCGATGCTGGCAGAGAAACCGCTCGACATGCAGGCAAAGGCATTTGCGGTGGGACTGCGGATCCAGCACCCACAGACGCAGATCAACTTAAGCCAGTACGGACGGGAAGAAGCCGGGAATCTGGGGGCTGCCAGCTATAAGCTGACGGCACAGACCTCCGGAGGCAGGGGCGTGTATTCTTTCTGTATGTGTCCGGGCGGCTTTGTTGTGGATGCATCCTCAGAGCCGGGACGGCTGGCAATCAACGGCATGAGCAACCATGATCGTGCCGGTGCAAACGCAAACAGCGCCCTGATTGTGACCGTTACACCGGAGGATTTTCCACAGCCGGGCACACTTGGCGGCGTGACGTTCCAGCGTCAGCTGGAGGAAGCGGCATACCGCTGCGGCGGCGGAAAAATCCCGGTACAGCTTTATGGAGATTTCCGGGAAAACCGGATTTCAACGGGATTTGGAGCAGTGACACCACAGTTTGAAGGGCAGTTTGCATTTGGAAATCTGCGGGAGGTGCTGCCGGAAGCGCTTTCGGCAGCGATGTTAGAGGGAATGGAACATTTTGGACATGTGATTCATGGCTTTGACCGTGAGGATGCGGTTTTTGCCGGAGTAGAGAGCCGGACCTCCTCGCCGCTGCGGATTCCGCGTGACCACGCGACGATGGAGAGCAGCACGATCGCGGGTATCTACCCATGCGGCGAAGGCGCTGGATATGCGGGCGGCATTACCTCGGCGGCGATGGATGGGATGAAGACGGCAGAGGCAATTATCGCGAAGTATGCTATCCCCAAAATTAAATTGTGAGAGAGAATGGTTCAGCGGCTTTAGGCTTTATAGTAAGGATGTCTGCCTGTAGCTGCGAAGAAACAAGCATTATAAGAGGAGAAATGATAGATGAAACAGGAAAGAATTGACCGTATTAATACGTTATATCATAAGAGCCAGGCAGTTGGATTGACCGAAGAAGAGAAAAAAGAGCAGGCAGCGCTTCGGAAGGAGTACATTGAGTCAATCCGTGGAAATATGCGAGGACAGTTAAATTCGATACTGATTAAAGAGAAAGACGGTTCTATTACGGATCTGGGTAAGAAATACGGCGGCGTTACGGATACGAAGAATTAATTGAAGGGTAGAAGAGATGGTTATTCATTCATCTGGATCGCAGATATCAAAACAGGAGGTTCGCGCATATGTCCTTCAAAAACGCGGGACTCTGCTGCCAGAAGAAAAACAACGATGGGATGAGGCATTGTTAGAACGTCTCCACCCCTTCTTTCCATCAGCCGGGACGGCAGTGTATGCCTATACGAGTGTGCGCGGTGAGGCAAGTACGGAATATTTGATTGACGAGCTGTTAAAACGCGGCTGCCGGGTGGCGCTGCCGCGGGTGTTTGGGCGTGAGATGCGTTTTTTCTATGTCACAGATCGGTGTCAGCTTGTGACAGGGGCATATGGCATCCCGGAACCGGCGGACGGATGTCAGGAGGCAGATGCGCCGAAAGCGCTGGTGATCACGCCTGGCGTAGGGTTTTCCAAGGATGGAAACCGCATCGGTTATGGGGCGGGGTATTATGACCGCTTTTTTGCGGCAGAACCGGACCATATGGCGGTGGGGATCTGCTATGGATTCCAGTTGTTTCCGGCATTTGAAACCGAAAAGCACGATAAAAAAATGGCATATATTGTGACACCGGAGCAGACAATTAAAGTTTTGTAATGTCTGGCGCACTCGCGCGAAGCAGAAACATATCGCAAGCGACCACGCTCGGCGCGAGAATTTGCCAAGGCACATTCTTTTTCAAAGCCGAAAAGGCATACAGGAACAGAGCAGCCGTGTGGTAAACTCTGTTTTTGCTTCCAGATACATGAACCGGAATATTTTGTAAGAAACTGGAAAGGATTCTGGCAGGAATGGGACTTGCGAAAATGAGCGCCATATAGTAATATTATCTAATGTATGAAATATTAGGATTATTAGGATAATGAAAGAATAGTAAGGAGCAATACAATTTATGGATTTACATACAAACGATTCGTCCGAATCCGCAGCAGGCGTGTTTGTGTCTGACAAATGTCAGATTCCGGTGGGCGGTATACCGCAGCAGGAACCGGATCGCCAGCAGTATTATATGGCACTCTGCCGCCAGAAGGTACAGGAGATTTCGGACAAACTGGGGCGTCCGCTGACCTGCTTTATCTCGACGTTCGGGTGTCAGATGAATGCACACGATTCAGAAAAGCTTCTCGGTATTCTGCTGGAAGCAGGATTTGTGGAAGGAACCAGTGAGGAATCGGATTTCGTCCTCTACAATACATGTACAGTCCGTGAAAATGCGAACCTGCGCGTGTATGGACGTTTAGGGTATCTTCACAGTCTCAAGAAAAAGAATCCGCACATGATGATCGCACTCTGCGGCTGCATGATGCAGGAGCCGGAGGTTGTAGAGAAATTAAAGAAGAGCTACCGCTTTGTGGACTTGATTTTCGGCACACACAATGTATATAAACTGGCAGAGCTGCTGGAACAGCGCTTTGAGACGGGGAAGATGGTCATCGATATCTGGAAAGGAACTGATAAGATCGTTGAGGATCTGCCGTCGGAGCGCAAATATACATTTAAGTCTGGCGTTAATATCATGTTTGGCTGCAACAATTTCTGCAGCTATTGCATCGTCCCGTATGTGCGCGGACGCGAGCGCAGCCGTGCGCCGGAGGACATCATCCGTGAGATTGAAGAGCTGGTTAAGAACGGCGTCGTGGAGATCATGCTGTTAGGGCAGAATGTCAATTCCTACGGAAAGAACCTGGAATCTCCAATTACCTTTGCAGAACTTCTGCGCCGGGTAGAGCGGATTGAGGGGCTTAAACGGATCCGTTTCATGACCTCCCATCCGAAGGATCTGTCGGATGAGCTGATCGAAGTGATGGCATCTTCCAAGAAGATCTGCCGCCATCTGCATCTGCCGCTTCAGTCGGGCAGCAGCGAGATCCTAAAGAAGATGAACCGCCATTACACGAAGGAGCAGTATCTGGAACTGACAGAGCGCATCCGCAAGGCGGTACCGGATATTTCCCTGACGACGGATATCATCGTTGGATTTCCGGGAGAGACGGAGGAAGATTTCGAGGAGACACTGGAGGTTGTGCGGAAAGTCCGCTACGACAGTGCATTTACCTTTATTTATTCGAAGCGCACCGGAACTCCGGCGGCAGCGATGGAAAATCAGGTTCCAGAAGAAGTTGTCAAAGAACGTTTCGACCGTCTGCTCGCAGAGGTACAGGCGATTTCCGCACAGGTCTGTGGACGAGATGTCCATACGGTGCAGGAGGTTCTGGTGGAGGAACCGGACAGTCACGTGGAGGGACTGGTAACCGGACGTATGTCCAATAACACAATCGTTCATTTCCCAGGTGGAAAAGAGCTGATTGGTAAAATTGTTAAAGTATATCTGAAGGAATCCAAGGGATTTTACTATATGGGATCCCTGGTAGATTAAGGAGGATAAATTTATGAAAAAGCATTATAAAGGATTGACGGTTCTGCTGTCAGCCTTCATGCTGGCAGGAAGTGCTTCCGTCGCATATGCAGGACCGGCAGATGACATTGCAAACGGTACAGTCGGTATGCCAAACACCGGTTCGTCAACATCAGCAGAGCAGTTCAACCAGGGAACCGGGCAGCAGGATGAGAACACGGCACTTCATGTCGGCGTCAATTATCTGTATAATGCGGAAGGCGATATTTCTGCATTTGCGATGGATTTGAAAAACTTTGAGGGGATCGGCGGCGTGTCCTACCGTGCATATACCAACACAGGCGGTTATCTGTGGTGGTACCATGACGGCATCCAGACCGGTGTGGTTGGTTCTGGAAGCTGGGTAGAGGCGATCCAGATTCAGCTTTCCGGTCAGGCTGAGAAGATGTACGATGTTTACTATAGCGTTACATCCAGCGGTCAGGGCAAGATGGGATATGCGAAGAACGGCGAAGTGGCTGGTACCGTGGATATCGGCGAGAAGATCCTTTCGATTGAAGTCGTATTAGTTCCGAAGGGAAGCGCAGGTCCGCAGAGTGCAGCACCGCGCTACAAATCAGCTGCTTCCAGCAGACTGAGCGTAGCAGAAAATGCAACGGTTATGTTCAATGAGGACGGAAGCGTATATAACGGCTGGCTTTCCGATGACTTTGTACGTTATTATTTTGAAAATGGCTACGCAAAGACCGGCTGGCAGTATATCGATGGTTACAAGTTCTACTTTGACTCCTGCGGTCGTCTGGTTCAGGATGTAGACAGCCTGATTGGCAAGCAGTCCGATTATCTCCTGAAGGTAAATAAGACACTGAACTGCCTGACGGTTTATGCAAAAGACGGCAATAACGGATATATTATTCCGGTGAAAGCGATGCTGACCTCCGTCGGTGATGATACGCCGATTGGAACTTTCAAGACACCGGAGAAATATCGCTGGAGACTGATGGTAAATGATACTTACACCCAGTATGCAACCCGTATCACACAGGGATTCCTGTTCCATTCGATTACATACGCAACCCCGAATGAGAATAACCTTCTGACCGTCGGCTATAATGGTCTGGGTGTTTCCCGTTCTTTAGGCTGTGTACGCCTGAACTGTAGAAACTCCAAGTGGGTATATGATAACTGCCATCTGGGAACGACTGTACAGGTATACGAGGATGCCAATGTAGCATCTCCATTTGATAAGCCGGAGCTGGTACCGATCTCCGATCAGCAGACCTGGGATCCGACGGATCCGAAATTCAACTAAAATAAAACGACAGCGGTCTGTCCGGTCTGGCATTCAGATGAGTGAAGTGCCGGAAAACGGGCAGATCGCGATGAAGAGAGGTAAATTGTGGCACTTTCACCAATGATGACTCATTATCTGGAGACGAAAAAACAGTATCCGGACTGTATTCTGTTTTATCGTCTTGGCGATTTCTATGAGATGTTTTTTGAGGATGCCCAGACTGTTTCGAAAGAACTGGAACTTACCCTGACTGGAAAAGACTGCGGACTGGAGGAACGCGCGCCTATGTGCGGCGTTCCTTATCATGCCGTAGAGGGTTATTTGAGCCGTCTCGTCCAGAAGGGCTATAAGGTCGCCATCGCAGAGCAGATGGAGGATCCGAAACAGGCAAAGGGACTTGTGAAGCGGGAGGTAATCCGGGTGGTGACGCCGGGAACCCTGACAAATTCACAGGTTCTGGAGGAATCAAAAAACAATTACCTGATGGGAATTGTATACATAGACGGTGTATTCGGCGTTTCGACGGTTGATGTCAGCACGGGCGACTATCTTGTGACGGAGGTTCGCAACGAGCGCAGTCTGTTAGATGAAATTTATAAATTTTCGCCGTCGGAGCTTATCTGCAACGAGGCTTTTTACATGTCAGGAATCGATTTAGAGGACTTGAAAGTACGGTTAAATGCCGTGATCTCAGCACTTGAAAATCGGTTCTTTTCTGATGATTCCTGCCGGAGAATCCTGCGGGAACATTTTCATGTAGAGCACCTGGAAGCGTTGGGACTGGCGGACTATGAGACGGGCGCGATTGCGGCGGGCGCTGTCCTGCAGTATCTGTATGAGACGCAGAAAAATACACTGGAACACCTGACGCGCCTGACTGTCTATACGACCGGACAGTTTATGATGCTGGATACGTCCACGCGCCGGAACCTGGAGCTTACTGAGACGCTCCGGGAAAAGCAGAAGCGGGGCACACTTCTCTGGGTGCTTGATAAGACGAAAACGGCGATGGGCGCCCGTATGCTGCGGACACTTGTGGAGCAGCCGCTCATCAGCCGGGAGGAGATCCTGCGCCGCCAGAATGCGATAGAAGAGCTGAACATGAACTATATCAGCCGCGAGGAGCTGTGCGAATATCTGAATCCGATCTACGATCTCGAACGTCTGATCGGACGCATCAGTTACCGGACGGCAAATCCGCGCGATCTCATCGCGTTTGGCAATTCACTGGCGATGCTTCCGTATATCAAACAGATTTTGAAGGAGTTTTCAGGCGAGCTGCTTAAAAACCTGGAAGCCGCTCTGGATCCGCTGGCAGATTTGAAGGAACTGATTGACAAGGCGATCGTGGAAGAGCCGCCGATCACGGTGCGCGAGGGCGGCATCATCAAGGAAGGCTACCATGAGGAGGCAGACCGTCTGCGTCATGCAAAGACAGAAGGAAAAGACTGGCTGGCACAGTTAGAGCAGAGCGAGCGCGAAAAGACAGGCATCAAAAACCTGAAAGTCAAGTTCAATAAGGTATTTGGCTACTATTTTGAGGTGACTAATTCCTTTAAGGATCTGGTGCCGGATTATTTCATCCGTAAACAGACCCTGACAAACGCAGAGCGCTATACGACCGACCGGTTGAAAGAGCTGGAAGATATCATTCTCGGCGCCGAGGACAAGCTGGTTTCTCTGGAATATGATCTGTTCTGCCAGGTGCGCGACCAGATCGCGGGCGAGGTAAACCGGATTCAGAGTACCGCCCGTGCGATCGCGATGACGGATGTGCTGGCGTCTCTGTCGGTGGTGGCGACGCGTTACAATTACGTGAAACCTCATATCAACGAAAAGGGCATCATCCGCATCAAAAACGGACGTCATCCGGTCGTAGAGCGCATGATGGGCGGCGAGATGTTTGTCGCCAATGACACATATTTAGACAACGGAAAGAACCGGATTTCGATCATTACCGGTCCGAACATGGCTGGTAAGTCAACTTATATGCGTCAGACGGCGCTGATCACGCTGATGGCGCAGATCGGAAGCTTCGTCCCGGCGGATGAGGCGGATATCGGTCTCTGCGACCGTATTTTTACCCGTGTGGGCGCCTCGGATGATCTGGCATCCGGTCAGAGTACCTTCATGGTGGAGATGACCGAGGTTGCGAATATCCTGCGGAATGCGACGAAAAACAGCCTTCTGATTCTCGATGAGATCGGGCGCGGTACGAGTACCTTCGACGGCCTTTCGATCGCCTGGGCGGTTGTGGAGTATATTAGTAATACGAAGATTCTGGGTGCTAAGACGCTGTTTGCGACACATTACCATGAACTGACAGAGCTGGAAGGAACCTTAAGCGGCGTCAACAACTACTGTATCGCGGTCAAGGAACAGGGCGACGATATCGTCTTCCTGCGTAAAATCGTGAAGGGTGGCGCCGATAAGAGCTACGGCATCCAGGTGGCGAAGCTTGCAGGCGTTCCGGCTCCGGTCATCGATCGGGCAAAAGAACTGGTGGAAGAATTGAGCGATGCCGACATTACAGCGCGTGCGAAGGAGATTGCAGAAAATGGTCCGGGAACCCAGACGCGCAAAAAGGTGGCAAAACCGGACGAGGTAGATCTGCAGCAGATGTCGATCTTTGACACGGTCAATGAGGACGATATCATCAAGGAGATCATGGAACTGGAAGTAAACCGGATGTCTCCGCTGGATGCGCTCAATACATTAGATAAGCTGCAGGCGAAGCTGAAAAATCGGTGGATGCACCAGTAAAAAAGAGTTTAGGAAGGATGTGGAGGAGATAGATGGCTGCGATTCAGGTCTTGGATTCCAATACAATCAATCAGATTGCAGCCGGCGAGGTCATTGAACGGCCGGCGTCGGTTGTCAAGGAGCTTTTGGAGAATGCGATCGATTCGAAGGCGACGGCGATCACGGTGGAGATTCAGGGCGGCGGTCTGCAGACGATCCGGGTGACGGATAACGGAAGCGGCATTGTGCGCGAGGAGATCCCACTGGCATTTAAGCGCCATGCGACCAGCAAGATCCGGACGGCGTCGGATTTGTTTCAGGTGGCATCGTTAGGGTTCCGCGGCGAGGCGCTGGCGTCGATCGCGTCGGTGGCGAAGGTGGAACTGATCACGAAAACAAACGATTCGATCAGCGGTTCCCGTTACCGCATCGAGGGCGGCGAGGAACTGGGACTGGAGGAGGTCGGTGCGCCGGAAGGTACGACCTTTATCGCCAGAGATCTGTTCTACAATACACCGGTACGCCGGAAGTTTTTAAAGACGCCGGCGACAGAAGGGTCCCATGTGGCAGATTTAGTCGAAAAGATTGCCCTGTCGCATCCGGAAATCTCCATCCGTTTCATCAATAACAACCAGAGCCGTCTCCATACCTCTGGAAATCATAACTTAAAAGATATAATTTATGCGGTCTTTGGACGCGAGATCACGGCAAACCTGATTGAGGTGGATGCCGGAGCTGATCCGATCCGGGTAGGCGGCTTCATCGGTAAGCCGCTGATCGCGCGCGGCAACCGCACGTATGAAAATTATTTCATCAACGGACGCTATATCAAGAGCAGTATCATCGGAAAGGCGATCGAGGACGCATATAAACCGTTCATGATGCAGCACAAGTATCCATTTACGATGCTGCAATTTACGATCGATCCGTCGTATATTGACGTCAACGTCCATCCGGCGAAGATGGAGATCCGTTTCAGAGACGGCGAACAGATCTACCGGACGGTCTACCATACGATCGCGATGGCACTCGCTAACCGGGAACTGATTCCGGCGGTTTCGCTGGAGAATGAGAAGAATGCAGAGAAAGAGCTGAAGATTCCGGGGCTGGAAAAGGGAGTGCTGCCGGAGCTTCCAACCAGAAAGATGGAAAGCAGCCAGGGCAGCCGTCCGTCCTTAAAACCGGTCCGTATCCGTGAGGAACATCCGGAACCGTTTGAGACGAAACGTCTGGGAGCGTCGCAGGCAGAAATGATGTCGGTCTCGGAAGATATGCCGGGATATGGGGCTGAAAACGGCAGCGGATCAAATGTGGCTGTGTCAGGAACGGGGCGGTTCGATGAAGTGTTTGGAAGAACCGACACAACCGGCAGAGTTGAAAATGTTTCAATTAATACAGAGTCAGATCTGCCAGAGCCGGCCACGTCAGCGCCTTCCAGCGAATCCATCTCAGCTTCAGCGGGGCAAGCTGCATCTCCTGCATCTGTTTCAACGGGAACGACCCAGTCCGCCCCATCTGAAAAGCCCCGTCAGATGGATCTGTTTGAAGATAAACTCCTGACCAAACCGGCGCGTGCGAACCACCGCCTGATTGGACAGCTGTTTGACACATACTGGCTGGTGGAGTATCATGATAATCTGTACATCATTGATCAGCATGCGGCGCATGAGAAAATCCTCTATGAGCGGACGATGGCATCCCTTCAAAAGAGGGAGTACACCTCCCAGATGATCGATCCGCCGATCATTTTGAGTCTCAACAGCAGTGAGCAGCTCAAATTAGAGCAGTATATGGAACATTTTACCTCGATCGGATTTGAGATTGAGCCGTTTGGCGGCAAGGAGTACGCGGTGCGTGCCGTTCCGGCGAACCTCTTTTCCGTCGCAAAACGCGAGCTTCTGATGGAGATGATCGACGATCTGGCGGAGGGCAATGGAAGCGGAACCCCGGATCTCATCAATGAGCGTGTGGCGACGATGTCGTGTAAGGCGGCGGTCAAGGGCAATCACACATTATCATTTGCCGAAGCGGACAAGCTGATCGATGAGCTTCTGGAACTCAAAAATCCGTATGCGTGCCCACATGGACGCCCAACGATCATATCGATGAGCAAATATGAGCTGGAGAAGAAATTCAAACGGATTGTATAACCCATTAAAAGGAGAGAAAGTCTTATGGGAAATCTGGAACAAGCGGCTGAAAAAAAGCCCCTGATTGTCCTGACCGGACCGACGGCAGTCGGAAAAACGGCGCTGTCCATTCAGCTTGCCAGGCGGATCGGCGGCGAGATCATCAGCGCGGATTCGATGCAGGTGTACCGCCACATGGATATCGGTACGGCAAAGATACGCCTGGAGGAGATGGACGGTGTGCCGCACCATCTGATCGATATTTTAGAGCCGACTGAGGATTTCAATGTCGTGCGGTTTCAGGCGCTTGCCCGCGCGGCGGCGGAAGATATTTACAGCCGCGGAAAAATTCCGATCGTGGCAGGTGGAACCGGCTTTTATATTCAGGCACTGCTCAATGATATTGATTTCACCCAGATCGATGAAAATACGCAGTTTCGGGAGGAGATGGAACGCCTGGCAGCCGAACAGGGGGCGGAAGTCCTGCATGAGCGCCTGCGGGCGGTCGATCCAGAATCGGCGGAGGCGATCCACGCAAACAATGTAAAACGTGTGATCCGCGCGCTGGAATATTATGAGCAGACGGGCGAGAAGATTTCTGCCCACAATGAGGCGGAGCGGGCAAAGATTTCACCGTACCATTTCTTCTATTATGTATTAAATACCGATCGGACAGTTCTCTATGAGCGGATCGAGAAGCGGATCGATGAGATGATGGAAGAGGGACTGGTCGAGGAAGTGAGGCAGCTGCAGGCGATGGGCTGTCGCCGTGATTCAGTGGCGATGCAGGGACTTGGATATAAAGAAATTCTGGCATATTTAAATGGCGAAATGTCGTTGGAGACAGCGGTCAATATCCTGAAACGCGATACGCGCCATTTTGCGAAACGTCAGCTTACCTGGTTCCGGCGGGAACGCGACGTGCGTTTCTTATATTTGCCGGAATTTGATAATGACCGGGAACGCGTGCTGGAACATATTCTGCAGGAATTAGCGGCGGAAGCGGGTATTATGGAGTGTGATTCATAAGATGGATGGAACACTCTAAATTATAAGTTGTAAAAATCAAGAAAAGATAAAGAAACAAAAAAAGAATTATAGAATAACCGTAACTGTTCAGTAGGTCTGCGCATTTACTGCGCTGACCGTACGAAAACATGGGTCAGCAGGCAAAAATCCCATTGCCGTAGGCAATTTTTAATGGATTTTTGCGCGTGACTGTGAAGGTACTGAACAGTTACGAATAACCGACAACAGGAAAGGAAGCACCATGGAGTTAGAGAAAATGTATGGCGACCTCGGCATTTCGAAAGAAGTGCTTGAATATGGAGCCAGAATCGAAGCGGCTCTGGAAGACCGTTTCACAGAGATCGATGGCAATGCAGAGTACAATCAGTTAAAGGTAATCGCTGCGATGCAGAAAAACCGCGTCAGCGATATTCATTTTTCCGGTACAACCGGATATGGTTACAACGACCTCGGACGTGAGACGCTGGAACAGGTATATGCGGATGTATTCCACACTGAGGACGCGCTGGTGCGCCCGCAGATCGTGTGCGGAACGCACGCGCTCTACACGGCATTAGCCGGAAACCTGCGCCCGGGCGACGAGCTGCTTTCGCCGGTGGGAAAACCGTATGATACTCTGGAGGAAGTGATCGGCATCCGCGAGTCCAACGGTTCCCTGCGGGAGTACGGCATTTCATACCGTCAGGTTGACCTGCTGCCGGACGGAACCTTCGATTACGACGGCATCCGCGCGGCGATCAACGAGAAGACAAAACTGGTAACCATCCAGCGTTCCAAGGGATACGCATCCCGTCCAACCCTCTCGGCAGAGCAGATCGGTGAACTGATTGCATTTGTTAAATCCATCAAACCGGAAGTGATCTGTATGGTAGACAACTGCTATGGCGAATTCGTTGAGCGGATCGAACCGAGCGATCTCGGTGCGGACATGGTAGTCGGTTCCCTGATCAAAAACCCGGGCGGCGGACTGGCGCCGATCGGCGGCTATATCGCCGGAACCAGACAGTGCATCGAAAATGCAGCGTACCGCCTTGGTTCTCCGGGACTCGGACGGGAGGTCGGCGCCAGTCTTGGCGTCAACCAGTCCTTCTTCCAGGGACTTTTCCTGGCACCGACCGTTGTATCCGGCGCATTAAAGGGAGCTATCTTTGCGGCAAATGTCTATGAGCGCCTGGGCTTTGATGTGGTTCCGAACAGCACGGAGCCGCGCTATGATATCATTCAGGCGATCACGTTTGGAAAACCGGAGGGTGTTATTGCGTTCTGCCAGGGCATTCAGGCGGCGGCGCCGGTTGACAGCTATGTATCGCCGGAACCGTGGGATATGCCGGGGTATGATTCCCAGGTTATCATGGCAGCAGGTGCCTTTATCCAGGGATCCTCGATAGAGCTTTCCGCGGATGGTCCGATCAAACCGCCGTACAGCGTATTTTTCCAGGGCGGACTGACCTGGTACCATGCGAAGTTAGGCATTTTAATGTCCCTGCAGAAGCTTCTGGATGCAGGCATAGTAAAACCTGAGCAGCTCAAAATCGACTAGAAATGACGTTTTTTGAATGATTTTGTAATTAATTTTAAGAAAACTTTAAAAAAAAATCTGCCGGACTGTCTATACACATTCCGGCAGTTTGTGCTAAGATAATAAAGATTATAGAAAGGGACGGTATTCGGTATCATGAATCGAGCAAAAAATTTCTGGATTCTTCTGCTGCTCCTGATGACAGGGATTGTGTTAGGTGGATTTATCGGAAATATGGCATCCGGCGTCAGGGGACTGTCGTGGCTGAATTACGGACAATCCTTCGGTCTGATGGACCCGGTTGTTCTTGATTTAGGAATCCTGGTTATCACGTTTGGTCTGTCAATCCGGGTGACGATGGCGAGCATCATCGGCGTTGTCATTGCACTGATCGCATATCGTCTGATTTAATCAAAGAATCCCGCCTGGTGGGAATGGCTTTCTGTATGCAGAGGAGAGGCACGCAGGAGGACAATCAATGAAAAAAGAAACAAAGAAACCAGTAAAAAGTTCTGAACCGACCACTGGATGGCGTCTTACCATGAAAGATATCCCTGAAAAAGACCGACCCTACGAAAAATGTGAGAGGGAGGGAGTTGGGGCACTGACGGACGCCGAGCTTTTAGCGATCCTTATCCGGACCGGAAACCGGCAGGAGTCGGCACTTTCCCTGGCAACCCGGATTCTGGCGCAGGCGCAGCCACCGGGAATTTTAGGGCTTTTGCATCTGACTCTTCCAGAACTGATGGAGCAGAAAGGAATCGGCAGGGTCAAGGGAATCGAACTTTTGTGTGTGGGAGAACTGTCACAGCGGATCTGGCGCACCTTGACGCTTTCAGAAGCGCCTGCGTTTACGGCGCCGGAGGCGATCGCCGCTTTTTATATGGAGGAAATGCGTCACAAAGAGCAGGAAGAGATGCACCTGATGATCCTCAATACGAAGCAGAGGCTGATTCGGGATATCCTGCTGTTTCGGGGAACCTTCAATCACTCTCCGGCGTCTCCGAGGGAGATATTTATCGAGGCGCTGCGCTATCATGCAGCCAGCATCGTTTTAGTACATAATCATCCGAGCGGGGATCCTACCCCCAGTGCGGAGGATCGGCGGACGACCGTCCGGATTCAGGAGGCGGGCGCTATGCTGGGAATCCGGCTTTTGGATCATGTGATTATCGGCGAACAAGCCTATTTTAGTTTCAAAGAACGGGGAATACTATCATTATGAAAAACAGCAAGTATATTCTGGCAGGTATGTCAGCCTTCTGTCTTGTGCTGATTACAGCAACGTCTATCAAATCAAGCTTTCTGATGCCGCTTCGGACGGGTGTCGGTTTTGTTCTGGTACCGCTGCAGTCAGGCGTCAACGCGATCGGCACAGGTCTCTACAATGCGCTTGAAAATTTTTCCTCCCTGCGGGAGGCGCAGGAGGAGAACAAAAATCTCCAGATGCGTCTGGATCAGATGGTGGAAGAGAACAACCGCTTGCAGTCGGAGCTTTACGAGTTAGACCGTCTCAGAGAGCTGTATCAGCTTGATCAGGAATATATGCAGTATAAAAAAATAGCCGCCCGTGTCATTGCAAAGGACTCTGGAAACTGGTTTCAGGTATTCCGGATCGACAAGGGAGCGGACGATGGCATCCAGGAAGATATGAATGTCATGGCAGGCGGCGGACTGGTCGGTATTGTAACCGATGTCGGGGCAAACTATGCAACTGTCCGCGCGATCATCGATGATGACAGCAACGTCAGCGGCATGTCCCTGCGGACCGGCGATACCTGTAATGTATCCGGCAACCTGACGCTTTACCAGGATGGACGGCTGGGACTTGACCATATCAAGAAAGAGGCAGATATCCAGGAGGGCGACAAGATCGTGACCTCCAATATCAGTGATATTTTCCTGCCGGGTATTCTCATCGGTTATGCCTCCGGGCTGACGACCGATGCCAATAACGTAACCAAATCCGGTACAATCATTCCGGTTGCAGATTTTGATAACCTGCAGGAGGTACTGGTAATCACCCAGCTGAAAAATGGGGATGGAGGCGACAATAATGCGGAAGCTGCTGATTAACCTTGTCATGCTGATTCTGGCATTCACGATCCAGATCTGCGTGTTCCCACAGATCGCCTTCTTATCTTCGGCTCCGAACCTGCTGCTGATTGTGGTGTTTGTGTGCAGCTTCATTGAGGGGCGCGAGCGGGGGATGTTCTACGGGCTGGTGGCAGGTCTTTTTATGGATCTGTTTTACAGTGGACCATTTGGCTTTTATACACTGTTTTTCATCAATCTGGGGTATGTCAGTGGAATCTGCAACAAGTATTATTATGAAGACTACATCACGCTGCCGCTGCTTTTGAGCCTGGCAAGTGATTTAATCTATAACCTGTACATCTATGTATTCCGGTTCCTGATACGGAATCGTCTGAATTTTGGGCATTATCTGGTCTCCATCATTATCCCGGAGATCATATTTACCACGGTTACGACGCTTGTCGTATACCGGTTTTTCCTTTTTATCAACCGGAAACTGAAAGAATGGGAACAAAGGAGAGATTCGAACATTGTTTGATGACCTGAAAGAATATCTGCGAGAATGGTTCAAAAAAGTGATTACCTCCCGGCTTTTTGTCCTGGCGGTTGTGTTCTGCCTGATGTCGTCCGCATTGGTGATGCGGTTGTTCAACCTGCAGATCATCAAGGGCGAAGAGTATCAGGATGCATATACAGCGATGACGGAAAAAGTCATAAAGACTGCCAGCACGCGGGGTAATATCTACGATCGGAACGGCAATGTGCTGGCGTACAACGAACTGGCATACGACGTTACCATACAGGATACCGGTGCGTACAAGACGGATGCACAGTGGAACACGATGCTCTACGATCTGGTATCGATCTTGAATAAACACGGTGAGAGCGCACAGACCAGTTTAGAGCTTACGCTCGATCACGATGGAAATGTCGTGTATACCTCCGAGACACAGTCCGGACGCAAGCGATTCCTGCGCGATTATTATGGTCTTAAAAATGTGGATGAGATGGACGATTCAGATGGAAAATACCCGTCCGACATTTCAGCGCCAGATCTGCTGGAGCGGATGAAAAAGGAGTACCACTTGACACTCGGTGACGATAAGAACCGGGACGGGCGCCCGCTTGACAAAGACGGCAATCCGATCGATGTTTCGGATGAGGTGGCGCTGCAGATCGTCGGCATCCGCTACACGATGCGTTTTACCGCGTTCCAGAAGTACGAATCGACAACGATCGCGACGGATATCAGCGATGAGACCGTTGCAGACATTTTAGAGCACGCAGCCGATCTGGTGGGCGTCAATATACAGGAATCGACGATCCGTGTGTACAATGAAAGCCTCTACTTTGCGCCGATCATTGGATATACGGGAAAAGTAACGAGCGAACGTCTGGAGGAGTTAAAGGCGGTCAACGATGACTATGAGTTAAATGATGTAGTAGGCCGTACCGGCATCGAATCCTCGATGGAACTGGAATTAAAGGGTAAGAAAGGTTCCCAGACGGCATATGTAGATAACGTCGGAAGAATCCTAAGCGTGACCGGGGAAGTCGCACCGGTGGCAGGCAACGATATCTGGCTGACCCTCGATCTGAACCTTCAGAAGGGTATTTACCACATTCTGGAGAAGCAGCTGGCGGGCGTCTTGTTAAAGACGATTGTCAACCAGGATGAGAAAGATATCGCTTATATCGATTCTTCCAGTATTAAGATACCGATCAAGAAGGCATACTTCCAGCTGATCAACAACAACGTCCTCTCGATTGACAATTTTGCTTCCGAAGAGGCATCCGATGTGGAACAGCAGATTTATCAGAAGTACGAGAGCTCACGCGTGCGGATTGAACAGGAACTGCGGGGCGAACTGCAGTCTGAAAATGCAACGCCGATGAACGCGCTGTCAGAGGAAATGCAGGCATATATGCAGTATATCTATTCGTATCTTTCTTCCAGCAACAAGGCGATTGTCCAGCGTGATGCGATTGATACGTCCAGTGACATGTATCAGGCGTGGAAGAACGGTACGATCAGTCTGCGGGAATACTTATATTATGGAATTGCCAACAACTGGATCGATACGACGAAGCTGGACATCCAGAGCCGGTATTCGAATGCGGACGATGTCTTCACGGCACTGCTGGACGACTGTTTCCGCGATCTGGAACAGGATCCGGCATTCGAGAAACTGATTTATCAGTATTTAATCAATAACAATGTTGTGACCGGGCGCGAGCTCTGTATGGCGCTCTATTCCCAGAATGTGCTTGCATACGATGAGAATGAGGTCAACCTGCTGCGTGTCAGCGGGGAAGAATATGCGTACCAGTTCCTGATGAATAAGATCCGCAATATTGAGATCACACCGGCGCAGCTGGCACTTGACCCGTGTACGGCGAGCTGTGTCGTGACGAGCGCGAAGACTGGCGAGGTGCTGGCACTGGTATCTTATCCAAGCTATGACAACAACCGGATTTCGGACAGCACCTATTTTGCCCAGCTAAATGCCGATCAGTCGCTGCCGCTGCGAAACAATGCGACGCAGACACTGAAAGCACCAGGCTCCACCTTCAAGCCGATCACGGCGATTGCAGGTCTGGAAGAGGGGGCAATCACGCTTTCTGATATGATTAACTGTACCGGTATTTATGAGGAAGTCAGCAATCCGATCCGATGCTGGAAATATCCGGGCTTCCACGGACCGTTAAATGTCGTGGGAGGCATCGAAAATTCCTGTAACTATTTCTTCTCGGAGGTGGCGCACCGCCTGTCCACAGAGGCAGATGGAAGCTACAAACCGGAGAAAGGTCTGGAGACGCTGAAAAAATACGCGACCATGTTCGGTTTGGACCGGACTTCGGGCATTGAAATCTCGGAGGCGACGCCGTCTATCAGTGATACCGATCCGGAGCGTTCCAGTATGGGACAGGGTACGCACCAGTTTGCGAGCGTGCAGCTTGCCCGCTATGTGACGGCGCTTGCCAACCGCGGCACGGTCTATGATCTGAGCTTGATTGATAAGGAGACGGATTCCCAGGGTAATCTGGTCAAGGATTATTCGCCGGCTGTGGCGTCAACCCTTGATTTCCAGACAAGCACCTGGGATGCAGTCCAACAAGGTATGCGCCAGGTAGTTACCAACAGTTCGACCAAGCGTGTGTTTGATGGTCTGGACGTACACGTGGCCGGTAAGACCGGTACGGCGCAGGAGTCCCAGAAACGGGGCAACCACGCGTTCTTTATTTCGTTTGCACCGTATGAGAATCCGGAAATTTCGGTGACGGTCAGTATCCCGAATGGATATTCTTCTTCGAATGCGGCGATGGTGGCAAAACACGTATATCGTTACTTCTATGGCTATGCGAGTCTGGATGATATCCTGAATTCAGGAGCATTGGATGCGTCCAATGAACGAATCAATGGAGATTAAGAGGTGATGGAACTATGAAAAGTTCCGTAGTAATAAAGGGATGTAAGTCCGGTATGACGGTAATTCTGAATCCGGACACCCCCTTTGAACAGTTACTGGAGGATGTAGGGAAAAAGTTTAAAGAAAGTGAAAAATTCTGGGGATCCGCCCAGATGACGCTGACCCTGGAGGGGAGAGAACTGACCCCAATCGAGGAACTGCAGGTGACGGATGCGATTACCGCCAATTCCCAGATAGAGATTCTCTGTCTGCTGGATACTGACGCTAACCGCATCGCCCGCTGTGAAAAGGCGCTGACCGAGCGGCTGATGGAGCTGACTGCCCGGACGGGACAATTTTATAAGGGTAATTTATCCCGGGGCGATCTGCTGGAATCCGATGCGAGCATCGTGATCATCGGGGATGTGGAGCGCGGCGCGCGTGTCAGCGCACGGGGCAATATCGTCGTCCTCGGCACGCTGGCGGGTTCCGCCCATGCTGGGGCGGCGGGAAGTGAGGACGCGGTGATCACCGCGCTGGAGATGTCGCCGATGCACCTTCGGATTGCTGATCTGACAGCCAAAACGCGCAGCCAGGGTAAAAAGATGGGGCGCGGACCGATGATTGCATCGGTATCCGATGGAAACATTGACGTAGAATCGGTCAAAAAAAGTTTTTTAGATTATTTTCATTTTATTTAGCGTATTTAATGGATTTAAGACTGGAATTATTCTACTTTTTAGAGTAGAATAAAATGGTAAAACAGAATACAGGAGGATGTTCCTATGAGCGAAGTTATCGTTATTACTTCCGGAAAAGGAGGCGTCGGCAAAACGACAACCTCAGCGAACGTCGGCACCGGGCTTGCCATGCTTGGCAAACGGGTGGTTCTCATCGACACCGATATCGGTCTGAGAAACCTGGATGTCGTCATGGGACTGGAAAACCGGATTATTTACAATCTGGTCGATGTGATCGAGGGAAACTGCCGGATGAAGCAGGCGCTGATTCGAGACAAAAGATATCCTGACCTGTTCTTATTACCTTCCGCCCAGACGCGGGACAAGTCGTCCGTGAGTCCGGGGCAGATGATAAAATTAGTAGAAGACTTAAGAGAAGAGTTTGATTACATACTGCTTGACTGTCCCGCCGGGATTGAGCAGGGCTTTCGCAATGCGATCGCCGGGGCGGACCGGGCGCTGATTGTCACGACACCGGAGGTATCCGCGATAAGGGATGCTGACCGGATCATCGGACTTTTAGAAGCATCCGGGGTCGGGCGTATGGACCTGATCATCAACCGGATCCGGAGCGATATGGTGCGCCGGGGCGATATGATGTCGGTGGATGATGTGATGGATATTCTGTCTGTCCCTGTGATTGGCACAGTCCCGGACGATGAGGATATCGTTATATCCACGAATCAGGGCGAACCGCTGGTCGGCATGAATGGATATGCCGGGCAGGCATATTTAAACATATGCAAACGAATACTTGGAGAATCGGTACCATTTATACAGCTTGATGCGTCTCCGGGCTTCTGGTCCCGGATATCCGGCTTCCTCAAACGTGCATAGGAGGGGACGCTATGATTCTGATTGCAGAACTGTTTACGAAAAAGAATTCCGGCGAGATAGCCAGAAAGCGTTTAAAACACCTTCTGACTGCCGATCGGGCGGGCTGTTCGCCGGAACTTCTGGATCTGATTCGCGCAGATTTCCTGAGGAGCGTGTCACGTTATCTGGAGATTGATCCGGGGGATGTGACACTCCGGATTCTGAGGACATCCTCAGAACAGCCGGCGGAGGTATTCCCGGCGGTCTGTGCGTCGGTGCCGGTTCTTACTTTAAGGAGCCATTTACAGCATGATATTCGATTACCAATTTAGAAATTACAACTTTCGAGCCCTCATTTATATGATTCTGCTGAGTGTTCTCGGCATTTTGGTTGTCGGGAGCGCCAGCAATCAGGACCGTTCCTCTGTGATAAAACAGATTATCGGAGTGGTTGTATCCCTGATTATCTGTCTGGTTCTGTCTTTGATTGATTACCATCAGTATTTCCGATTTACCACGCTTATCTATGTGGTCTGTGCCGGAATGCTGGCGGCAGTTCTTTTGTTTGGACGTACCACCAAGGGCGCGACCCGCTGGCTGCGGATCGGCGGGATTCAGATCCAGCCGTCCGAGTTTGTAAAGATCGGTCTGATCCTCATCCTGGCGAATTTTCTTTCCAGAAACCGGGATAAAATCAATGAGCCAAAGACATTGGGGATGACGGCGCTTATCTGTGTCCTTCCGGTCGGCATGGTATATTTACAGCCGAACCTTTCCACCACCATCGTCATCTGCTTCATGATTCTGTGCATGATTTATGTAGCCGGTATCAGTTACAAATGGATTGCCGGTGCGGTGGCGGTTGGGGTACCTGGATTTGCGGCGCTTATCTATCTGTCGCTGCAGGGATTTATCCCGTTTCTCCAGAAATACCAGGCACAGCGTATCATGGGAAAGATTTTCCACAGCAGCAGTGAATTTACGGATCTGAACCGTCAGCAGGATAACTCCATGATGGCGATCGGCTCTGGGCAGCTGCGCGGCAAGGGACTTTTTAACAACACATTAAGCTCCGTCAAGAATGGAAATTTCCTCTCGGAGGAACAGACGGACTTTATCTTCGCTGTTATCGGAGAGGAGCTTGGGTTTGTCGGCGGCGTGGCGGTCATTGCCCTCTATGCGCTGCTGGTGTATGAGTGCCTTTGGATTGCGGCGCGCGCAAAAGACACAGCTGGACGTCTGATTGCATCGGGCATGGCGGCGCTTCTGGCGTTCCAGAGTTTTGCCAACATTGCGGTAGCCACGGGAATCTTCCCGAACACGGGTCTTCCGCTTCCTTTCATAAGCTCCGGACTTAGTTCGCTGCTCAGTATGTTTATCGGAATGGGAGTTGTTCTCAATGTTGGATTGCAACGAAATAACGTAACCGTTCAGTAAGTACATGCATGGACTGTGAAGCTGCATGGAAATTGAATTTTATGGTTATGAAAAATAGGAATCATTAAGGAGGCAGGTATAGATGTATATCGGGTTAATCGCACATGATGCGAAGAAAAAACTGATGCAGAACTTCTGTATCGCATATCGCGGCATCCTGAGCAAGCATGAACTCTATGCGACAGGAACGACAGGCCGCCTGATTGAGGAGGTTACGAATCTGACCCTCCATAAATATCTGCCGGGTCATCTGGGAGGTTCCCAGCAGCTCGGCGCACAGATCGAACACAATCAGATCGATCTGCTGATTTTCCTGCGCGATCCGTTGGCGCCGAAGCCGCATGAGCCAGATGTTAATGATGTTGTCCGCCTCTGTGATATTCACAATATCCCGATGGCGACAAACCTGGCGACGGCAGAGCTTCTCGTCAAGGCGCTTGACCGCGGCGATATGGAATGGCGGGAGATGTACAAATGAGAAAACAGACAATCGGACTTGCGGGCGCACTGATGCTTTGCGGTATTAGCATGCTGACCGGCTGTGGTGCCCGCGGTCTGGAACAGGCATATTCATTTCAAGAACGGGAAGCGCAGATGACGCCAGCGGCAGGTGCCGGGCTGGCGCCCTTTTTTGCGTCTTCTCTCTGCGTACCGGAATCTGCAGACGGCGATATTGCTCCAGATGATGCGGTGACGGCGCAGGCGGGCGCATTGTTTGATGTGACCGACTCCAGCGTTATATATGGTAAGAACATCTATGACCAGATGTACCCGGCGAGCATCACGAAGGTAATGACGGCGATCATCGCGATCGAGGAAGGCAATCTTTCCGATGCGGTGACGGCAAATGACGATGTCGTGATCCGCGAGGCAGGCGCTTCGATGGCAGGCATCAAGCCGGGCGATACCTTTACGCTGGAGCAGCTCTTATACGGACTGATGATTCCGTCCGGCAACGATGCAGCCAATGCAATTGCGGATCATATCGCCGGAAGCACGGATGCGTTTGTGGAGAAGATGAATGCGAAAGCGAAGGAACTCGGTGCGACCCACACGCATTTTGTCAATGCAAATGGTCTGCACAGCACCGACCACTATACAACGGCATATGATCTCTATCTGATTTTCAACGAGGCGCTTAAACTGCCGCTGTTTTGTGAGATCATCAACGCGCAGTCTTATACAGCTGATTATACCGATGCAAATGGAGCCGCAAAACAGCAGGTCTGGAAGGTTGGCAACTGGTATCTGAAGGGAGACCGCGAGGCACCGGAGGGAGTGACTGTCTTAGGCGGCAAAACCGGCACCACACAGGCGGCTGGCTACTGCCTGATCATGGCGAGCGATGGGGACGATGGCAAGGAATATATATCGGTTGTGCTAAAATCTGCAAATCGTCCGTCACTTTATGACAATATGACGGAAATTTTGACTAAAATTTCAAATAAGTGATTGCAATATTTATAAATTTATACTATAATTATTTATACAATAAAAGATTTTACATACAACTTAAATAAACTCAAGGAGGAGATTGTTATGGTTCAGATCATCGCAGGAGCAAAGGGAAAAGGAAAAACTAAATATTTACTCGATATGGCGAACACGGCTGTCAAAGAAGCCAAGGGTTCCGTTGTCTATCTGGATAAGAGTTCCAAACATATGTATGAGTTGAATAACCAGATTCGCCTTATCAATGTACAGGAATATCCGATTGATACCAGCGATGGATTTATCGGATTTATTTGTGGTATTATCTGCCAGGATCACGATCTGGAGCAGATGTATCTTGACAGCTTCCTGAAACTTGCCTGCCTCGAGGGAGCGGATATTGAAGAGACCTACAAGACGCTGGAGACCATCAGTGAGAAATATCATGTAAAATTCGTTTTAAGCATATCCATGAATGCAGCCGATCTTCCAGAGTGCGCGAAAGAAAGTGTTGTAGTATCTTTATAAGAGATTCAAAATGAACGAAACCGCAGCTGTCAGCGCAGGGCGGAGACAGGAGACTGTCCGATTCATCTGAAAAAGGAGAATTGGATGGTCTCTTTTTTTTCCTAATTTTCTAGTTTGGGCTCAAAACCATCTTTCCACATTTTCATTGAAATGCTTCTTTTGCAGGTACCACCTTTGGGAAAAAATAGATATGCTTTTACATTTTTTTCAAAATTATAAGTATTTCCTATCATGCATATGAAATTTTTTGTATTGGATAAAAAAATTACAAAATATACTGAAAAATAATTGTAAAATTTCGATTTATACGGTATAATGACACGTGTCGGGAGACAAAAGATTCCGATGCGTCTATTTGTGAGACAGATACAAAAGTATGCGGAAATCATTTAAAAGACAGGAAGGAAAATACTATGAATGCAGAATTTTACCAAGGGAACCGACAGCGGCTGTATGACAGCCTTCCGGATCACACCCTGCTTCTCCTGTTTTCCGGTTCTTCCATCCGAAAGACAGCCGATGAAAATTATCCGTTTTATGCCGATCGGAGTTTTCTCTATCTGACCGGCATTGGGCAGGAACACACAGTCCTGATGGCAGAGAAAGACGGAGAAGAGGTACAGGAAACACTTTACATACTTCCGCCGGATATGCTGGCAGAGCGGTGGACCGGGAAACGGTTCACACCGGAGGAGGCCAGGGCGCGATCCGGGGCCGCGCAGATCGCATCGAGCGGCGAGTGGGAAAACCGTCTGAAACTTCTGATGCGGAGCGGACGGTTTGAGCGGATTGCGATGGATCTGTACCGGCACGATCCGGAGGATGCAGATACCGAGAGTATCCGGATGGCACGGAGACTTAGAAAGTGGTACCCGGCAGCCACACTCACGGATATTTCCCGTCAGATACGCCGCCAGCGCACCATCAAGCAGCCGTGTGAGATCGAGGCGATGCGGGAGGCAGTCAAGATTACGAGGGACGGCATTCTGGCGATGATGAAGGCATCAAAGCCGGGAATGTACGAATACCAGTATAAAGCCGAATTCGACTACGCACTGGCGCAGCACGGATGCCTTGCACCGGCATTTCCGAGTATCATTTCCGCGGGAGCCAATAATTTCTGTATTCACTATTATGAGTACACAGGGCAGGCGAAGGACGGCGATATGATTCTCAACGACGTAGGCGCCCAGTACGACCACCTCTTCAATGATGTATCGCGCGGCTGGCCGTGCAACGGAAAGTTTTCCGAACGGCAGCGACTTCTTTACACATGTGCATACCGGACTTCGCAGCACATGTTCTCTATCATCCGGCCGGGAATGAAGATGGCAGACGTGGACCGGCTGGCGAGGGAATACAATTTCGAACAGCTCAAAGCGATCGGCTTATGTGACCGGTATGAGGATGTCGGCAGATATATCTGGCACGGCGGCGCCCACCATGTTGGCTGGGACACACATGATCTGGTCGATGTCGATATCGTAGAGCCGGGTATGGTTTTCTGCGTGGATATCGGCATCTACTGCGAGGAATGGGGCATCGGCTTCCGCCTCGAGGATAACTGCCTGGTAACGGAGGATAGCTGTGAGAATCTGACAGCATCCATCCCCAGAACGATAGAGGAAATAGAATCAGTGATGGGAGGAGAGTAAGCATGGAACAGTTACTTGCGTATATGCAGAAAGAGCACCTGGATGGCATGTTCATCAGCCGCCCGGTCAATGTAAAGTATGTCAGCCATTATACCGGCGAAGATTCCTGGCTTTTTATCACGGAGCAGGAAAAATTCTTTCTGACAGATCCGCGCTACACCGAGCAGGTTTCCTATGAGTGCCCGGATTACACAATTTTGAACTGGAGAGACACCTACGGTTCCATCGGAAAGGCACTTGCCTACGCGGCGGAAAAGGTTGGGGCAAAGACGATCGGCTTTGAAGCAGCCCACCTGACCGTTGAACAGTACCAGAACCTCCAGTCGGAGGTAAAAGCAGAGCTGGTACCGGCGGACGGCATCATCGAGGAGTTCCGCTCCATCAAGAGGCCGGAAGAGATTGAGTGCCTGCGTATCTCCTGTGATATTGCTTCAAGGGCATATGAAAAGATCCAGAAGGATATCCGGGTCGGCATTACCGAGAAAGAGCTGGCGGCGCGTTTAAGCCTCTATATGGTTCTGGAGGGCGCGGATACACAGCCATACGGCAATATCCTCATCTCCGGTGCGAGAACATCCCTGCTTCATGGAATTCCGTCCCAGAAGGCGATTGAATACGGCGATCTGGTCCTGATGGATTATGGATGCCAGTATCATGGTTATTTATCTGATATGACGCGTACCCTGGTAGTCGGACGCGCAACGCCGAAGCAGAAGGAAGTATACAGGATTGAGCAGCAGATGGTCGCTGCGGTGGAAGGATTCTTAAAAGATGGGGTTTCGGCATCGGATGCATATTATGAATCCACGAAGATCATCGAGGGGACCGAGTATTTTCCATATCACTACACAGGAATCGGACACGGCGTCGGCATGTTTGTCCATGAGATTCCATTTATGAGCCCTGTTTCTAAAAATATCGTGCATGCCAATAATGTCATGACCGTGGAACCGGGTATCTATATTCCAGGATGGGGCGGTATCCGCATTGAGGATCAGCTTCTCATCACGGAGACAGGCAATGAAAATCTGATCAGCGCCACCAAGGAGCTGATTGAGCTTTAATAAAAGAGGACAAGGAGGAATATTATGAGAAAAAACAAACTACTTGCACTGGGATTAGCTGCACTGATGGCAGCGAGTGTAGCGGGCTGTTCCACTCCGAGCGCTTCGGTGGATGATACGAAGGCAGCTGAATCGGGAAGTGACAGTTCCCAGAGCGCAGCAGCGGGCGAAAAGATTTTCCGTTATTCCAACACGGCGGATATCGCGACGATTGACCCTGATAAGACAAACTCCGTAGCAGACGCGACCGTCTCCTATCATATCTATGATGGTCTGTACCGTAACGTACAGGGCGAGCTTCAGCCGGCAACCGCTGAGAGCTATGAAGTCAGCGATGATGGTCTCGTATATACTTTCAAACTCCGTCAGGATACAAAGTGGAGTGATGGACAGACTGTTACGGCTAAGGATTATGAGTACGGTATGAAGCGTCTCTGCGATCCGGCAGCAGCCTGCCCTGCCAGCTATCTGGGTGCTGTTTTAAAGAACGGCGCCAAGGTCAGTGAGGGTGAACTTCCGGTGGATGAACTGGGAGTCAAGGCACTGGATGACTTTACCCTGGAGATTACGCTTGAGAATCCGGCTGATTACTTTGTCAGCATGACAAGCATGAGTGCATTCATGCCGGTACGTGAAGACCTGGTTGAGAAATATGGCAACGAGTTCGGCGGAAGCGCGGACAAACAGGTTTACAATGGACCGTTCGTTGTAACGGAGTATGCAAACGGCAAAGTGGAACTGGCAAAGAACCCGGATTATTATGACAATGAAAAGATCAGCCTGGACGGCGTTGAGATTCTGACCGTAGCCGATCAGACTACCGCTGTTTCGATGTTCGATGCAGGCGAGCTGGATCTGGCAGAGGTTCCGACCGAGCTGGCAGCGCAGTATGAAGGCAAGACACAGTCCTACTACAGCGGCGCAGATGATTATGCGGCACTGAACCACCGGAATAAATATCTGGCAAACAAGAACCTGCGTCTGGCGATGAACTATGCAGTCAACCGTGAAGAATACATTCTTCTGACCCACAATGGTTTATATCAGGCTAATCAGAGATACGTGCTTCCGCAGGTTCGCGGCGTGGACGGTGAGTACGGCACCGAGTATCCGTTAGAGGCATTCCCGCTTCAGGGTGATATGGATAAGGCAAAAGAGTATCTGGATACGGCATTATCTGAATTAGGTCTTTCCAGTGCTTCTGATATTTCCCTGAAACTGGTTGTAGCCGATTCTGACACAGCGAAGAAAGAGGCAGAGGTTGTTGCAAACCAGTGGAAGAACAACCTGGGTATCAACATAGATATCAACATGGTTCCGTACGCAACGAAAAACGCACTCCTGGTTCCGGGCAGTGATGAGTACGATATCATCATGAGCGGCTGGGCACCGGATTACTCTGACCCGTACAGCTACCTGGAGCTCTGGTACAGCACCTCCGGCTACAACTATTTAAATTACCACAGTGATGAATACGATAAGTACATCGATGCTTCCAAGACCACTTCCGGTAAAGAGCGTATGGACAACCTGTTCAATGCAGAGAAGACACTCCTGGAAGACGGCGCACTGGTAGCGCTTCAGTTAAGAGAGGTTCCGTATATGGTATCTGACCGTGTACAGAATCTGGGCGCATACTTTGTTGGACTGAATTATGACTATATGTATGTGGACATCACAAACTAATAATCCATCATCCATCCAAAATGTATTGAAAAATGTTAGAAGATGATTGAAGTACCTGCGCTTTAGGATCCGGCAGAGCAGCCGGATTTCTGAAGCGCAGTACATATCCGGTGGCTGCCTGCCGGATGAATGAGCCGTAACCGGCGGCCGGAACAACCGGATTTGGGATGTTCCCGTAGTTAAAGGAGCGTGAACCTATGAAAAAATATATACTGAAGCGGGTGGGAATATCCATTGTGACTGTGTTTGTTCTCGTATCCGTTGTATTTTTCCTGGCAAGGCTGATGCCGGGCGGACCGTTCAATGATCCGAAAATGTCAGCAACCGCAAAGGCCAATTTAAGTGCCTACTACGGATTCGATAAACCCTTACTCCAGCAGTATCTGACATATCTGAATAATCTGATTCATGGAAATTTCGGTTTTTCTACCAAATATCCGAGCCGTACCGTCAATGACCTGTTAGCAGGTGCATTTCCGTATTCGGCAGACCTTGGTATCCGCGCATTATGTTTTGCGATTTCCTTTGGTCTTGTATTTGGTATTATTTCTGCATTAAACCGTGGCAATAAAATTGATTTAATCTTTGTGATTGTAGCTGTATTTGGTACAAGTGTCCCGGATTTTATCATGGGCGCGCTGCTGCAGCATTTCTTTGCAGTCAAATGGGGGCTGTTCCCGATCGCGCAGTACAAGGGCTTCGCCTACACGATCCTGCCGTCGATCGGACTGGGATTCTACACGATGGCGTCCGTCTCGCGTATCATGCGTGCGAGTATGCTGGAGGTAGTCCAGCAGGATTATATCAAGACAGCGCGCTCGAAGGGAATTTCCAAGTTCCGTGTGACCTGGAAGCATCAGATTCGGAACGCGATCATGCCGGTTGTCACAATCCTTGGTCCGACGGTAGCAGCCGTTCTGACCGGTACATTTGTTATCGAGTCCCTGTTTGCTATCCCCGGCATGGGTAAATATTATGTTGAGAGTGTGCAGAACAACGATTACTCCCTGATCCTTGGCATGACGGCGTTTTACGGCACATTCCTGGTATTCTGTAACATGGTAGTTGATATTCTGTATGGCGTGATCGATCCGAGAGTGCGGATCGGTGGAAAGTAGGTGGCAGTATGGGTGAGATGAAAATGAAAGATGGAAATGTGCTGCCTTCTGAGAATTCCGGCGCAGCAGCGGGTACATCCGAAAACCTGACAGATGGACGCGCGATTACCCGCGACAAGTTTGAGATGGTAGGTAAAAATATTGAAAAAATGGAATCGATCTCCCGACCAAGCCTGACCTTCTGGCAGGAGGCGTGGAGACGAATCCGGACAAATAAGGCGGCATATTTCAGTCTGATTCTGTTGATTGCATATGGACTGTTAGCGATCTTTGCACCGATGTTCAGCCACTACGGATTTGACCAGCAGGATGCCTACTCGATGAGCAAGGGGATTTCAGCAGCTCATTGGCTGGGAACCGACTCTCTGGGGCGTGACCTCTGGGTACGTGTTTGGATGGGCGCGCGTGTTTCTTTGACGATCGGTCTTCTGGCAGCCCTTTTAAATACTGTAATTGGTACAGTGCTGGGCGGTTTCTGCGGCTATTATGGCGGCAAGTTTGATATGATTGTCATGCGTATCATCGATGTTATTTATGGTATTCCATCCCTGATCGTCTGTATTTTGGTTATGGTAGTATTAGGTTCCGGCGTTAAGAGCTTAATCATTGCAATGGTTATTGTTGGATGGACGGGAACCTGCCGTTTTACCAGAGGCGAAGTATACCGCTTGAAAGAGCAGGATTTCGTACTGGCAGCCCGTGTCATGGGCGAGTCGGCGTTCACAATCATCGTGCGTGAGATCATCCCGAATATCATGGGTCTTCTGATCACAAACCTGACAATGGCAATCCCGAGCGCCATCTTCCAGGAGGCGTTCTTGAGTTATATCGGTCTCGGCATTTCCCCGCCGCAGGCAAGCTGGGGTGTCCTTGCGAAAGAGGGAACCCGTATGATGACGGCAGCGCCGCATATGCTGTACGTGCCGGCATTCTTTATCTGTACAACTGTACTGGCGCTCAACCAGCTCGGAAACGGTCTGCGGGATGCATTTGACCCGAGATTGAGAGGAACGGAATAGGAGGTAGGAGACAATGGCTAAAAATATACTGGAAATCAAGAATCTGACCTTCTCGTTCCATACATACGGCGGCGTGGTAAAATCCGTCCGGGATGTCAGTTTTAATGTACGCGAAGGCGAGATTCTTGGAATTGTAGGCGAGAGCGGATGCGGCAAGAGCGTTACCTCCCAGTGCATTTTAAAGCTCAACCCGGAGCCGCCGGGATTTTTTGAGGGCGGTTCGATCAAATATAAAGGCGAGGAGATCATCACCAAGACAGACCGCGAGATGCGGAAAATCCGCGGTGTGGAGATTGGATTTATCTTTCAGGATCCGATGACCTCGTTAAACCCGACCATGACGGTTGGAAAACAGATCGAGGAGGTTTTTGTCGGACGGAAGGGGATGACCCGGGCAGAAGTCAGGGAACGGGCGCTGGAGATCCTGCGTCTGGTCGGCATTAATGAGCCGGAGCGCCGTTATAAACAGTATCCGCATGAGCTGTCCGGCGGTATGAAGCAACGTGTCATGATCGCGATCGCGCTGGTCGGCAAGCCGAGCATCATCATCGCGGATGAGCCGACGACCTCGCTGGATGTAACGATCGAGGCACAGATCCTGGATCTTCTGAAGGAACTGCGCGATAAGATGAACACCTCGATTATACTGATTACCCACGATCTCGGAGTTATCGCCAAGATGTGCGACCGCGTGCTTGTTATGTATGGCGGCAAGGTGGCTGAAAAAGGAACGGTTGATGAGATCTTCTATGAGACGGCACATCCGTACACGGCAGGTCTCATCAAATCAATCGCTACGCTGGATACCTCCAAGAATCAGAAGCTGGTGCCCATCGATGGAACTCCGCCGGATCTGTTTGCACCGCCGAAAGGATGCCCGTTTGCAGCGCGCTGTGAGTTTGCGATGAAGGTCTGTTATGAAGAACAGCCGGAATTTCACAGGCTTTCAGACGAACATACCTGTGCGTGCTGGCTGCAGCATGAGTATGCGCCGAAGGTGGATATCATGAAAGGGCTGACTGAGGCGCAGAAACAGGAAGAAGAGGAAAATGTTGCGGCTCTGCCGGAAGAGAAACGGAGGGGACACCATGGCAAAACGAATTGATAGGAGCACACCCCTGTTCCAGGTCACGGATCTCTGCCAGTATTTCAACGTCGGCAGGGGAAAAGTGCTGAAAGCAGTTGATCACGTGCATTTTACGATTTATAAAGGGGAAACGTTGGGACTGGTAGGTGAGAGCGGATGTGGCAAGTCCACGACGGGACGGTGCCTGGTAAAGCTCTATGAGCCGGCAGCAGGCACGATCACCTATAAAGGAAAAGATATTTTTAAATACACCCGTGAAGAGGAAAAAGCATTCCGCAAGAATGTGCAGATGATCTTCCAGAATCCACATTCCTCCCTGAACCCGCGTATGACGGTCAAGGATATCATCGGTTCCGGCATGAAACTGCATGGACTGGCGACGGACAAGGATGTGGATCAGAAGGTAGAGGCGATCCTGAAGCGCGTCGGTCTGAACCGCGACCATATGTCCCGTTTCCCGCATGAGTTTTCCGGCGGTCAGAAGCAGAGAATTGGTATTGCCAGGGCATTAGCGGTCGAACCGGAGTTTGTGATCTGCGACGAGCCAATCTCCGCACTGGATGTTTCAATCCAGGCGCAGGTTTTAAATATGTTAAAGGAACTGCAGGAAGAAATGGGACTGACCTATCTCTTCATCGCACATGACTTGAGCGTCGTCAAATACATTTCCGACCGTGTTATCGTTATGTATCTGGGAACGATGGTTGAATTTGCCGATTCCGAAGAGCTGTATGCACATCCGCTGCATCCGTACACGCAGGTGCTTCTGTCCTCGATTCCGGTTGCGGATCCGAGGCTGGTGCGTGAGAAGAAGCGTATCATGGTTAAGGGCGAGATTCCAAGCCCGATCAACCCGAAGGACTGCTGCCGTTTTGCCGAGAGATGTCCGTATGCGACGGAGGAGTGCAGGGCGAAGCTGCCGGAACTCCGGGAAGTGATGCCGGGGCATTTTGTGGCTTGTCATATGGTAAAGTAAATTAAATAGATTCGTGAAGGCGTCGAAGCTGACGGGGACAGGACAGCCTGGCTTCTCAGACTTATCATTGTTCGCTTGCTTTCGCTACAGATGCTCGCCTGATGCGGACTTACATCCGCCTCATTCGGACATCTGTGCTCAAAATGCGTACAATTTGATAAGCTGAAAGCCAGACCGCCCTGTCTTCGTCAGTTTCTTAGTTTTTTGGCTAATTGAGGGAGTAATTGTAGACATTGATCGCCGACTGGTGTAAAATATTAGTTAGAATTTTTTTAAAATTATGGCTGAATTTGGAAAATTTTAACGATATATAACAGAAAGGTGGATTTTCTATGCAGTACGATTTTGATACACCGATCGATCGGACCCATACTTGGTCGATCAAGCATGATTTTAAGAAAGAAAATGGGAAAGCGGATGATATTCTGCCGCTCTGGGTGGCGGATATGGATTTTCGATCGCCGGACAGCGTGGTTGAAGCGCTGAAAAAGGCAGTAGATCACGGGATTTTCGGTTACAGCCGGGCAGATGAGTCGTACTTTGATGCGGTGGTAGCGTGGTATCAGAAACGCCATCATCTGACTCTGCAGCCGGAGTGGATGACCTGCACGCCAGGTATCGTGTTTGCACTCTCGATCGCAGTGCGGGCTTTTACCCAGGAGGGCGATGCGGTGTTGATCCAGCCGCCGGTCTACCATCCATTCAGCCGGGCGATCCTCCGCAATAAGCGGACGCTCGTGGAGAATCCGCTGGTTTTAAAAGATGGACATTATGAGATGGATCTGGAAGAGTTGGAGCAGAAGGTGCTGGATGAGCATGTCAAACTGATGATTTTATGCAATCCGCACAATCCGGTTGGCCGTGTCTGGACGAGGGAAGAGCTGACCGCACTGGCTGACATCTGCCTGCGCCACCATGTATACGTGATCAGCGACGAGATCCATGGCGATTTTGTATGGCAGGGGCATGAGCAGACTCCGTATGCGTCGATTTCAGAGGAAGCATGCCTTCATTCGATGATGTGTACAGCGCCGAGCAAGACCTTCAATCTGGCTGGCATGGCGACATCAAACCTCTTTATCCCGGATCCGGAGATGCGGCGTAAATTCCGGTCGGAGCTGCTGGATGTTGGTCAGGAAAATATGAACCGTCTGGGATTGTTCGCCTGCCGTGCAGCGTATGAAGGCGGCGGGGAATGGCTGGATCAGCTTATCGGCTATCTGGCTGACAATCTGGCACTGGTGCGCGATTTCTGTAAAAACCGTGTGCCGCAGATTCAACTGGTAGAACCGGAGGGAACGTATCTGGCATGGCTGGATTGCCGTGAACTGGGGATGACGGATGATGAATTGATGGCATTCTTCTCGAATGAAGCGAAGGTATGGCTGGATCCGGGCACGCATTCGGGTGAACAGGGATCTGGATTTATGCGCTTTAATCTGGGCAGTTCGCGCAGTGTGATTGCACAGGCGCTCGATCAGATCGAGGCGGCATGGAAAAAACGGAACGCATAATGAAAAATAGCAGAACCGTAAAAATAAAACGTTCGGAGGGATTGCATGGAATTTGAAGAAGTGGAGAATATTGGACAGCGGATCAAGGAGATTCGCAAGAGTAAATCTATCACGATCCAGAAGCTGTCCCAGTTTACCGATCTGTCAGTGGGATATCTGAGCAATCTGGAGCGGAACCAGGCAAGCCCGACGCTGAACAATCTGCAGCGCATCTGCGTGGCGCTTGGTATTTCGATCCGGGATCTGCTCAGTCCTTCCGGCGAGGAGAGAACCCTGATCCGCCAGGAGGAGCAGCAGTTATATGAATATGATGAGTACAAGCTTCAAATCCGCCGTCTGGATTTTGGAAAGAAACGCGGTATTTATGAGTTTTCAACCTATGATCCAGAGACAAAAGATACACCGCCGTCCTGGGGGCTGCATCCATACGCGGAGGTCGGAGTCATTCTGGAAGGCAAGATGGAGGTCAATCTGGATGGAACGGTTTATCTCTTAGGACCGGGCGATTCGATCTATATCAAGCCGAATCTCTATCACACGATGCGGAATGCAGGCGATACTCCCTGCCGCTCCTTCTGGCATCTGCAGATTATGGATGATTCTGTATAATTGACGGGATGAATTGATCTTGAAATTTGGACAATTCACTCGTATAATAAAGGCTGTACGTTGGGCTATACAGAATATTGCAAAAGTCCATGGCCGGAGACAAATTTGCGTGGATTTTTGTCTGGTAACTGTGAAACTGCAGAAACAGCTGCCAGAGAAGTACATCGGGAAAAGGGAGGATAGGGCTGCATGGCCAAAAACAAGAAAATTGTACGCTACAGAAAGCCATTGAATATCAATGTAGGCATGATCATTTTTGCCATGATTTTCGTCTATCTTTCTTTCAGTGTCTATACATATCTCAGGCGGGATCACGTCCAGTTTTATGAGGTCGTCGAGGGAAGTATTGTAAATAATAAAGAATACAACGGAATCCTGTTTCGGGATGAGACAGTGGAAAATGCACCGCAGACCGGGTACGTCAACTATTATGTGCGCGAGGGAAAGCGGGCAGGCGCTGGGGCGCGCGTCTATTCGCTAGATGAGACCGGCGAGCTGGGGAAATTTTTGGAAGAAAATCAGTCCTCTGGGATGTCCCTGTCAGCAGAAAATCTGGCTGATTTGAAGAAACAACTCAGTTCGTTCTGCTTATCCTACAACGATCAGCACTTTGAAAGCGTTTACGACGCCAAATATTCTTTGCAGGCTTCGGTTGCAGAGTATATGAATTTCAATGCGCTGGGCGATATGGATGCACAGCTTCAGGCACAGGGTATCAATTACAAACAGATATCGGCGCCCCAGCCGGGTATTATTTCCTATGTGACCGATTCTTTTGAGGGAGTCGCGCCGGAGGAGGTGACGGCGGATTCGTTTGACCGGAGTCAATATACGCGGCAGGTGGGACGAGCTGGGGAACTGATCGAGGCGGGCACGCCGGTGTACAAGATCATCACATCGGAGAAATGGAGTATCGTGTTTCAGATGGATGACAAGGATAAAGAGCAGTTTGCCGATCAAGATACACTGACGATCGAGCCGTTGGGAAGTGATATGAAATTCCGGGGAAATTATTCGATGTTTACCGGTTCCGATGGCAATCTGTATGGACGCTTGGATCTGGACCGTTACATGATCCAGTTTGAATCCGAGCGTTTTATGACCTTCGAGATCTCCAGCGAGGAAACGCAGGGACTTAAAATTCCGGTATCATCGGTGATGGAGAAGGAATTTTATACCATTCCAGTTGATTATATGACAACGGGCGGCAACGCTACTGAAGATGAGGCTGGCTTCAATAAAGAAGTTTACGGCGAAGGCGGAAAGGCGTCGATTGAATTTGTCACGCCGGAGATTTACAGCTCGACCGATGAGTATTATTATGTCGAGAAGAGCGACGATGGGCTGTTAAAGAGCGGCGATTATCTGGTGAAGCCGGATTCAAACGAGCGCTTCCAGGTAGGACCGACGGCAAAGCTGACAGGTGCTTACAATATTAATAAGGGATACGCGGTGTTCAAGCAGGTGAAAGAACTTGCAAATAGCGGTGAATATTACATTGTAGAAAAAGGAACCAAATATGGATTATCGGTTTATGACCATATCGTGTTGGATGCCAGTACCGTATCGGATGGTCAGATCGTATATCAGTAATGATATTTCCAAAATATAGAGATAAGGAAGGTGTATCACATATGGTTCAGGAACAGTTAGAAGAAGTACGTCAGAATATACGGAACGCCTGCGAGCGGAGCGGACGGAAGGTGGAGGATGTCACGCTGATCGCGGTCAGTAAGACAAAACCGGTGCCGATGCTTCAAGAGGCATATGATGCCGGCGCCAGAGATTTCGGCGAAAACAAGGTGCAGGAGATTCTGGAGAAGGAACCGCAGCTGCCGTCTGATATCCGTTGGCATATGATTGGACATTTACAGAAAAATAAAGTCCGTCAGGTAATTGACAAGGCAGTTTTGATTCACTCCGTCGATACGGTGGGACTGGCAGAGCAGATCGAAAAAGAAGCGGTCAAACGTGATCTGGACGTTTCTATTCTTCTGGAGGTCAATGTCGCCGGAGAAGAGTCCAAATTTGGTTTTGCCCCGGAAGAAGTCGAGGAAGCGGCACGCGAAATTGCAAAGTACCCGCATGTCCACATACAGGGACTTATGACGATTGCACCATTTGTAGAGAATTCGGAAGAAAATCGTGGTGTTTTTAAAAAATTATATGAATTATATGTTGACATGAAACGGAAAAACATTGATAATGTTACTATGAATGTCCTTTCGATGGGAATGACCGGAGACTATCAGACAGCGATTGAAGAAGGTGCAACTATGGTAAGAGTCGGTACGGGCATTTTTGGAACCAGGGCAAAGATAGGAGAGAAATAGGGTTATGAGTATTCTGAACAAATTAATGGATACAATGCGTCTCACAGAGAATGATGACGATTACTTCGATGAGGAAGATTACGAAGAAGAAAAACCGGTGATTAAGAAGCGTTCTTTCGGCAAGAGGGACGAAGAGATGGATGATTACCGCCACGAGGAGGAATCTAAGCCGCGTTTTCTGCCACGTTCCTCTAACAATAAGGTAGTGCAGATGCGCCGCAGCATGGAAGTATCTCTGATCAAACCTACTTCCATGGAGGATACGAGAGAGATTTGCGATTACCTGCTGGCTGGAAAAGCTGTTGTTTTAAATATGGAAGGAATCCACATGGAGGTTGCACAGCGTATCATTGATTTTACCTGTGGCGCGACCTATTCGATGGATGGAAATCTCCAGAAGATTTCCAATTACATTTTTATTGCGACACCGTCATCGGTTGAGCTGTCCGGCGACTTTCCCGAACTCTTAGCAGACGGTTCCATGAATGTTTCCGGGATGAATCTCCACTTCTGATACTGATATACTCCCAGGTTCGCTATATATCTGAACCTGGGAGTATTTATTATACAATCGGAAATTTGTGTGATTTCTGATTGTATACAGGCTCTCTGGGCAGGAGCACACTTTATATAAGCACTTTCGAACAGGAGTAGAAACACGCGATGCTGCAGGAAAAAGAAGAACAGCTTTTAAAAAAGAGAATGATAGAACTGGCCGGACTCTGTTATCAGCGCGATATACAGGCAAGTACCGGCTTTTTGTCGTTAAATGAACAGGCGATCTTTCACTCGATCGAGAAGACGCTGCCGCCGGTGCGGACTTGCCTGACGGGCGGCTTTGAGGGCGCAGAGCGCAAACTTCTTTGTTTTCTGGCTTCGTATGACGATGAGGAGTTTGGACTTCCGATCGCCGTGTTGGAGGTCATTCCGGCAAACCTGCGCTACAGTGAGGCGCTGACGCACCGGGATTATCTCGGGGCGCTCATGAACCTGGGGATTGAGCGCAGCTGCATCGGGGATATTCTGATGAAGGAAAATGGCTGCTGCGTCTTCTGTCAGGAAAAGATGGCGGATTATCTCTGCCAGGAACTCACGATGGTGCGCCACACCTCCGTGATCTGCCGCAGGGCGGACGCGACGGAGCCGATCACACCGAAGATGGAGCGCGTGAGTGGAAGCGTTGCATCACCGCGTCTTGACAGTGTGATCGCGATGGTATTTTCATCCTCCCGCACGAAGATACTGCCGCTCATTGAGGGCGAAAAGGTATTTATTGACGGGAAACAGGTGACTTCCCCGGCGGTGCAGCTTAAAGAGGGCGAGATTGTATCTGTGCGCGGCATGGGAAAATTCCGCTTTGCCGGGAGCGGGGGATTGTCGAAAAAGGGACGTCTGTATGTTTATGCGGATAAATATGTGTAAAAAAGAAAGGACTGAAAACAAATGACAGAAGTAAAGAATGAGAAAATGAATCGCGTAACCGTTCATCTGGACGAGAAGCCGATCTATGATATTGTGATGACCGAAGATTTTTCGGCACTTCCGGGTGAAATCGAAAAACTCTCCATTTCAAACCGCCGTCTCTGCATCGTGACGGATTCGAACGTAGAAAAATTATATCTGAATGAGGTAAAAGAACTTCTGGCGCCGTGCTGCAAGACGGTAATTTCGTTCGTATTTCCGGCGGGCGAGGAGCACAAAAACCTCGACACCGTCCGGGATTTATATGAGACCTTGATTTTGAACCATTTTGACCGCAACGATATGCTGGCAGCACTCGGCGGCGGAGTTGTGGGCGATCTCTGCGGATTCGCGGCGGCGACCTATCTGCGCGGCGTTGCCTTCATGCAGATTCCGACGACGCTTCTTTCCCAGGTGGACAGCAGCATTGGCGGCAAGACGGGCGTTGATTTTGACGCGTACAAAAATATGGTTGGCGCGTTTCATATGCCGAAGCTGGTATTTACCAATATCAATACGCTTCAGACGCTTCCGGACAACCAGTTTTCCGCCGGTATGGGCGAGGTTATCAAACATGGTCTGATCAAGGATGCGGCATATTATGAGTGGCTGCTTGAAAATGCGGCAGATATCTGGGCGAGAAAGCCGGAGGCACTCCGCAAGACAGTGACCTGGAGCAATGAGATCAAGCGTGCTGTGGTAGAGAAGGATCCGACCGAAAAAGGCGACCGTATGCTCTTAAACTTTGGTCATACGCTGGGACACGCGATCGAGAAGCTGAAAAACTTTGAACTTCTGCACGGTGAATGCGTGGCACTCGGCGCGCTGGCAGCGATGAAGCTGTCGGAAAACCGCGGCATGATCAAACCGGAGGAAACAAACCGCTTCAAAGAAGCACTGGGAGAATTCCATATCGGTACGCAGGTATCCGGGCTTGAGAAAGATGCGATTGTGGCGGCCTCCAAGAGCGACAAGAAGATGGATTCCGGCATCATCAAATTTATTCTCCTTCATTCCATCGGCGACGCCTACGTGGATCGTACAGTAACCGAGGACGAGATGAAACAGGCACTCGATCAGGTGCTGGTATAATAGCAGGAAAGGAATCAGGTGCATGAACACGAAATTACGACAGTTCTTTATCTTTTTTATCGGGCTGGGAGTCAGCATCGGACTGGATCAGTTTACAAAACATCTGGCAGTTGTCCATCTGAAAGGGCAGAAGCCATTTGTGCTCATTAAGGGTGTGTTTGAATTTTATTATTCTGAAAACCGCGGCGCTGCTTTTGGAATGCTGCAGGGACGGCAGGGATTCTTCTTCCTGATTGCAGCGGCAGTCATTCTGGCAGTGTTGTGGGCGGTTTACCGGATGCCGGCAGGGAAACGGTATCTGCCGCTGATGTGCAGCTTGTTTCTGCTCGTATCAGGCGCAGTTGGCAATATGATCGACCGTCTGACACAGAAATATGTGGTGGATTTCCTGTATTTTAAGCTGATTGATTTCCCGATTTTTAATGTGGCAGACTGCTATGTGGTGATCGCGACTTTCTCGCTGATCCTTCTGTTTTTCTTCTTCTATTCGGATGAGGAACTGGAATTTCTTTCTTTTAAAGGTGCGAAAAAGGAGTCGGGGCGATGATGCAGGAATATCTGGTTCCAGAAGAGGCGGCTGGAACCCGCATCGATAAATTTCTGGCGGACGCCTGCCCGGATCTGTCCCGTTCCTTTTTGCAGAAACTTCTGAAAGAGAGTAGCGTTACAGCAGACGGAAAAGCGGTTAAAAGCAGTTTCAAGGTAAATGGCGGGGAAACGATCGCCTTTGAAGTTCCAAAACCGCAGGAGGCGGCGATCGAGGCGGAAAATATCCCGTTGGACATTTTGTATGAAGATTCGGATATAATTTTAGTCAATAAGCCGAAGGGGATGGTTGTCCATCCGGCGGCAGGGCATTATACGGGGACTCTGGTCAATGCGCTGATGTACCATTGCAAGGATCAGCTCTCCGGCATCAACGGAGTCATGCGCCCTGGGATCGTCCATCGGATCGATATGAACACGACCGGTGTGCTGGTGGTGTGCAAGAATGATTTCGCCCACAATTCACTTGCAGAACAGCTCAAGGTGCATTCGATTACCCGCGTGTATTATGCCATCGTATTTGGCAATCTGCGCGAGGATGAGGGCACTGTCCATGCACCGATCGGGCGTCATCCGACGGATCGCAAGAAAATGAGCATCCACTCCAAACAGGGGCGCGATGCGATCACGCATTACCGCGTACTGGAACGCTTCGGGGCGTATACATTTATCGAGTGCCGCCTGGAGACGGGACGCACACACCAGATCCGCGTCCATATGGCAAGCATCGGTCATCCGCTTCTGGGCGATGAGGTGTACGGTCCGGCGCGGCAGCCATTTTCACTGGAAGGGCAGACCCTGCATGCGGGAGTCTTAGGCTTTATCCATCCGCGGACTGGGGAGTATGTGGAGTTTTCTGCGCCGCTGCCAGCGTATTTTGAAGAACTGCTGGAGAAGCTGCGGAAAAAAGCTGGAAAGTAAAAGTAACGTGAATAGTAAGATCGTTCTAATTCGTATACACATTCTTTTCAGATAGTTTATTTCTGTGTCGCTAAGAAATACCTTTTATTCCGAAAAAATGATGACTTTTCAGATAGCTTGTGTTATAATAAAGGCAGAACTTGAAAGGAGTTGAGGGAGACATGAAAAAAAATTTAGTAATTACAATCGGTCGCGAATGCGGCAGCTCCGGAAGAGCGATTGGACGAAAACTGGCGGAATCATTGGGAATCAAGTGCTATGATAAAGAGCTTCTTGCACTGGCAGCGAAGAACAGCGGTCTCTGTGAAGAGCTTTTTAAGACGCATGATGAGAAACCAACCAACAGCTTCTTATATTCACTGGTAATGGACACCTATTCGATGGGTTATAATACATCGGCTTATATGGATATGCCGATCAACCACAAGATTTTCCTGGCACAGTTTGACACGATTAAGAAACTGGCAGATGAAGAATCCTGTGTCATTGTAGGACGGTGTGCGGACTATGCGCTGGCAGATTATCCGAACGTAGTGTCTGTTTTCATCTGTGCAGATGAGGAAGTGAAGATTCAGGAATTGATGAAACGTCACAATATTACCCGCGATAAGGCAAAAGATGTGATGATCAAGACCGATAAGCAGCGTTCTGGTTATTATAACTATTATTCCAGCAAACGCTGGGGCAGCTCCAAGAGCTATAACCTCTGCATCAACAGCAGTGTCGTAGGCATCGACGGTGCCGTAGAAATTATTAAGGAATTCGCCAAAAAGAAACAAGAATTTCTTAAGATAAACGAGAACGCATAAAAGTATAATTAAAACCGGTGTGTTTGAATTTCTGGTGAAGAATCAGAAAGGACGCATCGGTTTTTTGCGCCTGGATGTTTTGAAGATGAGATTGCGTTGGGGTATAAAAACAAAATAGTTACTTAAGATTTTGAATGTAGATACATGAAGAAAATGATGATGAAAGAAAGACATTCTTATATAATCCGAACGGCGCTCATGGCGGCATCGGGTATTTTATTGTGCGGGATTGCCGAAGCAGTGCGCCCGGAGGTGGATTTATCAGTCGATGTGCCTGCTGATAAAGTTGTGATTGCAGATGGAATTTTAGACCAGGAGACACAAAATGATACAGACGAATCCTTCTGCGACCGTCTGATGAAGAAAATGATACACCCGATTCACATGGCATCCCGATTTTTAAATGGTCTGGGAGCAGACTCGGAAGAATATATTCCGTCGGAAACGGAGTATAACCTGATGGCGCTCCGGACGGAAGAGAGCGCTGTTGATCTGTCTGATCCATTGGCGGCATTTGAGTCTCTTCCATGGTATAAACTTGCAAAACGATTCCGGAGTATGGGGACAGAAGATACCTGGGGCGCGAAGATGTACGAAGCGCTTGGAACGCGGGATGCACAGTGGATATCGGAGATCTACGGGTGGATCCAGACAACACCGCTTACGGCTTCCCAGAAAATGGGGCTGCCAGCTGCACAGGTACTCGGCAGCTATGATCCCTCCAATCCAGAGCATAACGCGCAGGACCCGGCGAGCTGGGTAGTTCCAACTTGGAAAAATATCCGTTTCCAGATATGCGACGGAGACGGAAAGCCGACGTCCCTGGCATCCAATGCGACCGATATTTTGTCCATGGCAAATGTATATACATACAGCCTGGACTGGAAAAATACAGACCTGTTCAATACCTATATCAATCAGCTCTGGACCAGTTCCCACCAGTACCACGTGAGCATTAGCAATGTGTATTACTGTGAGGGCTGTACAGAACTGCCGGACGAGCCGGCAACAGAGGAAACAGCAGATGACGATGTGGAGAGCGGCAGTGCAGCAGGAGAGGCATCCTCGGAGGCTTTAGATGCCCCGGGCGCAGGAGACAGTCAGACAGCGGCAGAAGAGCCGTTAACGGAGAGCGAGGCGGCATCCACAGCAAATAATTATGTCAAACCGGCACAGGGACCGGGGGCTTCCACACAGGAGCAGGCAGCCGAATCAAAAGCGGCTGCGTCCCCGTCAGAGGCGACGTTCAGTGCGGAGAGCGCTGCGGCAGTTACATTAAATGAAAACGGAAAATATTGCCCGGGACATGTTGATCTGACCATTACCGTTAAGACAACCGGTCTGAAAGAGAAGCATAATCTGTTTGCACTCGATGGAACGGGAAATCAGGCTGTCGGGAACTGGCAGGGTTGGACGGAAGAAAAACAGACAGCCGCCCAGACACTCGCTGCTCAGGATTGGCAGGAAATGTACGGTCTTGCCAGTTCAGAGTTTGCACTCGGGAATCCGCTGACACCGGCAGAAATTGCGTCTTACCTGGATTTACTTCCAGAGGATTTATCACCGGAGCGGCGTGCCGTTATCACATGCGCGCTCAATTCCGTTGGCAAGATTCCATATTATTATGGAGGAAAACCGAGTACAGCAGGACTTTCCGGCAATCATTTTGCCAGCGTGACAAGCCCGGATTACAAGGGACGGATTTTGTCAGGGCTTGACTGTTCTGGATGGGTCAACTGGGTATACTGGACCGCGCTTGGCAATAGAATGGGTGCCGCCAGCACCTACGAGATTGTGCGGACAGGACGGGCGATCAACAGCGCAGAGCTTCAGCCGGGCGACTTGCTTGTCCAGCTTGGCGGTAATTCGCACGTTGTAATGTTTTTAGGCTGGAACGCAGACGGAACCATACTGGGCGTACATGAATCCGGCAGTGCAAGCAATGTAACGGTCGGAAAGGTCCATACGGTCTGGCCGTATTACCGGGCGTTTTTGGATTAAGAAGTGAATAAAGAATAAAATGAATATGAATTAGTCATAAGGGATTTTGAGCTGGATGGATGTTGCCTTTGTTTTTTGCTGGAGTGTTTGCTGGTAAATGGCAAAGGCGGCATCCATCCATTTTGTGTTTAGGTTTGTTTTTATGCTGAAATACGATATTGAATAATTCGTAAAATGATTTATTTACAAATAAAGGGAAACATGGTATGATAGGGAGATGGAAAAAACTATTCGTGAAAGCCTACTTTATCGAATAGTTGAAAAAGAAAAATACGGTATATTAGGCAAACTGTTTTTAGTCTGCTTAATATACCGTATTTGATATTTATAGGATGCATTTCATCCTCTTAACGAACTGTCATAAAGAAAATGACTCCCGCCATAGCTACACAAGCAATTCCCCATTTTAGGAAACGCCATAGGGGGATTAATATGTCACCCAGCACTATAACTCCGGGAAGTCTCTGCCCGCCGCCTGGTAATTCCTTTTTGTCCTCTGGGACTGGTGGCAATCCCAGAGGTGTTTCTTCGTAGAATACAGGCTTCTTGTTTCTTCCTGGTTTAACGTGAATAATCATATCATTTCCCCCTTGTGCGTCTTATTGCTCCATGTCTTGTGCTATCAAGTCTTTGATATATCCGCTTAATTTCTTATATCCTTTAGATTCCATGTGTTCTAGTATTGCTGGATAGTCTTCTTCACGAATATAGACTTTGACGGTTTTGTACGTTTCTTTGTTGTATTCTCTAATATAACTGTTTTTATTCATTATATAGTCCTATATACAAAACCTACATATATAGCTCTATATTTTTGGTATATATGCCTATATACATATAGCCCTATATATGCTATTATATAGTTACAAGATAAATAAAGATTTCTTACACAGTAGCAACAAGAACGAATTTTCCGTAGTAGTGAGAACTGTGCAAGATACCATCTTTATTTTATCAGAAAAAGGCTTAAATGCCAAGTGTCAGCGATAGTTATTAGCCGCGCTTCTATAGGCGGTGTGATGATCGGGCGGGTCGATGTAAACTCCCTGCCCGGCTCTTTGAAAACAGAATAACCTCATGAAAGGAGAAAAGGAAATATGAGTAAATTGGTGGGTTTCCGTCGCTTCTCTTCTAAGAAGAACGGCAGAGATTATTGCGTTGCGGAGGTTGTCTCTCCATTCAGTCAGCGCGAACTTGCAAACGGCTGTTGCGGTCAGAAAACCGAACAAATTTTCATGCCGGAGGAACAGTATAATTTGCTGAAAGAATCCGATCTCGGGAAAGAAATTCAGCTTGATTATGAGCTTTCCGGCGGTCGCGCTTATTTAGTCAATGTGACTGTTAAGCATTAATGGATGCTGTGGCAGTTAAAGACTTTACTGGTTTTCTGCTTGCTAAAGTGGCAAGCGATGAGGACACAGAGAGTTTCGAAGAATGGGCGGCGGATGATGAGAACACAGAGGACTCTGAGCCGTATGCTGAAATTGGTTACTCGGAACAAGTAGAGAACGTTAGTTCTTTACTTACGATTGACATATTTACACAAGGAATCATAGCGGGGCTTGTAATGGGCTTGATTCTGTGGAGGAAATTCCAATGAATTTGAATGAAGTAGTTGAATTGTATGCGGTCGGTGTCGGCTGTGGTATTCTGCTTTCGCTTCTCCCCTTTGTGGTCGGCTCGGTTGCCGGACTCGCTTTTGATATTATGAAGAAAGGGGGATTCTAAAATGGAAGCTGTTACTACTGCATTAACTACGGGAGTTACTTCTATTGCCACTGAGGCTATGAGCGCGGTCGGCTCTGTTGTTCCGGCGGCTCTTCCGATTGCTGGCGCTGTTATCGTTGTTGGTATCGGTCTGCGTGTATTCAGAAAGGTAACTGGTAGATAGTGCTATCTTCTTTTATGGGGCGGTTTTATACCGCTCCTTTTTTAATGGAAAGGGGGAACTTATGTTCAAAAGGTATAAAGCCGCTAAGCGTGTTCTTGCTCTTCTACTCTGCGGCTGTTTGGTCTTCGGGTCAGTCAATCAAGCTAGATTCAAGTCCTATGCAGTCGTTACGGAAATTATAGCCGGAAGTGTCGCAATCGCGGGCGGTCTGGCGATCGGCTATTTGCTCCATATGCTCGGTGTTACGGCGGTGGATAAAGCAGTTTATAAGAGTAAAGAAACGGTCATTGACTGGGCAAACGAACAAGTTGCAAAGTATAAGAAATGGAACGCGGCGAACAAGGATGCTTATAAATCGGATGATTTAGATAAGGAGTTTGGCGCTTGGACTACGAAATTAAAACAGGGAACGCTTGATAAATCATCCGCGATATGGAAAGATTTTAGAAGTTGGGTATCATCTTCCGTTTATAAACCTTCTTTTTCTGGTTATGGACCTGACAATCCTTTTGTAGGGTCGTATGGCAGTATTTCTTTAATATCTCGCCCTTATACGTTTCATGATAAGGTAATTAGCGTTACGGGATGTAAAAATTATTTTGTTGCTGTGTTGAAAATTGATAGTTCTCCTAAGGATAGGGTAATTGCTGTTTCTGATAGTCCCGGAACGGTATTTGTTGATGGTGAAATCAAAGAACTTGAATATAATGAAGTCCATTTGTCAAAGGACGGGAGAAATTTTGATTATCCTGTTTATATGGCTTCATGTTTTGATCCCAAATTTCTGAATGAAAAAAGGTGGTTTGTGGATAGTAGTATGCCTAACTATTTAGGTGAGGATAGGTGGGGATATTCAAAAACGTGTGCGACTACGTTGTATGAGTTAGTTAAAGCTGGGGCTTTTTCCTCTTCAAAAGATAAATCTTATGGCTATACGGGCGGAATATCTGATGTATACAATAAATCCAATGTTCTCGATAACGTCGATATAGTCGGCGGTGTAGATGCTCCGACTGCTGTCGGTGCTGTCTCTGTCCCGATTGCCTGGCCTGTGAACGAGGATACTCTTGTTGATACGTTGGGCGGTGTGCGGGATGGTTCTGTTCCTTGGGACAAAACACTCTCGAATGTGGGTACTGCCGCTGTTGACGTGGCAGGCGGCAAAACTTACGTAATTGGAAATGAGGGTGTAACAACGAAAGAATATGTTTATGCGAAAGACAAAGCGGACGCAAAGGACGAAGAAATCACGGTACCAGATGTGGTTGCGCCGTCTGCGAACCTTGGCGCTTATACGATAGCCGGACTCGAGAAGTTGTTTCCGTTCTGCCTGCCGTTTGACTTGATAGACTTCATCAAAGTTCTGGATGCTCCAGCAGAAGCGCCTAAATTCACGATACCGTTTAAATACCCGACGCGCAGCGGAACGGCAACGTATGATATTGTTATAGATTTATCAAGTTTTAATTCGGTTGCTGAACTGCTCCGTGATATGGAATGTTTAGCGTTTATCGTTGGATTGATAATGATAACGCGTTCAAGAATGATAAGGGGGTAAATGTATGCTTTCATGGTTCTATGAGTTAATTACAGCTTTCGCTTCGGTTCTTTCTAGCGTTCTTCCTACGTCTCCATTTCAGCAATATATTAGGGCTTTTGGGAATCTTCCGTACCTTGGTATTTTGAACTGGTTCATTCCAGTTGGGGCACTTGTTAAAATTGGCGCGGCTTGGCTTGGGGCGATCGCTCTCTTCTATCTCTATTCTATCGCCATGCGCTGGGTTAAAGTGATTGGAGATTAGCATATATGATATATTTGTATTCAGGTACTCCGGGAAGTGGCAAATCATTGCACGTTGCCCGCGTGATTAGGAACACTCTTCTACTAGACAAACCCGTACTTGCTAATATTCCCATCAATACAGACCGGATTCGGCATTCGGAGCGCTTCATATACGTTCCGGATGCACGGCTTCGTCCGTCTGCACTGGTGGAATACAGCCAGAAGCATTTTGAAGGGAAAACGGTCAAGGAGGGGGAAATTCTGTTGATTATCGACGAAGCGCAACGGTTGTTTAATGCCCGCGATTGGTCGAAGTCTGACCGTGCCGCATGGAATGAGTTTTTCCAGCTTCATAGGCATTTCGGATATGATATAATTCTGGTTGCGCAGTTTGATAGGATGCTCGATAGACAAGTCCGTTCTGTTATCGAGTATGAACAGATACATAGAAAGGTGTCAAATTACGGTTGGCGCGGCTGGCTTCTCTGTGCGTTGATGGTCGCTCCTGCCCTCTTCGTCTCGGTCAAAATGTGGTACCCGATGCGGGAACGTGTAGGAAGTGAGTTCTTCCGCTATTCGAAACGGTTGGGACGTATGTATGACACGTTTATGACATTCCCATCGGTTGAGGATTCCGAGGCAAGCGGGGTATCCGTCTAGGAGGGCGGGGCTGGGGGGTCCCTGCCCGCCTGGGCGGATGCCCGCTGCACTCTCTTCTATCGGTTCAGCGTGGCGGCTGTCAAGGGGCGCGGAGCGTACACTTTACCCCTTTACAGTCGCAAATTATAGCTTGCCTATAGTCCCACTATATCGGCGGGGTGTCCGGGCGGGCGCAGTCTGTTCGGACGCCCTTAATTGCTCATTGATTCCGTGGCGGTCGGGAGAATCTCGGCGGTCGCTCTCCTGCGGCTGGGTATAAGGTTTGGGGTTAGTATTACCCCAAACCTTTGTAACAATCCCCACAAACCCTTATAAATCAAGGCTTTCCAGTATGTTACATTAATTTGTAACATTTGTAACATGTAACAAAATGAAACGGGGGCGGTAAAGATGGCTGAAAAGGACACAATGACAAGGAAATGGCAGATAACAATTAACAACCCCAAGGACAAGGGAATGACACACGAATACATAGCGCAAAAGGTCGGGGAAATGAAAAATGTGATTTACTGGTGTATGGCGGATGAGATTGGCGAAGAGGGAACATATCACACGCATATCTATCTGGCTGGAAAAAATGGTATTCGCTTTAGCACGATAAAGAAACGCTTTGACGGCGGTCATTTTGAAATGGCAAAGGGGACAAGCCAGCAGAACAAGGAATATGTCAGCAAGACGGGAAAGTGGTTGAATGATAGGAAACATGAAACCTGTGTAGATGGTACGTTTGAAGAGTTCGGAGAATGCCCGGTTGAGCGTCAAGGATGCCGGAACGACCTAACAGATCTCTATGCAATGATAAAGGACGGAATGAGTAACTATGAAATCATGGAACAGAATCCAGCATTTATGCTGAATCTGGATAAGATAGAGAGGGCTAGGCAAGTAGTTAATGAAGAAAGATATAAACATGAATTCAGAAAACTAGACGTAACATACATTTACGGAACTACGGGCGCAGGCAAGACGCGGTCAGTAATGGAACGGTATGGTTATGAATCAGTATTTCGGGTAACGGACTACTTACATCCGTTTGATAACTATAAGGGTCAAGACGTGATTATTTTTGAAGAGTTTCGCTCAAGTGTTCGGATTGGGGATATGCTGAACTTCTTAGACGGTTATCCGCTTGAGTTACCTTGCCGCTATGCGAACAAAGTCGCTTGCTATACGAAAGTGTATGTTATCACGAATATTCCGTTGACGGAACAATATACGCAGCTTCAGCGGGAACAGCCGGAAACATGGTGCGCTCTCCTGCGTCGCTTTCATCATGTGATTCATTATACCTCGCATGACATTTTGAAGCACAATATTCACTTTGTTGGCGATGGTTTTGTAGAACTGCTTGATGATGAGAATCAGCCATTCGATAAGGTTCAAATCTCTTCTATTGCTGGATAGAGAAAATCGTGTTAGAATGATAAACGCTAGAAACTATTCGTAAAAGTAAACTAAAATGTAATAGTTGAATAAATTCCAACTAGTTCGATAAAGTAAACTTTCACGGAACAGTTCCGAAACCCGCGCGCTCCCTTAGGCGGAAAATGAATGGTCGCGCGCCGGAACTGCCGCTTCGTCTCCGCCTACTCTTTCGTGAAAGTGGGACTTTATCGAATAGTTTGAAATGCAAATATGTGTATGCACTTAATCTGTTTGCTAAACTATTCATTCGTTATATTTGAAAGGATGTTCTCATGAAACTTCAACGTCTTCTAAGTTTAACCCGCCAGGCGGTTGATGACTATCGTCTGATTCAATCCGGCGATAAAATAGCTATCGGTATTTCTGGCGGTAAAGACAGCCTGACACTTTTATATGCTTTACAGGGGCTTCGTCGGTTTTACCCGGAACCATTTGAACTTTGTGCTATTACAGTTGATCTGGGCTTTCAGGCACTTTCTCCGGAGGTTTCGAACCGGTTGTCGCCGACGCTTTCATCGGATGCGGCTGCATTTGATTTAAAACCGGTTCAGGAGCTTTGTGATGAATTAAACGTGCCCTACACGGTCGTTCCGACGGAAATCGGCAAGATTCTCTTTGAAACCCGTCAGGAATCCAATCCATGTGCGCTCTGTGCCAAGATGCGAAAAGGCGCTTTAAATGAAGCGGCTCTGAAACTTGGTTGCAATAAAATCGCCTATGCACATCACCGCGACGACCTGATCGAAACCATGCTTTTATCCCTGATTTATGAGGGACGTTTCTATTCCTTCTCGCCGAAAACCCATCTGGACAAAACGGGATTGACTCTGATCCGCCCGCTGATGTATGTCCAGGAAGCTGATGTGATCGGATTTAAAAACAAATACCATCTTCCAGTCTGTAAAAATCCATGTCCCGTAGATGGAAAAACAAAACGCGAGTATGTGAAGCAATTAACAAAGAAACTCAACCATGATTCACCGGGGGTAAAAGATCGCTTTTTCCATGCGATTATTGATGGAAACAATCCCGGATGGCCGGAACGGACCGATCGCCACCTGAAAAATTTAATACGTTCGGACCTTTCATCATCACCAAAGGAGGAATTGTGATATGGCTGCACTCTCCTACCACGAACAGGAAGACATCGAAAATACAAAACGAATCCGAGGCATTCTGAAAGAGCTGCCACCGTTCTGTACCGATTTCTTCCGCGGTATTGAACCACGTACATCGGCGCGCACCCGGCTTGCGTATGCCTATGATTTAAAGACATTTTTTGATTTCCTGAAACAAGCAAATCCAGAGCTTAAATCAAAGAAGCTGCGCGATTTGCCGCTCTCTCTTCTGGATGAAATCAAATTGATGGATCTGGAAGAATATATGGAGTATCTGAAATGTTATTCGACCGAAAAACGTGAGGATCTGATGAATACAGAGCGGGGTATCATGCGGAAAGTCTCGACGGTTAAGAGCTTTTACAACTACTTTTACCGGACCGAGCGGATTCAGAATAACCCCGCTTCTCTTCTGCAGCTTCCCAAGATTCATGAAAAAGAAATTATACGCCTCGATGTTGACGAGGTGGCGCGTTTCCTGGATGAGGTTGAGGATGGAGAATGTCTGACTGAAAAACAGAAAGCCTACCATGCAAAGACCAAGCTGCGAGATCTGGCGATGATGACGCTTCTGCTTGGTACGGGGCTTCGTGTATCAGAATGTGTCGGACTGAATATCAACGATGTTGATTTCCGAAACGGTGGTCTTAGGATTCATCGAAAAGGCGGAAAGGAAGTCATCGTATATTTTGGTGCCGAGGTAGAATATGCGCTTCAGGACTATCTTAGCGAGCGTGAACATATTGTCCCAGAGGAAGGCAGCGAAGAAGCACTCTTCCTCTCCATGCAGCGTAAGCGCATTAACGTACGCAGCGTGGAAAAAATGGTCAAAAAATACGCACAGCTCGTCACACCGCTAAAAAAGATCACGCCACATAAACTCCGCAGCACCTACGGCACGAATCTGTACCGTGAAACCGGCGATATTTACCTCGTCGCGGATGTTTTGGGACACAGTGATGTCAATACGACGAAGAAGCATTATGCGGCGCTGGAGGATGAACGGCGGCGAAGCGCAAGGAATAAGGTGCAGCTGAGAGAAAAAGAGTAAAGGGCAAAAAAGGCAAAAAGTAAAAAAAATTTTTAGGTAAAAAGGGCTAATTTCGTACTTTATTTCCGTGTAAAGTGAAAATAGTATTTTGCTAAAATAAAGTTCAAAATTCATATTTGCCAAGTAAAAACCGATGACCTCGACTGCTTATAGTCTATGCCATCGGTTTTCCTAGTTCAAGCACTCGCACTCTGCTTCATCTGTGTCTCAATAACTTCGTCTAAGTTGGCTGCTGTAGTTTGTTCACTCATAGCCTTCTGCCTCTAATAATAAACACTGCAAAGGTTTAAAATATCCTGCAACAGATCATACTCCATCTTTGCCTTATCATTCATTTGATAATTTATCAGAGCCTTTTGCGAGTACATCGCATCTACGCTTTGCGTTTTCGTTGAAAATTCCATCAAAGTATCCGGGCCAATGCCCAAACTGGTAAAAATTTTATTCAAATGCTTATCGAATGAGCTTTTACTATCTATCTCGCCATTTAAAATTTTATCTAAAGTAGGTCGAGAAATTTCTGTCTTTTTGCAGAACGATACCTTAGAGAATCCATTGCCACTGATGTAGTCCTTTAATTTTATTCCTGTCAGTTTTCTCATTTCAAAAAGTTCATCAAAACGCACTCTCTATCTCTCATTTCGTAAACGTTCCATAGCAAGTACCTTGCCAGCCCAAAGTGCTGCAACATGGTTTTGCAAGCAATAATCCGCAACGTTCGCTCCTCCAGTATTCACCTGTAATCTCCATACCGCCATCTTCTCATCTCCCCGCTTTCTTCTTTAGTGCTTATTCACCTTCCGCTTCGGGAACCATCCTTTTGCCACTCTTTTTTCCTGTTCTTTCAGTTCCTTAATGCTCCAAAAGCAACTGACGCCCAAAACACCCAGGGAAACTGACCAAAGTATTTCCTGCATTCTTACGGATAGAATCATACACAAAATGCCCACCAGCAAAAATACCGGCCAACAGCGGCTTCCAAAGTAATACTCCGCATATATAACAATAGGATGGAACAATCCAATCAGAAAAAAGGTAAGCACACCAATCAATATCCCACTAAAATTCATCATAACTCCTTGTCCTTTTCCTTATACAAACAGCACATTATCGCAGACCGGCGCAACTTATCTTCTGCGTGCAACAGTCGCCCTCAACAGCATATCCAATATGCGCAAAGAAGAAGTATTGCAATATAGAACTACAACCTTCCTCTTCCATATTTTTTAAATATCTGACACATTTTTACGGATTGCATTTTTTACACGGATCATAACCTGCAGCAATCAGCGCATCCCTACTCTCTGATGAGGATTTTTTATTGCTCTCCTTCATCTGTTTGACCGATGAACAGGACGGCCGATGAAATTTCTTTGTATTGGTATTGAGGATATAGGATTCCGTGTTGGTCTGCTGAGAAGCTGCCTGCGTAACAGCCTGTGTGGCCTGCTCTGTTTCTGCCGTCTTGTTTGTTCCAGAAGCCGAGCTGTCCCCCGTCGCATAATTGATGTTAAAGGTCACTTTACCCATTTTGAGGGATGTAAAGTGACCTTCTCTTAGTCAAATATAATGCCGTTCCTTTCTTCGCAAACCTTTACAGAAAGTACAAGCATCCATGTTTCGTTTTTGATAAAGAATCCGTTGCTTTGGTGAGCACTTATAATCGTGTGCACACACTGGGCATGTCCAACAAACAGGTGTTATGCAATTATCCAAAATCTGATCAGGATCACATAACAAATAGTTATCCAAATGGTTCCACTCATTCATTAAATCCGGATGCAATACGGCAAAGGAATTAACACCCGGAAGAACTTCTTTCATTGAACAATACACACAATCCACGTTTCCCGTTGCCATATCTCGAATAGAACTTATATATTCGCCACCACAATCAGGGCATTTCCAGAGTGCTCGGTAACATGAATTA